>ENA-UERN01000020-UERN01000020.1-human-gut-metagenome-genome-assembly--contig:-NODE-20-length-169160-cov-40.853214_pt1 | contig 169160 bp, 117 predicted proteins | sample MGYA00242950_ERZ507950 | MGnify/ENA primary metagenome ERZ507950 (study PRJEB26167, sample SAMN06115515) | human gut metagenome | host: Homo sapiens | place: China:Ningxia | collected 2014-11-26...
AATCTGCCTAAGACTTATGTTTCGTTTATTGAAGCCATGAAGGGGAAACATCCTGATAAACGACTGGTGATGAATGCAGTAAGTAGCTACGGGGCATCCCAGATTGCAGGTACGGGCAAAGTCGACTTCCTGTATAATGAAGTTTGGGGGGATGAAGCTGATTTCACGGACTTATATACGATCCTGAAAGCGAACCATCAGTACGGAAATCAGGCACTGAAGACGGTGTTTGCGGCTTATATGAATTATGAGAAGAGTTCCGGTGAATTCAATATGCCGGGAATCTTGCTGACGGATGCGGTGATGTTTGCTCTGGGCGGTTCGCACCTAGAATTGGGAGGCGACCACATGTTGTGCAGCGAATACTTCCCGAATACCCGTTTGCAGATGAGTGATGCCTTGAAGACGGCTGTTGTGCGCTATTATGACTTTATGACTGCTTATCAGAATCTTCTTCGCGATGGCGGGGAGGAAGACGAGGTAACTTTGGTATGTACGGATGCGAGCAAGAATCTGAATCTGAACACTTGGCCACCACAGAAATCAGCCATTACTTCTTTCGCCAGAAGGGTGAACGGTAAACAGGTGGTTCATCTGCTGAACTTCCTTAGTGCAAACAGTTTAAGTTGGAGAGACCTGAACGGGACAATGCCCGAACCACGGTTGGTGACTAAAGTGCCCTTGAAGTTGAATGTTGCGGGGAAAGTGAGCAAAGTGTGGGTGGCTACTCCAGACGCACATGCCGGAGCTTCGCAGGAATTAGCTTTTGAACAGAAAGACGGAACGATAACCTTTACGCTTCCTTCACTGAAATACTGGAGCATGATTATAATAGAATAAACGGTTATTGGGGTTGATTCAAAATAAATTGGAAAGAAAAGAGTGGTAAGGGGGTAAAGTGATAGGGCGATAAAGTAGCTGCGTTATATATCGCAGAGATTTGTTAGAATTTATTAACGGCAATGTGGCTTTTGTAACTTTCTGATTATCAATACCACTAAACCACGCCCTATTCAGTATACGACTGAACCCTATTAAGTATACGACTGAATGGCATTCAGTATACGACTGAATTAGGTTCAGTATACGACTATTTTAGGAATATACATAATTTGTAAACAATATACACCACTACCCTGTTTTTTCAGTTCATAATCGCTACAGAAAGAACAGATTATAAAAGATATAGAACCATGAGAAAATATATATATTTATTTTTAATGCTGTGTTGCCTGTCTCTGCATTTATATGGCGGAAATGTAACGGGAAACTGTACTTCTTATTCGCAGGAAGGGAGAGATGTTACGTTTCATATAGACGATAATTCGGCTGTGCAGTTGCAACTTTGCAGTTCCTCCGTTGTGCGCGTCTGGTTTTCGCCGGACGGTAAGTTGCAGCGGGGAAATCCTTCCTTTGCGGTGATTAATGAAAAATTGGAAGATGTAGGCACTGTTCGGGTGGACGAACAGAATGCCTGCTATGAGATATTTACGCCTAAACTGCGTATTCGCGTCAACAAGGCTCCGTTCAGCTTACAGATATTCGACAAGTATCAGAAGCTTTTATTCAGTGACTATGCCGACAAGGGACATATCAGCGACGGAGAGCGTAAAGTGGAGTATAAGACTCTACGTCGGGATGAGCATTTTTTCGGTTTGGGTGAAAAGACTGGCAAGCTGGACCGCCGAGGCGAATCTTATAAGATGTGGAACAGTGATAAACCTTGTTACAGCATTGTGGAGGATCCCCTGTACAAGAGTATCCCTTTCTTTATGAGCAGCTATCGCTATGGTATATTTCTGGATAACACGTATAAGACAGAATTTAAATTCGGTACTGAAAGCCGTGATTATTACAGCTTTGAAGCTCCCGGTGGGGAGATGATTTACTATTTTATCTTTGGTAAGGATTATAAGGAAATCATGAAGCAGTATGTCGCATTGACCGGACAACCCATCATGCCTCCGAAGTGGGCACTGGGCTTTGCACAATGCCGTGGTCTGCTGACTACCGAGAAGCTCTCTTATGAAATAGCCGAAGGATATCGCAAGCGTGGCATTCCTTGTGACATCATCTATCAGGATATCGGTTGGACACAATACCTACAGGATTTCAACTGGCGGAAAGAAAACTATCAGAATCCGAAGAAGATGCTTGCCGACCTGAAAAGGATGGGCTTCAAGGTGATTGTTTCGCAAGACCCTGTCATCTCCCAGGCCAATAAAAAGCAATGGGAAGAAGCGGACCGCCTCGGCTATCTGGTGAAAGACTCCACCACGGGTAGAAGCTATGATATGCCTTGGCCGTGGGGTGGCAACTGTGGTGTGGTGGACTTTACCATTCCCGAAGTGGCGGACTGGTGGGGAGCCTATCAGCAGAAACCGATAGATGACGGCATTGCCGGCTTCTGGACGGATATGGGTGAACCTGCTTGGAGCAATGAGGAACAAACGGAACGTCTTGTAATGAAACACCATCTGGGTATGCACGATGAAATTCATAACGTGTATGGTCTGACTTGGGACAAGGTGGTAAAGGAACAGTTTGAGAAACGGAATCCGGATCTTCGTGTCTTCCAGATGACACGCGCCGCCTATGCAGGATTACAGCGTTACACCTTCGGCTGGACCGGAGATTGCGGCAATGGAGATGATGTGCTGCAAGGCTGGGGACAGATGGCTAATCAGATCCCGGTACTTTTATCTGCCGGACTGGGAGTAATTCCTTTCGTGGCATGTGACATTTCCGGTTATTGCGGGGACATTGAAAATTATCCCGCTATGGCGGAACTTTATACCCGTTGGGTACAGTTGGGAGCGTTCAATCCTCTGAGCCGTATTCACCATGAAGGAGATGTGGCGGTAGAACCGTGGCTCTTTGGGGAGGAAGCGGAGAAGAACGTTAAAGCTGCCATAGAAATGAAATATCGCTTGCTGCCTTATATTTATACTTATGCCCGCGAAGCGTATGAAACGGGTTTGCCGATTATGCGCCCTATGTTTATGGAATATCCGGCGGATTTGGAAACGGTCTCTACGGATGCACAATTCATGTTTGGTAGCGAACTGCTGGTGGCTCCGGTGGTGAAGAAGGGGGCAACTAATAAGAATGTTTATCTGCCCGAAGGTATCTGGATAGATTATAATGACAAGCGCACGGAATATAGCGGTGAACAGTGGACTACGGCAAATGCTCCCCTGAATACCATTCCTATGTTTGTGCGGAAAGGAAGTATCATCCCTCAGATGCCTGTGATGAATTATACGGATGAAAAAGCGGTTTATCCGATTACATTTGAGGTATTTCCGGCTGCGGTGGGCGGTGAAACGTCTTTCTCCCTGTATGAAGATGCAGGAACTGATCTGGGGTATCAGCGTGGAGAATTTATGCGTACTCCTGTATCTTGCCGGACAACGGAAAAGGGATATGTATTTGAAGTCGGGGAAAAGATGGGAGAAAAGTATGCCCTTCCGGGAGAACGCAACCTAATGTTTTGCATTTATACCGGGCAGATGCCGAAGGAAGCGCTTATTGACGGACAGAAAGTAAGGAAGATGAAAGCGGAAAAACTGAATGAAGGGATGGAAACGGAGTTCAAGGTTACCGCATGGTGTCCGGATAAGAAACAGAATCTTTGTATGTTGAGATTGCCGGATGACGGGGTGAAACACACGATTGAATTTATTTATTAATACCAACCATAAAAAGTATAGTTATGAGAAAGTTAATGCTTAGTGCAATTTGTCTTCTTTTTGCCTTAGCGGGGAAAGCGGAAGGAGTGTCGTCTCCTTCGGGCCAGGTGAAGCTGGATTTCGAATTATCAAAGAATGGCACTCCAACCTATCAGGTGGAGTATAAAGGGAAATCCGTGATTAAGCCCAGCACCTTGGGACTGGAATTGAAGAATGCCAATAATCTGTTGGATGGTTTTGAAGTCCTGAAAGCTTCTACCTCTACCTTCGACGAAACCTGGCAACCGGTGTGGGGAGAGACGAAAGATATTCGTAATCACTACAACGAATTGCTGGTTGAATTGAAACAGCCCGCTACAGATCGTTATATGAACCTTCGTTTTCGTGTATATGATGATGGCGTAGGATTCCGTTATGAGTTTCCACAACAGAAGAACCTGGTTTACTTTGTGATAAAGGACGAACATACCCAGTTTGCTATGGCGGGCGATCATACCGCCTGGTGGATTCCCGGTGATTACGATACTCAGGAATATGATTATACGGAATCCAAACTTTCGGAAATTCGCGGTTTGATGCAGGGAGCCATTACTGATAATGCGTCACAAAACCAGTTTTCACCGACAGGTGTACAGACTTCCCTCCAGATGAAAACGGCTGACGGAATCTATCTGAATCTCCATGAAGCCGCTTTGGTGGATTATTCGTGTATGCACCTGAATCTGGATGATAGGAACCTTGTCTTTGAATCCTGGCTGACACCGGATGCACAGGGTGATAAAGGGTATATGCAGTCACCTTGTCACACTCCGTGGCGTACGGTGATAGTCAGTGATGATGCCCGTGAAATGCTGGCTTCCAATCTGATACTGAATCTGAATGATCCCTGCAAGTATGAGGATACTTCCTGGATTAAGCCTGTGAAGTATGTAGGCGTATGGTGGGAAATGATTGCGGCAGGCAAGCCGTGGGCTTATACATTTGATCTCCCTTCTGTAAAACTGGATGAAACGGATTATACGAAAGTGAAACCGAATGGTATTCATCCCGCCAATACGGAGAATGTAAAGAAGTACATTGATTTTGCTGCGGAGCATGGTTTCGACCAGGTATTGGTAGAAGGCTGGAATACCGGTTGGGAAGACTGGTTCGGCAACAGCAAGGATTATGTTTTCGACTTTCTCACTCCATATCCTGATTTTGACATCAAATATCTGAATGAGTATGCCCACTCCAAAGGTGTCAAACTGATGATGCATCATGAGACATCAGCTTCCGCACGCAACTACGAACGCCACATGGAGGCCGCCTATGACTTGATGAACCAATACGGTTACAATTCCGTGAAAAGCGGTTATGTGGGCAATATCATTCCGCGCGGTGAATATCATTATGGGCAGTGGATGAACAACCATTACCTGTATGCCGTGACCGAAGCTGCCAAGCATAAAATTATGGTGAATGCCCACGAGGCTGTACGGCCTACTGGTTTGTGCCGTACGTATCCGAACCTGATAGGAAATGAATCTGCCCGTGGCACGGAATATGAAGCTTTCGGAGGCAGCAAGCCTTTCCACACGACCATTCTTCCTTTCACCCGTCTGCAAGGTGGACCGATGGATTATACGCCGGGTGTCTTTGAAATGGATATGAATAAACTGAATCCGAATAGTCACGCTCATGTAAACTCTACATTGGCGCGTCAGTTGGCACTCTACGTCACGATGTACAGCCCTCTGCAAATGGCAGCCGATCTGCCTGAGAACTATGAATGCTTTATGGATGCTTTCCAGTTCATTAAAGATGTGGCTCTGGACTGGGATGACAGCCGATACCTGGAAGCAGAACCGGGACGCTATATCACGGCTGCCCGCAAGGCGAAAGGTACGAATGATTGGTTTATAGGTTGTACCAGCAGTGAGCAGGGACATGCTTCTACTCTGAAACTGGATTTTCTGGATGCTGATAAACAGTATATAGCTACTGTTTATGCGGACGCAAAGGATGCTGATTATAAAACGAATCCGCAGGCTTACGTAATCCGTAAAGGGATTGTTTCTCCTAAAACCGTACTGAAATTGAAAGCGGCTCCGGGTGGTGGTTACGCTATCAGCATTATGGAGGTGAAAGATAAGGCGGAATTGAAAGGATTGAAAAAACTGTCCGGTAATATCTGATAAATGATTAGAGGTGGTGCCAAAAGTAAATTTAGCTATCATTTTGTTCTGTCATGCTGAGCGTAGCCGAAGCATGACAAGAACAATAATCAGACTTTTGACACCACCTCTATTATTCTTATTTTAGATTTTCATTGGTTTGACACCATCGGTTGAGGAATAAAACTTTGTGTTTAGATATAAAAGATTACAAGTCAAATATTTCTCTATTTTCTTTTGTATCAGGATATATATGCCATGAACCAACCTTATTATCTATAATTTTTGCAACCCAGATGGCACAAATATTATTAAGTATCTCATCAGAACAAATCGAGTAGCCTTGCATAATCACGGTAGAACCTCTTGCTACAATATTTTCAAATATATTCCGGTATCCAGGATAAAAATTGAAAAACGGCTCCCATGCCTGAACTATATTGTTATCCTTTCCTTTAATTCGATTATTTGCAGTATCACAAAATACATGATCTTCTGTCATTAGATTTGCCAATCCTTTCAGATCGGCATTTGTAATGCATTCGTTGAATTGCAGAGCAATACTTTTTGGGGATATGGTTATCATTACGATTTTTTATTATTAGCTTCTTTCCTGAATCCCAATTGTTCAATAGGTAGGATAGAGGCAGTATTTCTTGGCAAAGAAAAGCCTTTTACGAGGATATTCCAAACGTATGGAAAAAAAAAGGAGTACCGCTGTACTCCAACCTTTGTTAACCTTAAATCTAATACTATGAAAAACACAGTGCAAAGATACGGACATTCTGCGTATTTCCAAATGATTAGGCCAATATAAGTGTTTTTATAACACTAATTAAAAGATAGGCGTTGTTTCTTTACTTTTTTTCAAGGTTTTATTCATTGATACGCTCTTTTATCTTTCCCCAGGCGTGTGTATCGAACAGGCAACTTTCGCGCATGGTGTGATACATTTCTTTGAAGCGGGACATGGGAATAGTGAAACTCAACAGATTGGCTTCAAAGTGGGGACGCATGGACGGATCGAAGAAGCCGAGGAAACAGCGCCTACCATCTTTTTGGTTTTCGAGAACAGTGAGGGTTACAACGGAACTGCAACCGGAACCGAAAGGAGCAGCTACGGTATCGAATGCATTCGTATCATAAAAGGCCCATGTGGTAAGTCCTGACAGGATATCAGGCGTAGCAAGGAACAGCAAACCCTCTACATGATCGAAAGAAGCAAGTTTATCTATCCGGGCAAAATGCAGATAGGCTTTTTCTGTACGTGGTACCTGGATTTGTTTTATGAAATCTGTTACCATTTCAGGAGTCTTTTTGTACTTCTCTTTCAGGGATACGAAGTTAGGTACGTGTATAGGCATTTCCGTGAAACCGGTGTAGAATTTTCCGCCGCCACATCCTATGACGTCGCTGTTCAGGCTGATGGTTTTACCTTCCCTTACCTGTTGCAGGCCCTTGAAGAAGCAACCGCTGATTTTTTCTGTTTCGTTTTCCTGTTTGTCAGAGTACCAGAAGGCGATGGGAAGTTCAGCACGTTCACCAAATGCTTCCCGATAATTAGTCATAAAAGTATGTATATCCATGATAACAGAGTTTTGGTTTGGAAGTAAAGATAACAATTGATTGCCAGATTATTGAGGATTTTACTTATTTTTGCATAGAAAACTATAATTCCATATTGATTATGAAAACACGCATTTCTTGTTTCTTCCTATTTGTTTTTTCTTTGTGCAGATAGTGAAAGGAGAAGATGATACTTTGTGGCAACTTCCGCTTCTGATATAAATATTCCGGAAAGTACGAACATAAAAAAAGGAGTACCGCTGTACTCCAACCTTTGTTAACCTTAAATCTAATACTATGAAAAACACAATGCAAAGATACGTACTTTCGGGATAACTGCAAATTATCCAAATAAAAAAGTATGTTCTATAACATTAATTAAAAATATAAACTTAATCTTATATCTTTGTTAACCTTTAGCCTCCTGATACATAAACCGTTTAATAGATTTTTTGGCTGTCTTTTCAAATTCCTCGAAGTGGATCTTTATCTTTGATATCTGGCAATAAGCCGGTAACTGCTGGTTGAGTTCGTTACGGTTAGCTTCCATCATACGCTCTACATCCGTTTGTTGCAGTCCATTGGCAAATGCATCGTCAAAGTCCGGATAAATCAGTGCTACCAATTTTTCTTTTTGCAACACAATGAGTGACTCGGAAACGTAAGGCATATTATTCAGTTTGCTTTCAATCTCTTCCGGGTAGATGTTTTGTCCGCTGGAAGTGAGCAACATATTCTTGCTGCGCCCGCGAACGGTTACATAACCTTCCGCATCCATTGTACCTAAATCGCCTGTATGCAGCCAGCCATTTACGTCAATGATTTGTGAAGTTGCTTCCAGGTTCTTATAATATCCCAGCATCAGGTTGGTACCCCGACAAATGATTTCTCCTGCTATCTTTTCCGGATCAGACGAATCTATCTTCACTTCCATGCGTGTGGCTGCTTTACCGCATGATGCCAACTTCATGGTTTCCCAGCGGCTGGAACAGATGATCGGGCCACATTCCGTCATACCGTAGGCGATGGTGTAGGGGAAGCTTATCTGTTTGAGGAAGTGTTCTACTTCTGCATTAAACGGGGCTTCACCGATGATAATTTCATCGAAGTTACCACCGAATATTTCCATTGCTTCTTTGCGGGCAAGAGCTCTGATCTTGTCATTGATGATAGGAACATGGAGTAGTAATTTACCAATTTTATTATCTACACGGGGCAGAATATTCTTCTTGATAATCTTTTCTACAATCAGAGGCACACATGAGATGACACGTGGCTTGATTTCAGCGAAAGACTGTGCGATAATTTTAGGAGTCGGCATGCGAGTGAGGAAGTAGATGTGTGCCCCGGCTGAAAAACCGTAAAGGAAATCGTAAGTCATTCCGAATACATGTCCCATAGGAAGCATGGAAACTATGTTATCGCCCGGTTTCACCGGAAGCATCTCATGGCAGTAATTCACGTTGGACCAAAGGCTGCGATAGGGGAGCATAACACCTTTGGAATATCCGGTAGTACCGGAAGTATAGTTAATGATGGCAAGTTCTTCCGGCTCATCCTTCCGGTAACAGATATGTTCGGGGCGGAAGTTTTTAGGATAGCGCTGTCCATATAGAGTATTGCGGTGCTCGAAAGCTTCCATCAATCGTTTGTCGCGACAGACTACAGGGGTGAATTCAGTCATCAGAATAACGCCCAGCAATTGCGGCATGGCGTCTTCATTCAGGTTTTCCCACACCTGGTCTCCCACAAAAAGCAGTCTGGCTTCTGAGTGATTGACGATATTATGTATATTATCCGCTTTAAATTCATGAAGGATAGGTACAATAACAGCTCCATAAGTGATGGATGCCAAGAAAGTAACTGCCCAGTGTGCACTGTTACGACCGCAGACGGCAATTTTATCACCCGGCTGGATACCGGCACTTTCCAGTACAATATGGAATTTTGCAATCTTGCGAGCCACGTCTTTATATTGGAGGGTAGCACCTTTATAGTCAGTCAAGGCGTTTAAGTTCCAGTTCCGAATGATGCTTTGTTCAATGTAATCAATGAAGTGTTGTTCCTGTTTCATCTGTTAAATTTGCACACTTTAGTTAAAACTGCGCAAATATAGAGCTAAATGTGATGGCGTGCAAGTTTATATATTTATTCTTTGGTGGGAGGCGAAAGAAAAAGAAAAAATAACCAATTGTACTTTCTTTTGCCTTGATGCAAAAGAAAGATACCAAAGAAAAAATCAAGGCTGCACTTCCGGGGCTACTCCGAAAGTATTTTCAGCTAAAGGGCAGGAACTCGCTTCGCTCAAACAGCCTGCCCTTTTTAACGCCGAAAACACTTTCTACGCTTAACACCCCTACAGTGAGGCCGGGAAACCATGCGGCGTAAATGGGGGAAATATTACGTGGTTGTATTACATAGCATCTGTGATGCATAGTCCTATATCGCGCAGCGCTTTACCGCGCAGCCTTCGGGCATAGGCGTAGGTGCGTCAGGCGGAGATATTGTCAGGCGCAGGTAAGGGGCGATCTGTCTGAGCGTAGCGAGTTTGAGCCCCGTCTGCGCATGGCGGTATCGGAGTAGCACCGTAGACGTAGCCCGTGCCCTTTCTTTTTGGTATCTTTTTCTTTCGGGCAAACGAAAGAAAAAGTACACACATATTAATCACTACTCTTCTTATCCGAAATCAGCAACAACTTATCCCCCAAATGTAATTTCAGCGATCCGTTCGGTATCAGGAATTCCGTGCCTCGTTTCACAATCATTACGAGTGCTCCATTAGGCAGAGTGATATCCTTCAGGGTATCGCCTTCTTCCAGCATCTCCGTGGTAACGGTCATATCGCTGAGATCACTATCAATTTCTTCGGGCAATTCCACACCGAATTCATTACCGGTCTTTTCCAACGGGGTAGAAAGTTTCAGTAAGCGGGCAGCTAAGGAAACGGTAGTACCCTGGATAACGAGAGAAACAATAGTGATAAAGAATACGATATTGAAGATCACGTCGGCACCCGGTACTTGCGCTACTACCGGATAAGTGGCGAAGATGATAGGCACTGCTCCGCGCAAACCTACCCAAGAAACGAAGAGTCGCGAACGGTTTGTAATCTTCTTGCCGAAAGGCAGCAAGCAGAGGAAGACACTGAGCGGACGACCGATAACAATCATAAATACACCGATAAGCGTTGCCACCAAAGCGATATCGAGTAATTCGTGAGGATTTACCAACAAACCGAGGCAAAGGAACATGATGATTTGGAACAGCCAAGTCAATCCGTCCATGAAAGTATAAATCTCTTTGCGATGCATTATCTTGTTGTTGCCTACCATAATACCGGCAATGTAAACGGCAAGGTAGCCATTTCCTTTCAGAAGATCGGTAATGGAGAAAGTGAAAAATACAAATGCAAGTAGAAGAATGGGATAAAGAGCCTGATTATCAATATTAAGCTTATTCAGCATGAGGATGGCAAGTTTGCCGAGAAGGTATCCGGCAGCCGCACCTACTATGAACTGAATAACGAACGAACTGAAGATACCTCCAACACCCATTCCACCGGATTGTATGAACTGTATCAGCACGATGGTAAGCATGTAAGCCATCGGGTCATTGCTACCACTTTCAAGTTCCAGCATGGGGCGAAGGTTATGTTTCAGATTCATTTTCTGCGAACGTAAGATGGCAAATACAGAAGCGGAATCGGTAGATGACATGGTGGAGGCAAGCAGTAGGGATGTAGTGATAGGAAGATAAATATTTGACCAACTCATGCCGGCAATCCACCAGATGAAAAGTCCTGTAAAGATGGCAGTTAGCAGTACGCCGATTGTGGAGAGAACAATGCCCGGAACGAGAATCGGTTTAATTTCGTTGAATTTAGTATCCATGCCGCCGGAAAACAAAATAACGCTAAGAGCAACCATACCAATAAATTGTGCTTCTTTAGCGTTATGAAACTGTAGTCCGAAACCATCGCTACCGAAAATCATGCCGACGACAAGGAATAGTAACAGGGCAGGGACTCCGAATCGATAGCCGGTCTTGCCGACAATAATACTAATGAAAAGTAAGATAGAACCGATTAAAAGAATGTTTTCTGCTGTAAAAATCATAAATTAGGTATTATTTAAGTTGTTTATTCAAGGATTTAGTTATCGCAAAGCGAAGTTACGTCTATTTTTTAACAATTGCAAGGTGTAAAATGTTCAGATTGAATTTTACTTTCTTTTCATATAATCCTTCATTACAAATTTTCTTAATTGAATTTTAGTACAAACATGGTTTCCTTTCCGGGATGTAGGGAAAGACTACCACCTGACAGGCGCATAATCTGACGGGAAATGCTCAAACCTATGCCGCTGCCACCTTCTTTTGTGGTGAAGAAAGGTATGAAAATGTGTTCTGCTACTTCAGAAAGAATGGCAGGACCGTTATTGGATACTTCGATGAGTACGGCTTCATTTTCATTGCAATAAGCGTGTAAGGTGATAATGCCTTCCGGAATTTCTGCTGCTTCGATGGCCTGAATGGCATTTTTCAATAAGTTGATGAGTACCTGTGAGATAAGGTTCTCATCTGCATAAAGAATAAGATCATCTGGAGTGATGTGGGAGTGGAAAGTGATATGGGAATCAGGATATTGATGCCGTGCCAGTTCCACCATGCGGTTGATAAAACCTTTGACGTAGAACAAGGAAGGTTCCGGTTTGGGGATACGGGTGAAACGGCGGTAATTTTCTACAAAAGAGAGAAGTCCTTTGCCCGTGGTGCTGATGGTGTGCAGGCCATTGCGGATTTCGTCAGCAGTTTCTTTGTCGGAAGAAATGGATTCACTTTTCGCTTTTAATTCTTCGCTTCCTTGTATCAGTGTCAGCAATGTATCGCTCAGTGAAGTGATGGGAGTGACGGAATTCATAATTTCATGTGTCAGTACACGGATCAGGCGTATCCAGGAGTCGATTTCCTTTTCGTCCAGTTCGTTATTGATATCATTTAGGGCAAGGATACGGAAATGCTCCTGACGGATGGTTATGTCGGAGACGCGGATGGAGAGATTGACCGTACCGCGTTCGTTGGATAGGCGGGTTTGTAACTTATCTCCTGGACGGCAATGGGTGAAAAGTCCCATAAGGTTTGCATCGATACGGCTTAGTTGGCTAACATGGGTGAAGACTTCCAACCCTAACAGGCGGAGGGCTTCATTATTTTTCTGGTAAACAGCACCTGCATCGTTCAGTACCAGGATACCGGTATTGATGCAGTCGAGAATGAGTTCGTAATATTTTTCCTGTTGTGCCGTTTCGCTCTTTACATTATATAATATAGAAGCAACGTGATTCAGGGCCTGGTTTACAATACGGTTGTCCGGAATGTCTTCGTGTTCGGAGAAATGGATGGATGCATCGTTGTTTTCAATGGCATCGAGCAGAAACAGGACCTCCTGTGTATGCCGGCGATACAGTTTCCATTGCCAGCGCAGACTCGTCAGCAGCAGCAAGGAAGAGATGACTATCCATAAAAGGTCTTTATAAATAATGGATACCGTGACAGCTCCTGCCAACAGGAGAGAGATGATGATGCGGAAAAGGTAGCGGTCGGTGATGTATCGGTAGTAATGTTTCATAATCCGAACTTTTTCATTTTGTTATAGAGAGTCTGCCGGGTGATACCGAGTTGCGCGGCAACAGCGGATAGATTGCCGTTACAGGTATCCAGAGCTTTTTGTATCATTTTCCGTTCCATTTCTTCAAGGGTGGCTGCTTCTGTACCGGTATCGCTTCCGGTGCGTGAGGTTTCGGGACGCTTAGGCAACTGGAACAGTTCTGCCGGCAGTTCGTTGCCGTCGCAAATAATGACTGCTTTCTCTATGGCATGCTCCAGTTCACGGATATTTCCATACCAGGGATGTGTTTTCAATTTGGTACAGGCAGCATCGGAAAGCCGTAATAATGCTTTGTCATATTGCTTGCAGAAGCGTGTTGTAAAGCGTTTGGCAAGAGGAAGAATGTCTTCCGGCCGTTCGCGCAAAGGCGGAATTTCAAGATGGATAGTATTGATGCGGTAAAGCAAGTCTTCACGGAATTCATTGCGTTGTACCATCTCGTTCAGGTTGCGGTTGGTAGCACAAATCAGACGGATGTCGACAGCGATAGGCTGGTTGCTGCCTACACGGACAATACTGCGGCGTTGCAATACGGTCAGTAGTTTGGCTTGCAGGTGATAGGGTAAATTGCCGATTTCATCGAGAAACAGTGTGCTATGGTCTGCTGTTTCGAACTTACCGGGACGGTCAGCGTATGCATCTGTGAAAGAGCCTTTTGTATGCCCGAAAAGCTCGCTTTCAAAGAGGCTTTCGGTGATGGCTCCCATGTCCACGGCAACCATTTCCTTCGTACGGCGGGAAGAAAGTGCATGAATTTCACGTGCCAGCATCTCTTTTCCCGTACCGTTTTCTCCGGTGATAAGTATATTTGCATTGGTTATGGCGACTTTCTCCACCAGCGAGCGCAGTTGCTGCATAATGGGACTTTCTCCCCAATACATGGCAGGGGTTACGGGCGAGGCACTTTTTCCGTTATTCTTATTATAAATGGCTTGGGCTGCATTCAGTAAGGTTTCCACCAGCTTTTGATTATCCCATGGCTTGACAATAAAGTCCGTAGCTCCTTCTTTAATGCCACGCACGGCAAGATCGATATCTCCATAAGCAGTGAAAAGAACCACAGGCAAGGAGGGACGAAGGCGTTTGATCTCCTGCAACCAGAATAATCCTTCGTTTCCGGTATTGATGCCTGATGTAAAGTTCATGTCAAGTAACACTACCGATGGAGTTTCTTCACGCAACACAGAGGTAAGTGTGACAGGTGAAGTGAGCGTGATGATCTTTTCGAAATGGGGTTTCAACAGCAGTTGCACAGCGGTGAGCACACTGCGGTTATCATCGACAATGAGGATATTTCCGGGCTTTTTCATACGAGAGTTTCTTTTGAGGGAGTAAAGATAATGCAAATCGAAGGTATAACTTTCATGCTTGCATGAAAAAGTTATGCTGAGATGCAGCTTATTTTCTGTAAAGATAAGGAAGTTCAGCGAAAAAAATGAAAGATACTTGTCATATTTTCTACATACCGGCGTAATACGAATAACCGACCTTTGCCTGCAACTAAAAATACAGACACTATGAGATTACGTGCTTTTTATTCTACCATTCTATTATTTTATAATGTGTATCGTGCCCGGCATGGACAACCTTATTATTCTTTGCTACAAGCGATTAAACAAAAAGTAAAATCCGCTGTTTCTTATATTTCCGATTTTGAGGAGGAATTGGTGAAGTTTGCCCGCGCACGTAAATGCGACGTACGGTACGAGGATATGATGATGAACGAAAAACCTGAAGAGCGCCTCTGTAGTTAAAATCGTGAATTGTAAATTACTAAATTATAAAAATATAAAGATGAAAGTTCTTTTTATTGTTCAAGGAGAAGGCCGCGGTCATCTGACGCAAGCCATCACGCTGGAAGAAATTCTACGACGCAACGGGCACGAGGTAGTAGAAGTACTGGTGGGGAAGAGCAATACCCGTCGCCTGCCGGGTTTCTTCAATCGCAGCATACAGGCACCTGTGAAACGCTTTCTCAGTCCGAACTTTTTGCCTACGCCTGCCAATAAGCGGGTCAGCATGTCTCGCAGTATCGCATATAATCTGATGCAGGTTCCTGCTTATCTGCGTAGCATCTGTTATATTCACCGGCGTATCCATGAAACTGATGCGGACCTCGTAATCAACTTTTATGAGTTACTGACGGGTTTGACTTATCTTTTTTTCCGCCCTTCTGTACCGCAGATCAGTGTCGGCCATCAATATCTTTTCCTGCATCATGACTTTGAGTTTCCCCAAAAGAATCCTATGAGCCTGCTGATGCTCCGTTTTTTTACACGACTCACGTGTATCGGAGCCAAAGAGAAGCTGGCTCTCTCATTCCGTCCGATGGAAACGGACGAAGAAGCGCATATACGCGTGGTACCGCCTTTACTGCGGCGCGAAGTGCTTTGTTGTGAAGCTGCTTCTGGAGAGTATGTGCACGGTTATATGGTTAATGCCGGATTTGGAGAAAGTATCTCCCAGTGGCATGAGCAGCATCCTGAAGTACCTTTGCACTTCTTCTGGGACAAACCGGATGAGCTGGAAGTGTGCCGGATGGATGAAACATTGTCATTTCATCAGTTGGATGACGAAAAATTCCTTCGCTATATGTCGGGTTGCCGGGTATATGCCACTACGGCAGGCTTTGAATCCGTTTGTGAGGCTATGTATCTGGGTAAGCCTTTGTTAATGGTACCGGCGCACATCGAACAGGATTGTAACGCTTATGATGCGGCACGAGGCGGAGCAGGTATTATTTCCGATAATTTTGAGGTAGACCGTTTGTTGGAGTTCGCTAGGAGTGAGTATCAACCCGAAGAGAATTTCCGTAGCTGGGTGCTCAGTTGTGAGTGGCGGTTGCTGAACTGTATAGAAACAGCGGAAGGAATAGGCTTTGTAAATGATTATAAATTGATATATGAATAAGAAAATAGCCTGTATGAAAATAAAGAAGGGGAAAATTAACTTCCCCCTCTCTTTTCTTTTGCTTTTGCTGCCTCTTGGGTAGCGGTGGTTTCTGTTTCTTCTGTTTGCTCTTCGGTGTCCTTTTCCGCTTCTTTTTGTTCCATTTCCCGTCTCAGTCTTTTCAACCTCCACTTATTCCAAAACATAAGCTCTTTCCATCGGTTGAAGTCCTTCTTGAAAATGATACCGATACCTTGCGTTGTCAGATTGGTCCTTGTGTAATAGCGGTCGTTCGTCTCATTATACGCTTTCAGGCGAATATCTCCGCTACGGTTCACAAGCCATTCTGCTTCAAAGTCTCCTACAAAGTTCGTATTTGCCATCGGATTGTCGCGGTATCCGAAGTTACCATTGATAAGCAGACGATTGTTCAGTAATTGCCCCGATAGCATTCCTTCGAATTCCATATCCGTCCAGCCTTTTTCTCCGGTGCTGAGGTTGGTACCTATATTCCAGTTGTTACTATTAATAATGTTGGAAAGTGCATTGTTTAGTTGTCCCGAAAGGGTGGATGAAAGCACAGAAGTCATCATATTCGAGTTTTGTGTGGCATCTACATTTTCGGGTGTATAAAATTTGCCGATACCTAACAGATAGAGGATCTGCATATTCATTTGTTCGTCCGTAGGGATATAGTTGCGTATAAGTGCTTGTACTTCATCTCGTTCATTAGGCACTTCCAGTCCCAACTTAATGTCAGGAGAAGTGAGTTGACCTGTCAGATTCATGGTACAGTTTACCCGGATATTCGTAGGGATTCCATAGCTGCTTGCATTGGGTACCAGGTCATTCAATGATGCGGAATTCACCATATAGTTTGCCTGGATATCCATGGTGGCATCCAACGGAGGACCGTTAAAACTGATAGTACTTCCGTCTTTTATTGTAAAATCCTTGCGTATCACTTCCTGCAAACTGAATTTATAAACTCCCTGACTGATGCGGTAACTACCAAACATTTTTACATCATCTGCTTTGTTGTAAAACTCTGTGCGGATATTTCCGGACCCTCGTCCACTGATGTAGTCGCCTGCAATGGGATCCATAACAATCTTCATGGTTGCATTCGGGGTAGCTTCTACAAGCAGATTAAGGCGGATATCGGTATGACTTTCTTCTTCCTGTTGTATCTCTTGTTGAGCCAGCTCATAATCAGAGGTCAAATTGATGGAGTCCAGCACAGCACGACGAGGTGTTTTATCTACATACTTGATGAATTGGGTATTGGCAGCAGAAGATACATTATCCTTTATATAAACAAAATTGGTATTTCGGTCGGTAGTCATAGCTACATCTATATTTACGCCATCCCGTGCGTTACCGGCAATCAGAGCATTACCTGTTCCATATACCGTACCATAGAAAGGTAAATCAAGCGATTCTTTTGTATTCATCACCAGCATATTATTTACGTCAAACTGAAAACGATATTCCAGATTCTTGAAGTGTTCATAGTGCAGGTAACCGTTTACGTGTCCCTGGTTGCCCTGAGGGTCGAAAATGCGGTTATTATGAAAAGTCAGCCCGTTCGGCTCTATGAGAATACTGTCTTTTATGAAGAAAGTGGTGTTCAATACATCTACCTTCATGGAAGCATCGCCAAGTACGCGCCCTTCCATGGTAAGCCTTTTAAATTTACCATAGAAGTGTACGTTGCCACTGGCTCGTCCGTTAAATTCCGGTGTAATACTACTCATGTAGTGTTCAATAAACTTGAGATTGGTGCTGTCCGCTTCAATCTGTAAGTTGAGTGCACTTGTAGGTTTTATGGGGTAGATATATCCATATACATGACTTTTGGCTATGTCTTTCTCACGAATATGTGCATCGAGATAAATTCCTTTTACTTCGTGATGCCATTCTCCATGAATATTGGCATCGCCCAACAATCCGTCGTTCAACCCAAGACTTCGGATAAATAGGTCGGTATACATAACGGGGGTCTTTAATACTCCACTGGCATAGGCAGGACCGGTAGCTTCACCCTTAAAGTTAACTCCAAGGTCAGCTATGTCGAATACATATCCTATATTAATGTCTTTCAAGTCCAGACGTATCGTGTCATTGGGTTCTTCCGAAATAACCCCATTGATGCGCAAGTGTCGGTCTTTGTGGCTGAAATAGAAATCATTAATATGTATTTTCCCGGAATCAATGACTACTTGTGAGGGGTGTATTTCCCATAGAGTATCATTCAGAATGATATCCGTCTTTTGCACATCTACGATTGTTTTCAATGCCGAAACAGCCCTACGGGAACGTTTATTATCCAGCTCCTCAGTTTGTGCACGGAGAAAATGTGCAGTAGCAGCCAGTTTACCACTATAGGTGACGGAACTACTGTTACCCCAGTTTAGGGAAGTCTGAATAAGGTCGTCTTTGGCCTGAGCTTCCAATGCAATGTTTATTGCACCTGTCGGCTTGCGGTTATTGAAGCGCAGGCGGGCATGAATTTTGTCACCCGGATTTTCGCATAGTAACATCCCGGACTCAATGAATTTATCTCCGTAACGCAACCGTGGGAAATATCCCTCTACCCGTAGACGTTGCGCTTTGTCATTAAAATAACCTTTGAGGGTAGAGTGTGTATAGATTTTAATGGGAACATTGAATACAGTGGATAATAAATCCGTATTGAAGATGTTTACATCAAAATGGAAATTATTCTCGCTTTCTATGGGTTTCTTGTCCGGTAATATCAGAGCGGGAATGTATTTCCGCATGATATTCATTACACTGGCAGGCAGGGTACGATAGGAATAATCTCCCTCGATACTTGCATTCAGGAAATTAGATGTTACTGTCAGCTGTTTATGAGAACTATCTCTCTGGCTGGCAGCGATTTTCAGGTTATCCAGAAAATACTCCTTATCGGGTGCAGTGAATTGCAGACTGTCGATATTGATTTCTCCATTCATTTCATCAATGGAGCCACCCGTGAAGTCGGCTGTTAATTGAACAGAAAGTTCCGTATCCTCATATTTGGGGGTCAGGTGGAGTTCGTGCGGACGCACATTGCGAATGCTGGCGTGAAAGTTGAAAGTCGGTATACGGCTGACGGTATTGATATTACCGTTCAGCAGAATAGACCCATTCTCGTCATCCAATGCAACTTTTCCATTGAAACCGCCTTGTTTGTATTTTCCGTCCAGTGTGATATTCTCATAGTTATAATCACTATAGTCGATGGAAGCGATTAATCCTTTCATCACAATGGAAGGATATTGATTATCATAGTGGCTACCTTCAACGTCAAGATTGAAAGTTACTTTTCCCAGCTTTTCGTTATCCAGCATATTGCCCAATTCGAGTTCTTCAGTCTTCACGGCACCCGAATATGCAAAATAACCTTTTTCCTTATCTGAGCTTATTTTCAAGTCCGTCTTGATGGAGCCAATATCTGTGTGTACCAAACCATAAGTTACGATGTCCGTGAAATAGCCTGATACTTCTCCATGAAATGAAATGGTGCCAAAACGTTGCAATATAGGAGGAACACCCTCGTAATTCTTACTCAAGTTGCGTACAAAAAAGGCAACCCCTTCCGGATCGGCATATAGATTGGACAGGTTACCAAATACAAATGCATCCTGAGGACGGGATAGATCCTGAAAAGATACATCTCCTCTCAAACGGAAATGTGGTCCTCCTGTAATTGACAGGTGGGGACAGTTCAGCTGGTTAATGGTACCGTTTGTTTCTACAGCTATTTGCAGCTTTTCTTTGAAAGGAGAAAATGCGGGAACAAATGCTGCCAAATCACGAAGTACGATATCTGAAGGCAGCATACGGAACGAGAAGTGAACATCATTAGCAAAATTGCCAAAGGCCCCCAGACTGTCATATTCCATACGTATGGTGTCCATGGCAAGTGAAGTATTGGGCAGGTCGATTGCAAAATTCTCGATATTCATCTTCTGATCATTTGCAACAACCTTTAAGCTCAGCCTTTTTAACTCAAATCCGGAATTTCCTTCTTCTATACTTAAACGTTTGATTGCAGCATTTATAGAATCATTTTGAAGTGCTTTTAAGGAGATATTGGCAATAATGTTACGCAGTTGTATGTGCTGTGCATTGAACTTTCCTTGTGTTTCTTCTGCCGACAGCACATTGTAGGACAACTTGCCACGCCGTATCAATAAAGAATTGATGCGGATATCCAGATTACTTTCTTTTTTGATGGTATCTTTAGAGGCAAATGCATCAAGTACAAACTGGAAATTGGGTATATCTTCCGGTGTTTTTTTTTCCAGATTGATGTTAAAACCAAATAACTGAACGTTACTGATGGAAACTTTTCCCTTGAATAGGGGTAATATATCGAATTTAGCTGAAAGACGGGATATTTTCAGCATTTCTTTATCGGACTGGTCATTCAATAATAAGTCATCGATTATGATGCGGTTTAGCAGTCCCATATTTATCCGCCCGATGGTCAGTTGCGTACCCAGAACGTTAGCCAATTCGTTTGCAACCAGCACGGATATTTGTCGCTGAACGTAAGGAATGTTCAACAACAATATAGTCCCGATATACAAACTAAGTATAATACCGAGCACCCAGCGAACTGTCTTTTTTAACTTTCTGATAGGCGGTTTGTTTGAATTAGCCAACAAAAATATGAAATAATACGTTATCAATCCTACTTTTATCACTACTTTTGCAGCGTTTAAACGTAAATAACGATATGAGTACAATAATTTTAGGAATAGAAAGCTCTTGCGATGACACCTCTGCTGCCGTCATCAAAGATGGGTATCTGCTATCAAACGTCGTTTCCAGTCAGGCGGTGCATGAAGCCTATGGTGGTGTAGTTCCCGAATTAGCTTCACGTGCACATCAGCAAAACATAGTTCCGGTGGTGCATGAAGCATTGAAACGCGCCGGAGTGACTAAGGAAGAATTGAGTGCAGTGGCGTTTACCAGAGGACCGGGATTGATGGGCTCTTTGTTGGTAGGTGTGTCATTTGCCAAAGGTTTTGCTCGTTCTTTAGGTATTCCTATGATTGATGTTAATCATCTGACAGGTCATGTATTAGCTCATTTCATTAAAGCAGAAGGTGAAGAAAATGCTCAACCTGAATTTCCTTTCCTTTGCTTGCTTGTATCGGGAGGAAATTCACAAATTATTCTGGTAAAGGCATATAATGATATGGAGATTTTAGGGCAGACGATTGATGATGCTGCTGGAGAAGCCATTGACAAGTGTTCGAAGGTAATGGGTCTGGGTTATCCCGGTGGTCCGATTATTGATAAGTTGGCCCGTCAGGGAAATCCGAAGGCATTTACTTTTAGCAAACCCCATATCCCCGGATTAGATTATAGTTTCAGCGGTTTAAAAACCTCATTCCTGTATTCTTTGCGTGACTGGATGAAGGAAGATCCCGATTTCATCGAGCATCACAAGGTAGATTTGGCGGCTTCGCTTGAAGCTACCGTGGTGGATATCCTGATGGATAAGCTCCGTAAGGCTGCTAAAGAATATAAGATAAAGCAAGTAGCCGTGGCCGGTGGTGTTTCTGCTAATAATGGCCTGCGCAATGCCTTTCGTGAACATGCCGAAAAGTATGGGTGGAATATATTTATTCCAAAGTTCAGCTATACGACGGATAATGCCGCTATGATTGCGATTACAGGTTATTTCAAATATCAGGATAAAGATTTCTGTTCGATAGATGCACCGGCTTACTCACGCGTAACGTTGCAGTAAAAGGAATTTCAGAACACTTTCTAGTCTGCACCATACCTGGTCCGTGTCTGGTCCATACGAACTCCATACCAAGTCCAAGTGTATAGATACGGAGCAAATACGGAGTTGATATGGATTTGGTGATGTGGAGAGGAAAAATAGAACAAAATATAGAAATAATATATATATAAGGTATATGAAGCTGGAAGAAAGGATTGGGGAGTTATTAAAATCGAAGAATTTGTCCCTTTCCACCGCAGAAAGTTGTACGGGAGGTAGTATTGCAGCTCTGGTGACTTCTGTTCCGGGGAGTTCGGAATACTTTAACGGAGGGATTGTGGCATATTCTAATGAGGTAAAGATGTCTCTGCTTCATGTCTCTGCTGAAACTTTGGAGAAATATGGAGCTGTCAGTCGGGAGACTGTTATCGAGATGGTGAAAGGTGCGATGAAAGCGTTGAAAACAGATTGCGCTGTCGCTACATCAGGAATTGCAGGTCCCGGAGGGGGGACAGCGGAAAAGCCCGTCGGAACGGTATGGATTGCTGCTGCCTATAAAAATGAAATTGTAACTTTCAGACAAGAGGGAGATGATGGAAGGGGTGGAAATGTGCAAAAAGCCATTCAAAATGCTCTAATGATGCTCTGTGAGTGCTTAAAATGAAGAAAAAATGCTATCAGACAATGAATTATTTTATGAAAAACTTGTTTGGTATCGATAAAAGTACTTACTTTGCGCTCTGTTTGAAATAAGTATAGATAAAAACTATAAAAATAAGATAGAAATGTCGAAGATTTGTCAAATTACCGGAAAGAAAGCCATGATTGGCAACAATGTTTCACACTCAAAGAGAAGAACTAAGAGAACCTTTGATTTGAACTTGTTTAACAAGAAGTTCTACTATGTAGAGCAAGATTGCTGGATCAGCCTTAGCATTTGTGCTAACGGTCTGCGTATTATTAATAAGAAAGGACTGGACGCTGCTTTGAACGACGCAGTAGCAAAAGGTTATTGTGATTGGAAAAGCATTAAAGTAATTGGCTAAAAAGTAGAGGAGAATACTGATTATGGCAAAGAAAGCAAAAGGTAACAGAGTACAGGTGATTCTGGAATGCACAGAACACAAAGATAGCGGTATGCCGGGAACTTCTCGTTATATCACTACTAAGAACAGAAAGAATACAACTGAAAGATTGGAATTGAAGAAATACAATCCGATCCTGAAGAGAGTAACAGTACATAAAGAAATTAAATAATAAGTATAACCCATGGCAAAGAAAACTGTAGCAAGTTTGCACGAAGGTTCTAAAGAAGGTCGTGCTTATACAAAGGTTATCAAGATGGTTAAGTCTCCGAAGACTGGTGCTTACATCTTTGATGAACAAATGGTATTGAACGAAAAAGTACAAGACTTTTTCAAGAAATAAGATAGTCCGTCGAAAGACGTTTAATTATAAAATCCTCTTATCGTATTCCGGTAAGGGGATTTTTTTTGTACTTTATCCCCGTACTTTCATTACTTTGTTATATCTTTGTGGCATAATGTATTGTACAAAAAAATAGGATATGGGATTTTTTAGTTTTTTCTCAAAGGAAAAGAAGGAAACTTTAGATAAAGGATTATCTAAGACGAAAGAAAGTGTATTCGGAAAGATTGCCCGTGCTGTGGCAGGAAAGTCGAAAGTAGATGATGAAGTGCTTGATAATCTGGAAGAAGTGCTGATAACTTCGGATGTAGGTGTAGAAACGACGTTAAATATTATTCAACGTATAGAAAAGCGTGCTGCATCTGAAAAATATATGAATGCGCAGGAGCTGAATACTATCTTGCGTGATGAAATCGCTGCTTTGCTAACGGAAAATAATTCGGACGATGTAGATGATTTTGAAGCACCGATTGCGAAGAAACCTTACGTAATTATGGTAGTAGGGGTGAATGGCGTTGGCAAAACAACTACTATTGGTAAGTTGGCTTACCAATTCAAGAAAGCGGGCAAAAGCGTTTATCTGGGAGCAGCGGATACTTTTCGTGCAGCAGCTGTGGAACAGTTGGATATCTGGGGTGGACGGGTAGGAGTACCTGTCGTAAAACAAAAGATGGGAGCTGATCCGGCTTCTGTGGCCTACGATACATTAAGCTCTGCTGTTGCTAACAATGCTGATGTGGTAATTATTGATACTGCCGGTCGCCTTCACAATAAGGTCGGCTTGATGAATGAGTTGACTAAGATTAAAAATGTAATGAAGAAAGTGGTTCCTGATGCTCCTAATGAAGTTCTATTGGTACTGGATGGTTCTACCGGGCAGAATGCATTTGAGCAGGCTAAGCAATTTACGTTAGCTACGGAAGTAACCGCAATGGCTATCACTAAGCTGGATGGTACGGCGAAAGGTGGAGTTGTTATCGGCATTTCTGATCAGTTTAAGATACCTGTTAAGTATATTGGCTTGGGTGAAGGTATGGAAGATTTGCAGGTGTTCCGTAAGAAAGAATTTGTTGACTCGTTGTTTGGGGAGAATGCATGAAACGGAAAACAATTGATATCATAACTTTAGGGTGTTCTAAGAATTTGGTGGATTCGGAGCATTTGATGCGCCAGTTGGAAGAAGCCGGATATCACGTGACTCATGATACGGAAAAGCCTAAAGGAGAGATTGCTGTTATCAATACTTGTGGTTTTATCGGTGATGCTAAAGAGGAATCCATTAACATGACCCTGGAATTTGCACAGGCAAAGGAAGAAGGAAATCTGGAAAAGTTATATGTAATGGGTTGTCTTTCTGAACGCTATCTGAAAGAATTAGCGATTGAAATTCCGCAGGTTGATAAGTTTTATGGTAAATTTAACTGGGCGGAGTTATTGCTGGATCTAGGTAAAGCCTATCACGAAGAACTTCATATAGAGCGTACTCTCACTACTCCTAAACACTATGCATACCTGAAAATATCGGAGGGATGCGACCGGAAATGTTCGTATTGTGCTATTCCGATTATTACAGGGCGGCATGTATCGCGACCGGTAGAGGAAATTTTGGATGAAGTTCGTTATTTGGTGAATAAGGGAGTAAAAGAGTTTCAGATAATAGCTCAGGAGTTGACTTACTATGGTGTGGATTTGTATAAGAAGCAAATGCTTCCTGAACTTATAGAACGTATATCTGAAATTCCCGGGGTAGAATGGATTCGTTTGCATTATGCTTATCCTGCACATTTTCCTACAGATTTGTTCCGGGTGATGCGTGAGCGTCCTAATGTGTGTAAGTATATGGATATAGCTCTTCAGCACATTAGCAATTCAATGCTGGAGAAAATGCGCCGCCATGTAACTCAGGAAGAAACTTATCAACTGATAGAACAATTCCGCAAAGAAGTACCTGGTATTCATTTGCGTACTACTTTAATGGTAGGGCATCCCGGAGAAACGGAGTCGGATTTTGAAGAGTTGAAAGAGTTTGTTCGTAAGGTGCGTTTCGATAGAATGGGGGCTTTTGCATATTCAGAGGAAGAAGGTACTTACGCAGCTGCACATTATGAGGATGAAATACCTCAGGAAGTAAAGCAGGCACGTTTGGATGAATTAATGTCCATTCAACAAGGTATTTCTGCCGAATTGAGCGCTGCAAAAGTGGGGCAATCCATGAAAGTTATTATTGATCGTCTGGAAGGGGATTATTATATCGGCCGTACTGAATTTGACTCTCCTGAAGTGGATCCGGAAGTCTTGATAGAGCGTGGTGAACAAACGTTGCTTATTGGTAACTTTTACCAGGTAGAGATAATAAGTTCCGATGATTTCGACCTTTTTGGACAGGTTATTTAAATAATTTTCCCTAAGAATTTGTGTATATGCGGAAGTTTTGCTAATATAGCACCGAACTTTATAAAAATAGCTGGATTTTGAATAATAAGGAATTTACTTCAGAACTGTCACGAAGATTGGGATATACCATAAAGGATACATCCGAACTAATTGCATCTTTGCTGTCGGACATGACACAACAGCTGCAAGAAGGGAATATTGTTTCTGTACAAAGTTTCGGTACTTTTGAGGTAAAGAAGAAAGCAGAGCGTATTACCATCAATCCAACGACAAAGTTGCGTATGCTGGTTCCGCCTAAGTTGGTGTTGACCTATAGGCCCAGTACGACTCTGAAAGATAAGTTTAAATAATGCCGTCTTCTACTCAAGTAACCCTTCGTAAATATGAATGAAAAGCTGAACATACAGAATTTAATAGAATTGCTTGCCGAAAAGCATGGCATGGATAAAACGGATGCTGAGAGCTTCGTGAAAGAATTTTTCCAGTTGATTGAAGAATCGTTGGAGAGCGATAAGTATGTGAAGATTAAAGGCTTGGGTACATTTAAGCTGATTGACGTGGATAGTCGTGAAAGCGTAAATATAAATACGGGCGAACGTTTTGAAATACAAGGACATACAAAGGTTTCATTTACTCCGGAGCCAACTTTAAAAGATTTGATAAACAAACCTTTTTCGCATTTTGAAACTGTGGTATTGAATGATGAAACAGTGTTAGAAGATACACCGGTGGAGGATAATTCTGAGGAAGAGGAAAAAGATGAAAATTTTGTAGAGCCTGAAAGTTCTACAGTTGTTGTAGAATCACAGGTTGTTGTTCAGGAGACGGCTAAAGGAAATATAGAAGAGTCGATAGAAGAGGCTGTTGAGATTACAGAGGAATCCATAGAAAGTATAGAGGAAGTGGCTGAAGTAATTGAAGAGAAAACTGAAATTGCTGAAGAAAAATTGATGGAGACGGCTGAAGAAGAAGTGATTCAGACTGTTGAGGAAACCGTAGAGGATATAAAAGAAGAACCAGTTTCGGAAGAAACGCCTTCTGTTTATCAGGCTGAATCGGCTCTTCCGTCCGAGGAAGAAGATTTAGTGCCTACTTATGAGGTTCCTGAGCCTCCATCACCTCCTGTGAATAAAGCAGGCAGTTCCACCATGAAGTTTTTTATCGGAATTGTAGTGCTTGTAGTATTATTGTGTGTAGGTGCTGTTACTTTTATGTATTATCCGGATTTACTGGATAGGATGTCTACGCCATCAACAGAGAAAGTTGCTGATGAAAAGGTGGAGAAGCCGGCCGTTCCGGTCGCTCTGACGGATAGTATTGTTCGAAAAGATACCACAACTGTGGTTGCGAAGAAAGATACTGTGGCAGAAGTTGTTACTCCTAAAGTTGTTGAAGAGCCGAAACCGGTTGCAAAACAGGGGACTCCTGCTACTGCTCCTAAAAAAGAGACAAAGAAAGCTGCTGCAACTCCTTTTGAGCCAGACTCTGTAAATTATAAGATTGTAGGAACGAAAGCTACTCATACTATCCAGGAAGGAGAAACTCTGACAAAGGTTGCACTTCGCTTTTACGGGACTAAGGCCCTGTGGCCCTATATTGTGAAGTATAATTCGGGTGTTATAAAGAATCCCGATCATGTGCCGTATGGTACTGTAATCAAGATACCGGAGCTTGAAAAGAAATAAAAGAAAATATTGCACCCCTGCAAGTTGATAATACTTCACTTGCAGGGGTGATTTGCTATTGATTCCTGTCTGCGAATTTGAAATTCTTTTCAGAAACTATTGTTAACTACTAAACTCTATGAAAGTAGTTTAATCTAATTGTTTTTTAATAAAAATTAGTTGGTATGGTTAATTTATTCCTGTACTTTTGGGAGCGAAAAAAATAATTACCAGTAGCATACTGGAGAAATCAATGGAATTTAAACAATAAAAATAATAGTATTTATGGCTGAAACAATTGATATCCGCGAACTGAACGAGCGGATTGAAAGACAAAGTTCTTTTGTTACCAACCTTACTGCTGGTATGGACCAGATCATCGTAGGACAAAAACATCTGGTAGAGTCATTGTTAATCGGTTTGCTGTCTGATGGACACGTATTATTAGAAGGTGTGCCCGGTTTGGCAAAGACATTGGCGATTAAGACGCTTGCCTCATTGATCGATGCACAATACAGTCGTGTACAGTTTACTCCCGATTTGCTGCCTGCTGACGTTATCGGTACAATGGTTTACAGTCAGAAAGACGAAACGTTCCAAGTAAAGAAAGGACCTGTTTTTGCCAACTTCGTTTTGGCAGATGAAATTAACCGTGCTCCGGCTAAGGTACAGAGTGCTTTGCTGGAAGCGATGCAGGAACGTCAGGTAACTATTGGTACGGAAACATTCCCGTTGCCCGAACCTTTCCTTGTACTTGCTACACAGAATCCTATTGAGCAGGAAGGTACTTATCCGCTGCCTGAAGCACAGGTGGACCGTTTCATGCTGAAAGTGGTTATCGACTATCCGAAGATAGAAGAAGAAAAAATGATTATCCGCCAGAATATCAATGGCGATAAATTCAATGTGAAGCCTATTCTGAAAGCTCAGGAGATTATTGAAGCACGTAAAGTTGTTCGTCAGGTATATCTGGATGAGAAGATTGAACGCTACATTGTTGATATTGTATTTGCTACCCGTTATCCGGAGAAATATGATCTGAAGGAACTGAAAGATATGATTGGTTTCGGTGGTTCTCCCCGTGCCTCTATCAATCTGGCATTAGCTGCCCGTACTTATGCTTTCATCAAACGTCGTGGTTATGTGATTCCTGAAGATGTTCGTGCCGTGGCTCATGACGTATTGCGTCATCGTATCGGATTGACTTATGAAGCAGAGGCCAGCAACCTGACTTCTGACGAGATCATCAGCAAAATACTGAATAAGGTTGAAGTACCTTAATTAAGTAAGCATTTTTAAAAAGGTCTTCCGAGACCTGTTAATAAATGGTGTGAACGTTTTTAAAGAATCTTGCCAACGTTTTTAAAGAACGTTGCCGGTATTTATTAACGGAATTATTTAACGATATAGATGGAAACAAGTGAACTGTTAAAAAAAGTCCGTCAGATTGAAATCAAGACGCGCGGATTATCCAACAATATCTTTGCTGGCCAGTATCATTCGGCCTTCAAGGGTAGGGGTATGGCATTTTCCGAGGTACGCGAATATCAGTTTGGCGATGACATACGCGACATTGACTGGAACGTGACCGCTCGCTTCAATAAGCCTTACGTGAAGGTGTTCGAAGAAGAGCGCGAGCTGACCGTTATGTTGCTGGTGGATGTTTCCGGTAGTTTGGAATTCGGTACGGTGAAGCAGATGAAAAAGGATATGGTGACGGAAATAGCTGCAACGTTGGCTTTTTCGGCTATACAAAACAACGATAAAATCGGGGTTATCTTTTTCTCTGACCGGATAGAGAAATTCATTCCGCCTAAGAAAGGGCGTAAGCATATCTTATATATTATTCGCGAACTGATTGACTTTAAAGCGGAGAGTCGAAGGACTGATATCCGGCTCGGACTGGAATATCTGACAAACGTGATGAAGCGTCGTTGTACAGCCTTCCTGTTATCCGATTTCATCGATCAGGGGAACTTTAAGAATGCAATGACTATCGCCAACCGGAAACATGATATGGTGGCTATCCAGGTGTATGACCGCAGGGTAGAGGAACTGCCGGCTATCGGTTTGATGAAAATAAAGGATGCTGAGACCGGACATGAGCAGTGGATTGATACTTCGTCGCGTGCTGTTCGTCGTGCTCATCACGACTGGTGGGTGAATAAACAGGTGGAACTGAACGAAACATTCACTAAAAGTAATGTCGATAATGTGTCGGTACGCACCGATCAGGACTATGTCAAAGCATTGATGAATTTGTTTGCGAAACGAAATTAATCGGAAAAATGAAAAGATATCTATTTCTGATAACCCTATTGGGGATGTTGACTGGCAAGGCAGTGGCTCAGTCGGTAACAGTAGATGCTACCATTGATTCTCTGCAAATTTATATCGGTGACCAGGCGAAGATTAAACTTCAGGTAGCCTTGGATGCCGATAAACGGGCTATTTTCCCTGTTTATACGGATACACTGGTAAGTGGTGTGGAGATTATAGATGTTGCAAAGCCGGATACGCAGTATATAAATGATGATAAACGAATGCTGATTACGCAGGAGTATACTGTTACATCATTCGACTCGGCATTGTATTATCTGCCACCGATGGAAGTATTGGTGGATAATAAGGCATATCGTTCGAAGGCATTGGCACTGAAGGTATATTCGATGAATGTGCCATTGGATCCAGAGAATCCGGAACAGTTTTTTGGTCCGAAGACAGTAATGCAACCTCCTTTTGTGTGGGAAGATTGGTATGGGATTATCACCTGTGGCATATTGCTTATTCCGATTGCATTATTACTTATCTATCTGATCATGCGTATCTGTGACAATAAACCTATCATCCGTAAGGTAAAGGTTGAACCGAAGTTACCTCCGCATCAGATGGCGATGAAAGAAATAGAGCGTATCAAAGGGGAAAAAGTATGGCAAAAGGGACAGCCGAAGGAGTATTACACGGAATTGACAGATATTTTGCGTATGTATATTAAAGAGCGTTTTGGTTTCAATGCTTTGGAAATGACCTCTTCGGAGATTATAGAAAAGCTGCTTGAAATGCAAGATAAAGAAGCTATTGCAGATTTACGTTCTCTTTTTGAGACTGCCGATTTGGTGAAGTTCGCTAAACATAATCCGTTGATGAACGAAAATGATGCGAATCTGATCAATGCCATTGAATTTATCAATGAAACCAAGGAGAAAGAAGTGGAGAATGCAAAACCGCAACCCACTGAAATTACCATCATTGAGAAACGTTCATTGCGTACTAAAATATTGCTGGGCATAGGCATCGTAGTATTGTCGGTTGCCTTGATTGGTTCGTTCGTTTATATTGGAATGCAGTTATACAATTATTTTGCGTAGTAGTAGAATTTAAGGGTAACTCCAATCTTAAATAGTAAATTGTTAAATAGTAAATACAATGGTTTTTGCCAATATTGAATATTTGTTTTTGCTGCTGTTGCTTATACCTTATATAGTATGGTATATCATGAGGCGGAGGAATAATGAAGCTACACTTCAGATTTCGGATGCTCGTGTATATGCTCATACGCCGAAGAGTTATAAGAACTATTTGTTGCATGTGCCTTTTATGTTACGGATTATTGCTTTGGCATTGATTATCGTAGTGTTGGCGCGTCCTCAAACTACTAATAGCTGGCAAAACAGTGAAATTGAAGGTATAGATATTATGATGGCCATCGACGTATCTACCAGTATGCTGGCAGAGGATTTGAAACCGAATCGTCTGGAAGCTGCTAAAGATGTGGCTGCGGAGTTTATTAATGGTCGGCCCAATGATAATATCGGTATAACTTTATTTGCCGGTGAAAGTTTTACGCAATGTCCGTTGACGGTGGATCATGCAGTGCTTCTGAATCTGTTTCAAGGCATTAAGTGTGGTATTATTGAAGATGGAACAGCAGTCGGTATGGGTATTGCTAATGCCGTTACCCGCTTGAAAGACAGTAAAGCGAAGTCTAAAGTAATCATTCTGTTGACGGATGGTACAAATAATAAAGGAGATATATCTCCGCTGACTGCGGCAGAAATAGCTAAGAGTTTTGGTATTCGTGTTTATACTATTGGTGTAGGTACGAACGGAATGGCTCCGTATCCTTATCCGGTGGGTAACACTGTGCAGTATGTCAATATGCCGGTGGAGATTGATGAAAAGACACTGACGCAGATTGCGGCTACCACAGAAGGTAATTATTTCCGTGCCACCAGTAATTCTAAGCTGAAAGAGGTATATGAGGAGATTGATAAGTTGGAGAAAACCAAGTTGAATGTGAAGGAATACAGCAAGCGCCAGGAAGAATACCGTTGGTTTGCTTTGGCGGCATTCTTGTGCGTGTTACTTGAAGTATTGCTTCGTAATTCTATCTTGAAGAAGATACCTTAAAACAATGCATTAATTGTAAATTACTAAATTGTACATAGAAAGATGTTTCGATTTGAAGAACCTACATATTTATACCTGTTGCTCCTGTTGCCTTTCTTGGCGGCTTTCTACCTGTACTCCAATTATCGGAGACGGAAAGCGATCCGCAAGTTTGGAGACCCGGTGCTAATGGCACAGTTGATGCCGGATGTATCTAAATATCGTCCGGATGTGAAGTTTTGGCTGGTGTTTGCTGCAATCGGACTGTTTGCTGTATTGCTGGCACGTCCGCAGTTTGGCTCTAAGTTGGAGACTGTGAAGCGTCAGGGAGTAGAGGTAATGATTGCGTTGGATATTTCTAACTCTATGTTGGCACAAGATGTACAACCCAGTCGTCTGGAGAAGGCCAAGAGACTGGTAGCACAATTGGTTGACAAGATGGAGAATGATAAGGTAGGTATGATTGTGTTTGCCGGTGATGCCTTTACACAGTTGCCTATTACAAGCGATTATATTTCTGCCAAGATGTTTTTGGAATCTATTAATCCGTCGTTGATATCCAAGCAGGGTACGGCTATCGGTGCAGCTATTAATCTGGCTACCCGCAGTTTTACACCCCAGGAAGGAGTAGGGCGTGCCGTCATCGTTATTACTGACGGTGAAAACCATGAAGGCGGAGCTGTGGAAGCTGCCAAGGCTGCTGCAGAAAAAGGTATTCAAGTCAGTGTTCTGGGTGTGGGTATGCCTGATGGTGCACCTATCCCCGTAGAAGGAACCAATGACTTCCGCCGTGACCGTGATGGAAACGTGGTTGTAACCCGCTTGAATGAGCAGATGTGTCAGGAAATAGCTCAGGCAGGAGATGGGATTTATGTGCGTGTAGACAACTCAAATGCTGCACAAAAGGTGATTGCTCAGGAGATTAATAAAATGGCGAAAGCGGATGTAGAAACACAGGTTTATACAGAGTTCAACGAACAATTCCAGGCTGTTGCATGGATTATATTGTTACTGTTGTTGGCTGAAATGCTGATTTTGGAACGTAAAAACCCGTTATTCCGTAATATCCATCTGTTTAAAAAGGAAGAAAGGTATGATGATGAGAAATAGAACTATCGGAATTATCTTGCTGCTACTGACGGCTATTTCAGTTTCTGCACAGAAAGCGGAACGCGACTATATTCGTAAGGGAAACCGTGCTTATAAAGATAGTACGTATGTAAATGCTGAAGTGAATTATCGGAAGGCTATTGATGTGAATCCGAAGTCGGCGATATCCATGTATAATCTGGGTAATACGCTTATGCAACAGAATAAGTTGCAGGAGGCTATGGAGCAGTTTGTTGCTGCCACTAAAATGGAGAAAGATAAGGGTAATCTTGCTCAAATCTATCATAATATGGGAGTAATATTCCACTCCGGTAAGGATTATGCCAAAGCTGTGGAAGCATACAAAGAGTCACTACGTAATAATCCGAAAGATAACGAGACGCGTTATAACTTGGCTTTGGCTCAGAAAATGTTGAAAGATCAGGAACAGAATCAGCAGAATCAAGACCAAAACCAAGATCAGAATCAGGACAAAAAGGAGCAGGAAAAAGAACAAGATAAAGACAAACAAGACCAAAATCAACAAGATCAGCAGAACCAGGATCAACAGCAGCAACCTCCTCAGCCACAAGAAAATCAGATGTCAAAGGAAAATGCTGAACAGCTTTTGAAGTCGGTGATGCAGGATGAGAAAGATGTACAGGATAAGGTGAAGAAACAGCAAGTTATCCAGGGTGGTCGTTTGGAAAAGGATTGGTAAATAATAAAAAATACGATAATATATGAGAAAATTAATTTTCTTATGGATAGCACTGGTAGTAGTCAGTCTGCAAGCTTTGGCTAATGACAAGGTGTCATTTACCGCATCAGCTCCTGATGCGGTAGCGGTGGGTGACCAGTTCAGACTGGCATATACAGTGACTACACAGAAGGTGAGAGATTTCCGTGCTCCCTCTATTAAGGGATTTGACGTACTGATGGGACCCAGTCGCTCTCAGCAAAGTAGTATGCAAATAGTTAATGGGGTATCGACCTCAACCAGCAGTATTACTTTCACTTATATACTGATGGCTACTGCTGAAGGTAGTTTCACAATTCCAGGAGCTACAATTACAGCAGATGGTAATCAGATGGTTTCTAATTCTGTGCAAATCAAGGTTCTGCCAGCAGATCAGGTCGGAGCAGCTTCTTCAGGCGGAGGTAATAGTAGCCAGCAGGGCAATACCAGCCGTGCTTCTTCAGGAACTTCTGTTTCCAATCAGGACCTCTTTATTTTGCCTACTATTAGTAAGACCAATGTGTATGAACAAGAAGCATTTTTGCTGACTTATAAAATTTACACTCTGGTTGACCTTCGCGGTTTTGACAATGTAAAACTTCCTGATTTTAAGGGATTTCATTCACAAGAAGTAGAACTTCCGGGTGATAGAAAATGGAGCTTGGAACATTATAAAGGGCGGAATTATCAAACTACCGTTTATCGGCAATTTGTGCTGTTTCCGCAGCAGTCTGGTAATTTGACTATTGATCCGGCACGTTTTGATGCTTCTATTGCTAAAGCTACTCAAGTATCTGATCCATTTGAAGCTTTCTTTAATGGTGGCAGTAACTACATTGAAGTCAAAAAGACATTGATGACACCGAAACTAACTGTAGATGTAAAACCCTTACCAGGCGATAAACCTGCTGATTTTTCCGGTGGAGTGGGAGAGTTTAGCATTTCTTCTTCCATTAATAGTACTAATGTAAAGACAAACGATGCTGTAACTATTAAACTTGTCATTTCCGGTACAGGCAATTTGAAGTTAATAGGTGATCCTGAGGTGAAATTCCCGGATGACTTCGAGGTATATGACCCTAAAGTTGATAATAAATTCAGGCTGACAAGTGCAGGGCTTTCGGGTAGTAAGGTTATTGAATATCTGGCTATTCCACGCAATGCCGGAACATTTAAAATACCAGCGGTGAAATTCAGCTATTTTGATATCAAATCCCGTACTTATAAGATATTGACTACCGAAGAGTATGAATTGCATGTAGAGAAAGGTGAAGGAAATGCAGCGCAAACTATTGCTAACTTTACGAATAAAGAGGATTTGAAAGTCTTGAATGAGGATATTCGCTTCATCAAGCAAAATGATGTGACGCTTTCTCAAAAGGGAGACTTTTTCTTTGACTCTATGTTATATTGGTTGCTCTATTTAGTACCTGGCGTTGCGTTTATCATTTTCTTTATCATTTACCGTAAGCAGATAGCTGCTAATGCTAATGTTGCGAAAATGCGTACGAAAAAGGCAAATAAGGTTGCTGTTAAACGTATGAAGTTAGCTGGTAAATTGTTGGCTGAGAATAAAAAAGATGTTTTCTATGACGAAGTCTTGAAGGCTCTTTGGGGATATATAAGCGATAAATTGAATATTCCGGTTTCTCGACTTTCAAAAGATAATATTGAAGAGAAACTTCGTAAATATGGAGTGGAGGATGCTTTGATTAAAGAATTCTTGGCTGCATTGAATGATTGTGAGTTTGCCCGTTTTGCTCCTGGTGATGATAATCAGGCTATGGATAAAGTCTATTCGGCTTCATTAGCAGTAATAAGTAAAATGGAGAATTCGATTAAACATTAATTAGGAGGTTATATGATGAAAAAAATACTGTTTTTTACTTTTGTTGGTCTGTTAATGGCATTGACCTCTTCTGGACAGACTGCATCGGATACATTACAACAAGCGAATGATTCGGTAACAATAGGTTCACACACTGAATTTTCAGCTGCTGCGCAAGAGAATAGTGTGACAAAAGCAGAAGGAGATAGCGCATATGTGAAGAATGATTATGCCTCTGCTATTCAGATATATGAAGCTCTGCTGAAAGAAGGAGAAGCGGCCGAGGTATACTATAACTTAGGAAATAGCTACTATAAGACTGGTGATATAGCAAAAGCCATTTTAAATTATGAGCGTGCACTTTTAATACAGCCAGGCAATGCTGATATTCGGGCTAATTTAGAGATTGCTCGTGCAAAAACGATTGATAAAGTGATCCCTGTACCCGAGGTTTTCTTTGTATCTTGGACGAAATCATTGATTAATTGTTTGAGTGTGGATGCTTGGGCAAAGGTAGGCGTCGTTTGTTTCTTTTTGTTGCTTGCATCTCTTTATTTCTTCTTCTTTTCCAAGCAAATTGTGTGGAAGAAAATCGGATTTATTGCAGGGATAGTATTTCTGGTGTTAGTTTTATTAGCGAATGTCTTTGCTTTTCAACAAAAAAATGAGCTATTGAATCGTAACAATGCTATCGTACTAACTCCAAGTGTAACAGTACGTAGTACTCCGAGTGAAAGTGGCACCAGTTTGTTCATATTGCATGAGGGACGGAAGGTTGAAATTAAAGATAACTCCATGCGTGAATGGAAAGAAATCCGCTTAGAGGATGGTAAAGTAGGATGGGTACCTGCGTCATCTGTTGAAGTTATCTGATAGATATAATTCTTTCATAATAAGATAGTTAATAATAGAAAGAAGCCTGTTGAAAGGGAAAATACAAATCTCCTTTTGACAGGCTTCTTTATTTTTGTAAAAAAGACACCGAAATAGTTTGTTTTATCTTTTTTTTTCCTTAAGTTTATAGCGTGATAAGTGAAACTCACAGAGTTATTAACCATTAAATTTATAAATATGAGAACAATAACATTTAATGAACTTCGCAGAATTAAAGATTCATTACCTACTGGTAGTATGCATAGAATAGCCGATGAGCTCGGATTGAACGTCGATACAGTTAGAAATTTTTTTGGCGGTCACAATTTTAAGGAGGGTAAGAGTGTTGGGATACATTTAGAGCCTGGTCCGGATGGTGGTTTGGTTATGTTGGATGATACTACCGTCCTTGATAGAGCTCTAAAAATTCTAGATGAGATGAATGCCAGTGCTGAGCCTGTTCGAGCTTAAGAAAAGAAAGTTATAAATGAATCCCAATTGATAGACAAACAATTGGGATTTCTTATTTGTTTATAAAGTAAAAACAGTTGATTATGGAAGACAAGTTAGTAACCTTAGCTATTCTGACTTATGCAAAAGCTCAGATATTGAAGAATGTGCTTGAAAATGAAGGTATTGAAACCTATATTCATAATGTAAATCAAATACAACCTGTAGTGTCTTCAGGTGTGCGCTTACGTATAAAAGAAAGCGATCTACCGCGTGCATTGAAGATAACTGAGAGCTCTGCTTGGCTTTCTGAAGAGGTAGTGGGAGGGAAGTCACCCAAAGTAGAAAAGGAGAGTAATAAGGTCTTAATTCCTGTAGACTTTTCTAATTATTCAATGAAGGCATGTGAGTTTGGTTTTAATTTCGCTCAGAATATGGGAGCAGAAGTTGTGTTGCTTCATGTTTATTTTACACCAATCTATACCACGTCATTACCTTATGGAGACGTTTTTAATTATCAGCTAACAGACGATGAAAATGTAAAAAACATATTACAAAAAGTTCATGCAGACTTAAATACTTTATCTGACAAGGTAAAAGCAAAAGTAACTTCAGGAGAGTTTCCGAATGTAAAATATAATTGTGTGTTGCGTGAAGGTATTCCAGAAGAGGAAATTCTTCGTTATTCGAAGGAATATCGGCCACGTATTGTTATTATGGGGACTCGTGGTAAAAATCAGAAAGATATAGATTTAATTGGTAGTGTAACTGCTGAGGTCATTGAGCGAAGCCGTGTACCAGTTTTAGCCATTCCCGAGAATACTCCATTTAAACAGTTGGCAGAAGCTAAACGTATTGCATTTATCACCAATTTTGATCAACGGGATTTAATTGCATTCGATTCTTTGATTGCTGCTTTAAAGCCATTTCATTTCTCTGTATCTTTGATTCATCTGTCAGATGTTAAGGACACTTGGAATGAAATTAAATTAGGTGGTATTAAGGAATATTTTCAAAAACAGTATCCGGACCTGGAAATTCATTATGATGTTGTGATGAATGATGATTTCTTGAACAGCTTAGATAATTACATAAAAACTAATCATATTGATATAATTACGTTGACTACTTATAAACGCAATATATTCTCTCGCTTATTTAATCCAGGTATTGCTCGGAAGATGATTTTTCATTCCGATACACCGCTGTTAGTTATTTATGGACGCCCAAGCTAAAGTAAATAGCGCGAGCATTTCAAATTAATAATCGGTATTATGTTTAATATATAATACTAATATTCATTGGACCAGATTATTATACTTCCCTATTATAAAAATTTAGTATTTAGTAAGAAGCTCCTAAAAAATAAAAAGCCTAATCAACGATGTTGATTAGGCTTTTTATTAAAAACTATTGATGTGTTTATTGAACCATTTTTTCGATTTCTTCGAATTCAGGTCCCATATCCAAATTGTAGTATACCCGGTATAAACCATTCAACCATAAATCTTTTTGGTCAGGCTTCAATGCTCTTGCTTTTTCATAGCAAGGTTTTGCTTTTTCATAGAAAGCTTTCAAAGTTGCCTGATCTTCTTTATACTTAGGATCATTTACATCTGCTGTTGCTTTCTCTGAGAAGTCTTGTGCTTGCAGACAGTAGATTAAACCTAAATTAGAAAATGCTTCTGCGTAGTTAGGATCTATTTCTGTTGTCTTAGTATAATACTTGATAGCATTATTAAGTGCATCTGCAGCTTCTTGCTCTTTCTTTTCATTTTTCAAGTTAGTGTACATATTGTGATAAAGATATCCTTTTACATACAGATAGAATGTATTATTAGGATCTTTAGCCAACATATCATCAGCAAACTGCATAGCTTCATCGTATTTATTATTATTGCTATAATAATCAATCAAATGACCGAAGAAGAATGAATGTTGAGGGTATTTCTGCAAACCTTCTTTTAAAGAAGCAACCCACTTAATAGTATCACCTTGTGCTTTTAAAGCTGTAGAGATGAATTCCATTGCATACTGACCTACTTCCTTATCATTCTGTGCATAAGGAGCATATTTCAGAACGCTAGGGTAATCTTCCATCTTAGCCGCTGCCAAACTTGCATAATATGCAATCTGTGGTAAAATAGTATCTGTTTGCAGGAAATTTTCCTTTTCAAACATAGGATTCTGAGCTATTTCAATGTAAGTTCCAAAGAAATCTAATGCTTCTTTGTTCTTCTCCAAATTATAGTATTGAATACCTCCATTGATCAAGTTAGGACGCTCTGCTATAATTGCAGCAGCGTTAGCCTTTCTGTACTTGTTCTTAATCTTTCCCTTTTCATTTGGAACTTGTGCCAGTTCATCACATTTGAGGTAGTACTTACACATGTTTAATGCACTGTTGTATACCTTAAGAGTATCATAAGGTTTTCTCAAAAATGCGTCTTTCATTTCCTCCTCATTAATCCTTTTTTGAATAAAACCGGCTACATCCCAAGTGTCGGCATTATCCTTTGTTTCAGGATTAGTCAAGGCTTGATTGATGAGCTGTTCGGCCTTATTAAAGTTCGGCTTTACTTCATTCGCAATGCTTTTAGCTTCTTTCACAGTCTTTTCTTGAGCGAAAGTGAAGCCTGCAGCGAGCAATAAAATCACTGAAAATAATACTCTTTTCATGATAGTTGTAAAATTAAAATTAATATTATGTCTATTCTTCATCTTTATTATTGACTTCATTATCAGAGTTATAGTCTTTCTCCTCTCCTTCTACTTCATTTATAGTAGGCGGAATTGGAGAATTTTCATCATCAACAGGAATTTCATCTTCCATACTTTCTGATGTAACCTTACATACTGAACCGATCTCATCGTTTCTCTTTTCAAGATTGATCAGACGAACACCTTGGGTAGCACGACCCATAATACGGACATCAGCAACTTTCAGACGAATGGTGATACCAGATTTATTGATAATCATCAAGTCATTATCATCTGTTACAGACTTAATTGTTACCAATTTACCTGTTTTATCGGTGATATTCATCGTCTTAACACCCTTACCGCCACGATTAGTCTTACGGTAGTCTTCGATATCAGAACGTTTGCCATAGCCTTGTTCAGAAACTACCATAATGGTTTCTGCTTCAGGATCTTTGATGCAAATCATTCCAACGACTTCATCTTGCCCGTCTTCGTCAAGCGTCATACCACGCACACCGGTTGCAGTACGTCCCATAACGCGTACAGCACTTTCGTGGAAGCGAATAGCACGTCCATTACGATTGGCAATGATAATTTCGTTGTCACCGTTAGTCATACGTACTTCGATAACGCGGTCGTCCTCACGGATAGTAATAGCGTTTACACCATTCTGGCGAGGGCGGGAATACTGTTCAAGTAATGTTTTCTTAATAACACCATTCTTGGTACAGAATAAGACATAATGACTGTTGATGAAGTCTGTGTCAGAAAGGTTCTTCACACGCAGATATGCATTTACAGCATCGTCTGAATCAATATTCAGCAAGTTTTGGATGGCACGTCCCTTGGAATTCTTGGTACCTTCGGGGATTTCATATACTTTGAGCCAATAGCACTTACCCTTTTGAGTAAAGAACATCATGGTATTGTGCATGGTTGCCGGATATATGTGTTCAATGAAGTCTGCATCGCGGGTATCTGTACCCTTAGAGCCTACTCCACCACGGTTTTGAGCACGGAACTCACTCAACGGAGTACGTTTAATATAGCCCATATGAGAAATGGTGATAATCATTTCGTCATCTGCATAGAAATCTTCCGGATTGAATTCTTCGGATGAATAAACAATCTCAGAACGACGTTCATCTCCGTATTTTGCTTTTACTTCAATTAATTCATCAGTAATAACTTTGCGGCAAAGTTCGTCATTTGAAAGAATTTCTTCGTAATAAGCTATCAGTTTCATTACTTCTTCATATTCAGCGTGGAGCTGATCTTGCATCAGTCCGGTTAATTGGCGCAAACGCATTTCTACGATAGCACGAGACTGAATTTCAGTTAATTGGAAGCGTTCCATCAAGCCAGCAATGGCATCATTAGGTGTCTTTGCAGCACGGATGATGCGGATTACTTCATCGATATTATCTGATGCTATGATTAAGCCTTCTAATATATGAGCACGTTCTTTAGCCTTACGTAAGTCATATTGAGTACGACGGATAACCACCTCATGGCGATGTTCTACGAAGTACTTAATCATGTCTTTCAGATTCAGCAAACGGGGACGTCCGTGTACCAATGCTACGTTGTTCACACTAAAAGAAGTCTGTAATAACGTCATCTTATAGAGCTTATTCAAGACTACGCTGGCGTTGGCATCACGTTTGATATCAATCACGATACGCATACCTTCACGGTCAGACTCATCATTGGCATTGGAAATACCTTCTATTTTCTTATCATTGGCTAAATCAGCGATATTCTTGATCAGTTCCGCCTTATTGACACCATACGGGATTTCCGTGATGACAATTTTGTCATGTGTAGAACTGGTTTCAATTTCTGCTCTTGCACGCATGATAACGCGACCGCGACCAGTAAGATATGCCTCGCGTACGCCACTCATACCATATATATATCCTCCTGTTGGGAAATCGGGAGCTTTCACATAGTCCATCAACTCCTCTATCTCAATATCATTGTTCTCGATGTATGCGATGCAAGCATCAATAACCTCTGAAAGGTTGTGTGTCGGCATATTGGTTGCCATACCTACAGCAATACCAGAAGCACCGTTTACCAAAAGGTTTGGAATACGGGTAGGCATAACGGTAGGCTCCTGCAAAGAATCGTCAAAGTTGTTCTGCATATCAACGGTTTCTTTGTCGAGGTCTTGCATCATATCTTCACCAATCTTGCGCAAGCGACACTCGGTGTAACGCATAGCTGCTGCGCTATCGCCGTCTACCGAACCATAGTTACCCTGGCCATCTACCACCATGTAACGCATTGCCCAAGGCTGTGCCATACGAACTAATGCACCGTAAACGGAAGAGTCACCATGCGGGTGATACTTACCCAATACTTCACCTACAACTCTGGCTGATTTTTTATAAGGTTTATCAGACGTATTTCCCAGTCCCATCATTCCGAAGAGAATTCTACGGTGGACAGGCTTAAAACCATCTCTAACATCCGGAAGGGCACGCGAAACGATGACCGACATGGAGTAGTCAATGTACGATGACTTCATTTCCTCCTCGATGTTAATCTTTATAATTCTGTCTTGTTCAAGCATTTAAAAAGATTATTAATTATACATTTTCGGGTTCGTGAAAAACCACGCTAAAGTACTGCTTTTTTACGATATACAAAAGTTTTCGCCCATAAACTTTATTTCAGAACCATTCTCTCACCTACTTTGTTCTTATAATATATAAATAAGGTATTAATAAGGAGCTTTTTCCCTAGAATGAAAGCATTTTAGTATGATACTGGTGAACGGATATTAAACTGTGGCACGGTTTTTGTATATAAATAATAAATAAAACGATGAAATGCGTACTGGAAATTATAAATGCGTATCTTTGTATTAAGTAACACCTTAGAATAAGGAAGGAGAATATTAAGTATGAATAATCAGTTTTCACAAAGAGTTTCTGACATTATCACTTACAGCAAGGAGGAAGCTAACCGGCTGAAAAATAGATATATCGGTCCGGAGCATCTTCTACTCGGCATGTTGCGAGACGGCGGAGGGAAAGCTATAGAAATATTGCAGAAACTGGATATAGACCTAAACAGGGTTAAGAAACGCCTGGAAGGTTTTTTAAAAGAGATTGAAGATGATAACTTGTTGCCCGATGCAGACATTCCATTGTCTCCGATGGCAGCTAAGATATTGAAAATGTGTATACTCGAGGCTCGTCTGCTGAAGAGTGCCACTGCTGATACTGAACATGTATTGCTGGCTATCTTGAAAGACGGTAATAATTTGGCCGCTACGGTATTGGAAGAAGATAATATAGATTATAAGTCGGTGTTCGAACAGCTTTCTATGAAAGCCAGCCCTAACGCAGGTATGGGATTTACGGAAGATGATGACGAGGAAGAAGATGAGATGAATATGTCTTCACGTTCTTCTCAAAGTGGTAGTTCACAGTCTTCTACGCAAACAGCGTCTAAGAAACCATCCAATGATACTCCGGTATTGGATAACTTTGGTATGGATATGACCCGGGCTGCGGAAGAAGGTAGACTGGATCCTGTGGTAGGTCGTGAACGTGAAATCGAGCGGTTGGCTCAGATATTGAGCCGTCGTAAGAAGAATAATCCGGTATTGATAGGTGAACCTGGTGTAGGAAAATCAGCCATTGTAGAAGGATTGGCATTACGTATTGTTCAGAAGAAAGTATCCCGTATTCTGTTTGATAAACGTGTGGTAATGCTTGATATGGCTTCTGTAGTGGCCGGAACCAAGTATCGCGGACAGTTTGAGGAGCGTATTCGTTCTATCATTAATGAGTTACAGAAGAATCCGAATGTAATTCTGTTTATTGACGAGATTCACACGATTGTGGGTGCCGGAGCAGCTGCCGGTTCTATGGATGCTGCCAATATGCTGAAACCTGCATTGGCACGTGGTGAAATACAATGTATAGGTGCCACTACCCTTGATGAGTACCGGAAGAATATAGAAAAGGACGGTGCTTTGGAACGCCGTTTCCAGAAAGTGATTGTTGAACCGACCACTGCTGAGGAAACGCTCCAGATATTAAAGAATATCAAAGAGAAGTACGAAGACCATCATAATGTGGCTTATACGGATGAAGCGCTGGAAGCATGTGTCAAGTTGACAGACCGCTACATTACTGACCGTAATTTCCCGGATAAGGCTATTGATGCTTTGGACGAAGCCGGTTCGCGCGTCCATCTGACAAACATTACTGTTCCGAAAGAGATTGAAGAACAGGAGAAACTGATTGAAGAAGCCCGTCAACAAAAGGCGGATGCGGTGAAATCGCAGAATTTCGAACTTGCTGCCAGCTTCCGTGATCATGAGAAAGAGTTTTCTGCTCGTTTGGAAGAGATGAAGGCTGAATGGGAAGCTCGCTTAAAAGATGATCGCCAGATAGTTGGTGAAGAGGAAATTGCGAATGTGGTTTCTATGATGTCCGGTGTGCCTGTACAGCGTATGGCGCAGGCTGAAGGTATCAAGTTGGCGGGTATGAAAGAAGAGCTGCAAGCTAAAGTTATAGCTCAGGACCCGGCTATTGAAAAGGTGACGAAAGCTATTCTGCGTAGTCGTGTAGGATTGAAAGATCCTAACCGTCCTATCGGAACATTCTTGTTCCTGGGGCCTACGGGTGTAGGTAAAACTCACTTGGCGAAACAGTTGGCGAAATATATGTTTGGCTCTGCCGATGCGCTGATACGTGTGGATATGAGTGAATATATGGAGAAGTTTACCGTTTCTCGTCTTGTTGGTGCACCTCCGGGATACGTAGGATACGAAGAAGGCGGACAGTTGACAGAGAAAGTGCGTCGTAAACCTTACTCTATCGTATTGTTGGACGAGATTGAGAAAGCCCATCCGGATGTATTCAACATCTTGTTACAACTGATGGATGAAGGTCGTCTGACTGACAGTTATGGCAGAACTGTAGACTTTAAGAATACAGTGGTTATCATGACTTCCAACATCGGTACACGTCAATTGAAAGACTTCGGTCGTGGTGTAGGTTTTGCCGCTCAGAATCGTACGGATGATAAAGAATATTCACGCGGCGTGATACAAAAGGCTTTGAATAAGTCGTTTGCCCCTGAGTTTCTGAACCGTGTCGACGAGATTATTACTTTCGACCAGCTTTCGCTGGATGCTATCGAAAAGATTATCGATATCGAGTTGAAAGGCTTGTATGAGCGCGTGGAATCTCTTGGATATAAGCTTGTTATTGATGCTAAAGCCAAGACGTTCATGGCATCTAAAGGATATGATGTGCAGTTTGGTGCCCGCCCGTTGAAGCGTGCCATCCAGACTTATCTGGAAGATGGACTTTCGGAATTGATTATTTCTTCCGAATTGCAGACGGGTGATACGATTTCTGTCTCTTTGAACGAAGAAAAAGGAGAACTGGACATCAAGAAAGCCTGAAAATGAAGTCTTCTTAGAAGATGATAAACAGTCAAAATGTCAGTCCTTATGGACTGGCATTTTTTTTGCATTACACTTGCCAAACGATTAAATATATAAACTTAAAAATATAAATCATAAGTAGTATGCAAAAAGGAAATATTGGGGTAACTACCGAAAACATTTTCCCCGTTATCAAAAAGTTCTTGTACAGCGATCATGAAATTTTTCTCCGCGAGTTAGTTTCTAATGCCGTAGATGCTACGCAGAAATTGAAAACCTTAGCCTCTATTGGCGAGTTTAAAGGTGAAGTTGGCGATTTGACCGTACATGTGTCTTTAGGAAAAGATACAATTACTGTTTCAGACCGTGGTATTGGTTTGACTGCCGAAGAAATCGACAAATATATCAACCAAATTGCTTTTTCAGGTGCCAACGATTTCCTGGAGAAGTATAAGAATGATGCTAATGCAATTATCGGTCACTTCGGTTTAGGCTTTTATTCAGCTTTCATGGTGGCTAAGAAAGTGGAAATTATCACGAAATCTCATAAAGAAGGTGCTCAAGCAGTGAAATGGAGTTGCGATGGCAGTCCGGAGTTCACCATTGAGAACATTGATAAAGCTGACCGTGGTACAGATATAGTACTTTACATTGACGATGAAAGTAAAGAATTCCTGGAAGAGGCCCGCATTTCTTCTCTGTTGAAGAAATATTGTAGTTTCCTTCCCATACCTATTGCTTTTGGCAAAAAGAAAGACTGGAAAGATGGAAAACAGGTTGAAACAGACGAAGATAACATCATCAATGACAGCAATCCGTTGTGGACATTGAAGCCCAGCGAACTGAAGGATGAAGATTATAAGAAGTTCTATCGTGACCTGTATCCGATGTCTGATGAACCTCTGTTCTGGATACATCTGAATGTAGATTATCCGTTCCATCTGACAGGCATCCTCTATTTCCCGAAAGTAAAGAGCAATATCGAATTGAATAAGAATAAGATACAACTTTATAGTAACCAGGTATACGTTACGGATTCAGTAGAAGGTATCGTACCTGACTTCCTGACACTGTTGCATGGTGTGCTCGATTCTCCGGATATTCCGTTGAATGTATCCCGTTCTTATTTACAGAGCGACTCTAACGTGAAGAAGATTTCGACATATATCACAAAGAAAGTATCTGATCGTTTGCAATCTATCTTCAAAAATGATCGCAAACAGTTCGAGGAAAAGTGGAATGACCTGAAGATTTTCATCAATTACGGGATGCTTACTCAGGAAGACTTCTATGACAGAGCAAAAGATTTTGCCCTTTTCACCGATACGGATGGTAGATGCTATACATTTGAAGAGTATCAGAAGCTGATCAAAGATAATCAGACTGATAAAGATGGCAATTTGATCTATTTGTATGCTAATCATAAAGATGAGCAATTCAGCTATATCGAGGCTGCTAAGAACAAGGGATATAATGTATTGCTGATGGATGGCCAACTGGATATTGCTGTAGTAAGCATGTTGGAGCAAAAGTTTGAGAAATCTCGCTTTACCCGTGTAGATAGTGATGTTATCGATAATCTGATTATCAAAGAAGATAAGAAAGGTGAAACTCTGGAAGCAGGCAAACAAGAAGCTCTTTCTGCTGTGTTCAAGAGCCAGTTGCCTAAGCTGGAAAAGGTTGAGTTTAATATCACTGCGCAGGCTTTGGGTGAAAACTCTTCTCCTGTGATGATTACCCAAAGCGAATATATGCGCCGTATGAAAGAAATGGCTAATATTCAGGCTGGTATGAGTTTCTATGGAGAAATGCCCGATATGTTCAACCTTGTGCTGAATTCAGATCACAAACTGGTGAAAGAAGTTCTTGCAGACGAAGAAAAAGAATGCGACTCTGCTGTAGCTCCTATTCAGCAAGAAATGAATGACGTAGACAAACGTCGTAATGAGCTGAAAGATAAACAAAAAGGTAAGAAAGACGAAGAAATTTCTACTGCTGAAAAAGACGAAGTGAACGGATTGGATCAGAAGTGGGAAGAACTGAAAACAAAGAAAGACGAAGTCTTTGCCGGATATGCTGCTAAAAATAAAGTTGTCCGCCAATTGATTGACCTGGCATTGCTGCAAAATGGCATGCTGAAAGGTGAAGCTTTGAATAATTTTGTGAAGAGAAGCATCGAGCTAATCTAAATACGCCCTTTATTCACAATCTATATGCCGGGAGCATTGCAACTTTTATAAGAGTTGTAATGCTCCTTTTTTCGTATATTTTGTGTGGGAATGCTTGTTTTTTAGCGTTGGATACGTCCAATTTCGAAACAATTGCATATATTTGAGCTTTGATAATAATATATTTTCAGCTCGGAACTTTGAAGTATGAAAAGAATTCTTTTGCTTTTATCGTTTTGTTTCTTGTTGCTGCCCATGTTGCATGCCCAAAAAGTTGGACTTGTATTGAGTGGTGGTGGTGCGAAAGGTATGACGCATATCGGCATCATTCGGGCTTTGGAAGAAAACAATATCCCTATCGATTATATTACCGGTACATCCATGGGAGCCATTATCGGTTCGTTGTATGCCATGGGATACTCTCCCGATGATATGGAGGCTTTGTTGCGTTCAGAAGACTTTAAACGCTGGTATTCGGGAAAAGTAGAACCTAAATATGCCTATTATTTCAAGAAAAGTATTCCCACACCGGAGTTTTTTAATATCCGCTTTGATTTTAAGGACTCCTTGAATGTCAAACCGCAATTACCGACCAGTATGGTTAACCCCATCCAAATGAATCTGGTGTTTGTGGAGCTTTTTGCCCGTGCTACGGCTGCTTGTGACGGTGATTTTGATAGGCTGTTTGTTCCTTTCCGCTGTATCGCTTCCGATGTATACAATAAACGGCAAATAGTGTTAGGGAAAGGTGACCTGGGAGATGCTGTCCGTGCTTCTATGAGTTTCCCGTTTGTTTTTAAGCCTATTGAGATAGATAGCGTGCTGGCTTATGATGGTGGTATTTACAATAACTTTCCAACAGATGTAATGCGGGATGATTTTCATCCGGATATTATCATTGGTAGTGTGGTGGCTGCTAATCCATCCAAGCCTAAAGAAAATGACCTTATGAGTCAGATTGAGAACATGGTGATGCAGAAGACGGACTATTCTATTCCGGATTCTGTCGGCATCCTTATGACATTTAAGTATGATGATGTGAACTTACTTGATTTCGATCGTCTTCAGGAACTCCATGATATAGGTTACAATCGCACTCTTAGTCTGATGGATTCTATAAAGGGACGTATTCATCGTAGGGTGAATGCAGATAATGTGCGTTTACGCCGTCTGGTTTATCGCAGTAATCTGCCGCAGCTCTATTTCCAGAAAATTTATATTGATGGAGCTAACCCCCAGCAACAGGCTTATATTCAGAAGGAATTTCATGATGAAGAAGATGAACCATTCACCTACGAAGATTTGAAGCGTGGATATTTCCGTTTACTTGCGGATAACATGATATCGGAAATCATTCCGAAGGCGGTATTTAATGAGGAAACCGATATGTACGATTTGCATCTGAAAGTAAAGATGGAGGATAATTTCTCTGTCCGCTTGGGGGGTAGTGTGTCTACGACGAGTTCCAATCAGATATATCTGGGATTGGGCTATCAGAACTTAAATTATTATGCTAAAGAGTTTACGTTTGATGGCCAATTGGGTAAAGTTTATAATAATGCCCAACTGATGGCGCGTATAGACTTGCCTACTCATATTCCTACTTCATATCGGCTTATTGCGTCTATCAGTACTTTTGATTATTACAAGAAGGAGAAACTGTTCTCTAAAAACGATAAACCTTCCTTTAATTCAAAGGATGAACGATTTCTGAAGTTGATTATCGCTTTACCGTTCTTAGCGAATAAACGGGCTGAATTTGGCTTTGGTATTGGGAAATTGCAAGATAACTATTTTCAATCCAGTGTGATAAACTTTGAAGAAGACCGTTCGGACAGGAGCTTATACAGGCTTATAGGCGGTTCTATTAGTTTTTATGGAAGTACACTGAATTCTCGTCAATACGCTACAAAAGGATATAACGAGAAATTAATAGCTCAGATTTTTACGGGAAAAGAAAGATATAAGCCTGGAAATCCGACAGAACAGCCTGTTACACAGGAACGGCAATCATGGTTACAGATTTCTTATATGAAAGAAGCATATCATAGTATGGCGCCTAAATTTGTTTTGGGATGGATGGCGGAAGCGCTGTATTCATCGAGAAACTTCTCGGAGAATTTTACGGCGACAATGATGCAGGCTGCAGAATTTTCGCCGACTCCGCATAGTAAGCTGATGTATAATGAGGCTTTCCGCGCCAATCAGTTTCTGGCTGCCGGTATCAAGCCTATGTTTATTTTCAATGATATGTTTCATCTGAGAGGAGAATTTTATGGATTTATGCCTATTTTTCCTATCGAGAAGAATACGCAAAACAAAGCATTTTATGGAAAAGCTTTCTCAAAGGTAGAATATATGGGAGAAGTTTCTGTTATTTGCCAATTACCTTTTGGAGCGATCTCTGCTTATGTAAATCATTATAGCTCACCGAGAAGGGAGTGGAATGTGGGGCTGAGTATCGGCTGGCAACTGTTTAATTACCGTTTCATCGAATAATTTTCTTCAAAAAAAGTTTGTAAAATGCTTGCAGTTTCAGAAAAAGTCCGTATCTTTGCACCCGTTAAACAAAAAGGCCGCGTAGCTCAACTGAATAGAGTAGCTGACTACGGATCAGCCGGTTACAGGTTTGAATCCTGTCGCGGTCACATCTTTTTGACAACAAGGTCGCGTAGCTCAACTGAATAGAGTAGCTGACTACGGATCAGCCGGTTACAGGTTTGAATCCTGTCGCGATCACGAAAAACCTCTGCAAAGTAATTTGCAGAGGTTTTTTGTTATACACCGTAGGGTAACAGTTATATCTGTGTAGACTCATGCAAATATGTGTGTGAGTTGATACAGATATAACTGTGTGCTTGTGCAGATATAAGTATTAATTTCTTTCCTGAGATGAATACATCCGTCTCATGAGACAGTAAAAATCAGCTTGTGAGGCGAAAGAAAACATCCCCTGAGATGAAATAATCTATCTCAGGGGATGTTTTACAAAGAAGTATCTTTGTTTTTTTTAGCACTTAATGTTTAACTCATCCAAAATCTTCCGCATGGCTTCAAAAGTAGTAATCCTGGTAGGCACAAGTGGGAGGCGAAGTTTATTCTCAATCATTCCCATAACGTTCAACATTGCTTTTACGCCTGCCGGATTGCCATCCACAAAAAGAAGCTTGAATAACTCGGCAAATTTATGGTGGATAGTCAATGCATTTGCATAATCTCCTCGCAATGCCAGTCTTACCATGCGGCTAAATTCGCGTGGAAATGCATTTCCGATGACTGATATGATACCAACAGCTCCCAAGGTAATCAAAGGGAAGGTAATACCATCATCTCCCGAAATAACGTCAAAATTAGCTGGTTTATTCTTGATGATATCATCCATTTGAGTGATGTCACCGGAGGCTTCTTTGATAGCAATAACATTTTTGAAGTCACGGGCAATGCGCAGCGTGGTTTCTGCTTTCATATTTACACCGGTACGGCCGGGAACATTATAGAGTACAATTGGAAGCTCTGTAGCCTCTGCAATTGCTTTATAATGTTGATAAATACCTTCCTGAGAAGGTTTATTATAATAGGGAACAACAGACAGAATGGCATCTACTCCGGTAAAATCGTCGTTTTGAAGCGTATTCACAATGGCACGCGTATTATTTCCACCAACACCGAGCAGGATAGGTATCCGACCATTTACGCGTTCGATGACCATTTTCTTGATTTTCTTTTTTTCTTCTTCCGTCAGTGTCGGAGTTTCTGCTGTGGTGCCCAGCACACACAAAAAATCAGTATTGTTTTGAAGTTGATAGTCCACCAAACGTATCAATGCATCGTAATCAACGCTTTCATCCTCTTTAAAAGGAGTAATCAGCGCTACCCCCATTCCTTTCAATTTAGTCTGTATCATGAGTGAAATTTAAGTAATCTCTAATTAAATGACTCGCAAAAGTACGAATATTTTCGATTTCTACAGCAAATATAAGCTATAAAAAAGATTTCACTGGAAAAATGTTACGAAATGAGCGCTAAAAACTCATCTTCGCTCATTATCTGTACACCCAACTTTTGCGCTTTTTCTAATTTAGCGGGTCCCATATTTTCTCCTGCCAGGATAAAACTGGTCTTGGCAGAAATGCTACCTACATTTTTTCCTCCATTCTTCTCTATCAAATCTTTATATTCGTCTCTGGAGTGATGGGTAAACACGCCGCTGATTACAATAGACTGTCCGACAAGTTTATCGGTATAGCCGCTCAGGTCTTCTTCCTTTCGGCTAAACTGTAATCCGGCAATTTTCAGTCGCTCTATTAATTCTCTATTCAGAGGATTAGCGAAGTAGGAAATGATACTTTGCGCTATTTTCTCACCGATCTCATCGATATTTATCAATCTTTCAAGATCTGCATTTTCCAGTTCTTCTATGTCAGTGAAGGACTTAGCTATTTTCTTTGCTACAGTTTCACCGACAAAGCGGATACCTAGGGCGAACAATGCTCGCTCAAAAGGCACTTCCCTACTTTGGGCAATACCCTTGACGATATTTTCCGCCGACTTATCTCCCATACGGTCCAGATTCTTGATATCGTCTACAGTCAGCTTGTACAGATCTGTCGTATCCTTAATGAGTCCTAATCGGTAGAACATATCCACAGTTTCCGGGCCTAATCCGTCAATGTTCATAGCCTTCCGGCTGATGAAATGCTCGATCTTTCCTTTTATCTGAGGCGGACAAGCCGTTTCGTTGGGGCAATAATGCGCAGCTTCTCCCTCGTAACGGATTAATTTGCTGCCACATTCAGGGCAATGAGTGATGAACTTCACTTTTTCACCTACCATCATACTCCGGGCATCTTTATCTACTCCGGTAATTTTGGGTATGATTTCACCGCCTTTTTCTACATAAACCATATCGCCGACATGCAAGTCGAGCCCTTCAATGATATCTGCATTATGCAGAGAGGCACGTTTTACGATTGTACCCGATAATTGTACCGGATCCAGATTGGCAACAGGGGTTACTGCTCCGGTTCTTCCCACCTGGTAAGTCACCTTGTTTAAGCGGGTCAATGCACGCTCTGCCTGGAACTTGTATGCGATGGCCCAACGAGGAGATTTTGCGGTGAAACCGAGGTTTTTCTGTTGTTTCAGGCTATTTACTTTCAAAACAATGCCATCCGTGGCTACAGGTAAATTCTTCCGTTCTGTATCCCAATAATGGATGTAATCGAACACTTCCTGCAGGCTGTGGCACTTCTTCATATGGTCGGAGATTTTGAATCCCCATTGTGCAGCTTTCTGCAGGTTTTCATAATGTCCGTCGCAAGGAAGTTCTTCTCCTAATAAATAATAAAGGTAGGCATCCAGTTTGCGGGAAGCAACTATAGCAGAGTTTTGTAATTTCAAAGTGCCTGATGCAGCATTACGCGGATTAGCGAAAAGAGGTTCTTCGCGTGCCTCTTTTTCGCGGTTTAGTTCCTCAAAGACTTCCCACGGCATTAGTATTTCCCCTCTGATCTCAAATAATTGGGGATAATCACCATGCAAAACAAGGGGGATAGTACGGATTGTCTTCACATTATCTGTTACATCATCGCCTTTTTCACCGTCACCACGGGTTACAGCACGTATTAATTTGCCGTTTTCGTATGTCAGCGAGATGGAAGTACCGTCATATTTAAGTTCGGCACAGATTTCAAAATCTTCGTTCAGGGCTTTTTGAGTGCGATCATAAAAGTCGGATACCTCACCTTCGGAATAGGTATTACCCAACGAAAGCATTGGATATTTGTGTGTCACTTGCGTGAAATTCTTATTCAAATCGCTTCCTACGCGCATGGTTGGCGAATTTTCATCCTGATATTCAGGATGTTCTCGCTCCATCTCCTGCAATTCCCGCATCATGTCGTCGAACTCTTTGTCAGAGATTTCGGGAGCATTCAACACGTAATAATTGTAGTTGTGCCGATGCAATTCGGCACGGAGCTGATCTATCTTTTCTTTTGCAGTCATAGCTATTTCAGATTGTTTGAACGCAAAAATACAGGTTTCTCCTCTAATATTTGTACTTTTGCAGAAAATTAAAATTAATATGCGCATTGATATAATAACAGTTCTACCGGAGATGATTGAAGGCTTTTTCAATTGCTCCATTATGAAACGTGCTCAGAATAAAGGGCTTGCAGAAATACATATTCATAATTTACGTGATTATACTGAAGATAAATATCGACGGGTGGATGATTATCCTTTTGGCGGTTTTGCCGGAATGGTGATGAAAATAGAGCCTATAGAGCGCTGTATCAACGCCTTAAAGGCAGAACGGGAGTATGATGAGGTCATTTTTACGACTCCTGATGGTGAGCAGTTCAATCAGCCAATGGCCAATACACTTTCACTTGCCCAGAACCTTATTATTCTTTGCGGGCATTTTAAAGGTATCGATTATCGCATTCGCGAGCATCTGATCACTAAAGAAATCAGTATTGGGGACTATGTGCTGACCGGTGGAGAACTGGCGGCAGCAGTGATGGCGGATGCTATTGTCCGCATCATCCCCGGTGTTATTTCCGATGAACAGTCAGCTTTGTCCGACTCGTTCCAGGATAATCTTTTGGCTGCTCCGGTCTATACAAGACCTGCCGATTACAATGGTTGGAAAGTTCCGGAAATTTTATTATCCGGGCATGAGGCTAAGATTAAGGAATGGGAGTTGCAACAGTCTTTGGAACGGACGCGCAGACTCCGCCCGGATTTGCTGGGAGAGGAATAAATCAGTTGTATAAAAATAGAAAAAGGACATTCGCAATGAATGTCCTTTTTTATGTAAAACAGATGCGAATGATATTCACTTGTTATTAGTTATACCTCAAGCGCACCAATAATTTCTTTCACGGACTTATATCCGTGTCTATCGAGGTAGTCGTTTATACCTTCCGCTACTTTAATTGTAACTGTCGGATCGATGAAATTTGCCGTACCGATTTGGATGGCTGAAGCTCCGGCAAGCATAAATTCCACTGCGTCTTTCCAGTTCATGATACCTCCTAAACCTATGACAGGTATTTTTACCGCCTGAGCAACTTGCCACACCATGCGGAGTGCGATTGGTTTTACTGCTGCGCCGGACATACCACCTGTTATGGTAGAGAGTATAGGACGCCTGCGTTCCGCGTCTATAGCCATTCCAAGCAGTGTATTAATTAATGAAACGCTGTCTGCACCGCCATTTTCTACCGCACGGGCTATTTCAGCGATGCTTGTCACGTTGGGAGACAGCTTTACGATAAGTGTCTTTTTGTAAGCTGCACGCACAGCTTTTACCACTTCTTCGGCTCCTTTTGCGGTGACGCCAAAAGCCATTCCACCTTGTTTCACATTAGGGCAAGAGATGTTCAATTCAATGGCAGGAATTTTGTCAAGTTCGTTAATGGCTTCCGCTGTTTTTACATAATCTTCTATAGCAGAACCCGAAACATTTACAATCATATTGGTTTCGATGTCCTTAATACGCGGATATATCTGTTCAACAAAGTAATTTACTCCCTTATTTTGCAGTCCCACAGCGTTTAGCATACCTGACGGAGTTTCTGCCATACGCGGATATGGGTTACCTTCACGTTTGTGAAGAGTCGTGCCCTTTACAATTATACCACCTATTCGCGTAATATCAATGAAATCGGCAAACTCTTCACCATACCCAAATGTACCGGAAGCCGTCATTACCGGATTCTTCATTTGTAATTCTCCAATATTTACACTTAAATCTGCCATAATAGTTTGTTTATATTAAAAACCGGACCTTCTTTACATACACATAAATGCCCTTCCGTTGTATTTTCTACACAACAGAGGCAAGCACCTATACCACACGCCATTGTATTTTCCAATGATACTTCACAAGCTATATCTTTACTTCTGGCATATTTAGCCACCGCCATCATCATGGGCTTAGGGCCACAAGTGTAAATCTGCTCGAATTGCACCTTATTCAATATGGAATGTTGTGTCACATATCCCTTTTCACCATGACTGCCGTCCTCGGTAGTTGTATACACATCACCATACGCTGCAAACTGCTCCAGTTGCAGCAGGTCCTTGTCGCTTCTTGCTCCCAGAAGGAACGTCGGTCTACTACCGTTTTTAGCTAATTGCTCGCCCAGATAGAGCATGGGAGCTGTACCAACACCTCCACCTACTAACAGAAGCTTATTAGAAGCCTTTTCAGGCATTGTGAAGCCATTTCCCAAAGGAAGTACTACGTTGACCGTATCTCCGGCTTTTGCTTCGCCTAATTGCCTGGTTCCGTCTCCAATCAGTTGGATCAGAAACCACACTTCATTGCGTTGTCTATCTACATAATTAATGGAAATGGGGCGGCGCAAAAAAGTAGTTGGAGATCCGTCCACACGTATTTCCGCAAATTGTCCCGGAAGCATATCCGGAAGCGGAGACGGAGACGTCAGTTTCAATAGCACATAATTAGCGTGCAGTCGGACGTTCTCAGTCACTGTCAAATCTAAAATGTATTTTTTCATTATCCTATATAAAGAGGTGAATTTTATTCAGGGCACAAAGATAATGCAAATCGAATGCAGAACTTTCATGCTTGCATGAAAAAGTTCTGCTGAGATGCTTATCTTATCCAAAGATACGGGAAATTGTGCAAATAGTTGTTTATGAGCCTTACTTTTCGGGTTTAAACGTCTCGTACGTATTATCGTCGAAGAAAATTCTTATTTCAGTGATTTTTCTGGGAGGCCTTTCTTTATAGATAATCTCCTGTTTTACAACCTCTTTAGGGGCATTTGCGGGCGTTCCTAATGCGATTTCCTTGCGATTTTCGGCCGAACCTGTCTCTTTGGACGGATTTACGGAATTCTCAGCGAATAATGGATAGTCAAATCCGCTCTCGATAGAAGAGTCAGAATCGGAAGACATATTACTCATTTCACCTTGTCCGGTAAGTAGCCATTCCAAATTTATATCATTATATCTTTGATGTAGACGAAGAATAACTTCTGTACTTGGATACTTATTACGCGGACCTAAAATATGTGAGATGGTAGCTTGAGCTACACCAATACTTTCGGCAAATGCGCCTGCGGTTAATTTTTCCCGATCCATGATCATTTTGAACCTATCTTTTATGCTCATAACTGTTGCGATATAGGTGACGTTTACAATTGTATTGACTTTCTTTTGAATTACAAAAGTAAAAAAAGAAAGTTACAAAAGCAAATTAAAAATGTGATTTCTTGTATATTACAATTGTGTACGTGTTATTTCAAATGTTATTTATACAAATGTAATGATATATATTACCTAGATTTTAACCCCGTATTTCTACTTTAATAAAACTATGTATATTTCTGGTTATTATGTGTGTAGATTGAAATTTTATCTGTGATATATTCCATATTACAATTGTTTCCACATTGATTTCTCTATTTATAAACTGTTAGATTATATAAATTGTTATATATATGCTGATTATTAGTTATTTAATAATATTTTTAATCCTCGTTAACCCCTATCCTATTACCTTTGTTATTTTATCATTACTTTATTAAAAACAGTTTTATTACAATCGTATACTCCATATTCTTATTACGTTTGTTATGTATATAATTGTTGTATATCCAATTGTAAATATAGATATATTACATTTTTAATATTTCATAGTTGAAATAACAACTATTTCCTTCTCTAATTGCATTTATTCTTAATGATAGATTTGATATTGCAGAAATAATTTGTTACACTAAAATAAGGAGAGTTCAATTGATATGTTCTAAAGTCTTCGTATTTGCAAATCCTTGCTCTATTTCTGTACAAATGATCGTGAACCTGGATTTTTTTAATTCTCAGGAGCTTATTTTGAATGTATTTAATTGTAATACAATATATTATGCCCTGTTTTTTAGTTCTAAAATTCTCTCATTCTAGAAAAACAACCTTTTTTTAAGTGAGAAATGACATAATGATAGTGAAAATAGTATTTTCTTCTTTATTATTGCTGATATAGTAAACAAGTACAATCTCCTTTAAAATAAGAAATAGACGATCTATTTTCATTGATCTGCTGACCACTTTCTAAATATAATTTTCCTATTTCTCAGAAAAAGTATATTGTTTTCCTATAAAAATATGTCTGTTTTACTCGGAATAGGAGAATATATTAGCTGTTGGCGGAATTAATGGCTTCTTTCCTGTGCCCTAATAGAGACCAAGACCGGGGTTGGACAGTACTTGGTCCGTACCAACTCCGTAGTAAATTCGGTTAGAAGTACCTCTACCCGGAGATGGTATGGGGCAAATAGGGATTTGAACCCTCTTTGATACGGCTCTGACAGGATGCTGAACAGCCTCTAATTCCGCCAACGGGTAATATATTATATAAAAACAGTCAGATACCCTTCCACACTCTATTGCTTAGGAACAATACGTTTAGGAATGATGGAAGGGGTTGAAGGAAAAGTCAAAATTTTCGTTTAATGAAGAGAGGCGAAAAAGGTTAATGCAGGATCTTGAAGACCAGTTCGCGAAGAATATCCCCGTCACTTAAAGATGGATTTCCCACTCCTTTAGATTTTGCATCCGCATATCGTATTTCTCCGATAATTTGCATGGTCTTTACTCCATTATATCGGCGCATAGCTGCAAGATAGTCTTTGGCCTGCCAGGGTGTGCGTAGTCCCAACATGTTGGCTATGCCTTGCTCCGATTTTTCAGGGGCATAATAGGCCAACATCAAGTTAGAAAAGAATCCAAAAAGTAAAGATAAAGTCATTTGAATTGGGTTTGTTTTCGGATTTTCTTCAAAATATTTTATTATCTTATTAGCTTTCAAGACGTCCTTTTCAACGAGGGCACTGCGTAATTCGAAGTTGTTATAATCCTTACTGATACCAATGTTCTTCTCTATCTGTTCGGGGGTAACGCGTGTATGACCTTTTGGAAGTGTAATGATCAGTTTTTCCAGTTCTCCCGTGAGGCGACTGAGGTCGGCACCAACGAAATCAGCCAGCATGGCAGTGGCTTTAGGTTCCACGTCGATACCTTTACGTTTCATATAAGAGGTGATGAATGCAGGCAGTTGCGCATCCTTCACTTTTTTAGATTCAAACAGGACACCAGTCTTTTCGATTTCGGCAGCCAGCTTCTTTCTTCGATCCAGTACGCCATGTTTATGGCATATTACTAATATGGTAGAAAGCAGCGGCTTTTGGAGGTAATAAGAAAGCTCTTCCATATTACGGATATTCTGCGCTTCCTTTACCACCACCACCTGATGTTCGGACATCATCGGATAACGCTTGGCGGCATTAATAACAGTAGCTATATCCACATCTGCCCCGTAGACAACGGTCAGGTTGAACTCCTTTTCCGTTTCGGTCAGAATATTGTCGGTTATATAGTCGGCAATGAGGTCGATGTAATAGGGTTCCTCGCCCATAAGATAATAGACGGGACGGTATTGTTTCGCTCTCAGTTCCTTTAAGATGTCATCACACGTGATTTCCTGTTTTGCCATATTCGTTTTTACCAGTCGAATTTCAGATGTTTTACGGTTTTCTTCTCGTCGATAATCATACGCAGGGATGCGATGCCGATTTCAACGTGCTCGGTTACGTAGTTCTGGGTAACCAGATTATCGCTTTTATCGGTTTTTACTCCTTCAGGAATCATCGGCTGGTCAGAAACCAGTAAGATGGCTCCGGTAGGGATGTGGTTGGCAAAACCGCAACTGAAGAGAGTCGCTGTTTCCATATCGACGGCCATGGCACGGGTTTTCTTCAGATATTCCTTGAATTCCTCGTCATGCTCCCAAATGCGGCGGTTGGTAGTGTATACGGTACCTGTCCAATAGTCGCGGGCATGGTCGCGGATGGATGAAGAAACGGCACGTTGCAACATAAATGCCGGTAGCGCAGGTACTTCGGGCGGGAAGTAGTCATTGGAAGTTCCCTCGCCACGGATGGCGGCGATAGGAAGGATGAGATCCCCTATTCTGTTTTTCTTATCAATGCCACCGCACTTACCTAGGAACAGGCAGGCTTTGGGCTGTATAGCGCTTAGTAAATCCATGATAATTGCAGCGTTAGGGCTTCCCATGCCAAAGTTGATGATGGTTATGCCTTCTGCTGAAGCAGACGTCATATTAGCGTCTTTACCAAGAACGGGCACATTGAACTTCTCCGCAAAAATATCCACATACTTGTTGAAGTTAGTCAACAGAATATACTCTCCAAAGTCCTCAAGCTTACGTTTTGTGTAACGAGGCAGCCAGTTAGCTACGATTTCTTGCTTTGTTTTCATAAGATTTCATTAAATTTGTTCCCTAAATACTTTCAGGGAGCGATTATTTAACTCACAAAAGTACAATAAAAAAGTAGAATTCGGAAATTTGTTAATCACTTATCACATATCAATATGTTATCGTTAAACTTACCTGTATTTGATGCTAAAGTCGTGAACCGTGAAGGGAAACCTGCTATTTTCGACGTGATACGGCGCCGATATGTAGCACTGACGCCCGAAGAATGGGTACGCCAGCATTTCGTACATTTTCTGCTGAACCATAAAGGATATCCGCAGACATTGATGGCGAACGAGGTACAGGTACAACTCAACGGAACGAAGAAACGTTGTGATACAGTACTTTACCGTCGTGACCTCACGGCACGGATGATTGTGGAGTATAAAGCGCCGGACATAGAGATTACGCAAGCGGTGTTCGACCAGATTACGCGTTACAATATGGTGCTGAAAGTAGATTACCTTGTGGTGAGTAATGGGATGCAACACTATTGCTGCCGGATGGATTACGAACGGAACAGTTATACTTTTCTTCCGGATATTCCTGATTATCAGACGTTATAATATCCACTAAAAAGGGCTACACCCTTTACCCCGGATGGCTACACCCTTTGGGGGATATGGTGTAGCCATGTGAGGCAAAGGGTGTAGCCCTTCTCAATGAGACTGATTAGAATCTAAATTTTTCCTGTATCTTCTGCATCAACTCATAGAAATTAGGGATATAGACTGTGGCAAGCAATGTATTCAGTGCCATACCGAACACTACAGCAGCTCCCAGTGCAATACGGCTTTCCGCTCCTGCACCCGTAGCAAACAGCAATGGCATCACACCGAATACAAATGCCAGGGATGTCATCAGGATAGGCCGCAAGCGGATATGCCCTGCCTGGAATGCCGCATCACGAATGGAGTTGCCTTGCGCACGGAAATCGCGGGCGAACTCTACAATCAGAATACCATTTTTTGCCGACAGTGCCACAAGCAGGATAATACCGATTTGTGTATAGATGCTGACAGGTGTTCCCATAATGAGACAGCCAATCATCGCTCCCAACAATGCTACCGGAAGCCCGATGACCGCAGCTACCGGGCTCGTCCAACTCTCGTACTGTGCTGCAAGTACTAGGAAGGCAACGAGTAATGCCATTACAAACACAACGGTTGTCGTTGTGCCTGCCTGCGTTTCCTGATAGGCTACTGACGTCCATTCATAACCAAATTCATCACCCAGTTGCTCCTTAAAGAGTGCCTCTATTTGCTGTATCGCCTCTCCGGAACTGCTTCCCGGGGCTACGTTGCAAGTGACGGAGGCAGTGGAATACATGTTGTAACGGTTGATTTGGTCCATTCCCAACTGTTCCTCCACCCGCATAAAGGCTGAAAATGGTACCATCTCTCCCGATACATTCTGTACACTCAACTTCAGTACATCGTCAATGATCCGTTGGGCGCGATCCCGTGCACCGAGTTTTACCTGATAAATACGGCCGAACTCAACGAAATCGTTCACGTAAGCAGCTCCCATGTAGTAACCCAAAGAAGTGAAGACATTGTTCAGCGGAATCCCTATCAATTGTACTTTATCCCGGTCGATGTTCAGGAAATACTGGGGTACATTAGCCTGGTACTGACTGCTGACGGATGCCAATGCAGGTTTGGTGTGATAAGTTGCCATCAGCGTCTCTACGGCATGTTGCATTTCTGTGGTACCGAGGTTGTTACGATCCTCCACTTGTAGCTGTAGGCCGCCCGTAGCACCGAGTCCGGGAATGGCAGGGGGCACCATGGCAAAGACTTCTGCTTCCTGAATTCTATAAGCCTGTGCATTGAAACGATTTACTACAGACTGAGCCGTATGTTCCTTTCCTTTACGCTCGTTCCAGTTTTTCAAGATAACGAAATAGGTGCCGGAATTACTCTGTTCCCCGCCTCCCATGACAGAGAAGCCGGATATGCCGATATAATTTTTCACTTCGGGATAGCTGTTGAGGATTTCATTGATCTCACGTCCGACAGCTTCTGTACGTTCCAGACTTGAAGCGGGCGGCAATTGCACCACGGCAAGGAAATATCCGTCATCTTCTTCGGGAATAAAGGTGCTGGGCCACTTCATAAACAGGATCACAGCGAGTGCCGTAAACCCGGCATAAGACAACAGTGCAGCAGCAGGACGCCGGAGCAACCAACCCACGGTTTTATCATATATCCCTTGAGTCTTGTCGTACACAAAGTTGAAGCCCCGGAAAAGTGGCGACTGTGCAGGTTTTGTAGGCTGTAATATCAAGGCACACAATGCCGGAGTCAGTGTCAGCGAGTTGAAACCGCTTAGCACAGTGCTGGCAGCAATAGTCAGTGCAAACTGCTTATAAAGCTGTCCGGAGATACCGCTGACGAGCATTGTCGGAATAAATACGGCAAGCAATACCAGCACTACGCCCACAATCGGACCGGTGATCTCTCCCATCGCCTGAATGACCGCCTGCCGGGCATTGTACTGTCCCGTATCAAGCAAGCGCGTGGAGTTTTCTACTACCACAATGGCATCATCTACCACAATGGCCACGGCAAGTATCAATCCGAACAGTGTCAGTGTATTGATGGAGAATCCGAAGAGTGCCATCACTGCCAGAGTACCGATGAGTGATACGGGAATGGTGATACACGGAATGATAACCGCCCGCCAGTTTTGTAGGAAAAGAAAGATGACGAGTACCACAAGCAGGGTTGTTTCCAGGAAAGTTACCAGCACTTCGTCTACTGAAGCGTGGATGACGTCCGTCGTATCCAGGGTTACACTGTAATGGACGCCACTGGGGAACGATTCTGACAGTTCCTGCATCTTCTCTTTTACGCCTTTGGATACATCCAGCGAATTGGAACCCGGTTGCTGATAGATGGCAATGGCGGCAGTAGGTTGCCCGTTCAACCGGGATACGACACTGTAGGATGCGGAGCCAAGGTCGATGTGGGCTACATCACGGAGGCGAAGCACTCTCCCGCCCGCTTCTGTTCGCAAGATGATATTGCCGAACTCTTCGGGAGACGAAAGTCGCCCTTTCACCGTCAAACTGTATTGGTAGGCAGGGGCATTGCTGCCGGAGGAAACATTACCGACATTGGTGTTACCCGGAGCCGGATTTTCCGGTAGGGGTTGTCCCACGGTTCCGGCACTGACTTCTACATTTTGTGATTGAATGGCTTGGTAGACATCGGCTGCCGAAAGATTACGGATACGCAGTGCTGCCGGATCCAGCCAGATACGCATGGAGTAGTCTCCCGCTCCCATCACATTGACAGCGCCTACGCCCGGCACGCGCGTCAACTGGTCGGCAAGGTTCAGGGTGGCGTAGTTGCTGAGGTATAGTCCGTCATATTCCTTGTTTTCGGAAGTCATGGTGAGGAACATCACGATGTTCGATGACTGCTTTTGAACGGTTACTCCCTGTACCACTACCGGGGTTGGCAATGAAGCCTGTGCCACGCTGACGCGGTTTTGGACTTGTACGGTTGCCATGTCGATATCTGTTCCGACGGCAAAAGTAATGGTAAGCGAGTAGGCACCCGATGAGGAGGAATTGGAGGACATATAAAGCATACCGTCCACTCCGTTTACTTGCTGCTCAATGGGGATACCCACGGTTTGTGCCACTGTCTGCGCGTTGGCATCCGGATAGACGGCGCTGACCTGAACGGTAGGCGGCGTAATGTCCGGATACTGCGCAATGGGGAGTATGCCCAGTGTGACCAGTCCCGCCACCACGATCAGCAGCGCAAGCACGGTAGCAAAGATAGGACGGTTTATGAAGAATTTTGAGAACATGAGCTTAGTATTTAGTTATTTACGATTGGTTATTTGCTGGTGGGCTTCACTTTCATCCCTTCCCGTACTTTCATAAGTGCCCGGGTGACGTAGCGTTCTTGTGGCGAGAGTCCGCCGGTTATTTGCCGGAGAGTGTCATCTATCAGTTGTCCCACCTTGATGTGGCGATAGCGCACCCTATCGGAATCGTTCACTACATACACATATTTTCCCAATTGATCGGTCCCGATGGATGCGTCTGGTATCAGTATTGCCTGCGATTCTTTGCCGTATGGCAAGGTGATGCTGACATAAAGTCCGCTTTTCAGTAAACCTTTCGGGTTGTCCAGGCGGGCACGCAGATTCAGAGTTCCGGTGCTCAGGTCTACATTGGGTGCGAAGTAATCGAGTGTGGCAGGATACGGTTGTATGCCGTCTTCCCCCAGGTTAACAGTGATTTGCCGGGGTAGTGTATCTTTCTGCTGTGCGGTTCCTTGTTGCATCAGCATGGCAAGCCACTGGTTATCAGTGATATTGAAGTATGTGTATAGCAGATCATCTTTATAGATTGTGGCAAGGGTGACAGGCTGCAGACTTCCCCCTACATAACTGCCCGCATCGACTTGATTCCGGCTGACAGTTCCGTCAAACGGTGCCCGGACTGTGCAGTAACCCAGATTCGTGCGTGCTGTATTCAGCGCGGCTTCGGCATTGCTGACTGCCGCTTGCGAAGTGGTGACATTCGATTTCGACTGTAACACCTGTATCTGGCTTACAGCATCGCTTTTCACAGCTTCCAGCATACGGGCATAGTTGTTCCGGGCATATTCCAGATTGGCTCGGGCGGTGTTTAGTTCCGCTTCCGTCTGTTTTACATTGTCCTGGTAAATAGTGGGTTCGATGACGAACAGCACCTGCCCTTTCCGAACTCTGCTTCCTGGAGCATAGGCGATGGTTTGCAGGGTCCCGTTCACCCGTGCTACCAGGTCGACGGTCTTTTCCGAACTCAGATAACCCGGATACTCTTTAGTCAGTGTGATGTCTTTCACCACCGGACGGGCTACGCTTATCTCCGGAACGGGCATCGCTCCGCGCGCTGCTTCTTTTTTGTCCCCACATCCCGCCAGCAACGGAATCAGCGTGAGGATGATGTACATTTCATTTTTCATATATGGTTATGGTTTAGGAATTATTACTCAGTTCTCTTTATATCCTCCTCCCAGTGCCTGGTACAATGACACCAGATACAGCAGTGAACTACCCTCCGCCTGCGTCAACTGGTTTTCGTACGTCAGTAGCGAACGGAGTGCATCCAGTACATTCTGGAAAGGGCTAAGTCCCTGTTTATAAAGCTCCAGGGAGAGTTTCAGTGTCTCTTGTCCCTGATTTCGTACTTCCCGGAGGGCGACAATCTGCTTGATGGAATTCCGGTAATTATTCATTGCATTATCCGTTTCCTGCACAGCGGTGAGCACGGTTTCGTTGAAGTTATGCACTGCTTCGTCCAGTTGTGCACGTGCCTGTTTGGTGGCATTCACCAGTTTTGTTCCGCTGAAGAGTGTCCAACTGAGGGTTGGGGCAATTTCAAATGTCATGCTTTTCCGTCGGGTCAGGTCTTTCAGATCACGAGCGGCATATCCTACAGATCCTTTCAGGAATACTTGTGGCAGCCAGTCGCTTTTGCTGGCTCCCAATAGTGCGGCTTGTGCATTAACCAGTCTTTCGGCTTGGCGCACATCGGGACGACGGAGCAATAAATCGGCGGGTAATCCTACTCCAACAGGTTCCATGTAGTCGGGCAATTTCCCAATTCTTTCCAATGTGGGGCGTATCTCCTGCGGATAAGTTCCCAGCAGAATAGCCAGCGAGTTGATGTATTGGCTGATTCCGGATTCCAGTTGTGGAACAGATGCTTTGGTGCTGAAATACACTGATTTAGCCTGTGCTACATCCAGTTTCGATACAAGTCCCGTGTTGTAGCGTACTTCGGTTATATTGAGTACTTCCTCCTGAGTCCGGCAGTTGTGCATCACTACCTGCAATTCCTGTTGCAGTTCCCGAAGGTTGATGTAGGCAGAAGCGACTTGTGCACAGAGGGATACCTGTACGGAGATATACTCTTCACGGCTGGCTTGGAATGTTTCCCGTTGCGCCTTTACCCGTTGCCGGATGCTTCCGAATATATCCAGTTCCCAACTAGCGTTGAGTGACGCATCATAATAATGTGTGATGGATTGGGGTAATTCGGTGGTGTTACCACTACTTTGCTGGCGGAGCCATCCGCCATTTAAAGTAATAGAAGGGAAAAAATTACTGCGCTCCATCCGCAGGCTGGCACGCGCCTGTTCCATGCGGTCTATAGCGGCAAGTACGGAATAGTTTTCGCCGGATGCTACGCTGATAAGCGAGTCCAGTACCGGGTCATTGAATGCTTTCCACCACTGGTCGTCTACCGGTAATATCTGTCCGCTGAATATGTTATCATCTGCAGATGCCGTGGTAGAATTAGCGATTCCTGTGGTAGTAGGGACCGTTTTAGAGTTCGGAACCACCGTATTCCCCCAGTTTCGGGGCAACGGTTTTTCCAGATAACGGTTGCCATTCTGTGCCGTGAGGGCAGAACATAGGCACGATAAGAGCAGCATGCTGCTCCAAGCTTTAATCTTCATAGGTTTAGGTTGTTTTTTGTGATACAGGGTTCATAACAACCTGGGGCTTCATTTGTTTAGAAATGAAATTAAAGATTACTGATAGACTTTCGTTAGCTTTTTGATAATCAATAGATTGTATTTACCGATCATTTACCGCAGAATGTAAAAGCATTTACTTCAGGATGTAACGACCTTTACCGCCTATTGTAACGGTTTTTACCTCGGTATGTAACGACCTTTACTTCGGCATGTAAATGGAGTTACCGCGCGGGGGTAACAAAGTTACCATTTGGGGTAAACAGAATTTTCATGAGAGGAAACGACTGCGTACTTTATTTCTCCTACCGGAAAAATACTTTTTCCCAATAGGAGAAAAATAATTTAGTAATAGCTGATAATAAAATGGCAGATAATTATCATATAAAGAAATCGCCCCTGCAAGCAATTGGATGTTGCTTGCAGGGGCGTCTTTTCCTATATATACGCTGCCGAATATTATTCCGCAGTCTTCCTTCTTCTCGTTGGCTTTTCCTTTACCTCTTCCTTGTGTTCAAGGGTTACACCTGCCAATTCCGGGTCAATCATGATACGTCCGCAATATTCGCAAACGATGATTTTCTTACGAGAACGGATATCCAGTTGTCTCTGGGGCGGGATTTTGTTGAAGCAACCACCACAAGCATCACGCTGTACATATACGATACCCAATCCATTGCGAGAGTTCTTACGGATACGCTTGAAAGACTGAAGCAAGCGCGGTTCAATCTTGGTTTCAAGCTCTTTGGCTTTGTCTCTCAGCTTTTCTTCTTCCTGCTTGGTTTCAGAGATGATTTCGTCCAGTTCGTTCTTCTTGACGTCCAAGTCTTTCTGTCTTTCTTCCAAGGCTTCTGTGCTCTTTGCAGCTTCAGCAGATTTCTCTTGTTCCTGTGCAGCAAACTCTTTGATTCGTTTATCGCAAAGCTCCATTTCCAGAGTCTGGAATTCGATTTCTTTGCTCAAGAAGTCGTACTCACGGTTGTTGCGTACATTCTCCTGTTGTTCTTTGTATTTTGCGATAGAAGCTTTTGAAGTTTCAATCTCCACTTTCTTGGTAGCGATAGCGGATTTTAGTTCGGCTATTTCTGCCTTAATTCTGTCGATACGAGTGCTCAGACCGGCGATTTCATCTTCCAAGTCCTGTACTTCCAGCGGAAGTTCACCTCTTAAAGTCTTGATTTCATCAATCTTAGACAACATAGTCTGCAACTGGAACAGGGCTTTCAACTTCTGTTCCACGGTCAATTCCTGAGGATCTTTTTTTGCTTCTTTAGCCATTTTACTTATAAATATTTTATGGGGTTGGTATTCACTTTGCACTGTTGCAGCGCAAGGTTAGGAAACAACTCCCGGATTATTGTATAGAATATTTCTTTTGTATATTGCTCGCTTTCGTAATGTCCTATCTCTGCCAGCAGAATGTCCGTATCGTGTCCGAAGTAATCGTGATACTTGATTTCCCCAGTGATGAACACGTCTGCACCGTTGCGTATGGCAAGCGGCATCAGGAATGCTCCGGCTCCTCCACACAGTGCCACGGTCTGTATTTCACGCCCGGTCAGTTTATTATGCTTCAGGCAGCCCACTTCAAAGGTTTTCTTGATGCGTTTCAGGAACTCCAACTCCGTTTCCGGTGTATCCAGTTCGCCGATAACTCCTGCCCCAGCCTGTGTCCAGCTATTCTGCAAAGGATATAAGTCGAATGCAGGTTCCTCATACGGATGGGCACTCAGTAGAGCTTTGATAACTTCCGATTTCTTGTAGGCAGGCAATACGGTTTCTATCCGCACTTCCTTTTCCGTATGCAACTCTCCGATGCTTCCACAGAACGGGTGGCTACCCTCTTGGGCGCGGAAAGTTCCCTCTCCTTCTACATTGTAGCTGCATGCGTCGTAGTTTCCTATGCAACCGCATCCGGCTGCAAACAAGGCCTTGCGTACATCTTCCGCCTGTGCTGTGGGTACAAAAGTCACCAATTTTACCAAGGCATTCTCTTTGGCTTCCAGCACGCGTACATTACTCAATCCTATTTTCTCGGCAATCTTGAAGTTCACCCCTCCCGGAGCATTATCCAGGTTGGTATGTGCTGAGTAGATCACGATATCATTCTTGATTGCTTTCATGATACAACGCTCTACATAGTCCCTGCCCGTGATGGATTTATACCCTTTGAATATCAGTGGATGATGGGATATGACAAGATTGTACCCTAACGCAATCGCCTCGTCCAGCACGGCTTCAGTAACGTCAAGACACAACAAAGCCCCTGTTGCTTCCGCTTCTGTCAATCCGATTTGCAAGCCGGCATTATCAAATCCGTCTTGCAATGGCAGAGGCGCGAACCGTTCAAGGGCGCTTACTATCTCCTTAATTCTCATTATGTGAATAGAAAATTTCGGTGCAAATATAGTAAAAATGCACTGAATAACTGTTTGTTTTACTCTTTTTTTATATATTTGTTCGGATAATTGTAAAACTCTATACCATGAAAGCATTACTTTTCTCGTTTTTCACTTTATTATGTATTCTTTTCTCGTGCCAACCCTCACCCAAAGCCCAGGATGGCGGTGAAGAGGATGCACAAGAGGAATTTGTGGATACTACTCCGAAGGCTACAGCCATCTTTTGGATAGATAAACATAAGGAAATGCCCGGACAATCGTCAAAGAGACCGGGTGCGGTACGTACGGTGAAAGCCAAAGTCAATATCCATTCGGCAGGGCGTATAGAAGTACTTTCGTACGTGAAACCGCAGAAAGGATATATAAAAAGTTATATAAATCGCCGTCTTGAGACGTTCAGGGTAAGGAAAGTGTTGATGGACAGTGCTTATATAAAACCCGGCGTACAGTATGTACAGTTGCGTTATACTCCTGAAAAAGTAGAGCACTAACGGCTTTTCTTCTTTTCCTTTTTCTCTACCATTACCTGCAATAGTTTTCCGTTGGAATCGAACGACTTACGTGATGCCAGCGAGATGGTAATCATTAGTGAAAGCATGGATGCCGTGAAGGTTATCACCATAATCATCATCTGATATTTAATGGCGACATTCGGGCTACTACCTCCCAGGATTTGTCCGATCATTGTGCCGGGCAGTGCCACCAGGCCCATAACGGCAATATTGGCAATTAACGGACTAAAGGACTTTATGATAGCCTGTTTGATAAAAGGCGCCTGTGCTTCTGCCCTTGTGGCACCATTGCCAAGTAGATAGCGGTACAATTGCTGTTCCCGTTTCAATCCGCTGTAATAGGCATTCAGTGCAACGACATTGCTGGATAACATATTTCCCATCAGGATACCGAATATCGGAATGAAATACTGGGCACTGAACACATTTTCCAGCCGTAATACGATGGCAATGAAGTACATGCCGATGCAGACAACACTGCATAAAAAACCGATGGAGATAGGAATGAACAGTATTTTCCGTTTCAGTTGGGTGCGTGCCAGGGCGGTTTGTGCGGCGACGAATATCATAATAATCACCCACAGAAAGTTGATCCACGGGTTATTCCAAAGAAACAAGTATTTCAGGTAGATACCGATAAAGAAAAGTTGTACAATCATCCGTGCGATACCAATCACGGTAACCCACAATAGCCCTGTCTTGAACTTCCACAAGTAGAACAGCGGAATAAGCAACAGCAGTAATCCGATGGCTAAACTGGTATATGATATGTCGATAGTTCCCACTTTATTAATCTCTTAGTTATAGTGTTATCATCTGGTTGCATCCTTGCGCAAATCCATGGTCGTGAGAGACGGCAAGGATGGCACTTCCCTCCCTCATTCGTTTCCGGAAGAAAGCAAGTACTTTATCCGTAGAGTCCGAATCCAGTGCGGAAGTCGGTTCATCCACAATCAGCAGCGGCTTTTGCATCAGGGTGGCTACGGCAATCATGATACGTTGCCGCTGTCCTCCGGAGATCTCATTTACACGTTTATCGTATAATTCCTCTTCCAGCCCCAATTCATCGAAACAGGCAAATAGTTTGTCCAGTGAAAAGGGAGTATTCCGATTGGCTTTCAGATTGAAAGGGAGTTGCACCATTTCCTTCACCCATTCCGATGGAAGCGCCAGTTCTTGCGGTATCCATGCCACTTGCCGGCGAATTTGGTCGATAGTTCCTTTTTCCAGTAAAATGCCATTGACGGTGATGCTCCCTGCTTTGAGGGGTACAAATCCTAAAACTGCATTCAGCAAGGAGGTCTTTCCCCGCCCCGATTGTCCGGAAATGCAGGCGATTTCCCCTTCGTGCAGTTGTAAGCAAAAACCGGAAAAAAGTGTATCTGCTCCAAAAGCGATGCATGCGTTGTCTATCTGAAGTATAGTCTTGGTCTCCATTTGAAAGCAAATATAGAAAGGAATTCTGAAAAAACGGCGGATTTTTGGCTGAAATCAGTATCTTTAAATAAGATAAGCTGCATTTCGGCATAACTTTTTCATGCAAGCATGAAAGTTCTGCACTCAATTTGCATTATCTTTGCTATCAGTTTTTAATAAAAGTGAGAATTATGATACAGAACGAACGTGCAAGCCGCCACGAACATGTGTTGGACGTGGCAAGGCAGATGATGACTGCTGCCCGTACTGCTCCGAAGGGAAAAGGTGTAGATATAATTGAAATAGCTATGGTCACCGGAGACGATTTAAAAGTATTGTCGGACAAGATGGTTGCTATGGTAGAAGAACACGGAATGAAGTTCTTTTTGCGGGATGCCGCCAACATTTTGCAGGCTGAATGTGTAATTATAATAGGTACGCGCGAGCAGGTGCAAGGATTGAATTGCGGCCATTGTGGTTACCCCACTTGTGCGGGACGCCCTGAAGGTGTGCCTTGTGCCGTGAATTCGGTCGATGTAGGTATAGCTATCGGTTCGGCTTGTGCCACGGCAGCCGATTTGCGTGTGGATACCCGTGTGATGTTCTCTGCCGGACTTGCTGCACAGCAATTGGAGTGGTTGCCGGGATGCAGATCCGTGTATGCTATTCCGGTCAGTGCTTCGACCAAGAATCCGTTCTTTGACCGCAAGCCGAAAGAAGAAAAGAAAGAATGATAAATATGAGTGATACATTCAATGCTGTTTTACCTGCCGAATGGGCGCCACAAAGCGGAATACAGCTGACTTGGCCCCATGCCGGAACTGACTGGGCGCATATGCTTACGGAGGTACAAGCCTGTTTTGCCGCTATCGCACGCGAAATAGCCCAACGGGAATTGCTTCTGATCGTAACTCCCGAACCGGAGGAGGTCAAAAAGCAGATTTCAGCTACCGTCAATATGCAGAATGTCCGTTTCATGGAGTGTGAAACGAATGATACTTGGGCGCGTGATCATGGTGCAATTACCATGTTGGATTCAGAAGGCGCTTCGCTTCTTGATTTCATGTTCAATGGCTGGGGGCTGAAATTCGCTTCAGATAAAGACAATCTGATTACCCGTCAGGCTGTGGAATCCGGTTTCCTGAATGGGCGGTATGTTAATCGTCTGGGGTTTGTCTTGGAAGGTGGTTCCATTGAGAGCGACGGTTTGGGAACATTGCTCACCACGTCCGAGTGTTTGCTTTCTCCCAATCGTAACGGACAGATGAGCCGCGATGAAATCGATGAATATATCTGTTCTGTATTTCATCTGAAACAGGTACTTTGGCTCGATCATGGGTATTTGGCAGGAGATGATACGGATAGTCATGTCGATACGCTCGCTCGTCTTTGCTCACCGGATACTATTGCCTATGTGCAATGCACCGATACGCAGGATGAACATTACGAAGCTCTACATCAAATGGAAGAGCAACTGAAAACCTTCCGTACTTTGAATGGAAACCCCTATCGTCTGTTGGCATTGCCTATGGTAGACAAAATTGAGGAAGAGGGCGAACGCCTCCCCGCAACGTATGCCAATTTCTTGATAATGAATGATGCAGTGCTTTATCCTACTTATCGTCAGCCGGAGAATGACCAACGTGCTAAAGAAGTCTTGCAGGAAGCGTTCCCGGAATATGAGATTGTAGGCATTGATTGCCGGGCACTGATCAAGCAGCATGGATCACTCCATTGTGTTACGATGCAGTACCCTGCCGGTGTATTGAAATAAAATTAGAAAGATATGAGAAAAATAAAAGTCGGAATTATTCAGCAAGCCAATACAGCAGATCTTCGTACGAACCTGATGAACCTGGCTAAAAGCATAGAAGCCTGTGCTGCACATGGTGCGCAACTGGTTGTATTACAAGAACTGCACAACTCTCTGTATTTCTGTCAGACTGAAAACACGCAACTGTTTGATCTGGCGGAAACCATTCCCGGCCCTTCCACCGGATTTTATTCCGAACTGGCCGCTGCCAATAAGATCGTATTGGTAACCTCCCTATTTGAGAAACGTGCCCCGGGACTCTATCATAATACCGCCGTTGTTTTTGACCGTGACGGAAGCATTGCCGGAAAATATCGCAAGATGCATATCCCCGACGATCCGGCCTATTATGAAAAGTTCTACTTCACCCCTGGAGATATAGGTTTCGAACCTATCCAAACCTCTCTCGGAAAGTTGGGTGTACTTGTTTGCTGGGATCAGTGGTATCCTGAAGCTGCCCGTCTGATGGCATTGAAAGGTGCCGAATTATTAATCTACCCCACCGCCATTGGCTGGGAAAGCAGTGACGCCGATGATGAAAAGGCACGTCAGCTCAACGCCTGGATTATCTCCCAGCGTGCCCATGCCGTAGCCAACGGACTTCCCGTTATCTCCGTTAACCGTGTCGGTCACGAACCCGATCCATCCATGCAGACGAATGGCATCCAATTCTGGGGAAATAGTTTTGTAGCAGGTCCGCAAGGAGAATTCCTTGCACAAGCCGGAAACGACCGTCCGGAAAATATAGTAGTGGAAATAGATATGGATCGTTCGGAAAATGTACGCCGTTGGTGGCCTTTCCTACGCGATCGCCGTATCGACGAATACGGTGGATTGACGAAACGCTTCCTCGATTAAAATGCAATTTGGTAAAAGCGCAGTTTGATAAAACGTTAACGGAACGTGATTCTCCTGTTCATTATAAAATTCACGCCTCCGTAGATAAATAGTCCCAGGAACTGAGCCAAGTATTCATCACAATTCAGTGCCTCGACCAACACTACCAGAAATAGGAATTGCGCCAGGTACGCCATTCCGAAAGCGATAGAAAAGAGCAACACCTGCCTCCAGGTGTTGCTCTTCTTTTCTTTATCATCCAAAGGAAATATCCAGTGCTTGCACCAGATAAAATTATGAGTCTGTGCAATGACGTAAGCAGTTATGTTAGAGAGCATATAGTCGATGTCCAGTTCGTCCATCATCAGCCAGATGACTGCTGCTATAATCAGGGCATTCAGCGTACCGATTACCGCAAAACGGAAGATGCGTCTCGACTCTCTCACAACAAACTAACCTACTCTTATTCTTTGATATCTACGATCAGATTCAGCTCGTCCAACTGAGATGGATCAAGTGCCGCAGGAGCATCCAGCATCACGTCACGTCCACTGTTATTCTTCGGGAATGCGATGCAGTCACGAATACTGTCCAATCCGGCAAAGAGAGATACCCAACGATCAAGACCATATGCCAGACCACCATGAGGAGGTGCACCGTATTTGAATGCATTCATCAGGAATCCGAATTGTTCTTCTGCTTTTTCGGGAGTGAATCCCAAGATTTCGAACATCTTTGCCTGCAACTTCGGATCGTGGATACGGATTGAACCGCCACCAACTTCCACACCGTTGATTACCATATCATAAGCATCGGCACGTACTGCTGCCGGATCAGTGTCCAGTAAGGCTATATCTTCATCCTTCGGATGGGTGAACGGATGGTGCATAGCCATCAAGCGGTTTTCTTGCTCGCTCCATTCAAACATCGGGAAGTCTACAACCCACAGGCATGCGAATGTATTCTTATCACGCAATCCCAGTTGGCTACCCATTTCCAAGCGAAGCTCGCAAAGCTGCTTGCGCGTCTTCATGGTGTCGTCACCGCTCAAAATCAGAATTAAGTCACCCGGTTTGGCACCGAAAGCTTCTTTCACCTGTTGCAGTACTTCCTGTGTATAGAATTTGTCAACGCTCGATTTTACACTTCCGTCTTCTTCTATACGGGCGTAAACCATACCTTTTGCACCAATCTGCGGTCTCTTCACAAATTCCGTCAGTGCATCCAGCTGTTTGCGGGTGTAGTGTGCAGCACCTTCGGCACAGATACCACCGATGTATTCGGCGCTATCAAATACAGAGAAGCCATGACCTTTCAGTATATCCATCAGCTCTACGAACTTCATGCCGAAACGCAAGTCGGGTTTGTCGCTACCATAATATTTCATGGCGTCCGCCCATGCCATACGCTGGAACTGACCTTCCAATTCCACACCACGGATTTCTTTGAACAGATATTTCGTCATACCTTCAAACAGGTTGATGATGTCGTCCTGTTCCACGAAAGACATTTCACAGTCTATCTGAGTAAATTCCGGCTGACGGTCGGCACGAAGGTCCTCGTCACGGAAGCACTTGGCAATCTGAAAGTAACGGTCGAAACCGGATACCATCAGCAATTGCTTCAAGGTCTGCGGGCTTTGCGGCAAAGCGTAGAACTGTCCCGGATTCATGCGTGAGGGTACCACGAAGTCACGTGCACCTTCCGGAGTAGAGCCTACCAGTACAGGAGTTTCCACTTCGATGAATCCCTGGCTGTCCAGGTAGCGGCGTACCTCAATGGTCATTCTATGGCGGAGTTCCAGATTTCTGCGTACCGACGGACGGCGCAAATCCAGATAACGGTATTTCATGCGGATATCGTCGCCACCATCCGTATTATCTTCGATGGTGAACGGAGGTGTCAGGGCTGCATTCAGCACATTCAGTTCCGATACGATGATTTCAATATCTCCGGTCGGGATATTAGCATTCTTGCTGAAGCGTTCGTTCACCGTTCCTGTAATCTGAATGACGAATTCGCGTCCCAGGCGGTTGGCGTTCTCGCAAAGTGCGGCGTCTACCTCTTCGTTGAAAACTAACTGGGTGATACCGTAACGGTCGCGGAGGTCAATGAATGTCATGCCTCCCATTTTGCGGCTGCGCTGCACCCAACCTGCCAGCGTTACTTGCTTATTGACATCGGAGATACGAAGTTCTCCGCAGGTGTGTGATCTAAACATCTTTATATTTACAATTTACAATTTACAATTTACAATTTACAATTTGGCTGCGCTGTCGGGCACACGCTTAATTGCTAATGACGCGCAAAAATACAGATTTATTTTATAAAAAACTCAGATTTTCGTTAACTTCTTAATCTGCTCTTTGCTCTTATCCAATATCATCTTGTTCTTATGCACAATCTCCTCATTGATCTGCTTCAGGCCATTTATATAATCCTGTGCCCGTTGCAATACATTCGAAGAGTCTTTTTCGGCATACCGGGGGATGATTACCTGCAATCCTTCTTTGATTACTTTCACGTCAATGTTTTCCCCCATCATCATGGGATCCCCGTCAAAGTGCACTACCCCCGGTTTTGTACGGTGGATGCGCAGTGTCTGGCAGCGGAAAGTTTTGATGCGGCTATTTTGATCTATAGTTTTATTAAATAGTTGGAAAGACAGGGAGGGCACATCCAGCACCGTGAAAGGCTCAAGGATGGTCACGTCCAGTAATCCGTCCGTCAGCATGGCCTGTGGAGCTATATACGCATTGTTTCCGTATTGCGAAGCGTTGCCGCAGGCTATCAGGAAAGCCTTATACTTTAAGGTACCGTCTTCCGTTTCCAGTTCGTAAGTTTCGGGCTGATACTTCAGGCTCTCCAGTAGAGTCTTTTCTAAATAGGTAAGAGGTCCTCTCCTGCCCGCCTTTGCAAACTTCAGGCTGACAAAAGCATCGAAACCCACACCGCAGGTACAGAAGAAAGGTACTTCATTGATTTTTCCGTAATCAATGACGTCTATAATTCCTTCGTTGATGATTTCTATCGCCTTTTTAGGCTCCATCGAAATTTGCAGGTGGCGTGCAAGTCCGTTTCCCGAACCACACGGAATGATGCCCAATGCAGTTTTTGTATGCACCAGCGAGCGGGCTATTTCGTTGATCGTACCGTCACCGCCAATAGCCACTACAGCATGCACATTTTCCTTTGCTTTTTGTGCAGCAATTTCAACAGCATGTCCGGCATATTCGGTATAGATTACCTCTTGGGCATACTTTGTCTTATCCAGCTTTTCATCGAGCAAATGGAGGATTTGCTCTTTACTCTGCGTGCCGGATTTCGGATTTATAATGAATGATATTTTCTTTTTTTCTTCGTCCATGCAAGGGTTGTTTCACTATGCAATTTTATAAATGGCAAAAGTAATACAAATACTTGAATTTTTAACCATAGAGTGGGCTTTAATCCATGGGCAAATATATTTTTTAGTAAAAAAAGAACAGATAAGCACATATTTTGCTATCTTTGCCCCCTGTTTTCAAAAGGCTTGTAACTAAGAGTTAAATATTTCATATTATATAATAAACATTTCATGGGATTACTACAAGACAAATTGGCGAAATACGACCTGCCACAGCAATATATGGCAATGGGCGTATACCCCTATTTCCGCACAATTGACAGCCATCAGGATACTGAGGTGTTGATGGATGGTAAAAAAGTCCTGATGTTCGGTTCGAATGCTTATACGGGACTGACTTACGATAAAAGAATAATAGAAGCCGCAAAAGCTGCCACAGATAAATACGGTACAGGTTGTGCAGGTTCCCGTTTATTAAATGGAACTCTTGATATACACGTAGAGTTGGAAAAAGAACTGGCTGAGTTTGTCGGAAAAGACGATGCACTCTGTTTTTCCACCGGATTTACTGTAAATGAGGGTGTTATTCCGCAATTGACGGGACGTAACGATTACATTATCTGTGACGACCGCGTGCACGCTTCCATCGTAGATGGTCGCCGCCTCTCCTTTTCTACTCAATTAAAGTATAAACATAACGATATGGCCGATCTGGAAAAAGAACTCCAGAAATGCGAGCCGGATGCTATCAAACTGATCGTGGTGGATAGTGTTTTCTCTATGGAAGGCGACCTTGCCAATCTCCCCGAAATCGTACGTTTGAAGAAGAAATACAATGCCAGCATCATGGTGGACGAAGCACACGGATTGGGTGTATTCGGAAAACAGGGACGTGGTGTTTGCGATCATTTCGGTGTGACGGATGATATCGACCTGATTATGGGTACGTTCAGCAAGTCACTGGCTTCTATCGGTGGATTTGTTGCCGGAGATGCTTCGGTAATCAACTGGTTGCGCCACAATGCCCGTTCTTATATATTCCAGGCAAGTAACACGCCTGCTGCTACTGCTGCTGCCCGTGAAGCTCTTCACATCATTATGAACGAACCGGAGCGTCAGCAACGTTTGTGGGACATCACCAACTATGCATTGAAGAAATTCCGTGATGCCGGTTTCGAAATCGGTGAAACTGAATCTCCTATCATTCCATTGTATGTGCGTGATGCGGAAAAAACATTTATCGTAACTAAGATGGCGTTTGACGAAGGCATCTTCATCAATCCGGTTATTCCGCCCGCTTGTGCACCGCAAGATACGCTGGTACGCGTAGCATTGATGGCTACTCACACCAAAGAGCAGGTAGACTATGCTGTCGAGAAGTTGACGAAATGTTTCCGTGAACTCGGAGTGATTGAATAAGGATTTTCCTAAAATCAGATAAAATGAAAAGAGACTGTCTTCAAAAGGCAGTCTCTTTTTTTTAGGGAATTGATAAAATTATGTAAGTTTGCCATCTGAAAATATTAACTTAATACTAAGAAACAAATGTCTAATACCCCCTCAGCAGCTTTTTCGGATACCAAGGCGCATTACGATCTTCTGGACGGACTTCGTGGTGTAGCGGCCCTTATGGTAATATGGTATCATATATTCGAAGGCTATGCTTTTGCAAGCGATACCATGATTACGACGTTCAATCATGGATATTTAGCCGTAGATTTTTTCTTTATCCTTTCAGGTTTCGTTATTGGCTATGCCTATGATGACCGCTGGGGTAAGAGTCTTACAATGAAAGATTTCTTTAAGCGTCGTTTGATACGTCTTCATCCTATGGTGATAATGGGGGCTGTCTTGGGGGCTATTACGTTTTGTATTCAGGGTTCCGTGCAATGGGATGGAACACATATCGGCATCTCCATGATAATGCTGTCTCTGCTTTGCACGATATTCTTTATTCCCGCAATGCCGGGCGTAGGTTATGAAGTTCGTGGCAACGGTGAGATGTTTCCATTGAACGGGCCTTGCTGGTCATTGTTCTTTGAATATATAGGTAATATTCTTTATGCTTTGTTTATTCGTCGCTTATCTAATAAGGCGCTGACTGTGCTCGTTGTATTGTTGGGAGTGACATTGGCGCTATTCGCGGTCTTCGATGTTTCCGGTTATGGAAATATAGGTGTAGGATGGACATTGGACGGTGTAAACTTTGGCGGTGGGTTGTTGAGAATGCTGTTCCCGTTTTCTGTGGGGATGCTTATGTCGCGTAACTTCAAGCCTATGAAGGTGAAAGGCGCGTTCTGGATATGTACCATTGTATTGATTGCTTTGTTCTCAGTACCCTATCTGGAAGGTGCGGAGCCGATTTGCACAAATGGCCTTTATGAAGCATTTTGTATTATCGTAGCTTTCCCAGTCCTTGTATGGATAGGAGCATCGGGAACTACTACGGATAAAAAGTCAACTCAGATATGTAAGTTTCTGGGAGATATCTCTTATCTGATTTATGTGATACATTATCCGTTCATGTATCTGTTCTATGCATGGTTGATTAAAAATCAACTCTTTACTTTAGAGCAGACCTGGCAGGTTGCCTTATGTGTTTATGCATGGAATATATTACTGGCCTATTTGTGTTTGAAGTGGTATGACGAACCCATACGAAAATACTTGGCTAAACGTTTCTTGAAGAAAAAATGATAGTTTACAACAGGGTTGAGGGGTGTTTCTGAAAAGAAGCGCCTTTTTCTGATATAATAAGATTGGGCAAAGACGGATTTCGCAGGATTTCAGCTCTAATTTTAATATTTGGATTCATATTAGTTACAATATTGTTTATTTTGTTGTCATCTTGCTTTGATATTGAAAGTTTTTTAGTATGTTTGTCGCATTATTAATGAAAAACACGTCTTTTCAATGAAAAAGCAAGATTTCCTGTTTATTATTCTGGTAGTGGTAGTCTTTCTACCCTTCTTTTTGAGTGACGCGGTTTATGACTGGTATAAGTCGTTCAATGCTGAACACGGCATGGTGATGAGCTTTCTGAAGTTTGCCATTCTGTCTTCGTTGGGCGAAGTGCTGGGATTACGAATAAGTGCGGGAGTATACAACCGGAAAGGCTTCGGTATTATTCCGCGCATGGTGGTATGGGGCATACTTGGTATGGGTATCAATGCCGCTATGATTATCTTTTCAAAAGGTGTGCCGCAGTTCATGGAGTATATGGGAATGGCAAATGCTGCCGCAACGTTTACAAGTGAAGCGATGTCTCTCGATAAGGTGCTGGTGGCGCTGGCCATATCGGTAACGATGAACACAATCTTTGCTCCGGTATTCATGACTTTCCATAAAATAACAGATACTCATATCCTGATGTGCGGCGGTTCTATTAAGAGTCTTATCACTCCTATCCCGATGACGAAAATCATCACCGGACTGAACTGGAACGTTCAATGGAACTTCGTTTTTAAGAAGACAATCCCGTTCTTCTGGTATCCTGCACACACCATTACTTTCATGCTTCCACCGGACATGCGCGTATTGTTTGCGGCATTGCTGGGCATTGTGCTGGGAGTATTGCTGGCAGTGGCGGCACGGAAATAGTTTTTTTATTACCTTTGCTTCCTGCTAAACGAAAATAGATGTATGAAACTATATAGTAAGCAGGAAGCAATCGCACGCATGAATATGCTGGCAGGCTGTTCAAAGTCGTTCGTCTTTCTGATTGATTATTCGCAGGAACAGGTTTATGTGGAAGAGACGGCAGAGGTCTCACCGGAGGAGTTGATATATAACCTGAATGGATTTACGAATGAAGCAGTTGCCGGTTTAACGGAAGAATTGCTTCCGGAGAGTTTGCCGGAACAAGTAGAATGGATTTCCCAGCCTGTTTCTTTTCAGGAATACAGGCGAGCTTTCGGGTATGTGAAAAAGAATATTCTTGCCGGAAACAGCTTTCTTACGAATTTAACTTGCCGGACTCCGGTACAAACCAATCTGACTTTAAAGGATATATATTGTAATTCCCGTGCTTTATATAAAGTATGGGTAAAGAATCGTTTTGTAGTTTTCTCTCCGGAGATTTTTGTTCGGATAAAGAAAAGGATTATCAGCTCTTATCCCATGAAAGGTACGATAGACGCTACCCTGCCCAATGCCGTACAGACCTTGATGAATGACGGGAAAGAAGCGGCGGAACATGCCACGATTGTGGATCTGATCAGGAATGATCTGAGTATTGTGGCATCTCGTGTCCGAGTGGAGCGTTATCGCTATATAGATGTGTTGCCGACAAACCGGGGACCGATATTGCAGACCAGCTCGGAGATATGCGGTGAACTTCCAGAAGATTACAAACGGCAGTTAGGTGATATTCTTTTCAGTATGTTGCCTGCCGGCTCTATTACCGGAGCACCCAAAAAGAAGACGATGCAGATTATTCGTGAAGCTGAGGGATATGAACGGGGATTCTATGCGGGAATAACCGGATATTTCGATGGAGACAGTCTGGATAGTGCCGTGATGATACGTTTTGTAGAGCAAGAGGCGGACGGAATGTATTTTAAAAGCGGTGGTGGCATTACTTTCAAGAGTGACGCCCACAGTGAATATGAAGAAATGAAACAGAAAATATATGTGCCGATTTATTGAAACGATACAAGTACGTGACGGTAAGTTGCAGAATCTTGCCCATCACAACCGTAGGATGAATGAGACGAGACAGGCGGTTTTCGGAATGGTGGATCAACTGGATATTCTGAATTATATAGAGGATTGCCCTGAAAGTGGTTTTTATAAATGCCGGGTAGTTTATGGCAGAGAAGTATGTGAAGTGATATTTTCCGTTTATACAATAAGGGCTGTACGTTCACTCCGGTTGGTAGGTTCGGATACGATTGATTATCGCTACAAAAGTACGAACCGGAAGGAATTGGAAGCATTGTATGCCCTGCGCGATAACCAGGATGATGTGCTGATTGTCAGAAACAATCTTTTAACAGATACTTCCATTGCTAATGTGGCGTTAGAAAAAGAGGGAGTCTGGTATACGCCAAGGACTCCCTTATTGAAAGGCACAAAACGTGCATTGCTGTTGGAACAGGGGGTACTGACGGAATGTGATATTCCGTCAGATGAGATTTCCTCCTATTCACATATCGCTTTATTTAATGCGATGATTGATTTTCAGTCTCTGGTTCTGGAGATTAACCGGGATACGGTTATTCGTATTTGATACTATCTACCGGATTATTTCTTGCTGCCCGATAACTGTTCAGGCATACTGTGAGCAGGGTGATGCAGACAGTGAAGAACAAAGGAAGCAGGAAATGAAGAATACCAATGTGTACATGGTAAGCAAATTGTTGCAGCCAATAATTCATCAGATAGCAGACCAGGGGTACAATGAGTATAAACGCTATGCCTATGTAGTACAGGAACGGGCGATTGACAAGCCATAATATTTGCCCGAATGATGCACCGTGAATCTTCCGAATTCCTATTTCGCGTATACGTTGCTGGATAGCATAATGGGTGATGCCGAATAGCCCGAACAGTGTTAGGAATAAACTGATTGATGCATACATCAGCAGGATGCGGGAAAAGTCGGTGACTTCCTGATTATTGGAGATCAGTACCTGATAAGGGTCTTCATAATTGAATGGAGTACCGGGGTATTTCTTCTCCCATAATCCGCGAAGATGATGGATAACTGCTGTGCGATCTTGTTCGTCAAACCGTAAGGTCAATGTGGTATAGTTATCTTGTGGCGTTTCGTGCAGAATCATTCTCAGTGGAAACACATTGTTTGTGAGCGAATATTTCTTGAAATCTTTCATGACACCGATAATAGTACCTTTCTCACTCTTTTCGGGCACGTATTTAGAGATCGGTTGTCCCACCGGGTCTTCTCCTTCGGGCACAAGATAGCGAATGAAGGACTCGTTGATGATGACCGGCACAGAGGTACGGAGTAATAAATGGAATGTTTGTTTGGCATCCAGCAAGTAGAAATCGTATATATCCAGGAAGTCCGGACAGTTTTCATAAAGTTCAAGCATCAGAAGGTCATTCTTCTCTCCATTTTGGCGGGGAACGGCCATACTCATGGTATAAAGACCTGATTTGGACGGTACAACAGATTTTACTCCGGGGATGGATTTAATGTCTTCTATCCAAGTAGGTAAAGGGGATTGCCGGGAGTCGCCGATTCCAAACTCAACGATTCCTTTGTAGCGGCTTCCCTCCTGCTCTATCAGGTCCATTTGGCTACGGATTATCATAAAAGCACTTAGCAGTCCGATAGAAATCATGAATTGTAAAGTGACCAGTGCTGCTACAATGCGCTGTTTCTTACGACCTGTAAAGAAGCTGCGGTAACGGCTTTCGGACAAGGTCTGTATCTTCCGGCCCATGTATTCTGCCGGAACAACGGATAGAATGATGACAAACAGCAGGATAACAGGGAACACCTGAACGGAGAAAAGATAGGAGAACGACAGATGTGCGGATATGGTTGCATTGAATACTGCTAACAGGTCGCTCATCAACAGAATGGACAACAGGAATGCTGTAATCACCATCAGGAAAGTATCGGCAAAGAGTTGCTTACGGATTTGACGCTGGCTTGCACCTAAAAGGCTTTCAATGTGCAAGGTGCGTATTTGCTTCAATATGCGTGAAAAACTGAGGTTGATATAGTTGAAGCAACCGATGAACAAGATTAATAAAGCAGATAACAGTCCGACGCTTAACAGGGTCTTTTGCCGATGCTCGATACACTGGTTGCTATCTTGTGTGGTAGTGGTAAAATAGGATTCCTGTAAAGTCTGGGTACGATAATACCCTTTGCCTAATAAAGTAGGAAGTTCGGTTGTATCGAAGCGTTGGCGAAAGGCGTTGAGGTCTGTTCCTTCTTTGAGAAGTATCGAACAGGTGGTTCCTTCGGGACTTTTTAGATGCGTGAGCAAGTCTGCCTGCAACATGCTTTGCGGTGGCAGGCGGAAGACGGCGGCGATACGGTAGGCACTTTGGGATTGGGGGATATCCAGCAGCTTGCCGAGGCAGTCGGTGGTACCGAAACAGCGTTCGGCCAAAGCTTGGCTGATGGCGATGGTTCCTGGGTGGGTCAATACTTCTTCTATTTTTCCTGCAAGGGTTTCGATGGGGATAAATAGAGGTAATGTGCTGTCCGCTGATAGCAGGTTCAGTTCGGAATATTCTTGGTCGTCCACACGGATTTTTGTGTGAGTGATAGCTTGTGTGCGTAGTGAAGCTTCTATCTCAGGGAATTGTGAGATGATTTCGGGGACAGATTCGTGATATACGAATGTTCCTTGCATTTCTTGTTGTGCGAATGGTAGTGTTTGTGTCAGCCGGAGGATGCGGTCACGGTTGGGGTTGTTATACTCGATGTTGTATTCGTATAGGACGAAGGCTGTCAGTAGGTTGGTGCAGGCGATACCGATAACCAAGCTGACAAGAGAGATAGTGACGAACAATTTGTTTCGCCACCAGCTACGCAGGACAAACTTCAGAATGTACATATTTAATATCTTGATATGTTATTTGAAAAGTAGGTCAATCTGCTACCCTGGGCTCGTCGAAAGATATCTTCTCTTAACACAAGGTTGTAGAGATGAGATTCTTCGATCTTGCCCAGGATGACAGGAATTGACTGAGTAAAGAAACGTTTACAGACTCACTTCTGTCACCACCTGTCCGTCGAACAGATTAATGATACGTCCTGCAAAACCGGCATCGTGCTGTGAGTGGGTCACCATGACGATGGTGGTTCCTTCTTTGTTCAGTTCATTCAGCAGTTCCATCACTTCCTTGCCGTTCTTTGAGTCCAGATTACCGGTAGGCTCATCGGCAAGGATCAGCTTTGGATTGGCTACTACGGCACGGGCAATGGCTACACGTTGCTGCTGACCACCGGAGAGCTGCTGCGGGAAGTGTTTGCTCCGGTGTGTAATGGCCATGCGTTCCATTGCTGTTTCTACGCGACGTTTGCGTTCGGCGGAAGGAATGCCCATGTAAAGCAACGGCAGTTCGATGTTTTCGTATACATTCAGTTCATCAATCAGGTTGAAGCTCTGGAATACAAAACCGATGACCCCTTTACGCAGGCTGGTACGTTGTGCTTCGGTGTATTTGGATACTTCCTTTCCATTGAGGTAGTATTCTCCGCCCGAAGGGTTGTCGAGCAAGCCGAGGATATTCAGCAATGTAGATTTACCGCAACCGGAAGGTCCCATAATTGCGACGAACTCGCCTTCTTTCACTTCGATGTTCACATTGTTCAAAGCCCATGTCTGCACTTCTTCTGTCTTGAAGATTTTTTGCAGGTTTACTGTTTTAATCATAATAGTGATAATTTTAATTAGTAATATTGTTTATTCATTTTTTATTATCTCAGCCGGATTGATATGCATGATCCGGTAAATTTTGTATGCGGTGGTGAGGAATATCAGTAAAGCTATACTGAAGAAGATTGAAATGCCCCACCCCCATCCTTGTATGCATTGCACCGGAGTGTCATCTATTGATAGCAACATGATTCTGATCAATGGATAAGCAATAGCAAAGGCCAGCAAGAAGATAACCAGATAGGCTTTTCCGAAGATTCCGGCGATAATCCACGGAGTAGCTCCATTGATTTTGCGTATGGCAATTTCTTTCTGTCGGCTGACTGTATCCATAGAAATGGCTGAATAGATGCTTAGCACGACTAATAAGACGCTGATAACGGCCAGTACCGTCATCGCAACCTGGGTGATATATATAGATCCTTGGGTGGTTTGTTTATTATCGGCCAGCGTACGGATTTCGAGTGGCAAAGTGTCAGGAACATATTTCCGGCAGATATCAGTGATACGACGGACGCCTTTGTCGGAGCTTGTTCCGGGTGCAAGTTTAAAGTAGAAATTTCCGAAACTGTTGCCGGGAAAGAATACCGAACCGATGACTCCTTCTTTCTGTGATTCTTTATAGAGCGCTTTGAAGGTACCTATGATGCGATAACTCTGTCCATTAAGTTCCACCATACCTTGCACACTGTCTTTATCTAGTTGTTGTTTAAAGCTTTCGCTAACGTAAATGCATCCTTCCGCATCTTCGTCTACTTCTTTCCCTTGCATCGGAATATTTAAAAACTTAAAGTAGCTCGGAGAACCTTCCGTATAGAAAATCCGCGCTTCCGACTGGTCTGCTTTTTTGTAGGTGCGCATGAAGAAAAATCCGTTTTTCATATGGTCCATCATGGGGAGCATCCCGACGCACTCCGGTAAAGCCTGGATATCGGTTAATATCGGATTCAGATGTTGCCACATACGCTGGCTGTTTATATTCAGGGCGATAATGTCATCCTCCTCTTGGGAAGTAAGCGGGCTATAAGCATGCCCCCAAATTTCATCCAATACCAAATGGACACCGAGCGTGCCGCTTACGAAAAATATCGAAATGCTGAGTTGAAACCACATCATGACTGAACGGAAAATGTGGCGACTGCGGTTGTTATTGATTTGGCTGATAATGCTTACCTGCCGTAATCGGCGGATGGGAAACCATATCACCAGCATACATATAGGCAGGAGTGCGACATATATCCGGAATTGTACAGAGTAAATTGCAGCCAGTGAAAATTTGGGTAAGTCATGCATCGGTATGTATGTCTCGGCAATATTTATGGCTACTTCCGTCAGCATCAATGACAGAAGGAAAGCGATGGACATCATCCAAAATACCTCGGCGAAAAGAAGTAGAAACAGTCCTTTTATCTCCGAACCCATACATTTACGCAACGCCACTTCACGCTGGCGGTTGTAGAACATCTGGATTATGAATTTGAGGAAGTTTATCAGGCCTGAAATCAAGATAAGCGAAGCAACAAACAGTATAGCCAATTTTGCCTTCTCCCAAGCTTTATCTTGCCGCATAGTAAAGTATGCGCAAGGATGCACCGTATGCTCGTCCCGCTGCCACGCTACCGACTGCAAATTTTTGTTCAGGGTTTCTATATCTGTCTCAGGAGATAAATAGCCTTCTACACTTAATGCTTCATTAGATAAGATTTCATAAGAGAAGTAACAATCTGCTTCCCGAATGCGCAAGTCATTGTCTTTTACTACATTCACCACCCTGAAGTCTTGTATCGGGTTCTCTGATATGATTTTAGGATTAGAGAGATGTATGACTGATCCGATGGGATTTCTGTTACCATAGGCTTTGCGTACAAATTGTTGTGACAGGACCACTTCATCCGGTGCCTCGGGTAAACGGTTACCATACAATAATTTCCTGCCATTGTATGCGAAGTAATTGGCATTGATTCCTTTATAGCGTATCAGGAAAGGCAAATTGCGTTGTTCGTCATCAATGACTTCTATCTCTGTAGAGTTGCCATAAGAGTGGATAGTAACACATTCCAAACCATTGACTGTTTGTTCTTCCATCCGCTTCACTTCATGACTGCGAAAAAAGGGACTTTCGCTTTGGCTGACTTCTATCCTTAGCCGTCGTTCACAGTTGGGCAAATCGGCGAGCTTTTCCTGTTGCTGAACAAAAAAACATACCAAAGCGTAGCATACGATTCCCACCGCCAGGCAAATGGCGGAAATCAGACTGTGAGTTTTATACTTCAACAGGTTTCGGAGCGATATCTTCAAATAATGTAGTATCATTGTTTCACTTGCTATTCGTTTTTAATGATTTCTGCCGGATTGCTCCTTGCTATCCGCAAGATACGGAAAAGTATTGTAAAACCTGTAATAAAAGTAACAATCAAGAATATACAGAGCCAGAAAAGCAAACCGCAATCAAAGAATACTGTGTACATTTGTTTCCACAACATCAACACAACATATACAAGAGGAAATGCAATGATAGCACTACACAATAACAGAATGATATAAAGGTGGGCAAACAACAGGATAATCTGCGGAACATCCGCCCCATTTACTTTACGGATAGCAACTTCTTTCTGACGTCGTTCTGTATCAAGCGTGATGCTGGAGTATACACCTAATAGTGTGATAATGATGCTGATAACAGCAAAGAACAAAATGATGTCTTTCAGATTGTATTCAAGAGCTTGCGAAACATGGATATCATCCAGGAATGTTTTAGCCTGATAAGTTATATTTTCAGGAAGCATCTCGTGACAAACTTTCTCAATCCATTGAGCTACTTCTTTCTGCTGTCCAAGATGGCTCTTGATATAGCAATGGCCTATATAGACGGATGAATTATAAGGTAGGAAAGCATATCCACTACTTCGGTTATAGACATCGGCCTGAAAAGGTGTGGATATTCCACAGATTGTGTAGTCGGTATTACCGCTATACAAATTCATACCGATTACATCTTTCTTCTGCATCTCCTGCCAGACATTGTCTACCACAATATCTTTTTCCGTTTGAGGAAGTCTTCCTTGTTCCATGAGAATATTCATGAAAGAGAAGAAATTGGCGGGTACAGCCATGACACTAATATCAATCCAGGAGTTCTCATTTCCTTTTTCGGTTGTTAATCCATTGCCCGACATCCCTTGCATGTAACCGACATCTGATAGCAAAATTTCTTTCACTCCTGCATGTTGCTTGAAGCGCTCTATCATAGTCAGTTTTTCTTCGTTCTTCATGAAGGGATAATCCAACGGAATACTTAAGATCTCCGCTTTCTCTCGTTGGCTTAATGTGTGGAACAAGGTATTGGCTGTTTTTTCTGACTGCAGATATAAAGCGACTGTCAGGGATACGAATACCCAGCAAATGAAAAACTGGATACCCAGCATGAGGTTACGCCCCCATTGTTTCCCTCTGCGTTTATTGTTTCCATAAATACCTGTTTGCACGGTGATACGACGAATACGAATGGAAACAGACAAACATATAATGGCGCAGAGTATGATAAGAAGAACGATATATTGCAGAGCATGTATTAAAAGCGTTTCAGTGGTAAAGGTCATTGCAATGCCTGGTAAAGAAAAATTCATGTGATTCCCCAATAACTCTATGCCTGATAATACCAGTATGGAAGATATGGATATGACGATCAATGACTGTGTGAACAGCAAGTAGAAAAGTTGTTTCCAGTTGCATCCTATCATTTTCATGATACTGTATTCCTTGGTGCGGTTGAAGAAAGAACCGATAAGGAAATGGAAAAAGTTAATCAGTCCTACTAATAATATCAGTGTACCGATAATTCCGGTCACTAACCCCAAGTAGGAAGCGCCTTGTTTCTTTAATCTGGCTCCCATGCTACTGGCAGTGACAGTGTAAGCTTCGCCATACAAAGTATAGGTATAGTCTCTTTTTGAGAATTGCTTTTCTAAATCGGTACATGTAGTTTGTGGTGATAACAGCACGTAGGTATTTGCTCCCGTCATGTTATGCCGTTTGGGACTTTGTAGAAGTCCTTCACTGTCGTTTACGGTCAGCATATCTATGTTTTGCATAAAATCTAAGCTATTGTTCAGAGGGATATCTTTCATTACAGCTTGAATGGTATAGACGATACCTCCTGTTTTCGGAGTGCTTTCAGGAGAGGTATTGAGCCTTCTCATGAGAGTCATGTGTTTACCGATAGCACTTTCTGCATTACCGAATATTTTAATGGCCATAGATTGGCTCAGGATGACGGAGTTAAGAGATTGGCTTGCCATTTTCCAATGTCCTGCTACCATTTCCGGAGTGAAGATCCTATTGTAGCAAGTATCTATTTCAATCGTTTCAAGTTCATAAGGCAGCGTCTTTTCCGGAGATAACTCTACATAATAAGGACGTTCACGAGGATAGGTTACGGATGAGATAGCTTCCGCTTCTCCCAAAGCCCATGTGCGCAATTCTTCGGCCAGAGGAACCGGAGAACCGGAAAAATATCTGCCTGCTTTGCCATCATAGAGATTTAATTCTGCTATGCGATCATGATTAGCAAAACAATGGTCTGTGTTTTCTACAAAGCGACTGCAATATATGCAGACACAGAAGCAGAGCAAACCTACTGCCAATCCAATGATGGAAATGACATTTTGTGTCTTGTACTTACACAAGTTTCTGAATGCTATTTTGAGATAATGGAATATCATATTATATTTATTTAATAGGTTTCAAATCCTATGCCAAAGTTGTAATATATTGTATATAAAATATATACATGTAAAAGAAACATTTAGGTAGTGTGCTATACTGCACATACACAGTGCGAATACGCACCATTTATTCACTCTTTATCACTTCTGCCGGATTCTGCCGTGCAGTTTTAATAACTTGATGTAATATGGTGAATAATACTAAGATAGTTACAATGTTCAATATGATGATAAACAGATCTATACTAATATTGACATGATAGGCATATTGTTCCAACCATATTGACATGGCATAATAAGAGCATGGGAAAGCAATGATGGCTGCAACGAATACTAGTGCAATGTATTCCTGGAAAAACATGATGATAATTTCACTGATAGTAGCTCCCATCACTTTCCTAATAGCTATTTCTTTTTGTCTTTGGGTGATGATTGAAGATGAAATCGAGTATATACCAAATAAAGAGATGAGAATACAAAGGAAACTCAAAATTGAAAATAACTTGAATATTGCAATTTCTGACTTATTCAATTCCTGGATTTTATTGTCTACGGTTTGCGGTTCAGTATTGTATTCATTGTATTCCCACTGATGTTTTTGCGCTAATTCATTGATGGCCTTTATCGCATTTCTTTCTGTTCCTGGAACAACTTGAAAATAATTAATTGATTGCATCCAATTATGTGCTTGTGATATGATGGTGGGATATACTTCCGTTTTCATTCCTTGTGAATATAAGTCTTTCACCACTCCTATGATTTCATAATCACTATAGTGCCATTCAAGATCACCTTTTCTGAATATGCCAATAGGAATCCGTATTATTTCTCCAATAGGATGTTCAATTCTCATGGCAGTAACAGCACTTTGAGTTAATATGATTTTGTTCAGGATAGGTGAATTGAATATGTTTCTAGGTGTATTACTATTGGTTACCCAGTCTTCTTCACGGAACAGTCTTCCTTCAATGAGCCTGAAGTTAAATATTTTATCTCCGCTATTTTGGAGTGCCAGCCTTGCAAAACGGCTTTTTTTATCTTCTTCTGTCTGTCCATTCCATTCTACGCGCTCTTCAAAGCTAGTTATATTTTTACAAACTATATAATCTGAAGCTGTAGTGGTAGCCTTTATCATAGGCAACTGTTTAATTTCTTCCAACATATCATTGCCATTTTGCTCACGTGGATTGATGCGCATTTCAATAATATTTTGAGTGTCGAAACCTACATCTACATTATGGATGAAGCGTAACTGCATATATAATACTCCTGTTGATGTTAAGAAAAACAGGCAGATAACCAATTGTAAAGACAGACTTATCCGTCGGAATATATGGTGTCTATGGGGACGCACTTTGTTGACTAAAGATTGTTTGGTGGACACTTGAATAAATTGTATAATGGGGACTGTGAGAATGATTCCAATACATGACAGGGATATAAATGCAATTGCAAGGTATTCCAGCCAAAGAGTGTTTTTCTGAATGGAAATTTGGAATATTTCTTCGAAGAATGGAGTGAGTACTTCTATTAAGCATCCGGATATTAAGCAAGCCATTAAACCGTGAAAAAGAGCTTCTGTCATTAATTGTTTCATAAGAATAATGTCATTGGCACCAACTGATTTGCGTAATTTCACTTCTCTTGTTCTTTGATAATAACGGTTTAAGAATAGATTCAAAAAGTTAAATAGTACACAACATAGCAGCAGGAAAGTCGCAATTGTAAATGTACTAATGAAGGAATATGAGAATGATTTTTCAGATGCAAAATCAAAATGTTTTTTGTATATAGGAGTTATTTTGATTTTCAGTTCTTCGGGAGTCATCTTATGTTTCTCTAATAGAGATTTTAGATGTTGAGTGAAATCTTTATGTTTTTGGTTTTTCCGTAGCATTACATGGATAATGGCGTTGGCAAACCTCCATTCTTGTTCATTATTTATGTCATACTTGAACTGTTTCATTATGCGATATCCTGTGTAATGGAAAGAAGAATTAGAAGGACTATCGGCCATTATACCTACGATTCGCAGTTGCTGAGGATCTGCCAAATGTATGCCACGACTTCCTTGTTGCCTCAGGATGGAACCTAATGCTTCTTGGGGAGTTTTCCAAAATTGTCGTGCCAATGTTTCGCTTATAATAAGTTCATTTTCAAGCCTGGGTAAAGTACCATAAAGTATCTTTTGAGGGAAAATATTCATAAAAGACTTGTCTACCAATAGAAAAGCAGGAGATTTAATAATTTTGTCGTTTACTGAGTAATCTATTCCAGAATCTTCAAACGAGCAGGTTATGTCTTCTACTTCCGGACAATACTCTCGGATAAATGTTGACATAACGGGAGAAAGATATATCGAATGGGATGTCTCTGCTTGATTACAGACCAAGAAAGTGCGATTTGAAGCTGGATAAAAGTTATCATACGAAGTTTCGTAGTGCAACCAATAGAAACTAAAAATAAAGAATGCAATTCCCACTGCTAGTCCCATAATGCTTATTATGGATTGAAGTTTATATTTTACTAGATTACGGAAGGTTATTTTTAAATAATGTTGTATCATAAGTTTTACATATTATAGTTTATATATTATACTCTGATTTATTCACTCTTTATCACTTCTGCCGGATTCTGCCGTGCCGCCTGCCACACTCGCCAGCCGATACATGCAAAGATAATTATGGCTATGCCACCGGCTATGACTAAATATATCCAGGCATTAATTGTGGTCTGTTCTATATAGTTTTCAAGCCAACGTTTCATCAGGACATACCCTATTGGGAATGCGATGACAGCCGCAATAATGAGCAGAAGTATGTATTCCTTTATAAACATAATTAGAATATTCCGGATTGTGGCTCCATTCACCTTACGAACGGCTATCTCTTTGCGTCTTTGCTCGCAACTCAAAGTAATCAGAGAAAAGATACCGAAAGCAGCAATAAGTACACAAACCATGGCAACAAAGCTCAATAACTTTATCAGTGCATCTTCGGACTTAAGATATCCGGCATATTCTTCTGCTGTGTTGTATAATCTATATCTCACTTCCGGATACTCCCGACTGAATATGCTGTCTATCCGGTTTCTCAGTTCTTTCCATTTACCATCATGAAACTTAATTAAGATTTGTCCTTTTCCTAAAGAAAATCCTATATCCTTAAGAATATCCACTGCAACCAAAGTATAGGGTTGCACCGGTTCTGTCGGTGCCGTGATGTGGAAGTCTTTAATTATACCTACAATGGTCCATGTTCTGCCCTTCTGATAAAGTTTCTTTCCAATCGGGTCGCTCATTCCAAGTGCTTTTACGGCCGATTCATTAATCATTATGCTATTCGTTTCTGTCGGCTTTACTATCTCCCCTTCCAGCAATTTCAGATTGTAGAAGGACACTGTCTTTTCACAATTCCACAGACATAGCATATCTATACTCTTCGTCGCATCTTCTTTTCCGTCCCAATTATCGAAAGTCTGTGAAAAGCCTGATGATTTAGGCAATAGGCAACAATGTCCGGTCACCACCTCCCTTGTACATGAGAATTGCCTGATCTTATCAGCAATGGCTTCAAAATCATTGTCCGGATATAAAAGATTGATAGAAGCTATATTCTTTCTTTCCCATCCTAAATCTACATTCGTAAGAAAATAGATTTGCTTCATCATCACTATTATGCAGAACGTGACAAGAATCCCTATCGCCAATTGGAATGCAATACTTATTTTACGGAGTGCGTACTTGTTTCCGCTATTTCGTATGCGCGACCGTCTGATGGCGAATGGCACTAACAGAAATAAAGACAGTAAAAGAATCCCTACAAAATAGAGAAGAGATTCTCCATAAATATTTCCGGATACCCCGGACATTTTCTTAAAGGCGGGTAAAGCCGTTTCAACCAAAGCCATCCCCAATACGCCGGATAAAAATATGATGTATAGGTACTCCACAGAAAGTAGAATAAATAGCCCCCCGATGGAGGAACCGCATACTTTACGCAGTTCTATTTCACGGCTACGTATCTTCATGCGAGTGATGAACAGAGAGAGATAATTGAACAGGGAACAAAGAATCACTAAACCTCCGGCCACAGAGAATAGTATCAAATAGTAGAATTGGAAAGATGGGTTCCTGTTAACTGATGAATAATGATACTCGTCGAGTGGTATTAGCCGGATACCCTCGAACACTCTGCGGGGATCTCTCGGATCGGCTTTTGTTTCATTTGCAGCAAGTTTCTTCTGAAAGGCTATCGGATCAGTCCCTTTACGTAACTTGATAATGATTTCGAAACTTCCATTATTCCAATCATTCTGCCAGCTGCGAAAGTATTCTCCCTGTCCCCAGTAACCGAATGACAGATTACTGTGATTGAGGCTTGAGAGAATGGCACAAATCGTCAGTGTATCGTCATTATAGTTTTTAACTTCTTTGCCCAGTACATTCGTTGAACCGAACAATTGCATAGCTACATCTTCAGTCAAGGCTATCTTGTCATTGGAATACATAAAGTCCATACTTCCTGATAGAATGGATATATTGAACATTTTCATGAAGCAGGAGTCTGCCTGTAGATCATTAGTTTCCACCGTCCGACCATTTGCTTTAAGATCTACTTTTTGTCCCCATCTGGTATAGGCGCATGCAGCTTCCACCTCAGGGAAATCGTTTTTCAGAACAGTCGATGCTGGGTATGGCATAGAAGTGGAATATCCGTTTACTCCAAATACACTTTCTTTGCAAAGAATATACATTCGGTCGGCTCCTTCGTGGTAAGCGTCATACGTCATTTCATAATGTATCCACAGGTTGGCAAGGGCGAAACAAGTGAAGCCTACTGCCAGACCAAAGATGCCGATAACACTTTGTGTCTTGTATTTCAGTACATTACGAAATGCTATCTTAAAGTAATGTTGTATCATAGTTTATATTTACTTATCTGTTGTTGATTCTTGATGACTTTTATAGGATTCTTAATACTTAATTTTCAAATCTTATGCCAAAGATATAACTGATTGTATATTAGGTATATATTAATTTCTTAAATATAAATTCGGTGTGCTATACTGCACAAAAATAGTGCATATTCGCACATTATCTACATTGAACTCTCAATTATTGGAAAGGTTTTCAAAGAAGAGAGAATATATTGGGGATATAAATACTAAAGGAATATAGTATTAAATGTAAAGTTATTTGTTTATAAGTTATAGAAAACGTCTTTCACTTTTCTCTCAAAATTGTATATTAAATAATTTCGTAACGAGAAGTATCTTTTTATTATTTATTATTGTATATCAATATGTTATATCTTCTAAAAGGGAAAAATAGGGGTCAAAATAGGGTCAGGGTCACCTATAACCCCGAATCCCCACAACAGATGAAGAAGCATTTTAAGGGGATGTAAAGAAAAATATGACTCTTAGTACTAATGCATTGAAATTAGTCCCGTCTACACTGGGTAATCTGCCGATGCATCTTTCTTCTTCCCTCCTTAAAAAAGAATGTTTCGTAGCATGTTCTCATTTTTTGTGTCTTAAATATTTGCATTAAGCAGGAAAGAAGACACAGACTAAAAAGAGGTAGTCAAAGAGACGGATCATATTAACTTCTTGTTTATAGTATTTACTTAATCCGGGATTGTTCGTATTGTGCAAAATGCTGTCATATTAAATCTATGTAGAAACACTTTTTTATTGGACAAGAATAATTGACAATCTTTTGATATACAGTAGTTTATGTGTTTTTGCTTGAAAAAACAACTATCAGGTGGGGTTATAAGTGACCCTGACCCTATTTTGACCCCTAAAATAGCTTCCAAAAATTTTTGCAAAGCTGTGTTTTTGTTTCTTTAATTTATCGACATATATCTTGATTATCATTTATCGTCTACTGAAAAAACATAGATACATCTTGTGAAAAGTATAAATGTAGGCGATAACAAGCAATGTGATTATGCAAAATAAGCAATCTTGCATTGCAGAACATTGCTTATTTTGCATAATCACATTACTTGCCAAGTTATAGGTTCATGCGTTTTATGTTTATGCTCCGTTTATTCACTCTTTATCACTTCTGCTGGATTTTGTCGTGCAGCTTGCCATACACGCCAGCCGATACTGAGAGTAATCACTATCATAATGCCCATAAATATAAGGATGAACGGCCACACTCCTATATTCACCTGACGATTGTAAATTTCAATCCACTGTCTCATGATAATATAGCCGACCGGGAAAGCTATCAGTGAAGATATGATCAGAAGCAAAGTATATTCCCTAAAGAAAATACTCAGAATATTGCCGATTGTAGCTCCGTTCACTTTACGGACAGCTATTTCCTTCCGTCGCAGTTCGCAAGTCAATGTGACTAGGGAATAGATACCGAACACGGCTATCAGAATACAAACCAATGAAGAGAAACTCAAAAGGCCGGATAATGCGTCCTCTGATTTCAGGTATTTGTTGTATCGTTCTTCTTCACTATCCAAAAAAAGTTTGCGGTCGGGAAGTTCCGCCAGTTGCATCTCCTCAATACGGCGACGGCATTCTTCCCAGGTTCCCGGTTTATATTTGAAAAGTACGAAACAACGCGGCCACATATATTCCAATTTGTTTGTATTGACAAATATAGCATTAGGTACATCGTTTGTAGGTGCTCTGTAAGCACAATCTTTCACTACCCCTACTATGGTCATAGATTGGGTATTTTCTTCATTATAATAGATGCGTTTTCCAATAGCTTCTTCCGGTGTCCAGCCCATAGTACGGGCTGCTGTTGCAGTGATGTTCACTTCGTTGAGTTTTGATTTATCCGAGATCCATTCTCCTGCCAATAGCTTCATATTGTAGAATTTGAAGAAATCTTCTCCTGCCAAAAACTGGTCTATACTGATAGGATTATCTGCTGTTCCGTTCAGGCCATCCCATGAAGTTACCTCAAAAAGAGAATAAGCTCCCATACTGATTAGAGGCCAATAGACAGGTTTCACTATTTCTGTAACCATAGGCAGTTCCTTTACTTTTTCGGCCCAAACATTCATATCCACATTCATCCAAATACTTAAAGATGCACGATTTTGATAATCAATACCTGTATTTACATTACGTAAATGATAGAGCTGCATTTGCATAATAGTTGTACAGAATATGAAAACGATGCAGACAATCAGTTGTAAAACAACGCTCCCCCTTCGAAAAAGACGTCCTATGGCGCTTGTGTGATGGAGCGTGTGTTGCAATGAACGGCGACGGAATATGTAGACAGAGAGCAGGGCAATGATATATGCCAATATAGACATGCCTGCTATGTATAATATGCAATAACCATAGATGGACATATCTGTATCAGCTATTCCGGAATAGTGTATAAACCAAGATTTGAGCAACTCAATGAAGCCCATTCCCAAAATGGACGCCAGCAAGATAGTAAACAGAAAATCCATGCAAAGCAACGCCAACAACGAATGTTCGGAAGCTCCGTTTACTTTACGCAGTGCCATCTCACGCTTACGTGAACGGAAACAATCGCTATAAATAGTCAGATAATTCACCAATGCGCAAAAGATGATAAGTACTCCCGTTATTGAGAAGTAGACAATGTAACGAAATTGTACGATTGTTTCGTCACCACGGACAAATTCATCCGCGTATCGTAATTGGGTAATAGGTTCCAGGTAGAAGCGTGTAAATCCGGTTTTACAGTTATATTTATCTTTCTTCATCTCTTCCGGAAAGTTACGGTTCATTTTTTTTATGAGTGCGTTGATATCTGTCCCGTGTTTCACTTTTATCAACATCCTATATCGACCGTTTCCCCATGAAGTGTCGTCACTGCTCATCCATCCCATAACAGAATATTTGAAATTAGAATGTTTCCCCCAGTCGTCTATGACGGCACTTATACGATATCCTTTCATGTTGTTGCCAGAAATCAATTCTTTCCCAATCACATCTGTAGTACCAAATAAATCGCGAGCCATCTCTTCTGTAATGGCAACTTCTTTCTCATTGGATGATGATGATAAGAAATTATTGTTGCCTTCTAAAATTTTTACATCCATCATCCGCATAAAAGTAGAGTCAGGCGCTATATATGGATATTCCGTCAACTGTTTGTTCTGCATCGTGAAAAAAGATTGCTGTTCGAATGCACACCAATCTTCTATTTCTGAATAAGAATTTTTTAAATACCCACCTAAAGCGTAGGGTACAAAGTTGTGATAATGTGTTCCGAAATGATTTTCATCCGTCCGTATCAGATAGATGCGATCCGCATCCCTGTGAAAACTATCATATGTCATCTCATATTGTATCCAGAATGTGGACAAGGCAAAGCATGCCAGACCTATTGCCAGACCGACAATACTGATTATACTTTGTGTTTTATGTTTCAGTATATTCCGAAAGACTATTTTAAGATAATGCTGTATCATGGTTTCTGTATTTTCTTTATTCTTCTTTCTCTTACTCGTATTTAATCACTTCTGCCGGATTTACATTGGCTGCTTTATAAATCTGCCAGATAATAGTCAACAATGATATCAAGGCTGTTGCGCCTATGCCTATAATAAATAAATCGGGAGTGATGGGTGCCTTATGGGCAAAGTCTTCTAAATAGAGTATTATCGCTCCGGAAGACAATGGAATAGCTATCAGTGATGCTATCCCCAATACTGAGAGATATTTTTTGATGAGTAAAGGATATATGTTCTTCCCTTGTGCTCCATTTACTTTACGCAGGCCTATTTCCCGATAACGCTGACGGATATCAAATAATGAAATGGCCAATAGTCCCAAGGATGATATAAGAATGGCAACTTTGGCAAACAATGAATAGATATCCACCACCCGCCGATCTTCATTGTACATGGAAGCTATCTCATCTTCTATCAGTTTATATTCGAAGTCAGTGCTTCCCGTAGCTTCTTCATATAATTTACGCAAGAAGTCGATAGCTTCTGCCCTCCGTTCGTGCGGATACGAAGCAGTAACAGTAATAAGCTCATATTTTTCATCAAAATATTCGATAATCATGGGAGCGGCGGACTGTGATAAATGCTTGACGTTGAAGTCTTTTATAACTCCCACGATTTCAACAGGAGGATTATACTCGGATGGAACATTACTGGAAGCCCAACTTTTGTCTTCACCCTGAAGTTTGTCACGCGTAATATCCTTGATGCCAAATACTTTTTTGGCAGATTCGTTGATGATACATTTAAAACTGTTTTTGGTAAACATTTCATCTATTGAATCATTCCATAACCTGCCTTCTAGTAGTTGGAATTCGAATAATTCCATAGAGCGTGGAGACATTCTGGCTCTTAGTACCGGTTTGAAACCATTCTCTGCCCGGTTAAGAGCGTAACGTGACGGCTTGAACTGGTGAAGCGGCATTGGTATCCTGCTCCAATGAGTAAATAATGTACTTTCACTCATTCGTTTGTTTACTAACTCTTTATTAGCCTGCTGTATTTTCCCTTCTTTCAAAAGATCTTCTTTCTCTTTCTCATGAAATGAACTCCCTCCTTTGAAAACATACATCTTGCATTCTATCACATCATGAGTACGGAAACCGAGGTCGGAATGAAGCATGTATTCAAGTTGCCGTACAAAGAAAAGCGACATGACAATCATATAGATAGTGATGACATATTGAAAGCCAAGAAAAAGCATGCGTGAACGGACAGAGAAATGCGTGGAAGAAAGTTCGCGCATGGAAGAAACCGGAGTGTTATGAGTAAATTTTATAAATGGATAAAATGTGGTTAGCAATGGAAGCACAAATAAAATAAGAAGAGATATATTCAGGTCAAACTTTAAATTTGAGTTCGTAGGAATATACATCTCATTGTAGAACAAATGTCTGGTTATTTCAATAATCAACCAACAAATAAACAGTGCAGCTCCTGAGAGTAGCATATTCTCAATGTATATCTGAAGAAAGATTTCTTTTCTACCTGCTCCATATACTTTCTTTATACCAAACTCCCTGGCGCGTTTGGACATGATGACTGTATAAATATTGGTAAAGTTTAGGATGCCTATAATACCTACCAGAAAGGCAACAATCCATAATACACGAATATAATCTTTATTTCCGTGTTGGGATAATGCTGACTTTTCATGGGAGGTCGTATAATAATAATCTGTCAATGGTAAATACTGGTAGTGCATGGTCTGGAATGTACTCCATTCGTCTCGTGGCTGTTCTTTATTGTATTTTTCATTCAATTTGGCAATGTCCGTACCCGGTGTCATAACTACAGCATAGTTCGGATTTGAAAACCATAATTCTTCCAGTTCGTCTGATAAAAACATGTCCGGTAGCCATGATGTTTTGGTTTCCTGAGTATCCAATACACCTACAATGCGGAACTTTCTTCCGACGGAATTTTTAAAAGTCACGCCTATAGGATTGGGTACTCCATTGAGGGAATGAAGCCAAAACTCTTTAGTTATGAGCGCATCGTTGGGGCGCTTTATTTTCCCACTCCCCATATAAATGGAATAAGGAAAAATACTAAAGAATGTACTGTCTATGGACAGGGCATTTACAGTAATTTCTTGTTTCCCAAAATCCATAACCAAATCGGTACATGGAGTGAATGACGCATAACGTTCTACTGCCGGATCCTTCTCTAAGTCAGATTGGTATCCGGACAGTTCTTTGGTGCCGTCACTGATAGAACGTTCGATAAAATAAATCCGTTTGTATTCCGGATAACAGTGGTCTACTGTATTCTCCTGATGAATATATCGTGTTATGGTAAATACACAGGCAAGACTAATTGCTAACCCTATGAAATTGACAAAGGTATACACCTTAAATCGCAATAGCATGCGTATGGATAATAAGATTTGTTTCATACTCTATGTGTTTTATTCTGTTTTCATAATCTTTGCCGGATTAATGCGTGCGGCCTTATTCACCTGCCATAACAAAGTGCCCAATGAAATGCCTGCAACAGTTAGTATGGCAATCACATATATGGATATACTGACAGGTGCTTTAACAACGAAATCCTTTGTATAAACATCTATGAGATAGTAAGATAATGGTACGGTAAGCAGCGTTGCCCCTCCTATCACCCATATATATTTGCGAAATAAAATTGAATATAAATTCCGTAACTGTGCTCCGTTCACTTTCCGGATGGCTATTTCGCGGTAACGTTGGCGGATATCGAACAAGGAAAGTCCGAACAATCCCAGAGCTGAAACAAAGATGGAAATGGCAGAGAAAAGCGTGAAGACAGTTGACACACGCCGATCTTCGCGATACAGTGCCTGCACATCTTCTTCCAGCCAGTGATGGTCAAATTCTTCGGTATTAAAAATCTCTTGTCTGATCTTTTTCAGATAAGAGATGAGCTCTTTCTCTTTTCCGTTTTTACAGGCTATCTGGTATTGCGAACCACCTGCCTTGGGAGATACCATAAATACAAGAGGCTTCTTACCAGCAGTAAGGTGTCCGGTGTAGTAGTTTTCTACGACTGCTTCTACGGGCATCAGAGATGTTCCGCCTTCTATAATATTTCCATCCATGCCCATGGAAATCCAAAGTGCTTTCTCTCCCCTGACAAATGCTTCATCACGTTTCGTATAGCCGAAGGCTTTCATGGCAGCCTCGTTCATGACTACCAGATATTTATTGCGTCCTTCAATTTTATCGGGCAATGCATTTTCTTTCATCCGTAGCTCATAAAATTTGAAAAAGTCAAGGGGTACCCACATCAGCATCATATTTTGTTTCACGTCTTTATCATTTATAAGAACGGATGTGCCTGCGCCTCCTGCTCCTAAGATGCCACATTGTGACGGTTCTCCACGGAACCACTGTTCGATGAAGGGACATTCTTCCAGCTTTTGCTCAATGCTCTGAGCATCTTGCCAGTGTTTCTTTTTCTGCTCTTCACTCTCTAAATACCAAGTTTTGGAGAGAGGTACTAGATTAGCATACAATATGCCCTTTGTCCGAAATCCCGGAGGAGTATCTTGCAAAAAGTGAAGGTGACTGCTGAAATACAATGATAGTATAATAAGCAATAGAGTGATGCTATACTGTATAAATAGGAAGGCTGTGCGGGTTGCAACAGACTGGCGTGATCCTCCGATGGAGCGTATAGATATGATGGGTGGCAGATAATTGTATTTGATAAAGGGATAAATAGTGGTAATTAATGGTAGAAGAACCCAAACAGTCAATGACAGTTGCCAGTCAAAAGCTGTATAGGGAATGTCACTTTCAAGCAACCGATTGGCATATCCGGAGAATATCTCAATGAAAAACCATGCCAGTAGCAAGGCGATGGATATCATTAATGCATTCTCTGTCCATAGTTGCACGAAGAGAGTGCGCCCCTGCACACCGAAGACTTTCTTCACACCATATTCTTTAGAACGCCTTAGCATGAAGACCAAATAGATATTGACAAAGTTTAATATGCCTGCCAGTAATAACAACAAGCATACTCCTGTGAGTATCAGAATGTGGGAACGGCTGCTGTAATGCCATATCTCGGGATCATCGCCGGAAGCCGCCAATTCTTTGTTCCAATAAAGTTGGCTGACAGGTAGGAAGTTATACCGTATTCTAAACCCCTGTGACGTCTGGCGGTAGACGTTACTGGAAGCATTAATGGCATCCACATCGACTCCGGGCATAAAGCGTAATAGTTCCACATACATTCTGCTCCATTCTCTTCTTGTTTTAAGATCCAGGTTTACTACAATGTCAAATGTCAGTGAGGATTTGCATGCCGGTTCATCCAATATGCCGCAGATAGTGAGATGTTTGCCTCCGGAATACTCCATAGTCTTTCCTATCGGGTCTTTTTCTCCAAATACACGTTTAGCGAATTGCCGGGTGACAAGAGCCTCTTCCGGTGCTGCCATGCGTTTACCCTTTAGCGGATAATTAAAGAAATGGAAGAAAGCTGTATCAGCAGCCAATAGCTGGACAGCATAAGGCTTTTCATCAATCGTCACATTATCATTGCAGGATGTAATGAAGTAACTCCTTTCTTTGACGGCCTCAGGCTGAAAATAAACAGTGTCTGCTCCGCTATCTGGTCCTACACTGCCTGGGAATACGTTGCCATCTATGTCCCGAAGTGGAATATAGACATTTTCAGCATCCGTACAATGTGTGTTTACCCGGAGTTCCAAGTGAATGTAGCGGACTAATATGATAGTACATGCCAGACTAAGTGCCAGCCCGATTATATTAATAATAGTGTATGATTTTGAGCGTATAAGGAAACGCCAAGCGTATTTAAGTGTTTTCATATTTTTCAAGTATAATGTGTTTTTTATTCACTTTTAATCACTTCTGCCGGATTCTGCCATGCAGCCTGCCATATCCGCCAGCCGATACTAATGCAAATGATTACAATAACTACGATCAGAATTATTACATAAATCCACCAATTGATAGAAGTCTGAATGACATATCCTTCCAGCCAATGTTGCATGACGATATAACCCGCTGCAAAAGCAACAATTGCAGCCAATGCCAGTAATATCATATATTCCCGGAGGAATATACTGATAATGTCCGAAATGGTAGCTCCATTCACTTTACGGATAGCAATCTCTTTGCGCCGTTGTTCGCATGATAGATTGACTAAGGAAAATATTCCGAAGACTGCAATAATTCCACAAACAATAGATGCTACGGTTAACAGCTTCATCAAGATATTCTCGGAAGCGGTAGCTTCTTCTATTATATGACCTACGCTCCGTGACCACATGTAAAAATCAGGATAACTTTTCTTTATATGATTGTTAATAGCCTTCAGAACGTCTTTATATTCCCCATGATACGTATAAACATACTGTTTCCGGGGAGGAAACTTCGATACAGTATATATAGCCGGCAAAGCCTGCGTGATGGGTGAAAGGCGGATATCTTTCAAAACACCGGCTACCACATAAGATTTATGAAACTTCTTTCCAACAGGGTCTTTCCAACCCAGTTTTTTTGCTAATGATTCGTTTATCAGTATGTCATTAGGGCTGGATGACTCATCCGGGAAAATACCGGCCACTAACTGTAATCCTAATAAATCGAATGTTTCTTTTGAAATCTGGAAATCATTGACAGCTACTTCTTTATCTCCCGGTTGTTTGCCATCCCATTCTACGGCTGTAAACATAGATTGGGATAATCCCGGTAAGGGGAAATTTGAGACTTCCCGAAAATCAATGTCCGGAATTTCTTTCATTAGTTTTACCCAATGTTCTTTATCACTGTCAGGGATACCTTCAAGATAGGCCACATACTCTATATCAGTATTGGTGACTCCCATGTCGGCAGATGTACGCAGATGATGCAATTGTTTCATCATCATTATTGTACAAAATATAAAACCAATACTGACCACCAATTGAAACCAAACCCCTATCCGTCGGTAGAAGGTAGAAAAGCGACGGGTGATAGCGGAAGATATAGCCGACTGTAATGTAAAACGCCGTTGAACCAACAAGGTGAGCCAGGCAAAAAGTAGAACGGTTCCTATGGCGATTGACATATAGATAAGCGTCTCTTTATAAAAAAAGAGATTATTCTCTTCAGTGATGTAAGACCAGCGCTTGAATATGGGGAGAGAAACTTCCACCAATAAGAAGCCGACAGGAACTGAAGCCAGCAGTAGTAATACAATCTCAGACATCAGCAAGGCGACCAGACTTCTTTCCGATGCTCCATTCACTTTACGGAGTGCCCATTCACGCTGCCTCATGCGAATGCGTATCAGGTAGATAATGAGATAGTTGGATAGTGCTCCCAAAACGATTAGCAGGCTGATCAGACAAAAGAGGCGGACATATTCTATACGGATAAATATATTGTATTTGGGATGTGTATAATGATATTCCGTTATAGGAGTAATGTGAACAGGATATTTCCGTATATTTCCTTTCATATCGACTTCTATATCTTTTAGCTTTTTACCCAAAGCGTCCATGTCGGTACCGGGAGCAACGCGAAACAAGGTAGTTCCGGATGCATAGCCCCAGTCCAGATATTTCGGGGCTTTTCGCCTTGAAATCACGTCGAATTCATAATTAGAATGTCCTTTCCATTTTTGAACCACGGCAGTAACAGTCATTTTCTTATCAAGCGGAAACTCCTTGCCAATAGGTGATTCCTTACCGAAAAGCAAGCGGGCAGCTTTATCGCTAATGGCTATCTCATCGGCAGTATTGTACAAAAACTGCAAACTGCCTTCCAATACCGTAACCGGAAACATGGAGATAAAAGCACTGTCTACCGATATCATGGTCCAATGCCTGTTCTGATCATCGTTATACTCTGTTGTGAAGTTTGTATAAGTCGCAACTTCTATTTCAGGAAAGGTATTGACCAGATGAGGGGCCAGCAAAGGAGAAGTCGTAGTTGAGAAACCACTGGTTCTAAATACGGAAGGAACACTTGCCACATAGACTCTGTCGGCTCCATCATGGAAATTATCATAACTTTGCTCATAATTCATCCACATGCCGGACAGGGAAAAGCTGACAAAACCTACGGTTAAGCCAATAATGCTGATCAGAGTCTGCATTCTGTACTTCAACAGGTTTCTTATTGCTATTTTCAGATAATGTTGTATCATGTATTTGTTCTTTACTTTAATATTAGCTCTTCCGCTTCGCCAAAGTTATCATATCCTGTTGTAATAACCCAATCTCCGGGTTGCAAACCGTCTGTAATTTCGTATTGCTGCGGGTTCTGGCGTCCGATGCTGAGAGGAACACGTGTAGCTTTGGTTTTGGATGCATTCAGTTTGTATATCCATTGTCCACCGGTGGATTGATAGAAGTTGCCACGAGGGATAACAATAGCCTGTTCCGGTTGCCCCAATTCTATTTGTACGCGGAAACTTTTACCTACACGTACGTTGTCAGGCATTTCTCCGGTAAATACCAAGTCCACATCGAAAGTGCGGTCTTTTACTTCGGGCACTACTTTGGTGATGCGGAGTGGATATTTGCGTCCTTGATAGTTAATAGTAGCGGGAAGCCCTGTTGTGATGCGGTCTATGTAGTATTCGCTAAGAGAAGTGTGAATTTTATATTGATCTAATACCTTGATTTCTGCAATGCCTTGGTTGGATGCTACTTGTTGTCCAGGGGTGACTTTTACAAAGCTGAGCTGCCCGGCGACGGGGGCCTTAATTATTAAATTGTCCAGTCGTTCGCAAGCACGTTCATACTTCTTGCGTTCGCGTTCCCGGTCATTATGGATCAAGTCCTTGCGAATAATGGCAACGACGGAATCCTGACGTAAACTCTCGCGTTGTAACTTTGCCTTCTTAACATTATAATTGTATTCATCTTCGGCAACTTCCAACTGAGCTTTGCTTTTAATTCCCATTTTAAACTCTTCCTTATCGAGATTGAAACTTTTTTGAAGACGAGCCAACTCATAGTTGGTCTGCAAAGTTTGTTGTTGAAGGGTCAGGCTCTTTTGCTCCATTTCAATCTCTTTCTCACGGAAAGAAATCAGTTGCTTTTCCAGATCATCGCGTTGCTCTTCGATACTATGTATCAGATCGGGATTTTCGAGTACAAGGATCGTATCTCCTTTCTGTAACAGGCTTCCCTCCTCGCCTACAATGCGATCTACGCTTCCTGATTCACGGGCATTAACGATAATGGTAAGAATGGGCTGGATAAGTCCTTCCACGTCTACATATTCCATGAACTTATCATTCTTAACTTCAGCAATCTGTACATTCTCCTGGTCGATGCGCAGTTTGCTGGGGCCGGCAGAAAGAATGATAACGTAAATGATGAAAGCAAGGAATATAATTCCTCCTGCCAAATAATAACGGTAGCGAATGTACCAGGGCTTCTTTTCAAGTTTAATATCCATAGTGCTTTTATTGTTTTACAATTTATGATCAGACGTATGATATGACTTTTTATTTCTTTATCATTGCATCCATTACTTCTTCTATTTTCTCAGTTTCCGTTAGCGGGGCATCTTTTTCAAAATCATAAAGTGTCAGGCTGCGGAGAGTATAGTACAGGCTCCAGTAATTATATAATGCAGTTATATAATTACGTCGTGCAGCATCCTTTTCGCTGATAGAAGCGTTGAGGTCAAGTACGGTTGATTTACCTAAAATATAGAGCCGTCGGGCTACATCCGCGCGTCGTTGCGCTGTTTCATCCGTGCGGGCAGCAATGTGTACGCGCTGGGATTGCAGATTGAATTGTTTTACCAGTTTGCGGACATTCAATTCAAAGTCTGTTTTATCTTGTTCTACCTGAGTGTAAGTTAAGTCTCGATTGGAGCGGGCCACACGAATCTGCCCCTTTCCCCGCCCCCAGTCCAGTATAGGCAGGCTGATGCCGAGGGTTACATATTGTTGATCCAGAGGATTGTGATAGGCGTCTTTTAGCTTATCACCTGTTTGTGTCAACCCGAAACGGAGATAAAGATCGGCTTTCAGTCCGGCATTAGCACGGGCATTGGCTACTTTACTCTCACTTTCTAGTTTGCGACGTTGCATATTCAGTATGTCCGGACTATTTTGGCGGGCTGTGATTAAAGCGGCATTCAAGTCTATCTGAAGATTGGGTACATGATCGCTGACATCGACTTTAATCAATACATCTTCTTGGATACCGAGGTATGAACGAAGTTCCTGCATGCAGTTTTCTACTTCAATATGGGCATTCATACGGTTAGTTTCTTCTGTCAGTTTATTCAGTTCCAGTTGCAACATCTCATTTTCGGTAATAGTACCTATATTATAGCGTCCTTGTGCATAGGTATATAAGGTATCTGCATTGGCATAGTTGGTAGAAGCTATTTCATAGTTACTTTGTGCTGTGGCAAGGGCAAAGAATTTTTGTGTAGCATTAGCGGCTACAAGCTCCAGAGTTTCTACATAAGTCTTTTTGGCTTCCCGGTAACGTAATGGTTCGATACGACGGTTCCATTTCAGACTGTTGTATCCGAAAAGCGACTGACTGTAGCCGACATTTATAGGTGATGTCTGCCAGGAAGTAGAGTGATCACTAAACAAGTCAAGACGTTGGGCAGAGGTCTCCACGAACAATGTACCACCTGTCCACGGAATATTCTGCGTCAGGCTTAAAGTCAGGTCGGTACTTAACAGGTTTTGTTCTACAAACTTTACACTACCGTCGCCCATGGTGACTTTGTTAATGGCACGGTTGAGATAAGGATCGGAAGTCAGTTTCAGAGCAGGCAGATAGTTAGCCTTATAATATTTGTAGTTCCAATAAGCCGAGCGGAAGCTATGTTGGGCAGTTTGTGCATCAGGCGATTGTCGGCGAGCACGCTCTATGGTTTGCCCTAAGGTCAATTCCATGGTATGTTCTTGGGCAGTAGCAGTTACCAGACTACCGCAGGCTATCAATGATAAAAGTATATTTTTGTACATAGTATATTCCTTTTAATAATAGATATTCAAATCTTGTGCCAAAAATATAATTAATTGTTATATAGTATATTACTTCAGAGAAAGGGAATCTTACTCTGTGCCATACCGCACAAAAATAGTGCGTATACGCACACACAACACATTGATATATTACTTATCTTTGCCGGCAACTGATGATAGAAAAACAATAGCTTTTATGGAACAATTAGGAAAGATACTGATAGTAGACGATAATGAGGATGTACTTTTCGCCCTTAACCTTTTATTGGAACCTTATGCAGAAAAGATAAAAGTAGCAGTAACCCCTGATCGTATTGAACACTTCATGACGACTTTCCAGCCCGATATAATATTACTGGATATGAATTTCAGTCGCGATGCCATAAGCGGGCAGGAAGGTTTTGAGAGCCTGGAACAAATCTTGCGTATCGATTCTCAGGCAGTTGTTATTTTCATGACAGCATATGCAGATACGGATAAAGCTGTACGGGCAATTAAAGCGGGCGCCACCGATTTTATCCCCAAACCATGGGAGAAAGAAAAACTGCTTGCTACCCTCTCGTCCGGTATCAAGTTGCGTCGTTCCCGATGTGAAGTGAATCTGCTGAAGGAACAGGTGGAAGTTCTTAGTGGTGTGGGCAGTAGCGTAGAAGAATCTATAATTGGTGAATCAGCTGCGATGCAAGAGGTGTTTACGACAATAGAGAAATTACGCGATGCAGATGCTAATATTCTTATTCTTGGTGAGAATGGAACGGGTAAAGATGTAATAGCACGTTTGTTATATCGCTGTTCGCCACGCTATGGCCGCCCCTTTGTAACGATTGACCTTGGAAGTATTCCTGAACAATTATTTGAAAGTGAATTATTCGGTTACGAAAAGGGAGCATTTACTGATGCCCGAAAACCGAAAGCCGGACGTATGGAAGTGGCAACGGGAGGCACGCTGTTTCTGGATGAAATCGGTAATCTTTCATTGCCTATGCAGGCCAAGCTACTGACGGCCATTGAAAAACGACAGATCAGCCGTTTAGGCAGTACGCAATCTGTACTTATCGACGTGCGTTTAATTTGTGCCACGAATGCAGATATCCGCCATCTGGTGGAAGAAGGGAATTTCCGGCAAGACTTACTCTATCGTATCAATACGATTGAACTGCACATCCCTCCATTGCGGGAGCGAGGGAATGATATTATCCTCTTGGCAGACCATTTTCTGCAGCGCTATGCCCGTAAATATCAGAAGGAAATGCGGGGCTTGACGCGTGAAGCAAAAGCGAAATTACTGCGTTATCCCTGGCCGGGAAATGTGCGTGAGTTACAACATACGATGGAGCGTGCCGTAATTCTGGGTGACGGTTCGTTGCTTCGTCCCGACAATTTCCTGTTTCAGGCTTCTTCACCCCGTCCTAAGAAGGAGGAAGAAGTACTCAATCTGGAGCAATTGGAACGGCAGGCTGTAGAAAAGGCTATGCGATTGAGCGAAGGGAATATGACGCGGGCCGCGGAGTATCTGGGAATCACGCGCTTTGCATTGTATCGGAAGATTGAGAAGTTGGGATTATAGTTTAATTAAATTCTTCATTCTTCATTCAAACCATTTATTATGAAGCGGTATTCCTTAATTGTTATCTTGCACATCTGTCTTCTGGCAGTACTTTCTGTAGGCGTCTATGTGTTATTTTGTGCAGACTTGTGGTTTAGTATGCTTATCACATTCTTGTTTCTTTTGGGGACGGGTATACACCTTTATTATATACAGATGAAACAATTGCAGATGATACGTCGCCTGACAGGCAGTTTGCGTTATAATGATATGACACAGGCTTTCCATCCACCTTATAAAAATAAGCTGATGACAGAGATGGCTGTAGAATTATCAGAAACCCTACAGGCTTTTCGTGCCCGTTTACTAGAGGAAGAAGTGAAACACCAGTATTACGAAAGTCTGTTGAATAAAGTGGATACCGCTGTATTAGTGACTGACATGTCCGGGCGTATCGAGTGGTTGAATCGTGCTGCTACTGCTCAACTGGGGCAAGATCCACAGTTGCCGTCCGAATTCTTGAATCTTCCCTCAGGTGAAACACAAGTCATGCGTATTCATCGGAATGGGGCTACTTTGGAAATGGCCGTAGCTACTACCCTTTTCGTAGCTCGTGGCATGGAAAGGCGCCTCATTAGTTTGAAGAATATACATTCTGTATTGGAACGAAATGAAATGGAAGCCTGGCAAAAACTAATCCGTGTACTCACCCATGAAATCATGAATTCCATTACGCCTATCATCTCTCTTTCCGAAACATTGAGTGAGCGTGGAGTGCCTGTGGCATTAAAAGACGCAGGAGGCGAAAAAGAATATGCCGTAATGCTGCAAGCCATGCAAACTATTCATCGGCGTAGTAAGGGATTGTTGGGGTTTGTAGAAAACTATCGTCGTCTTACCCGTCTCCCCGCTCCCGTCTGCGCGAGTGTATCAGTTCGGGAGCTGTTTACTGATTTGCAGAAACTCTTTCCAGACGAAACGATTCATTTTGAACTTCCACCTTCAGAGAAAATATTGGATGTGGATCGTGCCCAGATAGAACAGGTGCTTATTAATCTGCTGAAAAATGCCCGTGAAGCATCCGGCCGTCGCGAAGAACCCAGAATTGAGGTGAAAGCTGCTTTTGCACCCAAAGTGACTTCTTCTCTGACTTCCTGGCGTTGTACTATTACTGTTCGTGACAATGGTGAAGGTATCTTACCCGAAGTACAGGATAAAATATTTGTTCCGTTCTTTACGACGAAAACTGCCGGTTCGGGTATTGGACTCAGCCTTTGCAAGCAAATTATGAATCAGCATGGGGGAAATATTTCTGTTTATTCGGAACCGGGAAAAGGTAGTTGCTTTACTTTACAATTCAGTTAGATGGACATTGCATCTGCAAAAGGTTGTTTTGAGTCTATTAAAAAATACAAATATTATATAATCGTAAAAATTATGTGTCGATATTTTATTGCTTTTAACAGCTACTAATTTTTCCATTATTTATTTTTGCAGCCACACAAATCGATAACTCATATTTAATTAACCATAAAATTCTATATGATTATGCGAACTAATTATTTGCTGCTATTAACCATTTTATTGGGTTTGATCCCCATGAATTACACACACGCCTCTGATTCTGTACCAAGCGTGTTTCTTTATTCTCCTTACACAAAGATTTCCGTTTCTCCGGGAACGAGCATTGACTACAAAATTGATTTAATCAACAATTCGGATGCACCGGTCAATGCCGATCTGTCCGTAACAGGACTACCTGCAAGTTGGAAGCGTGAGTTAAAATCCGGTGGTTGGAATATTAACAAACTGGCAGTTTTGCCTAATGAAAAGAAAGACTTTAACTTGAAATTGGAAGTACCACTGAAGATAAATAAAGGTAGCTATAATTTCACAGTCTTCGCCGGAGATTGCCAACTTCCTCTAACAGTCACTGTAGCCCAGCAAGGTACTTATCAGACTGAATTTACTACTGACCAGCCCAATATGCAGGGAAATTCTAAATCCACATTCACCTTCAATGCCGTACTGAAAAACCAGACTGCTGATCAGCAGTTATATGCTTTGATGTCCAATGCACCCAGGGGGTGGAATGTTATTTTCAAACCTAACTATAAACAGGCTACCTCTGCACAAGTGGAAGCAAATGCCAGCCAGAATGTATCGATAGACGTCACCCCACCCGCCAATGTAGAAGCCGGAAATTATAAGATTTCAGTACGTGCGGTTGCTGGCAATACATCTGCCGACCTGGACTTGGAAGTAGTGGTTACAGGTACCTATCAAATGGAACTGACCACTCCACGAGGATTGTTGAGTACTGAGATTACTGCCGGAGATGTGAAGCGCTTGGAACTGGTAGTCAGGAATACAGGCTCTTCTTTACTAAAAGATATACAACTTTCATCCGGTAAACCTACAGATTGGGAAGTTTCTTTTGAGCCGGCTAAAATAGAGATGCTGAAAGCCGGAGAAACAACTACTGTTACGGCTGTAATGAAGGCTTCGAAAAAAGCCTTGCCCGGCGATTATATTGCAACCATGGAAGCCAGAACTCCCGAAGTGAATGCTACCGCACAATTCAGGATTGCAGTAAAAACACCTATGCTTTGGGGGTGGGTAGGAATATTAGTTATCGTTGTAGCTGTGGGAGGTGTCTACTATCTATTCCGAAAATATGGAAGGAGGTAATTATGGGCGAACAAGTGATTGTACTTACCGATTTGACAAAAAAATACGGTAATTTCACTGCTGTTGACCATATTAGCCTGTCAATCTGCAAAGGAGAGATCTTCGGATTATTAGGTCCGAACGGTGCGGGAAAATCCACAACTATCCTGATGATGCTGGGGCTGACGGAGCCGACTTCCGGCAAAGTGGAAATTTGTGGAATAGACTCCACTACAAACCCTATTGAGGTTAAGAAGAGAATAGGTTATCTTCCCGAAGACTTAGGCTTTTATGATGAAATGACAGGATTGGAAAACCTTGTCTATACAGCACTTCTGAATGGTCTTTCAAAGAGGGAGGCTGAGGAGAAAGCAAAGGAACTCATGCAGCGGGTAGGGCTTTCCGAACAGGCAAACAAGAAGACTGGAAAGTATTCCCGTGGTATGAGGCAACGTCTGGGATTGGCAGATGTACTGATTAAGAATCCGGAAATCATAATCCTGGATGAGCCGACATCGGGTATCGATCCTGCCGGAATTCAGGAATTTATTGAATTGATTCGTAATTTGAGCAGAGTGCATTCCTTGACTGTATTGTTTTCTTCCCATAACTTGGATCAGGTGCAGAAAGCTTGTGATCGTGTGGGTTTGTTTAATCACGGAAAATTATTGGCACAGCTTGATCTTGAGGAGATGGAGGGTAAACAGGTGGAACTTATTGATGTCTACAATGATTATGTAAAGGAAGGAGGTGAGAAACATGAACAAAGTTGAGCAGCCTTTCTGGGTTATTGTGAATAAGGAAATCCGAGATCATGTACGTAGTTGGCGCTTTATTATCTTACTTGCCATTATTACACTAACCTGTATGGGAGCTTTGTATACATCACTCACCAGTATGCGCGAGGCTATCAAGTCAGGTGGTGTGGAAGATACTTTTTTCTTCCTGAAATTGTTTACTGTATCGGATGGTACGTTACCTTCCTTCGTTCTATTCATTAACTTTTTAGGACCGTTGCTAGGTATTGCTTTGGGATTTGACGCCATGAATTCGGAACAGAACAAGGGAACGTTATGCCGCATATTATCACAACCGATACATCGTGATTGCATAATCAATGCCAAATTTGTTGCTGCATTGATCGTGATTACAATTATGCTGTTTGTATTAGGGTTCCTGGTGATGGGTGCCGGATTGATTGCTATTGGTATTCCACCCACGCCGGAAGAATTTGCCCGTATCATTTCCTTTTTGGTCCTCAGTGTTTTCTATGTAGGGCTTTGGTTGAATATGGCGATACTGTTTTCACTTTGTTTCCGGCAAACGGCAACTTCAGCCTTGGCTTCTTTGGCAATATGGTTGTTCTTTAGCGTCTTCTATACGATGATTGTCAACTGGATTGCCAAAATGTTGATGCCTTCTGATATGATGTCTCCTTATTATGCCATTGGCTATCAGAAAATAGTTTGGGGTATAACGTCGTTGAATCCGTGTGAGTTATTTAATCAGGCAACTTCTGTATTGTTGATGCCGTCTCTCCGAAGTTTGGGACCATTAATGATGGAGCAGGTCCAAGGGGCTATACCCAGTCCTCTCCCATTGGGACAGAGTTTACTGGTTATATGGCCACAGTTGACAGGATTGATTGCAGTTACAATACTTTGCTTTGCCCTTTCTTATATTATATTTATGCGTAGAGAAATTCGTTCAAGGTAATTGATTGGTTGGGGTAAGAAGAAATCCCTGACGACTTTAAATATATAAAGTATCGTCAGGGATTCATATGTTGTAGTTTGTATTATTTCTGCCTTACATACTCTAAAGTGTATCCGTAGTTAGAACTCAGTACTAAAGAATCCGGTGTTAACTTGTCTATTTTCAGAGTATCCACACCTTCAATTTCTATTCCATTACCAATGCTTTTTACTGTCAGGTAAAGCTGATCGCCTTGCTGTTCCCATTCTTTGTATACCAGTGTGTGCATATTAATGGAAGATGCTTCTCCATTCTCTTCCAGTTTGATGCCTTGTACTTCTCCGGGTTGTCCATTAATGGGCATTACCCACGATCCTACTACGGTAACTGGGGCTTTAGTGCCACCACATGCAGTAAATACGACTGCCATGACAGCCATACTAAAGATTTGTTTTTTCATGATGTCTTTTTTATTATAGTGTAACGTTGAAATCAGCCAATTGTTTTTCGGGGCATAAAGTTAGTTGAAAAATATCGTTTTGCCAGCTATTATTTTATGTTTTCTACATTCCTATCTAATATATATGTTGGTGTGGGATATTTATATCTCTGCTACCTATCCGGATATGGTCAAGTCCGTACCAACTCCGTACCTGGTCCGTATAAAGGTACCTTTATTGAGAGTTGATACGGACTTGGTACGGAGATGACACGGAGGTGACTATACTTTAATGAGCATTCAAGACTTCATCTGAAACTTTTTTATAAAAAAAACTTCGGTTTCCTTTGTTTATTACAAAATACTTTCTACCTTTGCACTCGCTTTTAAGAAATAAGGCACTCGGGGTGTAGCGCAGTCCGGTTAGCGCACCTGCTTTGGGAGCAGGGGGTCGTGGGTTCGAATCCCGCTACCCCGACAGGTTAAAGGGTCAACTAATTATTAGTTGATCCTTTTTTAGTATTGAAAAAGAAATTCAACAAACATGAATCTTTATCCATGATGGTATAACATTCTGAAATAACAACTTTGAGATACGGTCTTACATCTTTAAATAAAACTCTCTTGTCAACGCAATGTATTCTGGTGTAAACTGATTGCGTTCTATCTCAATACATAAAGTTTCCTCCATACATTTTTGTTCCTGATGTCCGAATGCGATAAGTACTCTCCTACTCGGCTTACCTGGCTTGGTAAAAACATGAAGGCGTCGTGAAGGGTATAATTTGTATTTCCAAGCTGTGTCAATTACTAACTTCTCTGCTTCAGTAGGGATGATGATACATATCCTCCCCTGATCTTCAAGAAGGTGTGCCGAACGCCGGAAAAGTAACTCGTAATTCAGTTCGCAGGTATGACGTGCCATATTGCGTTGCTTGTCAGGGCAATTTAAAGCATCAACAAAATAAGGAGGGTTAGAAACTATCAGATGATATTTATTATCTGTTTGAAACAAACTGAAATCATTACAGATAACTTTTATCCTATTTGCCCATGGAGAACGCGCTATGTTTTCTTCTGCTTGAGTTGCTGCGGCTTCATCTATTTCGATAGCTGTAATTTGTGAAAGTGGGTTACGTTGAGCTAACATTAAAGCTATCAATCCTGTGCCGGTGCCAATGTCGAGGATGCGTTGAGGGTTTTCTGTTTCTGCCCAGGCACCCAAAAGAACCCCATCGGTACCTACTTTCATGGCACATTTATCATGCCATATAGTAAATTGTTTAAACTGAAAATAAGGATTTGACATAACTTACAGTTATTATTTGAAGGCAAAAATAGACAAAGTCAGGAATATTACGACTAATTTGGCACTGTTTTTGTCTTTTTATAAAAAAGGTGCTTTATATTAATGAAGAATAGATTAACTTTGCAGGCGCTTTGTAAGCCCTGTCAGTGTGACGTAAAATTAAAAAGAACAAAATGAAGAAAAGACTTTACCTAAAAGATATGGAGACGAGAGAAGAAAGAAACTCTTTCTCAGTAATTGCTGATTTTGAGGGGAATGAGGAACAATTGATGGATATTGAAGTGAATGAGATACTTCCGATATTGCCTTTACGGAATATGGTTTTATTTCCAGGTGTGTTTATGCCAGTATCTGTCGGGAGAAAGACTTCCATGAAATTAGTGCGTGAAGCAGAAAAGAAGAGTGCATATATCGGAGTAGTCTGTCAGAAAGTGGCTGAAACCGAAATGCCAATGTTGGAAGATTTGCATACCATTGGTACGATCGGTAAGATTATCCGTATCCTGGAGATGCCTGATCAGACAACAACGATTATCCTGCAAGGCGTCAAACGTATGGAGTTGGAAGAAATTGTAGATATAACTCCGTATTTGAAAGGACGCGTAAAGGCACTGGAAGAAGATATTCCCGATAAAAATGATAAAGAGTTCCATGCTTTGGTGGAAGCTTGTAAGGATCTGACTATAAGATATATCAAATCATCTGATATGTTCCCGCAGGATTCTGCATTTGCTATCAAGAACATTACTAATCCTATGTTCCTGGTAGATTTTATTTGCACGAATCTTCCATTGAAGAAAGATGAAAAGATTGAGTTGCTACGTATTGACTCATTGCGGGCACGTACTTACCGTCTATTAGAGATACTGAACCGGGAAGTGCAGCTTGCCGAGATTAAGGAGTCCATACAGATGCGTGCACGAGAAGATATTGACCAACAACAACGTGAATACTTCCTGCAACAGCAAATTAAAACCATTCAGGATGAATTGGGTGGCGGTGGCCAGGAACAGGAAATTGAAGAGCTGCGCCGCAAAGCACTCACTACTAAATGGAGTGTAGAAGTGAGAGACACCTTTATGAAAGAGGTGGATAAATTGGAGCGTACACATCCGCAATCTCCTGATTACAGTGTGCAACTTAATTATCTGCAAACTATGTTGAGTTTGCCATGGGGAATATATACTACGGATAATTTCAATCTGATCAATGCCGAAAAGACTTTAAATAAAGATCATTATGGCTTGGAGAAGGTGAAAGAACGTATTTTGGAGCACTTGGCTGTATTGAAGTTGAAAGGTGACATGAAGTCGCCTATTATCTGCTTGTACGGCCCTCCGGGAGTGGGTAAAACTTCTTTGGGACGTTCTATCGCTGCTGCCTTGAAGCGTAAGTACATTCGTATGTCATTGGGTGGTGTGCATGATGAAGCTGAAATCCGTGGACACCGCAAGACATATATCGGTGCTATGCCGGGACGTATTATCAAGAGTCTGATCAAGGCAGGTTCATCAAATCCGGTGTTTATCTTGGACGAAATTGACAAAGTTAGCTCAGACCGTCAGGGGGATCCCTCTTCTGCCCTGCTTGAAGTACTCGATCCAGAACAGAATACAACATTCCATGATAACTTCCTGGATGTAGATTATGATTTGTCTAAAGTGATGTTCATAGCTACTGCAAATAACCTGAATACTATTCCCGGACCTTTGCTCGACCGTATGGAGTTGATTGAGGTAAGTGGTTATATCACCGAAGAGAAAATAGAGATTGCCCGCCGCCATTTGGTTCCGAAAGAACTGGAAGCTAACGGTATGAAGAAGAATGATATCAAGATACCGAAGAATACGCTGGAGGCAATTATCGAGTCGTATACTCGTGAAAGCGGCGTACGTGAACTGGAGAAGAAAATAGGTAAGATACTTCGTAAATCAGCACGTCAGTATGCTACAGATGGTTATTTTGCCAAACAGGAGATTAAGCCGGGAGATTTATATGAATTCCTCGGAGCACCGGAGTATACCCGTGATAAATATCAGGGTAATGATTACGCTGGTGTAGTCACCGGACTGGCATGGACTGCCGTAGGCGGAGAAATCTTGTTTGTAGAAACCAGTTTAAGTCGTGGAAAAGGCGGACGTCTGACATTGACCGGAAATCTGGGCGACGTCATGAAGGAATCTGCAATGCTGGCTTTGGAATATATCAAGGCACATGCTTCTTTGTTAAATCTGGATGAAGAAATCTTTGATAATTGGAATATTCATGTACATGTACCGGAAGGTGCTATTCCTAAGGATGGACCTTCAGCCGGTATTACGATGGCCACATCTCTTGCTTCTGCCCTCACCCAACGTAAGGTAAAAGCGAATCTTGCTATGACAGGAGAAATAACACTTCGTGGTAAGGTGCTTCCCGTAGGAGGTATTAAGGAAAAGATTCTGGCTGCCAAACGTGCCGGCATCAAGAACATTATCTTGAGTGAAGAGAATCGTAAGAATATTGACGAAATACAGGAAATCTACCTCAAGGGATTGACTTTCCACTACGTGAAAGATGTGAAAGAAGTATTTGCCATTGCGCTGACCAATGAAAAGGTAGCCGATGCCATTGACTTGTCCGTAAAGAAAGAAAAGACAGAAAAGAAAGCAGAATGACATTCGACTTACAATATACAGACAGTAAAAGTAACGCGCGTGCAGGATTGATAACCACCGATCACGGGCAGATAGCAACACCTATCTTTATGCCGGTAGGTACCGTAGGAACGGTGAAAGGTGTGCATGTAACCGAACTGAAAGAAGATATCGAGGCGCAGATCATATTAGGAAATACCTATCATCTGTACCTGCGTCCGGGATTGGATGTATTGGAAAAAGCCGGAGGACTTCATAAGTTCAACGGTTTTGACCGTCCGATGTTGACGGATAGTGGTGGTTTCCAGGTCTTTTCATTGTCGGGTATTCGTAAATTACGGGAAGAAGGTGCAGAATTCCGTTCACATATTGATGGTAGCAAACATATCTTCACTCCCGAAAAGGTAATGGATATCGAACGTACGATTGGTGCAGATATTATGATGGCTTTTGACGAGTGTCCTCCGGGAGATTCGGATTATGCGTATGCCAAAAAGTCATTAGGACTGACACACCGTTGGCTGGACCGTTGTATTCAGCGTTTCAATGAGACGGAACCAAAATATGGATACCAACAGTCGCTTTTCCCCATTGTTCAAGGATGTGTATATCCTGATCTTCGCAAGGAGTCAGCGGAATTCATTGCATCGAAGGGTGCGGATGGTAATGCTATCGGTGGTTTGGCAGTAGGTGAGCCGGTAGACAAGATGTATGAGATGATTGAGTTGGTGAACGAGATTCTGCCGAAAGATAAACCCCGTTATCTGATGGGGGTAGGTACACCGGTAAATATCCTGGAAGGCATAGAGCGTGGCGTAGATATGTTTGACTGCGTGATGCCAACCCGAAACGGACGGAATGGTATGTTGTTTACCAAAGACGGTATCATCAATATGCGCAATAAGAAATGGGAAACAGACTTCTCTCCTATTGAAGCAGACGGAGCTTCTGCTGTAGATACCTTATATAGTAAAGCGTATCTGCGCCATCTGTTCCATGCGCAAGAATTGCTGGCTATGCAAATTGCATCTATCCATAATTTGGCTTTTTATCTGTGGCTGGTGGGTGAAGCCCGCAAGCACATCATTGCCGGTGACTTCTCTACATGGAAACCGATGATGGTAAAACGCGTATCGACAAGGTTATGAGAAAACTGAACTGGAAAATAAAAGGTATAAAGTTGCCGGATAACTGGAAGTGGTTGAAGCGGCTCGACTTCTACATTATCAAGAAGTTCCTCGGAACTTATGTGTTTGCCATTGCATTGATTATCTCTATTGCAGTGGTATTCGACTTTAATGAGAAGATGGACAAGTTCATGTCACACGAAGCGCCATGGAAAGCCATAGTTTTTGATTATTATCTGAACTTTGTTCCTTACTTTGCCAATCTGTTCAGTCCGCTGTTTGTGTTTATTTCGGTTATATTCTTTACTTCAAAACTGGCCGAGAACTCGGAGATTATTGCGATGTTTTCTACCGGAATGAGTTTTAAGCGGATGCTCCGGCCTTATATGGTATCGGCTGCCATTATTGCGGTAGTAACTTTTTGCTTAGGCTCTTATGTAATACCTAAGGGTAGTGTGACACGTATCAATTTTGAGGATAAGTACTATAAGCAACGTAAATCAAATACTGCCCGGAATATTCAGCTGGAAGTGGATTCGGGGGTGATTGCCTATATTGAACGTTTTGAAGATTATAGTAAGACAGGATATCGCTTTTCATTGGATAAATTTAAAGATAAGCAGTTGGTGTCTCATCTTACGGCTCGTTCCATTACTTATGATACAGCATCTGTTCATAAATGGACCATTAAGGATTACATGATACGCGAGATGGACGGCATGAAAGAAAATATAGTTAAGGGTGATCGTATTGACAGTATCCTTTTCATGGAGCCTGCTGATTTCCTTATTATGAAAAATCAACAGGAAATGATGACCAGTCCCGAATTAAGTGAATATATTAGCAGGCAGCGGCAGCGTGGATTTGCCAATATCAAGGAGTTTGAACTTGAATATCATAAGCGCATTGCCATGTCGTTTGCATCGTTTATCCTTACGCTGATCGGAGTTTCTCTTTCTTCGAAAAAGACCAAGGGTGGAATGGGATTGCATTTGGGTATAGGTTTGGCATTAAGTTTCTCATATATCCTTTTCCAAACGATCGCTTCTACTTTTGCTGTAAATGGTAATGTACCTCCGGTAGTTGCCGTATGGATACCGAATATACTCTATGCTTTCATAGCATTCTACTTGTATCAGAAAGCACCGAAATAAGGAATAACCGAATGAATAAAAATAAGAAGCCCCTCCTGCTCCTTGTGTTACCACAAGTGCAGGAGGGGCTTTTTTGTTGTATCCATTTCCTCTTTTGTCTTTGCTTCTTCATAACTTTAGCGATGCATTCTCATCGTATGTGTATTTAGAAGCAACCCCACTTTCGTCTTACATGTTCTTTAAATCTTTCATGGCAATGTGCAGTGAAAGCTTAATTCAAGTAAGCTGAAAGTTCTGCAGCAGAGATGTTTTTGGCTATAATCACACCATTATCATCCAGTAAATAGTTAGTAAATCCCCGGCCTAAACGGTATTTTTTAAAGATGCCGGACGACTCGCCTTTAGTTTCCACGAAACAGGTGGGCGTAACTATTTGGTCCTTACGAATGGTTTCCTCAAAGATAGATTGATATTCATCGAATGATACGGAAACCATTTCCACATTATTGTTTTGAGAAGTTGAACGAAGTGCATTGCTTAAACTTGCGTTTTGCATCCGGGATTGCGCGTCGTAACTTGCCCAGAAACTGAGTAACACATATTTTCCCTTCATCTTTGACAGATTTTGAGTCGGTTGTTGCTCAGTCGACATAGCTTTGATTTTAAAATCAGGGGCTATGTCACCCACATTTAAACCTCCGGTAGGTTTGTCTTTTTCTACGAAAGAAGTCAAGGAACTAATTAGTAATACAACAAAAATCCATTTTACATGCTTCATGTAAGGCGGTTTTGGTTAATACTAGTTGATTTATAAGTGTTTGTCGGACGATGAAATAACGTCTTAACAAACAAATATACGATCAACGTTTACTAAGATTATAGAACCATTTGTTCTAAATCGGGGACAAAGGTACAACATTATTATTGAAAATCAAGTAAACGGTTAACTTTTTCATGTTATATAACATGTTTTGCATTTCAGGATATCTCTCAGCATGATATATATGATGCATTTGATGAATAGATATGGTGTGTTTTTCTCATTAGCATTAGGCTGAAAGAGGGAACCTTTCAGAACTATTACTGTTTAATGAATGGCGCAAAAGAAATTTTGCCTACTTTTGCATCGTGTTATTCATTAATTTAGATAAACAACTTTTATGCAACCATTGAGCACAGAACTTATACTTATCCGGGTCACGGGCGAAGATCGTCCGGGATTGACTGCATCTGTTACAGAAATTTTAGCTAAATACGACGCTACTATTCTTGACATTGGTCAGGCCGACATCCATAATACACTGTCATTAGGTATCTTATGCAAGACAGAGGAACAACATTCAGGATTCATTATGAAAGAGTTGCTTTTCAAAGCGTCTTCTTTGGGAGTGACGATTCGCTTCTATCCTATTTCAGTAAAGGAATATGAAGATTGGGTGAATATGCAGGGAAAGAACCGCTATATTCTTACTCTGCTGGGGCGTAAATTATCTGCCCGCCAGATCTCTGCCGTTACCCGTATTCTTGCTGAACAGGGGATGAATATCGATGCCATCAAACGCCTGACGGGGCGTATTCCATTGGATGAATGTGATTCGCGTACACGTGCCTGCATAGAGTTTTCTGTCCGGGGAACTCCGAAAGACCGTATTGCTATGCAGGAAGAGTTAATGAAGCTGGCGAGCGAACTGGAAATGGATTTCTCTTTCCAGCTTGATAATATGTATCGCCGGATGCGCCGACTGATCTGTTTCGATATGGATTCGACTCTGATTGAAACGGAAGTAATTGACGAATTGGCTATACGCGCTGGTGTGGGCAATGAGGTGAAAGCCATCACTGAGCGTGCTATGCGTGGTGAGATAGATTTTACTGAAAGTTTCCGTGAGCGTGTAGCTCTGTTGAAAGGCCTGGATGAATCTGTCATGCAGGAAATAGCAGAGAATCTGCCCATTACGGAAGGTGTAGACCGCCTGATGTATGTATTGAAAAAGTATGGTTACAAGATAGCCATTCTTTCCGGTGGTTTCACTTATTTCGGGCAATATCTTCAAAAGAAATATGGCATTGATTATGTATATGCCAATGAATTGGAAATAGTGGACGGCAAGTTGACCGGCCGTTATCTGGGAGATGTGGTGGACGGTAAGCGAAAAGCCGAACTGTTGCGCCTCATTGCACAGGTAGAGAAGGTAGACATTGCACAGACCATTGCTGTGGGTGACGGAGCGAATGATCTTCCGATGCTGGGCGTTGCCGGATTGGGCATTGCTTTCCATGCCAAACCGAAAGTGGTTGCCAACGCAAAGCAATCTATTAATACGATTGGTTTGGATGGGGTACTCTATTTCTTAGGCTTCAAGGACTCATATATCGATTTGCCGAAATGAGTTGAACTATTCCGCAAATATATTTGTTTCATATAGTGACATATATATTTGCGGAACCTCTTAAATTTGAATACTATGAAGAGAATAAGGAACCTATTCTGTCTCTCTTTACTTTTAGTTGCAGTCGGCTTACCTGCTGTCGCACAAACAAAACTTCATGTTGCTCTCCCCGATTCGATAACCACTGTTGGATATGCCACCGGACTTCGTAAGAATCTTTCTGGCCTGGTGGAAAGAATTACTGAAAATCAGATGAATAAAGACCAGATTACCAATCCGCTGGATGCCATCCGTGGACGGGTACCGGGATTGACGATTCTGAAAGGTTCGAATGGACCTGCTGCGCTGGATGCTGTCCGTCTGCGTGGCACTACCTCCCTGACTACTGGAAATGACCCGTTAATTATTGTAGACGGAGTTTTTGGTGACCTGAGTATGCTTACATCTATTTATCCGGCTGATATTGAAAGCTTTGTTATCCTGAAAGATGCTTCGGAAACTGCACAATATGGTTTGCGCGGAGCATCGGGTGTGATTGAGATTACTACCAAAAAAGGTGTCAGCGGACGTACAAGCGTTAACTATAATGGAAGTTTCGGCATTGCCTTGAGCTATAAAACAGTGAGGATGCTCAATGGAAATGAATTCCGGACATTGGCTCAGGAGCGTGGCATCTCAATTTTGGATATGGGAAACAATACAGATTTCCAGAAAGAGATCGAGCAAACGGGATTACAGCATAATCATCATATCGCGTTTTCGGGAGGAACGAATACTTCCAATTATCGTGTTTCACTCGCTCTAATGAATCGTGAAGGAGTGATTGTCAATGAAAAGTTGCAGAACTTCACATCGAATATGAATATGACACAGTATGTATTCGATAATTTCCTTAAATGTGATCTTGGTATGTTTGGTTCCGTACAAAAGGAACGTAATCTGGTGAATCTGCACAAAGTATTCTATTCTGCTGCTTCGTATAATCCTACTTTCCCGAATCACAAGAATCCGGAGACCGGTAACTGGGATGGATATGCTTATGCCAGCCAGTTATCACATCCGTTGGCATGGATGGATGTGAAAGACAAGAATGCTACATCGCATATCAGTACGCATGCCCGGTTGACATTCAATCTGGCCGAAGCATGGAAACTGACTTTTTTCGGTTCCTATACATATAATGTAGTAGAAAATGCGCAGTATCTGCCAGTTGCTGTCTGGGCACAAGGGCAGGCATACAGAGGAGACAAGAAAATGGAATCATTGCTGGGTAATCTGATGCTGTCTTATAAAAAAGAATGGAGGAAACACTTCTTTGATGTTTTAGGACTGGCAGAGATACAGAAAGACAAATATTCCGGATTTTATACTACAGTTACAAATTTCAGTAATGACAAATTAGGTTATGATAATCTTCAGGGAGGTGCCATTCGTCCGTGGGATGGAACTAATTCCTACTACGAAGACCCTCGTTTGGTTTCTTTTATGGGGCGCGTGAATTATACATATGATGATCGATATATCCTTACGGTGAATGCCCGTGGGGATGCGTCTTCCAAGTTTGGCAGTAATCATAAATGGGGATTTTTCCCGGCTGTATCTGTTGCATGGGTAGTTAGTAAAGAGAAGTTTATGGAAAAACTTTCTTTTATCGATAATCTGAAAATCCGTGCAGGATATGGTTTGGCGGGCAATCAAAACGGCATTGATTCATATACTACGTTGAATTTGATGCGACCTAATGGTATTGCACCGGTAGGTTCTACACCTGTAGTCACAATGGATAAGTTGCGGAATACGAATCCGGATTTGAAGTGGGAAGTGAAGCAGACATTCAATGCCGGTATAGAAGTAGCTTTGCTGGGTAACCGATTGCTGCTGACTGCCAATTATTACAATTCCAAGACGAAGGACATGCTTTATCTTTATAACGTGAGTGTACCACCTTTTACTTATAATACTTTACTGGCAAACATTGGTTCTATGCGTAATTATGGAACAGAGCTATCTATCGGCATTACTCCGCTGAAGACCAAAGACATGGAACTGAATATCAATGCCAATCTGACTTTCCAGCAAAACAAATTACTTTCTCTTGACGGAAACTACCAGGGCGAACATATTTCAGCTACAGAATACAAGAGTCTTGCCGGACTGGATGGTGCTGGATTCCACGGTGGATACAATCATATTGTTTACCAGATTGTGGGTCAGCCTCTGGGTGTATTCTATCTGCCCCATTGCACAGGGCTGGTATCCGATGGAAATGGTGGGTATACCTATCAGATTGCCGATCTGAATAGCGGTGGTGTCAGTCTGGAAGATGGTGAAGACCGTTATGTGGCAGGACAGGCTGTGCCAAAGACGATACTTGGTTCCAATATCAGTTTCCGTTATAAAGATTTTGATATATCGCTACAGATAAACGGTGCATTCGGCCATAAAGTGTACAATGGTACTTCATTAACTTATATGAATATGAACAGTTTCCCCGATTATAACGTCATGAAAAAAGCGCCTGCACAGAACATTAAAGACCAGACAGCTACGGATTACTGGTTGGAAGATGGTGATTACATTAACTTCGATTATGTTACGTTAGGCTGGAATGTTCCGTTAAAGAATACCCGTTACTTGCAGTCGCTCCGCCTGTCCCTGACTGTTAACAACCTGGCGACAATTTCAGGCTACTCGGGCTTAACGCCTATGATAAACAGTTCGTCTGTAAATGCTACTTTGGGAATAGATGATAAACGCAATTATCCTCTATACCGTATATATACTATCGGACTTAGTGTAAACTTCTAAACCTTAAAGCCATGAAAAGTAATTCTATATTTTATTCGTTTTGTATTTTAGTTACCCTTTGCTGGGGAATAACTTCGTGCGACGGTTTTCTGAAAGAAAAGTCTCGTGATGCACTGCCTGAAGAGGAAGGTTATAGTAATATCTCTGAACTCTATCTCAATGCAGTGGCATCCCTTTACAATTACATAGGTGGAAATGCTGATAGCCAGGGATTGCAAGGAACCGGCCGTGGTATCTACGACCTGAATACTTTTACCACTGATGAAGCCATTATGCCTACCCGAGGTGGCGACTGGTATGATGGTGGTTTCTGGCAAGGGTTATTTCTGCATAAATGGGGTGTAAACAATGATGCAATACAGGCCACCTGGGAATATCTTTATAAGGTAATTATGCTTAGTAACAACTCTCTGGAACATATAGAAACCTATGCTCTAACCCACTCTGATGCGGAGCTTCCCGGTTATCGCGCCGAGGTACGTGCTTTTCGTGCAATGTACTATTATTATCTGATGGATCTGTTTGGACGCATACCACTGGTTTTGCACTCTAATGTTGCTTCAAAAGATATTGTGTTGAGCGAGCGTAAGAATGTATTCGACTTTGTAGTCAGGGAATTACAAGAGACCGCTCCACTCCTGCCCGCCCAGTTCAGCAACCGTTCCGGCAATTATTACGGACGTTTGACACGTCCTGTTGCATACTTTTTGTTGGCAAAGTTGGCACTGAATGCCGAAATTTATACAGACAATAACTGGACAGATGGTGTTCGTCCTGATGGAAAGAATATCTTTTTCGAAGTAGATGGCACTACAATAAATGCCTGGCAGACTGCAGAAGCTTATTGCGATAAAATCACAGCATTTGGTTATCGCCTCGAACCGGATTATACAGCTAATTTTGCTGTATACAATGAAAGTTCCGTTGAGAATATCTTTACCGTACCTATGAGCAAAACGCTGTACACCAATCAGATGCAATATCTTTTCCGTTCACGCCATTATAATCATGCCAAAGCATTAGGGTTATCCGGTGAAAACGGATCGAGTGCTACCATTGAAGCCCTGCAGACCTTTGGATATGATACCGATCTACAAGACCCTCGTTTTGATTTCTGCTATTATGCAGGTACAGTCTACGATTTGAAAGGTAACGTTGTAAAATTGGATGATGGAACTGTTTTGGTTTACGAGCCGTGGAAAGTAAAGTTAGATATATCCGATGAACCTTACGAAAAGACTGCCGGCGCCCGAATGAAGAAATATGAGATTGATGATAAAGCAATGAAAGATGGTAAACTGATGGAAAATGATATTGTCTTATTCCGTTATGCAGATGTGTTATTGATGAAGAGTGAGGCTAAGGTTCGTGACGGGCGTGATGGAGATGAAGAACTGAACCAAGTGCGTGCTCGTGTAGGAGTACCGGAACGTGTTGCTACTTTAGAGAATCTTCTTGCTGAACGTCAGTTGGAACTTGCATGGGAAGGTTGGAGACGCCAGGATCTAATTCGTTTCGGACAATTTACCCGTACTTACAGCAGTCGTCCGCAGCTGCCTGACGAGGAAAACGGATATACTACCGTCTTCCCTATTCCAGAGAAAATCAGACAGATGAATCCGGGATGGGAACAACATCCGGGCTATTAAAGGAATGGATTGCAAAGTCGCTTCATTCTTTTGTGTTAATCACTTTATTTCCTATCTTTGCGGCTAAATAAAAAGAAACATGAAGTTTTCCGAACTACAACTGAATGATCAGGTGCTCGATGCACTGGAAGCTATGCGCTTCGACGAGTGCACACCTATACAAGAGAAATCCATCCCCGTTATACTTGAAGGCAGAGATTTGATAGCCGTAGCACAGACCGGAACTGGTAAGACAGCCGCTTATCTGTTGCCTGTATTGAATAAACTATCGGAGGGTAACCATCCGGAAGATGCTATCAACTGTATTGTTATGTCGCCTACGCGTGAGTTGGCACAGCAGATAGACCAGCAGATGGAAGGTTTTTCTTATTTTATGCCTGTCAGTAGTGTAGCTGTCTATGGTGGTAATGACGGAGTACTTTTTGAACAACAGAAAAAAGGGTTGATGCTGGGAGCTGATGTTGTAATCGCTACTCCGGGACGCTTGATTGCTCATCTTAGCTTGGGCTATGTTGATCTTTCGCGTGTTTCCTATTTCATTCTTGATGAAGCCGACCGTATGCTCGATATGGGATTCTATGACGACATTATGCAGATAGTGAAATACTTGCCCAAGGAACGGCAAACAATCATGTTTTCTGCCACCATGCCTGCCAAGATCCAGCAACTTGCTAACACTATCCTCAACAATCCTGCCGAAGTTAAGCTTGCCGTTTCCCGTCCTGCTGAAAAGATCGTACAGGCAGCGTATGTTTGTTACGAGAATCAGAAATTGGGTATCATTCGCAGCCTTTTTGCTGAGCAGACACCGGAACGCGTTATTATATTTGCTTCATCCAAACTGAAGGTAAAAGAGGTGACGAAAGCTCTAAAAATGATGAAGTTGAATGTGGGTGAAATGCATTCAGATCTGGAACAGGCTCAACGTGAGGAGGTGATGCATGAATTTAAAGCCGGACGTGTAAACATTCTGGTCGCTACAGACATTGTGGCACGTGGTATTGATATTGATGATATCCGTCTTGTGATCAACTACGATGTTCCCCATGATAGCGAAGATTACGTTCACCGTATTGGCCGTACAGCACGTGCTAATAATGATGGTGTTGCTTTGACTTTCATCAACGAAAAGGAGCAAAGCAATTTCAAGCAAATAGAGAATTTCTTGGAGAAAGAGATTTATAAGATAGCTGTACCCGAGGAGTTAGGCGAAGCACCTGAATACAAACCACGTAGTTATGATGGCAGAGGGAAGAGAAACTTCCGCTCGTCCAAGGGAGGCAGAAATACAAATAAAGGTGCTGGGAATAAGAAGAAATGCGGAACTCCAAAAGGAAGAAATGGTGGAGCTTCTGAAAAGAAATAATGGTAAAGTTTTATTTACTCCACCATTTTTATATGTAGCTCTTTATCAGCGTCAATAGTCAGGTCCACAAGGTGGTAAACGGAGCTTTCCGGAATACGGAGCGTTGCTTCATAGTGATAGCCTTTTCCATTCACTCCCATGAAATCCATATCAGTAAGGATCATTTGGCTGAGTACCTCTTCCGGGAAGACAGTATGGAACATTTTCTTGGTTATATCTTGACCGTACAGTAAATTCTTCCCTTCATAGACACAGATATGAATCACATTGTCGTAGTATATATTGTCGATGCCAATTCCTTCATCTGAATAGATAGTCCTGATGACCTTCATTTTGGAAGGATTAATATAGACGTATCCCCGATAACGTGTTCCTTTATACATTACCACACTATCCTTTTGCACCACTTCAGAGATAGTGGGAATGGCTTCCGCTTTCTGACTGGAGAATGACAGTGTATCTTCCGGGTTTTCTGACTTATGCAATTTCACGATTTCATCAGAAAGCGAATGGAACCAGAAACTGTATTCTGTCTGCCGGTCTATTTTATAAGCTATAGGGGTATTACCTCGTACATATATTGTGTCGCGAAGTACCTTGAAATAAACTGGAATATTTTGAGGGTCGACATAATAAATCGTATCACCGCTAATACGCATTAACGGCATATCCGTCTCGTCATCTATCCAGATACCTTGCAACATTTCCTTTGCGGTCAGATCTTCCTTGCTGGAAGTCTCTCCACTTTTGACGTTATTGCAAGATGTCAGCACAATAACGAGCACTATAGAAATAGTACCCCACTTTATCATAACTCCCTCTGTTTTATGTTCTTAATGTCCGATGCAATAATAAATAAATCCTTGCTCTTCCATTTCTTTTTTATCATAGATGTTGCGCCCGTCCAGCACTACAGCTCGTTCCATTGTTTTCTTGATAACTGCCCAGGACGGTAACCGGAACTCCTTCCATTCAGTAACCAGCATCAAGGCATCAGCATCAAGTACGGCATCATACATGTCTCTTGCATAGTAAATGCTCTCTCCTATCCGGCGGCGGCATTCGTCCATTGCAGCAGGATCGTAAGCACGCACTTTACATCCGACTTTAAGCAATTTATCTATCAAGACCAGTGAGGGCGCTTCGCGCATATCATCGGTTTCCGGTTTGAAAGCTAATCCCCACAAAGCGATGGTCTTCCCTTTTAAATCGTTATCGAAATGCTTACAGAGTTTTTCAAAGAGAATACTTTTCTGCAATTCGTTCACTTCTTCTACAGCATGAAGCACGCGCATCTGATAACCGTTCAACTCAGCAGTTTTGATAAGAGCTTTAACGTCTTTAGGGAAACAAGAACCGCCATAGCCGATGCCCGGATACAAGAATTTGCGTCCGATACGGGTGTCCGAACCAATGCCGCTACGCACCATATTGACGTCTGCACCTACCAGTTCGCAAAGATTGGCAATATCGTTCATGAAACTGATGCGGGTAGCAAGCATGGAATTGGCTGCATATTTGGTCATTTCAGCGGATGGAATATCCATGAAGATGACGCGAAAGTTGTTTAGCAAGAATGGTTTGTATAGCTTACTCATTAACTTCTTTGCACGTTCGGACTCCACTCCCACTACTACACGGTCGGGACTCATGAAATCATTGATGGCATTGCCCTCTTTCAAGAATTCGGGATTGGAAGCTACATCGAATTGAATGCTAACACCCCGTTTATCCAATTCTTCCTGAATGGCGGCACGCACCTTCTTTGCCGTACCTACGGGAACGGTACTTTTTGTAACCACCAGCATGTACTTCTGCATATTCCGTCCGATGGTGCGGGCAACTTCGAGCACATAGCTAAGATCGGCACTCCCATCTTCATCGGGCGGAGTACCAACAGCACTGAAGACGACTTCCACTTCGTTCAGGCAACTTTCCAGGGAAGTGGTGAAGTGCAGGCGGTCAGCTTTTACATTGCGGTTCACCATTTCTTCCAAGCCACTCTCATAGATAGGAATGATACCTTTCTTCAGTGCTTCTATTTTCTCACTGTTGGTATCTACACAAATAACGTTGACACCGATTTCTGCAAAACAGGTTCCAGTCACCAGACCGACGTACCCTGTACCGACAATAGCAATTTTCATACTCTCTTATTCAAAATATTCCGCATCCCGGAAAAGCGGGGCGGCTTTATCTTTGGGGGATAATAATAATAGTTCTTCGGCAACAGGCCAGTCTATGCCTATTGTATCGTCATTGAAACGTATGGATGCTTCTACCTGTGGGGCATACGCATTATCCACTTTATATGTAAAAATAGCTTCGTCACTGAGCACCAAAAAGCCGTGTGCAAATCCACGGGGAATGAAGAACTGGCGTTGATTCTCCTCGCTCAGTTCCACGCTGACGTACTTACCGAATGTTGGAGATGATTGGCGTAAGTCTACCGCCACATCCAGCACTCTCCCTTTTATGACACGCACCAGTTTGGCCTGACAATGTTCTCCTTTTTGATAGTGCAATCCGCGTAACACGCCGAAAGAGGATTTCGACTCGTTGTCCTGAATAAAATGGACGTCCCCGACGTGCGCTTTGAATTCCTCTTCTTTAAAGGCTTCCATAAAATAACCGCGTTCGTCACGAAACACTTTCGGCTCAATCAGCCATACACCATCAATTTCCGTTTGTATATAATTCATCTTTTTAGAAATTTTTTCGTACTTTCAGTTGGCAACCCAGATTGTCGCCATATATCTCTCCTATGTCGAAAGCAACGGAAGCATTGAACTGCCATCCCTTCCATTTTCGGGGAGAATAGAAAACTGATGCAAAAGTAGAAAAATTTTCTAATATATCGGGTATAGGTTTGAAAGGAGTTCCCCAAGTTTTATTATATGATAGTTTTGCAAGATAAGTCCACTCGGCACTGATGTCTCCACTCCAGCCCAGATGCATTGCCCGGATACGGTTGTATTTGAAGCTCATATCTCCGTCTTTGTTGTAGATGGGAGATGCAACCAGGGGATTTCCCATCGCCATTCCCCAGTGTACCCAGCCGGGATACCAGTCATTATTATAATAGTCATCAGCCCCGCCCGTCTTTTCCACTACCGTGAAATCCACTCCATGCATAGGGCCGCTTTGGTTGGTAGTCTGATAATATTCCAGCACAAAGCCATTGATGGCTTGCCGGTGGTTGGATTTATATTCAATGCCCCATAACCCATCAAAACCATTTAATTTCCCCATTCCACTGAAATCATCATAGTAATTTTCCAGATAGGAACTTATGGAGAAGTCGTCGTGACGGTAGGTCATACGGATATGCTCGCTACCCATGAAATTACCTTGGTAAGCTATTTGTTCTCCCTCCGGACTACTGTCATCTCCACGGCTGGGGATGAATACTTTAAAATAATCTTTCCAGCTATTTCCCAAATCTCCTGCATCCATTCCGGCACTTTTATAACCACCAAACTGTACATCCAGACTCATGCCTACATCCAGTTGCCATTTACCTTGCGGCACACCGATGCGAAGGAAACCGCTTTTGTGGTGATACTTAATGCTTTTGGTATACCAGTAATCCTCTCCTACCTGTTTCTTTTGATAATTGTTGTCAGTAAACCATCCGTACGAAATCTCCGCTTTTAAAGCGAGGCGTGGTAATACTTGCACATATTCGGGGAGTCCTATCCATACTTGCGGAATGGGTCTTGCATTGCCCGACCAGGTTAATCCGCCACTACTCAATTGTTGATTTAATAATGGAGAGTCAATTTCTTTACTGCCAATAAGTAACCCTATCCATTTGTATCGTATATCTGCATAGCCTTGTTGCAGTACAAAGGTAGATGTGAAACCGGAAGCTACTGCCATATCCAAGCCACCTTCAAGACGCCAGTTACGAAGTGTATCCATATAAAAAACTCCTCCTCTCAGGTAAGTATTATTGTCGATTGAGGAGAAACCATGTTGATTGCTTACTTGCCATAGAGGAGTATTCTCACCCGTGTGGACGGAGGCGCCATATTCTACAAAGGAAGATAAATTTTGCCGTTTCCACCCATTTTGCGCCTTTACTGCCGATCCGGTAGTAAAGGCGCAAAATAGAACGGCAAGAATATGGCAGACTGTACGCATAAGTTTATCGGAATATAATTTTCAGAGTGTTGAGCATGATTTTCAGATCCAGTGCAAATGACCAATGTTCAATATACCAAATATCATATTCCACTCTTTTTTTCATTTTATCCAATTTTTCCGTTTCTCCACGCAGGTTGTGTATCTGCGCCCAACCGGTTATCCCCGGTTTCACCAGCAATCTCTTGTTATAGTCAGGAACGATGCCGCAATATTGTTCTGTATGTATCAGCATATGAGGCCGGGGACCTACTATTGACATATCTCCAATAAGCACGTTCCAGAACTGAGGTAATTCATCAATGCTGGTGGTGCGTAGAAAACGTCCGAGTGGAGTGATGCGGGGATCGTCATGATATGCTTGCTGTGTATCAGATTCTCCATTGGGTAGCATGGAACGGAATTTATAACAGATAAATACTTTTCCGTATTGTCCGTTCCGTTTTTGAGAAAATATAATCTTGCCTGGCATCTTTATCTTAATACAACATCCTATGAGGATATATGCCCATGGATATATTAATAATAGGACTATTGAAGCGAATACAATATCAAATGTTCGTTTAAAGATTCGATTGTATTTTCGTTGTAGCGGAAAATGATATGATAGGTAATGCATATTCATATAAAATATTACAATTCTTTTGATTAAAAGAACGGTAAATTTGGTTCTATATTGCTTTAGATAATCAAAGAATTATAAATTTCTTTAGTCTGCCGGGCAATATTGTTCCAGTCATATGATGAAAGATCATAAGTAATCCGTTCTGCCTGAATACTTTCTATTTTCTTTTCTAATGTTTGCTGCAAGCTGGCAAGATTACCATTTTTGAAGTAACATTCATCCGGCAATCCTATTTCCTTGTTGGCAGGTATGTCGCTTGCAAGTATAGGGCATCCATAACTCATAGCTTCGAGCAATGCGATTGGCAATCCTTCGTGAGTCGACGGTAATACAAATATCCGGGCATATGCATATAATTGTGCTAATTTATCTCCTTTTATAAAGCCGGTCAAAAGTATATTCTCCTCTCTTTGGCATATCCCCTTTAATTTTTGGGCATATTCATCCTGATGATCGGCATCACCGGCTATTACTAACTTTACGGAGGACGGAGACAGTTCTTTGAATGCTTCAACCAGCTTGTCGAATCCTTTTTCTTTTACCAGACGCCCAACAGCCAGAATATAAGAGTATTCGGTTAACCCCAGACTGTGAAGATAGCCTGTATCGGATATCCCGGAGCTTACATTGACTCCGTTATGTATTAAAGTGATATTGCTTTTTGATGGATACCGTTGCTGTATCATGTTCCGTATATGCTCTGAAATCACGATCACATGGTTTGCATAGCGTACGCCAGCCTTTTCTCCCGTCCGAAGTATCCATTTGGCAAATCTCCCCCATTTTTCCCGGTCATAATCCGGACCATGATGTGTTACTACCGCTTTCATTCCTAACATACGTACGATAGGGGTCATCAGAGCCGGGCCTACTGCATGAATGTGTACTATGTCCGCTCCCACTTTCCGGGCATACAATACAGCCAGAAACGTATGTAAGAAAGCTTCCAGATGCTTGTTTCGAGGCACTTTTATGTCTTTTATTGTAACTTGTTTATAGCTTTTTACAGCATGGTCTGTTGCATAGCTGGGACGGCGAACCACAATCACTTCATGTTGTTCATCTACGATTAAAGGATACAGTTCTTCGCAATGGGTTTCTACTCCTCCTTGTATGCCGGGAATACCTCTGGTACCTGTAACTACGATTTTCATGTTTTAGCCTTTCAGATTTATAGGATGTCCCATTACGGACTGTATTTTTTGATGTAACACCCACCGTAATGGGATGGCAATATATTTCTTCATTACCGGAGCGGCGGTGCCTACCATCCAGCAATTCTTGGGACATTTACGTACATGGGCTCTGACACGCTCGGCCTGTTCACTTCTCCATAAGTCCTGAAAAGAAGACATTGTGCGGATGTTTCCCATGCTTTCTTTCCAGTATTTACTTTCCAATCCATTGCATGGATACACATCGCCATAAGGGGCTACAAAGAAGTTTACCAGTCCGGCTTCACAAGGAAGCAAACGTGGTTTTCCTTGTATATAGTTTATTAATCCCCAATTGAAGTAAGCGCGAAACCAAGCTTTGGGATGCTTCTCTCTCAATTGCCATTCAATTAATTTGCCGAAGTTGCTACAAACTTCTTCCTTATTGGTGAAAGTATTATCTATTTTGTGGAAGTAATACGAATTATGCAAAGCAGCAGTTGCAAATTCCATACCGAGTGAGCGTGATAAACGATAGAGAGAAAGCATATCAGTCGAATTAGAATCGGAAACAGTAATACCGAAGCCTATATCTTTGATACCCATTTCTTTTAATCGTAATAAAGTACGTATTCCTCTATCAAATCCTCCTTGACGTCCTCTAAGCTCATCATTCTTTTGAGATAATCCCTCGATGCTGATGCGTATTCCTATATTGGGAAACTTCTCAGCCAAATGAATGATGCGTTCTTCAAACCATCCTGAAGTTGAAATAACAACACGGGGAGACTTGCGGAATGCTACTTCCACTATTTCCTCTAAATCTTCCCGGATGAACGGCTCTCCGCCGGTTATATTAATGAATTTCACCTTAGGTAGTTTCTCTATCTCTGCAGGAGTAATCTCCTTATCTTTATTGGTCGGATTTTGCCAGATATTACACATTTGGCACTGCATAGGGCAGCGGTATGTGACGATAATACACATATCAGTAGGTGAGCTAATGGCTGATTTCATGTATATATAAAATTAATAAGTTTACAAAATTGGTACTTTTCACTCTCTTGCTGCTATTTGAAGCCACTTTTGATAATATCGTTCACCGGAAAAACGCCGGAGTGAAGTTGCTGCCAGGCTGTCCCGATGTATAGAAGTTGCAGAAGCAAACATTTTGGTAATGAGTGCCGGCAATTCATTATCCTGTTCAAAGAGACAATTACATTTGTCGGTTTCCAATAGTTCCGGAATACCGCCGATATTTCTGCCTAATACAGGAGTGCCATAACACAGAGATTCGATGACGCTGAGAGGATTGTTCTCATACCAGATAGAAGGAATTACGGTAAATGATACTTTCTTTAAAAGCTCTGTAATATCTTTCGACGTCAAATATCCAAGAAAGACAATATTATCTGCTGCATATTTTCGTACTAAATCATTCTTTAAAGGTCCTGTACCGGCAATATATAATGTATAAGGTAACCGGATTGCGGCTTTTAAGAGTGATTCCACTCCTTTCTCTTTTGATAAACGTCCGATATATGCATAGGATTTTTCTCGCTCCGCACCGGATGGATTTACATTGGATTTGATCTGCTCCTCTGACACAAAATTGTGAATCACTTGTAGCTTTTCAGCCGAATAACCTCCCTGTTGCATTTTCTCTGCCATAAAACGGCTGGGACAAATAAATGTATCTGTCCATTCCATCAGCTTTTTCTTATTCCAGTTTTTAGCTTCTGCCCAAGCTAAAATGCTTGCCGGTAGATTATCTTTCATGCATTTACGGAGTATTACATTCTTTTTATGGAAGAAACAAGCCTCACAGACTTCTCCCTTACATAGACAATTATATGCCGGGCATAGCAACTTGTAATCATGAAGTGTCCAGATAACCTTGATTCCCTGTTCGTGCGCAAGTCGGGCAACCAGGGGAGAAAGATAAGAGTGGATATTATTCAGATGCACAATATCCGGTTGAAAATCTTTCAAGAGTTCTTTAAAACCTTCTTTTACTCCTGTACCCCATAAGATACGCTTGGCAGCTTTTATTTTACCGGATAGGTTTGCTGAAGCGAAGTTGATTTCTTTTGCAAAGAAAGGTTTGTCTTTATCCTGTATGTTTTCCGGATAATCCATAGCATAAAAGCGTACCGTATGCCCCGCTTCGCGCAGCATCTGGCCAAGGTTCAGGGTATGAATACAATCACCTCCCCGGGGATAAAGGAACTTATTGACAAGAAGAATTTTCATTGCTATTCCAGGTTGAATTGTTTTATAAACTTGTTTGGGAGTTCTGATAATAAAAGCTGAGAGGCATAATGCGAGCAATTGTTTACATAGTACTGATTATGCATGACTATCTCATACATGTCAATTTCTGTCCAGTTGTCTTTTGCTATCCCTAACTTGTTCTGTTGTATCCATTTATGGCTATATGGAACAGTATTTGTAAGAACTGGGGTTCCTGTTACTATAGCCTCTCCTATTGATAACATATTCAATTCTTTTTTAGAATTACATAATAGACAAATAGAGTTACTTAAATAATTACTTAATTCTTTTTGAGAGATTCTTCCTAAAAAGAAAATCTGTTTATCTAATTGATTGCTTTGAACATACTCTTTCAGTCTTTCCGCGTCTTCACCTTCTCCTATTATGTAGAGTTGATATTGTTTTTGGGAATATTGTTCTATGAATTTCTTGTATAAAATTAAGATGGACATCACATTCTTGTCTCTATCTAAATGAGCAATTACGATAAAAAAAGGTTTTTTTTCTTTCTGGAAATGGAATATTTTTCCATCTACGCCATGATCTATAAAATCAGAAGAAACCTTTAGTCTGAATTGTTCTGCAAATTTTTTGGCGACAAGAGAACGAGGAACAATTTTTACATTACGCATAAATATACGAGCTATAATATGGTACCATAATAACGATGGTAATCTGAAGAATTTTCTATTATGATTTCCGGCTTCTTGCCATATAAGAGTCTTATCAGGCACTAAACATGCAGCAAAGAGAGAGTTAAACGAAAAAATCTCACTGCTGATAATCATGTCAAACTGTTCTTTACGTTTCTTGATGAAGCGAATCAGTTGCGGATGAAAAGGCAGCACAGTCGGCAGGAACAATTTAGGCAGCATAGAACGGAAATATACTATTTCTATGGGAAAATCCTGCTGATTGGTTGGCTTATAATCTTCCGCAGCTACTAAAGTCACCTCATGTCCCTGATTGGCAAACTCAAGTCCCAATTTTATAATCATACAATCCTCTATGGATGCTATTTGAGGAATATATCTCCTTTGGGATATAGTACGTGGAGTGTATAAAATAGCATTTAGTATTAATATTTTCATATATCCTATTTTTGTAGTGAGTTTATAATCGGAAGCAATTTATCACCAATTATATTCTTCCACTGATATTCTAATAATGTATTTTTTATTGCAAGAAAATCAATTGAATCACTCTTTTTAGAGATACTTTCTAATGCGCGGGTAAATGCCTCACTATTACTCTCGATAAGTATACCATTTAATGGTGAAACGATTTTTTGATTCTCAATTGTATCTGTTGCAATACAATATAACCCTGACATAATATACTCAAAAGTCTTGGTTACGGGCTGATGCTGGTAATAGTCGTATATAGGAACATACGATATTCCTATATTGCATTTATCAAAAAAAGGTTTTAAATTATCATATGTTACTCTTCCATGTATCTTTATGATAGACTCTAAATGATTTTCCTTTATATAATATTTAAGGGTGTCTATTTCTTCTCCGTCTCCCACAATATCGTATGAAATCGTTGATTCAGGATTATTATTTATATATTTATGTACTCCTATTACCGTATCAATTATCTTTCGGTTAAATAAAGATCCTACATATAGTAGATGCATTTCGCTATATGTTTTGCATGGCACTGAGGATATGCAATCTGCCCCTAAAGGCAGGATATATGGATGTTTATCGGACAATTCTAATTTATGTCCTATTGCTTCAGTTATGACTGAAATTGAACTGAAATATTGGCAGGCATTTGCTATAGCCGTATCTTCCTTTATTCGTTCTATTTCATTCTGTTTTACAGATAAAGTTCTGATATCCAAATGAATCTTTTTCCAGAACATAATTCGTTTGATCCACTCGCATTGAGAAAAATAAACAATGAAAATGGCTCCATTGTAAAACAGAATATGTTTCATGACTAACAAAATGAAACGAATGCCTCTAAAGAGTCTGTTCCCTTTATATGAAATGTAATGAATATTCACATTCGGTAAAACCATTTTGGGCACATTCTCATCGAAACAGATATAGGATATCTTATGTGTATGACTTAAATGTTTACAGTACTGATAGGTGTCTGTTAAAGTACCGAACTGCCCTCTGGTTATTATTAAAATTTTTTTCATTGCGCATTTCGTTTTATTCCGATATATAATGAAAAGGCTATTAGAATCTCAGTCAGCACATATGCTATTGCATATCCGGTTTCTTTAAAATAGGTTATCAGGACATAATGCAGGATGCAAGATGTACTATACATAATTATCATTAAAGTAACATATCGCTTTATATACTGATTTGCAAAATATATTTTTCCATAAATAAGTCCCCATGTTGTGAATGGCATACTAAATACTAATATGCCTAATAAAGTCGCTAATTGGTGAATAGAATCTTGTGGCATACTCCCCAGACCATACAATGTATCAGCTATAAAATTTCGTGTGAAAAAGATAGCAGTAGCTATGCATAAAGTTATTCCAAAGAGCTTCCAACTTATTTGAGACGTTAACTTGTATACTTCATGAATCTGATGTTTGCTGACAAGTTCATTCAATTTGATTTGCAAGACTGCTACTACTTGTTGTATCCATCCTAATGGAGCTTGTATCAATTTTGTTGCATAATTCACTATTGTGATTAAACCTGGCTGAAACTGTGAAAGTAAAAATAACGGGAAGGTTGTTTCAAATACCATCAAGCACTGATTTCCTAATAATGCCATAATTGCCTTTTTAGATTTATTTAGATATCTAAAGTTTATATAGCCAAATTTCCATTTCAATTTCCTTTTCATTAAAAGAACAAATAAGAATAAACAGATAATCATAACCAAACAAGCACCTTTTATCATGGAAGAAACGCCACATACTGTATGGAAGAGTAGAACGGAAAGAATAATTCCAAAATTTAAAGCAAGGTTCATCAATAATGAGGAAGTGAAATATTTATATGAAACAAAAATCTCTGATATAAATGTATTAGTTATATATAGAATAGTCATAAGTAGTGAAAAATAGAATACATCTATATTCCTTTCTAAATCTACAGAACTAAAATTTGAAATTAATTTCATCGTATTTACACCAAATAAACCACCAATTAATATGATAACTCCAATAATGCACAATAGTGAATACAAAAAAGCATTCAGATACCCCATTTCCTCTTTATGGGATGAATTGTTGCGTAAATAGATAGCCTGTGGAATTAAAATAGAGGTAGTTGTTGATTGTATTATTGAACCTAATAATGTTGATAGACCAAATAAATAAAAATAAATATCCGTATCAGAATTAGCCCCATAGTAGTAGGCTATAAGGATTTGCATAACAAATGCAACTCCTTTAGCTATCAAGCTAAGTCCAGACGACAGAATAGCTCCTCTTTTATATACTCCGCCTTGCATTTTCATATCTATTGGGCAAAGCTATTGCCATTATTACTAAAATAAATAATCCACGGTTATGTGTGAAAGTAGCATCGGCTACTCCTTCGATTAGAAAAAAAGTAAAGGATGAGAGCGTAATAAGCCACTGTTTCTGAGTATGAGGAAGTGCAAAACGATAACTCCGGTATAATACAGAGTACCAAAAGGCAATATATAGAAGAACTCCCACAATTCCAAATTGTGCTAATTCCGGATAAAAAGCATCACAAATAAAAGCAGGATTATTCTTTGATAGTCCCCACAGGTGGTTTAATCCGTATTCTTCATATATTGAGGAGTAATATTCACCGGATGCATAAGTTCCGAAACTGCCTAATCCTGAACCAAACGGGAAGTAATCAAGAAAAATACGTCCTGATGTTAACATCATAGCAGGACGACTCCACATTTCTTGTGAATTTATCATACCATTCACATAATAAAGAATAATCTTATCCTTGGCAAGAAGTATAGCTAAAATACTAATGCCCAAAATCATCAAAAGTCCTTTCTTGTTGAACCGTAACTGCCCCATCGCCTTTCCATATATCATAAAGAAAATTGCAATTGCCCAAAAACCATAGAATTTAGAACGAGTGGAAAAAAAACCAATAGTCAGTAAAAATATAAATATAAAAATATCATTCCACGTGAAGGAATTGCAATATAAAAACAGAAAAGCTGTGGCAACAGCAGCGGTAGCAAAACGTGATGGATGTCCGAAGATGGTATATATATTATCCGTTAATCCTACAACTAGCAATCCTCCACCTATAACTAAACAAAGAATGCTTAAGAATAACTTTTGAGAGTTTGTAAATTGGGGGGCTATGAGATAAGCGCAATAGAAGCCCAAAAATGGTTTGATTTGAATAATTAAGTCTTTTAAAATAGCTTTGGGTACATTAGAGCGAATGACAAATGAATAAATTGTATAAAAAGCAAAAATGCCGACTACTATTGATAGTGGAATCAGCTCCTTCCATTTTCTCCGTTCTTGGACCACTAAACTTGCAAATAGGAGCAGAAATAATACCATCAACTCATCTGTGTATTTGAATTCGAGAAAATCATATAATATGACGCCAAAGAGGTATCCTATCACCAGAAAGGCAAAGAATAGGTTATTCTTAGAGAATACCAATGAGGACATAGTAATCAGTTTTTGGTAAATATAAATACACGTAGACTAATAGCTATTAATGAAATGATGCAAGCTATTACAAACGCAACAGACAATACAATCATTTTCTTCGGATAAATCGGCTTTGCCGAGCAATATGCTGCATCCACTACTCTTCCGGCTTGTTCATCTGGAGAAGTCACCAATTCCTTCTCCTGCAATTTTTGCATAAGGAAAAGATAAATGGTTTCTTTAATCTTTTGCTGGCGTTTCATCTCAATATATTCTCGTTCCCGCGTAGGTAGTGCACTAAGTTGATTGTTGAAGGTATTATTCTTCTTGCTGATTTCTTGTAGGCTGGCGCGAATGCTTTTGCAGGCAGCATTAACGGCTTCCATTAGCATTTTGCGTTGTTCAGACAACTGTTTGTCTGCAAGAATTAAAGCTGGATTACCTTTTTCAGAAGAGAGGAGTAAACGTTGTCTATCAAGTACCAACTGATTGTAAATGGCAATTGACTTCTCTCCTATTCCTTCAATTGCCGGAATGGAGGCGTATTCATTTTCCGGGTTTTTCATATACTCCACAACATATTCCAGCATTCTCAGGCGGGCTTCCGTTTCCAAAATAGTACTTTCCAGCTCTTGGTGTCCTGCAATGGTAGCTTTAGCATATAATGTTGGCTCAGGAATATTATTCTGCTTTTTATAAGCTTCAATTTCATGTTCCAAAAATGCAAGCTCCATTGTTATTGTATCCAACCGCTCTCTTACAAATTCGGCATTTAGATTAGCTTCTTTCACCTTTACATTTCGGGTGTATTGGTTAAAAGCTGATATCATTGCATTTAGGAAATCACTTCCTCGTTGCTTACTTTCATTGTCAAAGCTCAATAGTATTATGTCTGAAACAGTTTCCTGCGCTCCGGCATACACCTTTTCGTGTAAATCTTCGTACACCTTTTGTAATGGAGTTATTTTACTGATGATTGTTTGTTCATCAATAGCAGAAGTGCCAGGGCTTAAAGCAATCATGATTGTTCCTACTGGAAGTTGCAGTCGGTAAGGTAAAGATTGTTCTTGTATTGTCACCGTTTTAAATAGCTTTGATTGAATTTTTGCTGACCTAATTCCTCCATTCGCTAACGTCATTTTTATTTTTATTGACTCACTGATAGTATCCAGAAACTGTTCTGGAAAGAGGAAGTTCACAGGATTATCTTTTCCATAGAGTAATACTTTCTTTAGGCTACGTTGTTGCCGTGTCTCTATTTGATAGCCGGTTTGAAGAATTGCTTCAGTCATATTAGTGCGTGACATTAAAACAATAACTTCGTCTTCCACGCTAATGCCGGAAGCGCTACCACCAAGTAAGGCACCAATACCACTACTTTTCAGCATTTTTAGTTCGGACATCATTCCTTGGTTATTGCCAATTAATTGCATTCGTGCAGTGAACTCATATTCTTTAGGTGTAACCAGAAGAAAACAGATTGCAGCAATTAAACAGATGATTCCGATAGGCACATATATTTTCCAATAAATGAAAAATTGCTTTAGTAGTGCTCCGATATGTATATTTTCATCATTCATAACTAAGTCGTTTATTTAACTAACAGTGCAATACCCAGTGATGCCAATATCGACAAAGCACTGATTATTGTTGATGCCAGAGATATATTGAACTGTCCACTCTGACTATATTTAGCATTACCTTTTCTTGCCTTGTTGGGTTCCACATAAAGAACATCATTTTGTTGCAAATAATAATAAGGCGAGGTCAAAGTTTCTGAAGATGTCAGATCAAAACGATGATATTCCTTTTGACCATTGTTATCACGGATTAGAAGCACGTTGGTACGGTTGCCATAAATCGTTAAATCGCCTGCCATGCCAAGAGCATCAAGTATGGATAAGCGCTCATTAGGTATATTCACCATTCCAGGTTTGTTTACTTCGCCTAATACAGAGACTTTGAAATTTCTTATTTGTATGGTAACAATAGGAGATTTGACATATGCAGAAATTTTCTCAGTCATTATATCTGTTAACTCGCTACGAGTCATGTTGGCTACTTGTAATTTTCCAAGTACCGGAAAATCAATTTCTCCATGAGAGTTAACCAAATAGGTATGGAGTACAGGGGTGGAAGTTACATACGCTTCTCCTGGTGCCAGATAGCTGGCAAGTGGCATATTGAAGGCTGCTACAGCATTTGGATCTGTCCCCGATACCGTTATTGACAATTGATCGTCAGGAGCAATGCGCGGAGTATAATTTACGGTCTGTTTGCCAATAGTAGTTACTTGGTTATCTAAATCCTGAAAATAGGTTATGTTATTAGTCGTTGTTTTGCACGACGTCAATAATAAAAGTGAGAAAATAGGTATCAGCGTTTTAATCTTCATTGTATATCATTAATATGATTGGTTGGTTGCAAAAATACTTCTTATACGCTAATAAACGTTCGTCTTGAGGATTTATTGTTATGCTTGTCTATAATTTGTATATTAGAATTCAAGAATAAAAACAGCAAAATAAGGAGTAATTTATTGAGCATTTTCTTGTCTATAATGTAATCACACCATCTATGTTAAATAACAGTACTATTAAACACCTGAGTATTTATTGATGAACTGTAGGTGATTTGATTACAATTGAATAAATTGCACGCTCTTATTAATTAGTATAATATCATGAAACAGAAAATTGATTTAACAAGTTCTTATGTGAGAACAAATGGTATAAAGCTAGCTAATGCTATTTATGAGATAGCAGAAGATGTAGACTTTAATGGGCAACAAATTCAAATGCCCGCAAACTGTGTGCTTAGCTTTGAAGGTGGAAGCATTGCTAATGGAAAATTGACAGGAAATGATACTGTTATAAATGACAACCGATTATATGCATTTATAAAACCTACAATGCAATTGGCTGGTAGCTTTACTATAGAAAAAGTAATTGCTAATTGGTTTGATGAAACCGAAGATTATCAGATGTTTCAGCGCGCGTTTGATTTTGCTTATGCGATCTCCGAAGCAAAAAAGACAAATTATTCTTCATCTTCTATTTTTGTAACATGTTTTGCTATGTCTTATAATATAAGTAGAGGCATGTATATTCCTGTTGGAGTTTCTTTTAATGGCAACAATGCTAGCTTTTTCCCCAGTGCAAATTGGGTGGTTAGTGAATACATGTTTTATTTAAATATAAACAAGCAGAATTTGGATTGGAAAGTGGCATATCCGGGAAATATAGAAGAAGAACTTTGCCACATAAATTATTGCAATCCGGATAATAGACTATGCCATTTCATATTAGGAGGAGATAGTAGATTTATTCACGATATATATGCTTTCCGGCCAGCTATATTCTACAAACAAATTAATGAATATATAGACAATAAGCATATTTGCAATATTGTTATTAAGGGAGATAACTCTTCGTTCCCACTTAATAAACTGAATTCTGAAACATACAGAATTCAATGGCGTTTAGGAGATGCGTCTGAGATAAATCATATATCAGATGGCGCATCAATATATATAGGAGGAGGTGCCAATGCTTCTATCCGGAATTCTATAAATGCGACTGTATATGTGGATAGCTGTCGAAATATACTATTAGAAAGTTTTCATAATGAGTTAGGATTCATTATTGCTGAACGTTCATCAGTAATATTGAAAAATGCATATTTTTATGCCAATCAAACCGGGAATATTCTGATTGTCGGGGAATATAATGTCGGAAGTGAATTACTCCTTGAAAATGTCTTTTTTGGCAACTTGATTCGTTTGACTGATTTTAATTCATATTATCCGATTGTTAATCTAAATACTTTTGAGAATTCCAGAGTTGTATTGAAAAATACATATGGCCTTATTAACAACGGTGAGAATGGACACAATAGTGGCAATGCTATTATGCTTAAATATAAGAATAACTATAGCAAAGAATCGCATTACATTAATCCGAATGGTGAAATCATAAATGTCGGTCACATAGTCAACAATTTTAAGTATCTTGATTCAAACTCAGTTTTATCATTAAAATGGTCTAATGAGTCAGGCAGCAGAAAAGCATATATTAGAACAATTTATATTGCGGATGAAACTCGGAGATTAAAATTATTAGGAAATGCGCTTACTGATGGAGAGGTTCTTGTGAATTCGATAGACAGTACGTTTGCATATCGTGCTACAATGTACGATAGTGGAAATTCAATCCAACAACTTACGAACTTACTGATTCGAATTTTTGTAGGGACAGCAAGCGGTCGCTATAATTACTATTATGATTTTGGTGTAGTAATGCAGAATCAAGAGAATTTTATATTGAAAGAGAATGGAATAGATGGGTTGGTTCATAAGCGGACAGACAACATAGATATCAATTACACTCCATGCACAAGTTATAGATATGATGGATATAATGCTCTTGTAAGGCTTTTGAATAACCAGATTCCAAATGTTGGAAATTGGGTGGCAGGTGACAAAGTATTCTTTCCAAATGGAAAAATCTACCAATACAACGGAAGTAGCTGGCAAGAATAAGCAGGAACTTTGAATTATACAATAAAAGCCAACTGAGCTCTAAGGGATTAGTTGGCTTTTTATATTTGTTTGGTGTGGCATTTTTTAGAAGATTATATTTCGAATTTGATAATTCGCTCTTTTTATCTGCACATTGTTTATAATTTGTTGAAAAGAAAAATGCCCTGAAACTGGCTTATATCCGAGATTTCCCTTACTTTTGCACCATGATTGAATTGGCACAACATATAGAAGCTTTATTATTGGAAAATGACTGCGTCATTGTTCCGGGTTTAGGAGGATTTGTAGCTCATTATGCTCCGGCTACGAGAGTGGAAGAAGAAAATATATTTCTGCCCCCTACCCGCATCATCGGTTTCAATCCGCAACTGAAGATGAATGATGGCTTGCTGGTTCAATCTTATATGTCAGTGTATGGCACCAACTTCTCGGATGCTACTAAAATAGTGGAGCGTGAGGTTGATGAACTGATTGCCGCTTTGCATGAAGAAGGTAAAGTGGACCTGCCAAATGTTGGCGAAGTGCGTTATACAATCTATGATACATTTGACTTCGCACCATACGATAATAAGATTACAACTCCTTATTTATACGGGCTGGACGCATTTGAGATGCAGGAATTATCTGCTTTGGAAAAACCGAAGACAGAGAAAGATACTTTCTCTTTAGTTCCTGCCACCACCCCAAAGGAGAAACGTACCTTTGCAGTCCGATTCAATCGGGCGTATCTGACCAATGCGGCTGCGGTAGCGGCTGTCATTATCCTCTCTTTCTTCTTTTCTACTCCGATAGAGAATACGGAAGTGATAGAAGAAAACTATGCGACGTTGCTTCCGGATGAATTGTTTGAAAAGATAGAAAAACAATCTTTGGCAATTACACCGATTGTCTTAAAGCAGAATACTCCTGCGCGTAAAACCGCTAACAAGCAAACAGGAACACAAAAGAAAGTCGTAGCTCCGGTTGCTGTCAGAGAGGTTAAAGTTGCTAAGGAGCCGACTGTATCTACTGAAACAAAAGCAAAAGAACAAGCTTCCCACTCAGTTGCAACAACTACCGATGCGCCTAAACAAAATGTACAGCCTGCTGCTGCAAAGCCGGTAGTTGCCGCTCCCAAAAGACCTTACCATATCATCATTGCCAGTGTAGGCACTGAGAAAGATGCGGAAGCTATGGCGGCACAATTGGTTGCCAAAGGCTTTTCCGGTGCGAAAGCTATTGTGGGAGACGGTAAGATGCGTGTCAGCATTGAGTCTTGCGGAACAGAAGTGGAAGCCTATCAGGCTTTGGCGAGAATTCGTGAGAACGAAACCTATAAGAATGCCTGGGTGCTGAAAAAGTGATAAAGTGATATCTCCTATTTTTCAATTTTTAATTTTTAATTTCCATGAAGCGTATCCGTTGTCCCAAATGTGAGAATTATCTTCAGTTTGACGAAACAAAGTATAGCGAAGGTCAGTCCTTGGTCTTTGTTTGTGAGCATTGTGGCAAGCAGTTTAGTATTCGCTTGGGGAAAACAAAGATGCTCGCTCCACAAAAGGAAGAACGCCCGGACGAAGAGGAATTCAAGGAAGCCTTTGGTAGTATCACAGTGATTGAGAATGTATTTGGCTTCAAACAAGTGCTGCCTTTGCAAGAAGGAGATAATGTAATAGGTCGCCGCTGTGTGGGTACTAACATAAATACTCCCATTGAAACATCGGATATGAGTATGGATCGTCGCCATTGCATTATTAATGTGAAACGCAATAAACAAGGTGGGCTTATCTATACTTTGCGGGACGCCCCCAGCCTGACGGGAACCTTTCTGAATAATGAAATTCTGGGTGACAAAGACCGTATCCGTATTGAGGATGGTGCAATTGTTACCATTGGGGCTACAACCCTAATTTTGCGTAGTGGAACAAGCAATGAACTTGAGTAATCTTTTATTTATTCAACATTATAACTTCGTACTGCATTCCTTTTTTGGTTCGTTTTGACTCTATCTGATTTTTCTTAAGGATGCGTCTAAATGTACTTATACAACTGTTGGACAATGAAATAGTTTTTGATTTTCCTTGCAGGTATTCGATAATTTTCATGGAGGTCATCCACTCCCCCATTTCATCTTCTTCCGGTGAACGAAAATAACAATGGAATAGTTGCTCTAACGGGCTAATTTGTTCAAATTCCCGGTTAGACTCCTTCAAAACAACTTCATCTGTATCATCAAACTCAGGCAATCCGGCCAGGTCGTTCACTTCGAGCATCACTACCCCATTGTAGCGCTTCATCTTCCTGCTGCCGTCGCGGCTTCTCCCGTATTCAATAGACGGATAGATGCGCGTGGCAACTTGTCGGTGTGCTCGTAGTGATCACGGGCGTCAGGGGTGGTGTATAGTAGCATAGTCCGTAGTGCCGTGACATGTGCCGCTTTGGTTTCTGTTTTTATTTTTTCCAATAATGCGTCTGCTTCGCAAGTGCTGACGGTTTCTTTACCACTTTCTTTTTCTTCTCTAATCAGAGTTATTTTCATTTGCGTTTCTATTTAAAAAATAATTTATTCATAAATAGCTTTTCCTGAGAGGCTGCAAGGTACGCATAAAATGCATTTTAATCAAATATAATAGGGCTTTTATTGGAATATTATTCTCCTGTTCTAATCGTCTGAAAATAATAAGAAAAAATTGAAATATAGTCGGTTGAAAACTTGACTTTCCCTTATTGTTTTTGTATCTTTGTCAGTAGCAAAATTTCGTCTTGCAGTTGTGTGCCGGACGGTTTTCAACTGGGGGCTGTGCAGCCTGCGATTGCAGGATGTATAGCCTCCTGTTGGAAAACGAAGTTTTGTCTATAGCTTAATGGCATTTTCCTCAAAGCAAAAGAGGAAAAGGAATAAGGCAAATGATGATTTAGTAACTTAATAACATAGCATTATGGCAGCAGAATATGATTTTCAGAGGCGCCCAAATCCGAAAGGAGACGACGCAGTACAACCTTTGTATCCGCGTATTGTAAACAAGGGTACGATTAAGATGGAGCGTCTGGTTCAGGATATAGCCGGTATGTCCAGCTTTACGCCCGGTGATGTGACAGGTGTAATGGCATTGATTGAGGACCGCATTTCTTATTACTTGTCCGAAGGGCACCATGTGCAATTGGGTGATATCGGATATTTTTCGGCAGGTCTGCAAGCCCGTCCGGTGATGGATCCTAAAGAGATTCACTCGCAAACCATTTTCTTTGGAAAAGTGCATTTGCGTGTATCCCCCGACTTCCGGAAACGCTGTGCAGGTTATGTGGAGCGTGCCAAATATGGTTTTCGGAAAAGTGCCGAACTTAGCGGTGCGGAACGTTATCGCCGTTTACTGGCTTTTCTGGAGACACATCCTTTCATTACCCGCCATGATTACAGCGGAATTACGGGACTTTTGAAGAATAAAGCGCTGAATGACCTCAATTTGCTCGTAGAAAAGGGATATTTGAATGTAATTGGGCAAGGTTCGCACAAGGTATATGTACGCGCTGATAATAAGGTGGTTACGGAATGACCGAAGCTCATTGATAGACAAAAAAGGGTGTAGGAAATAATTTTCCTACACCCTGACTACACCGCTACACCGGTTGTTATATAATTGAGAATCAACGGGAACTGCAATGCGGTGTAGGATGTAGGCAAAATTGCTCAAAACATATTATTGTTTTCTTTATAATTTAATGCACGGTTCATCATCTTTAATTGTGTGAGGACATTGTCGAAACTGACGGGATTTGCTTTAATATCCGGATTGACGATAGTGGCATCATACGCCGATTTCTCCAGTTTACCATTCAGATAAATCTTCAACATGCCGTTTTTTTCGCGACATAACGAAACTATCAGTTTCTTGTTGCTGTTTACTTGTTGGTCGGAGTTGACTTTCAGACCTCCTGCCACAAATGCCAGCCGGCCGTCAGCGTCTATAGATACTGATATGTCCTTTCCCTGATGCAGTAAAACGGTGGCAGCCTTGTCCGTTTTCAGATGGAAAGATATATTAAAATCTCCCCTGCCACTGATGCCCGTTGAAACAGGTATCTCCTGGTTTTCAAAATAGAAGAAAGGCATACGAATCGTTTTGCTATTCTCCGCATAATCTTTCACTCCCGAAACACTGAAACGATACTCATTATTCTTTTTCATTTCCCGAACCAAAGTTAAGGCTACACTACGCCTGTCGGCCAGCAACGCAACGTTCTTCACTTCATTTTCCGAAACGGTAAATATTCCGTTCTCCACAATTACCAGTTCATCAAATTCGGCGACCAAGCTTGTCGGAGAAGTGTTTTTTACCATTTGTAATTTGGGGGCCGTCTTGTCGGGAGAAGTACTGAATTTCCAAATTCTCACTTCGCCCGGTTGCAAATCGATTGTTATCTGTTCGCCATAGTCAAACAGATGACGTTTCGCAAATTCTTTTTCCCCGTCAGTACTAAGGAATGTCCATACAGTCGTGCGGTATAATCCTTTTAATCCTTCGGGCATGCCAATCGTCCGGTCGAGCAGCAGTGTGAACTTTTGGGGACGGTCGGACGGATTGCGCACAGAGATAATACCTTCCTGCCCATTCCAGGCGGAATATCCGTAAGGACCTCCCTTGGCAGGAGTCTGCCCTATAAGTTTTGCATGTCTGAGAATCTCGTAGTTATCACTGATCCAACGCAGTACATCCGCATTTATCACCCACTTCTGTCCTTCATCCATCATGTCGTAGCTGTAATGAAGTTCCCAGAAAGCAGTGCCACGGGTTGCCATCATCATCAGGTATGTGCGAAACTCGTCATCATTCATTTTTCCCGCTAAATTTGCCTTATGGCCATAAATAGGGTCGTGATTATAAAGATGGGCTAAAGGAAACTGAAATGCGCGTGTTTTCACGAAATCAAAATAACGGTCGTCTCTATAGGATAACAGCCGGTCTACTTGTGCCGGACGCTTGACATCCAGTCCTCCCATATCCTGTGAGTTTTGAATCCAGACAGAGTTGGCCCACTGCAAATACCAGGGACTGGGATTCACGTAGCAAGTCAGGTTAATCCAGAAATCATCCCGTTTGGTTCCGCGCTGGTCGCGCATGGCCTGAAGTATATCAATCCACCGTTCCCAATGTTCAGTGACATAGTACATCCCCTGATATCCGCCGGATATGTAATTGCCTGCTGAATCGGCCTGTGGAGGACGAACCATGAAGCCATCCAGTTTCCAGTAGTTGATGTCAAACTTCTTCTGACAATCCAGAAAGAAATCCTTCAGCTTTTGCAGATAGACTTTATGGTTAGTGCAGATATCATCTGCATTTTGGTTCCATTTACCATTACCATTTTTCTCAAGGTACTTGGCAAATCCGCTATTATAGCTATATCCTCCACGGGGTCCCAGCCACAATCCGAAATCAGAAGCAAATTGATGGGCCAGTTTGGAAGGAGTGGCCAATTCATGCGGGAATTTACTGTTGAAAGACCAGAACTTAACCGTATTTTCCTTTTCAAAAGGGCCATAGGCATTCCAGCCATCATCCACTACATAAGAGTCGAGCGGACGGACACCGTTTTGCGTCAATCCGCATTCCACTTCACGGAAGGAGTTCAGAATATTGTTCTCATCGATCTTCATCATAAAGTCATACCATGAGTTATACTGCATACGCAAATTTATCGGGACGGCAATGTCATCGATATAACTGAAAAAATCTGTCCGGATAACATCCATGTCGACACTGCGGGAAGCGCCGAGCACTGCTTCCCAAGTAGAGAATGTGCCGTTTTCCAGTCGATTTTCTTTATCCAGCATATCAAAATTCTTACCGGAATAATAACGGATATGTGCTACATTGTCTTTTGTTATCACCGATTCGGCAACGGGGAACTCCAAGCCCAAAAACATGGCTTGCACATATAGCGGTTGCCCCAAAGAGATATGATAGTTACTGACTCCACCCACGCTTCCTTCCATATCCGGATGTGTCCAGACTGCATAGCCTTCGGGAAGTTTCAGAGATTCGAAATCAATGTAGTCGATGCGTGCCTGGCTGCGCTGTGAATCGGGAACTGTAATTTCCAGGTGTTTCCGCATATAATGCTTTCCGTTTTGCAGTGTATATACCATATTGACTTGCCAATCGACCTCTCCAAGACGGAAACTCTGATAGCGGAAGGTTAGTTTCTTCCCGCCCTCTCCTTCGTCAGTGATGTCAACCTTGTTTAGTGAAAGCTTTGATGAGCGGAGTTCCGCAGTGACAGAATCTTCGCTTAACGTACGTATAATGAATTCCTCGGAAGAAATCTCCGGAACGATTCGGATGGGTTCCGAACCGGTACGCTTATTCACAATGGTTTGTGTGCGCACGTGTCCGTTCACTAAGGAGAATTCACGAGCCAGAAATTCGTTGCCTATAACTACCGAATTCCCATCATGAACCGCATAGACTCCTTTACTTTTTGCCGCTGTCGCCAATGCTGAATAGCAAAATGGCAGAAGCAGAATAATAAAAAAACGTTTTAACATAATGTTGTGTACTTATTCAATTATAATTTCATCAAAATAAAATCTCGTATTTTGTCCCGGATGTACGTGCTGTGCAGGACAGCATCCGGCTCCTTTAGTCGTTACACGGACGTAACGGGCACTTACCTCTTCTTCCAGATTTATCAATAAATCGTCCACATAGCTCCCTTCACGGAATATTTCCTCAGGAGTAAAGTTTATTTCTTTTGCAGAAACGAAGTGCTCATTGTCATTGGATACAGTTATACTGACGGAACCCGGTTTATGGATTGACATGCCATAATTGGTAATACAGCCGATTGTAACGGCTTTCATCTTTTCCTCTTTTTGAAGATCTACAGTGAAGGTAACTGAATCGTTTTCCGGCCAGCCGCACCATTCAAAGTCTGTATGTTTCCGGCTACCTCTGATTCCGTTGGTCAGCACCCGTTCATTCGGTTTATCGCCGAGTATCGGTTTGGCAGTCGCCTTATTCCATTTCACGGGAAGAGCCAGCGTTTTCCCTAATTGCCTTCCTGCGCCGAATGTGGCACAGTTGATTGTCCGGGAATCTTTTACCGTCAACGGGTGTGTATAAAGCATTGAAGTTTCTGTCGGTTCGCTTCCATCCACTGTATAACGAATTTCCACGTCCGGACGAATACATTCCAACCGTACCCTTAATACTCCCTTTTCGGGTGTCACCGTATGTTGGATGTTATACATTGAACGGGCAAAGATGACACGTTTTTTTTCCAGATGGGCTGTGTAGTTATCCAGCGCTTTCAGAAACAAAGGCCAGTCTTTTTGTTCCGGCTGCACCCAAGCAACTTCGGCCAAGGCGGCCAGGCGAGGAAACAATTGATACTCTACATCCGACGGTTTATCACAGAATTCCGTCCACATCGAAGCCTGTATGCCCATCAGCAATGAAGCATATTCCGGTTTCCAATCTTGCTGTATAGGTTCATATTCATATACATCTTTCAGAGTGATATTCCCAAAATAGGTCTGTGGCTCAAACCACTGCGGGCCTTGATAACGAATCAGATACATGACACGTGCCGGGGTCATAATGAAAAGATGTCCTTGTGCCGCCGCTTTCAGTGCAGCCTGGCCGAATCCTCTCCAGCCACAGATAATTGCGCCTTCCGGCAGCTTGCTGTTTGTCAGTTCATCCCATCCTATTATTTCTTTGCCTTTACTACGCACATATCCGGCCACCCGGTTCATAAAGTAACTTTGAAGCTCTTCTTCATGTGCCAGATGTTCCTTTTTTATTCTTGCCTGGCACAGGGGGCATTTTTTCCAGTAAGCTTTCGCAGCTTCGTCTCCCCCTAAATGAATATAGCGGGAAGGAAACAGGGCGGCCACTTCATCAATCACATCCCGGAAAAAAGTAAAAACGCTGTCGTTGCCTGCGCAAAAGACCATACCGCCATTATCTTCCCCCATTCCCGGAAGTACACTGATAAACTTGTTGACCACCGGACAAGCAAACTGCGGGTATGAAGCTAAAGCGGCAGTGCAATGTGCCGGCATTTCAATTTCCGGTATTACTTCAATCTGATGTTTGGCGGCATAGGCTACAATCTCTTTTATATCTTCTTGAGTATAAAATCCTCCTATGGGCGTTGGCTCTCCCGGTCTTGCATTTCTGCGTAGCGGAAAAGGCACATCAGTGCGGTCGGCTCTCCATGCTCCGATTTCCGTCAGGCGCGGATATTTCTTGATTTCAATCCTCCATCCGTTGTCATCGGTCAAATGGAAATGCAGTTTATTTATTTTCAGCATCGCCATGCAATCGATAATCCGCAACAGATTTTCTTTGGGCATAAAGAAGCGTGCCACGTCAAGCATCAATCCTCTATAACTGAAACGTGGCTCGTCAGTAATGGCAACAGCCGGTATTTTCCAATCCACGTCCTCATCTGTAACATTTGAGTTTTCTATTGCCGGAGGCAATAATTGGCGAATGGTCTGCAAGGCATAGAAGAATCCCCTGCAATCAGCAGCCTTGATAAGGATTTCGTTTGAAGAGACATTTAAAGAATAGGCCTCGTCTTTTAAAGAGGCGTCTGTTACGAAACGGATATCTCCTTTCTTGCCGCCTACTTTCAATCCTAGGGTAAACCTGGCAGAACGGGTAAACTGGCCGATTAGTTCGTTTGCCACTTCCGCTTGTTCCTTGTTTTCTACCGCAAATACGGTTTGGGCAGAGAAAACATAGTCACCGTTTCCCGGTGCTAATTGCGAGGGACGTGGAACCAGGGAAATGGCAGTGTGTGCCAAGTCGTTGTTGCCATACACCGTCAGAGTGAATGACAGTAAGCTTACGAATATAATAGTGTATTTATTCATGATATTACTTGATAAATGGGGCATTTTGCAAAAGAAGAAGGCTTTAAAGAATAAAGGGGCGATATCAACATCGACCCTTTATTCTTTCTTAAAAAACCTAAGATACAATTTAAAGATATAATAAGAGATATAAATCTCTAATCACAATCGTATGTATAATCGGCCACCGACCCTGTTTCTATAGGCCATCCCGGATTCTGGTAAATATTGGAATTTTCCAAATCAGTGGCGTCACCGGCTGTCAGCAATATCTCGCTCAACGGTATCGGTTCCAGATAATGCGGTTTAGGGAAGTTGTATCCGTTATAAGCTTTATCCGATTCGTTTACTCTAAAAACTCTTATATATTTGCTTTCCGGATCTCCGGGATCATATTGAGAAATAACATCTTCTTTTAATGTAATCGGTGGTTCAGCATTAGCATATCTTCTAAACATCACATCCCACAGATTCATACCCATCATATCATAGTTTACCATATTGTCCAGAGCACGCCATCTCTTCAGGTCGTTCAGTCGCATGCCTTCGGCTATGAATTCACAGCGTCGTTCCCTGCGAATGTTATACAATGTAGCGTCTATGCCTTTAGTCTTTGCCGCCAAATCACGTTCCTGTGACAAGTCAGTACGACTGATGGTAAGCATATAATCCGAATTCGTCTTCGCTCTGTCGCGTAACGCTCTCCAATAGGAATCGCAATTGCCTCCCAAGTCCTTATGTCTCTCATAATAGGCTTCCAGATAGATGCAATAGGCTTCTGCCGACCTGAATATAGGATTTGCGGTGGTTCCTCCGGTTTCCGAGCCTGCTTGGTCCGGATTTAGCCATTTGGATACCTGATAACCGGTTGGCGTATATTCATTGTCACGAGATCCGATTCGGGGCAAGAACACATTGTTCAGTGATTCCACCAAACGGTTATCCCGGTGTGCCAACACCCGTTCGATAGTGATATCCGATTGATAGTAATCTCCGGCCGCATAAATGGGAAGTCCGTTATTCATCAGGAAAGACTCTACCAATGAACGGGTGTATCCGGTTTTTCCGGCTAAACTCAACGCCCGGTTTACTCCGTGTCCATTTACTGTCGCTACATAGCTTTTTGCCAACAATACCTCAGGAATTGTATCAATGACATCAGACGTGAACATCTTTTTATAGTCTTTACACAAAGGACGTACTTTTGCTACCATGTCCGAATACTCAATGGCTTTATCCAGGAAGAAGTTGATTTCAGCCTCTGCACTTCCCGCCTTAAATGTGAAATCAGGATGCATTTTGGCTCCCACCCATTTGGCATTGCCCGGCACGAAGCAAGTACCGGCATGATATTTCTCCCACGTCGCTTCGAATAATGCCACGCGGGCCAGCATCAGGCGGGCGCAATCCCGACTCAAACGTCCGGTAGATGGCGCAGTTTCCATCATCAGGCTGTCGGCTATCTCCAGGTCACGAATCATGAAACGTGCCACTTCATTGCGGGGAGCGCGCCGGGTACTTACTTTCAGGATGCTAATGTCGTCCGGCAATACTTTATCAATAATGGGCACATCTCCATAATTGGTCAATAGGCGATAGTAATCGTATGCCCTGAAAAAGTAGACTTCTCCCAGGTAATGGTTGATTTCCTTTTCAGTGCCGGTGATTTCCTTATTCTCTATTCTTTCCCGAATCAGGTTGATGAAATAGTTGCATTGGCGGATTGTAGTGAATTTCCATGCACTGTTGTCGCCCAACTTAGGAACTTCCTTTACTCCCGGATAAAAGTTACTGTTGGACCAGAAGGAGGTCTGGTTATCACTGTTTTCATCATCCCTGTAAGGACCTCCGTTCATGTATGATTTGTTACTGGGAAATAAGGAATAGAATGTATTGGCAAAATATGCCATATCTTTTGTCGACTTCAGAAATATATTTTCATTACCGAAGTCAAGAGGTTCTCTTTGCAGGAAATCCTCGCAGGAAGACAGCAGGAAACCTCCCATCACTAGAAACAAGGTTATATATTTTTTCATATTCTTTTTCATTATATTTATTTAGAACATTACATTGACTCCTACGGAGAAAGTGCGGTACATCGGATAAGTTTTACCGATACCGTAAGCCTGTGCCGACGAACCGAGCGCTTCCGGATCAAGAATCATCAGGTTCGTGAATGTCAGCAGGTTTTCAGCAGAAACGTATATGCGCAATTTCTTTATATATTTCTTTATAGAAGCAAGTTGCGGAAGCGTATAACCCAAAGTAACATTCTTCAGGCGCAGATAGGAAGCGTCCTGCAGATAATGGTCGTTGCACTGGGAGTTATTCCTGTCGGTACGGATACGTGCATAATAAGCATCGGTATTGGCTCCCAGCGGATGATTCGCATAGCGGAAATAATCCATGTGCTCCTTGTAGATGGAACGCTGCCAAGCGCCTGACACACCAAAGAAACTCGGTGAATCGAGAAAAACGTCTCTCTTGCCCACACCCTGGAAGAAGCAACTGAAGTCCAGGTATTTCCAGCGGAGTGTGCCGCGGATACCATACGAATAACGGGGAGTAGAATTTCCGATTACCGTTAAGTCGCCATGAGAGTCTACAGTCTCAGAGCCTTTGGTGATGGCGGGATTGTCGTCCAGATTGGCATACATGAAGTCGCCTCCTCCCCATAATGAGTTGCCGATGGCTGTTTGGTCGTGCTGAGCTATATGATCGGCCATTTCCTGATCGTTTTTCGCAATTCCAATCACACGTAATCCCCAGATATCTCCTAAATCCTTGCCTTTATAGTATTTGGATAATTCTTTGTTAGGGCTGTCGTATTTAGTAATGATTGATTTGAAATCGCTCAAGGTGACATACAATTCATAGCTCCAGTCTTTACCGATGCGATCGGTCCAGCTTGCTTCCAACTCCCAACCGCGTGTACGCAGTTCGGCATTGTTCGTTTTAGGCACATTGGCTCCATAGACAGCCGGTACGGGTAATGCAGGCCCTACGGCATCTTTCGTTTTACGCTCGTACCACTCTCCCATTATACTCAGACGGGAGTTGAAGAAAGCAAGATCCACACCGGCGTTAGTGTTCTGCACGGTTTCCCAAGTGATATTTGTGGAGAACGGAGCCGGAGCCTTCAATTGTGTGGCAGCTACACCGTCAAAAACATAATCGGACATAGGGTTTGTGAACATCTTCTGGAAATAAGGATAAAAACTATTTGTATTCTGGCTGCCTAACGAACCGAATGAAGCTCTGATCTTGAACATATCCCAACCGGTCTTTTCTTTTATTTTTTCGAAGAAAGGTTCTTCGGCAATGTTCCAACCCACAGAGAATGAAGGAAAGAATCCCCAACGTTTGTCTGTTGGAAAGCGGGAGGCAGCATCAGCTCTGAAGTTCACTTCGGCCAAATAACGCATGGCGTAATTGTAGTTGAGCCTGCTGAAAATACCGAGAGTGGACCATTCTGATTTCTGTTCGCTCGTAAGGTTGGTCGGGTCGTTTACGATCCATGGATTATCATCCGAAACAATCTTGGAAGAACCGATTCTGGAATAAGACGTAGAATAATATTCGGACTGGGTTCCCAACAGTATCTTGAAATAGTGTTTCTTCAACTGTTTCTCATAATCTGTGCGTGCACTGAAGTTCCAGTAGTTTATGCGGCCGTTACCTACCTCATAGTAGCTTTCTCCCGCACCCGGCTGAACGTTGAAACTGCCGTTTTCTTTTACTTCATGCTTCACTGCCACATCTTTCAATACACCGGTTGCCACTACTCTGCCATCCGGTAATGTATTATATATCTTCTTGAACTGACGGGTATCATTGGGCGTTTCTATCCTGCTACTGAAATCAACATATATTTTCCAATCCTTGACGGGTTCGATAATTACTTTTCCCTGATTATAGAAGCTTTTACCGTTGGCAATCTGGTCTCCACCGTGCTGTAGGGCTTCAATGCCCGAACTGGTATGATATTCTCCGTTGGGAAACGTGACCGGAACCAGGGGATACGTGCGGCCCAGATTATGGAAGAAAAGATCGTTCATGGCAGACGGCTTTTGGTTTTTATCCAATATCATGCGGGTAGTCCAGTAAACCGAAACGATTTTATTCATCTTAATTGTAAAGTTTCCGTTCAGGGAGAAGTTTTCGTATTTATCATCGGAGTAGCGGAACAGACCGTTCTGGTTCAGATAGCGTCCGGAAATATAATAATTGAATTTATCACTGCCGCCACTCATACTGACGTTGTGTTCCTGAGAGTAAGACGCATTCTTCAAGTGCACATCATACCAGTTTGTATTGGCCCAGCATTGCTGGTCGCCTACCCACCACACTTCACCGGTTTCTTCATTGGGCTTTCCCGGTTCGATGCCGTATTGAAGGTAAGGAACATCTGGAAGGCTGGTACCATTCATCAAGGCTAAGATTCTATCGGTATTGATCTGACTATTGCCTCCTGCATTCGTAAAAGCGTCATTCACAGCCAAGGCATATTCGTAAGAATTGACCATGTTGGGGGTATTGATAGGCTGGGATATGCGTACGTTTCCCGAATAAGAGATATTGAATCCTCTGTCACCCTTCTTCAAGGTGACAAGAATCACACCGTAGGGAGCACGCGAACCGTAAATGGCTGCTGCGGCGGCATCCTTCAAGATGGTGATATTTTCAACATCATTGGGGTTCAGGGTAGACAAGTCTCCTTCCATGCCGTCAATCAGCACAAGCGGGGAAGCCTTGCTGCCGGTTCCGTCCTGGTCTATATCTTCCAGTCCCACTCCACGGATGTTGATCTCCATTTTCTGGCCGGGTGCACCACCCATATCGTTGGTGATATTCAGTCCGGCTACCGCTCCTTGAAGACCGTCTGCAACACTGGTGATAGGGCGTGAAGCAAGTACTTTGGTGTCTACACTTTTAACGGCTCCCGTCAGATTCGCTTTTTTCTGAGTACCGAATCCTACAATAACCACTTCGTTTAACATCTGTGAATCTTCACGCAACACTACTTTCATCTTCTTACCCTTGGTGGCAGGCACTGTCTGTTTCTGATATCCGAGATAGGTAAACTCCAATGACTGTTTCGCATCGGCTTCTATGCTAAAATTTCCGTCGAGGTCTGTGATTGTACCTGTCCCGTGATTCTCTTTTATAACGACATTTACACCCGGTAATGGTTCACCGCTTTCATCAACAACTACACCGGTGACTTTCGTTGTTTGTGCACAGATTATACTGTTCAGTATAAAAAGACACCCCATCATTATAATATATCTATATTTCATAAGGTTAGTTTTTATAGTAAAGATTTAATTAGCTACCACGTGGGGCTGTACGATTACAACTGTCTTCACAATGGCAGAATCGCCTGCTATCACAGAATAGTAAACTTTTCTGTCGTTTTTTGTTTTATTGTTCGACACGGTGGATGTTATAGTCGCATCTCCGCCTCCCCGGGGGGATGAAGGGATGGACATCCACCCTGACAGGCCGGCTTTGTTTTGACATTTGGCACTCCATGAGCAATTTGTGGTGATTTTAAAAACCATCATATTTGCGGTACTCGGGATTATTATCGAATCTCCGGTGTATTGGTTTCCCAGCGTATCACTGACTGAGAAATCCAGATAAAGAGGTTCAAAAACTCCCGGAGTCTTAATATCCTTTTCGCAACTGCCGCAGAAGAAACTGCCGATTGCCAAGAAGGAAAGCAGGACTAATTGTTTTTTTCTCATTTTACATTAGATTAAATTATACATATGGTTAACTATTTCACGATCAACAGTCTGGAGTATTGTTTTCCGGAATCCGTCAGTAAACGCAACAAATAGTAGCCGGATGCAAGTTTCCCGTATTCATACCGGAAGATGCCCTCTGCTGATATCTCTAAAGTTTGTAACAGTACTCCCGAATTAGTGTACATAAGTAGTTTGCATCCTTTTTCCCCTTCAGGTATGGTTATATCGGTTACGCCTTCCGACGGATTTGGATAAATGGAAAACTCAGTATTTTCAGTTTTTACTTTTTCAATAGCGGTAGGAGTCATGTCTACTTTCGTCACTAATGTGTCTACATTGGATGAAATGGCATAAGCCGATGACTTGAACAGGCTCAACGGATGATTCGTATCAGGGAAATCAATATTCAGCGACCAACACATGATGCCACCCAGTCCTTGTTTCTTCACTTGCTCCGAACGCCAACGGGTCTGGTAGGTTCCCGTAAAGTAATAGCCGTTTGAATAATTATCATCCGGACCGATTTCTCCGACCTGATGGATACGTACCGGTGGATTGTTTGTTTGCGAACCATCGGCATTGTATTGCTTGCTGGTGCTGCCTGCAAAAGACATCACTATTTTTTCTTCCGGATATTCCCAAGCCAGGAATTTGTTGTAGGCTTCCGGGAAACTTTCATAGGTGAAATGCTCTTTAGCCGGACCGTAATTCTGGAACAAGAAATAGTCTACAGACTTCATATCTTCTTTAGGAAACCAATATGAAACGGTGTGTGGAGAAACTGTCAGAGTCTTGCCCTCCTTCAATTTGCTGCGAAGCAAAGTCATCAGTTTACCATAGTTTGTCCATGCAGCATCCTGACCGCCATATCCCGGCCATTCCAGGTCGAAATCCACGCCATCCAGATTATCGTCATTATTTATAATATCAGCCATTTCGGTAGTGAAACGCTCCCTTTTTGCCGCATTGCCTATCACTGTTTTCCAATCGGAACCACCCGAAACACTCAGGCGAATTTTGAATCCGCGGTGATTGGCATACGCCGTGCGCATGATGTTCAGATATTCTTTATAAGAAAAACAGTCATATCCGGGATCTTCCGGCTTATTGTATGGCCAGTAACTGCCTGCATAAAAGGCATAATTCACTCCAACATTTTTCCCGAATCCGGGCAAATTCAGACCATTATCACCCATTGAGAAAATCTCGTCGCGTCCGCTGCCCTTGTTCCAGATTATGGTTTCATCTATTTTGCCCACAAAATTCTCTCCAATAGTAGCTTCCACATCAGCAAGTTCGGCAAGTGGCAACACCCACGACTTTTTTATCTCAGGATACAAATAAGGGTAAATGTTCAGTTTCTTTTTGTTGCAGGCAAAAAGAAAAGTTCTGTTTAACTCATAATAACGATCAGAGGTTGAAAAACCCAAATGAATCCATTTACCGGTTACGATTTCTCCCGCACATTTGTATTTATATTCGTCTCCATTTACTCGGAGAATTACTTCTGCATTGCTTTCTTCGCCTAGACGAAGAGATATTCCCATATTTTCGTTTTTCTCCTTTTTCAAGAGAAAAGCACCTTCCACCCACCGGTCGATATAGAACCAGGTGCAGAATGAATAATCGTCGGTTGGAGTCATTGCTTTGACACCTGCACTCATTTTTCCAGTACCGTCAAAAGCCAGCATACCTCCGTTACGCCCCTCATAAGATTCTAAATAGGATGCTCCTCCTGTCAGTACTCCTCTGTCGAATGGCAGGCTCACACTGGCCGAACCATCGCTTCCTATTCCGGCAATCAGCGCGACTAAATCATTGCATAGCAGGTATTTGTCACGGTCTGTTCCTGTGTCGGAGAAACGTCCAAAATCGGTATAAGCAGTAACTATACGGTATTTAAAGAAGGAATTATCTGTGACCTCCACACGGTGTGCATTTCCGTTCATTATGCCATGATGGCGGAATGTATAATCTACGATGTTATCGCATAATTCCTGATCGAATTTGTAGTATGCAATCAAAGATTCATAGTCCGGATGAAATTTATTAATGGTATTATCCCACAGGATAAATCCTTTTACACTGGGATCATGTGTTAAGTATTCCGTTGTATCGAGTATGGTACTCCATAAACGAAACTCATCTATTTTTCCCTTAAATGCTTCTCCTATTCTGAATTCCGAATCGCTGTCCGGAATCGTTAGTGAAGAAGAAACTGTAGGAGAATTTATTTCTTCCCCATTAACATAAGAAGTGATATTGCTCCCGTCTACCATAAAAGTCAATTGTGACCAGGCACTCACTGAAAAGTGGTCTGATTGGAGCTGGATATTCTGGTTACCTATATGAAAAACAATTGTACCTTCCGCCGGACCCAGGCATGCCTCAAAAATGTCGGCACCTGCTCCTCGTTTAAAAATAGATGCACCCGGTGTCCATTCGGAGGGATACATCCAAAACTGAACTGTGTATTTAGAGAGGTTATTTAGTTCTGATATACAATTAAATTTGATATCACTGTTGCCATCGAACGCTACCGCGTAATTTTTGACTTGGGCAAACGAGGTCAGGCAAAAAAGGAGGGAAATAAAAAAGCAGAAAAGTCTGTTCATAATATTAAATTTTTCATGAAAGAAGGATATGATTCTTATTTTGAGAAAACATATCCTTCAACCAATACCTAAAGATTAATTATTCACTACTTTTGTTGTGGTAGTCTTAGTCTTTACTATAAAAACGCCTTTACCATTCAAAGGCAATGCAAGCACATCAGAAGTAGCTTTCTGAGATGAAATCAATGTTCCTAAAATTGAATATACTTCTACTTTATCACCGGATTCTAAATTTGAAATTGTCAGGAGGTTGTTTGAAACGTTGCAACGTACCTTGTTACCTTCAAATGTCGGAGTGTTGATTCCGGTTACAATCTGACCGTTTTCCAGAGTTAAATATTTCATGAAGTTTGCAGCTTTACCTTTAGCATATGCGCCGTCTGTCGGGGACGTGAATTTTATTTCTTTAATAAGAAGAGCGCCCGTATCAAATTTTGCGCCATTAAACCCGATAGTAAATGCAAATGGATTTCCATCAGGCGTACCCACCTGGAAGTCATATTCCACCTTTTGCCAACCTTCATTCAATTCATACATTTCTTCTGTCTCCACATCTTTCACCATCATGTCAAATGAAAGAATTCCACTAAAAGAGTTTAATACAGAATTAGGTCCAACTGCTTTAATTTCTAATTTTGAAATTATGCCACTATTAGGATCTGGATCCGGATCAGCTTCCCAAGCTTTATAAGTAATGGAAACACGGATGAACGGAGCGGCAGCATCTTCTCCGCCTGTCGGGGTTTTTTCCGGATCAGAATAAAATGCAAGTTGAGTCCAAGCAGGAATAGAACCTGTGGCTTTGGTACCTTTTGAAAAGACTGCATCATCACAGTTAACACCTTTAAAGCATAATACTTTTCCAATACCTTCGGCCGTTAAATCAAGAATCTGCAAACCGGCCTGCAAATTCTTAAATGCATCCGTACTTTTACTATCCCAAAATGCACCTCCGGTAGCATTTACATACCCAACTTTCGATTCTTTAGCAGCATCGAGATTTCCCGGTCCCCAACCATTATTACAACCATCAATAACGTATTGTCCTTCCGGTTGATTGGCAAAATCATAACGTGAAGGAGTAATGTCGTTTTGTGCCATAGCACTGGCAGCTACTACTAACATAGCTGTGGAAAAGAGTAGTTTTCTTTTCATAATATTAAAGAGTTTAAAATTAATATTGGGAGGCAATCTTAACCTCCGTTTTCTGCTTGCAAACATACGATATTGCACATTACCGGATGTTTAATAATGATTTTGCAGTTTTTGAATTTGTTTGAAACAGAAAAAGAAAACGACTGATTAGACAAAAGATGAAACTTAGGCAGACAAAAGTGAACAAACCTCCTTATTAAATTCTCAGGAAAATTCTCTTTTTGTACATTGTGCGAAGAATAAAGACTCATTTATTCATTATCCTGTTCTGTTTCCATAGACTTTCGATGTTCTTCTTTATATTGGGATGGTGTTTTCCCGGTATACCGCTTAAACATAGTGCTGAAATAGCGGGAAGAAGAAAAACCGGCCTTTTCTGAAATTTCCGTAAAATTCATATTCGTGTTGGTTATCAAATATATAACTCTTTCTAAACGGAATTTATTAATATAGTCATTTCCTCCCATGTCGGTGATGGCTTTTAGCTTATTATAAAAAGTGGCACGGCTCATGCATAACTCCTTACACAGGAAACTTATGTCTAAATCGGGATTCCCCAGGTGTTCGGTTATCAGTTCATTTGTTTTAAGCAGGAAAGCTTCATCTATCTGGCTAAATGTCACTTCTTCGGGTGGCGGAAGCAATCCTCTGTTCAAATATCGTGCTTTCATCTGTTCCCTGTTACGTAAACGTCCACGGATCACTTCCAATAATATTTCTTCTTCAAACGGTTTAACCAAATAGGCATCTGCTCCCGTTTTGTATCCCTGTAACCGGCTTGCATCATCATCGCGGGCTGTCAGAAGAATAACAGGGATATGACTGATGCTGATATCTTCTTTTATTTGCCTGCAAAGCTCATAGCCATTCATTCGCGGCATCATTACATCGCTTATGACAATGTCGGGTTGGTACTTACGAACTATTTCCAAAGCTTTCTCTCCATCAGGGGCAGTATATATCTGATTGAAACTCTTGCAGAAAGCGCTTTTGATAAAATCTATCAGTTCTTTATTGTCATCAACTACCAATAGCGAGTATTTATTCAGTTTGATACTCACACTATTAACGGCTTTATCTTCAGTCATATCGGATATCAGTTCGTTCAGGTAGGGTCTAGGTTTATATGATACTTCCGATGAGATTTGCTTAAGTGGAAGTTCAAAGAAAAATGTGGCTCCGCCATCTTCATTATCTTTAACAGCGATCTTTCCTCCATGTAATTCCACCAAAATTTTGGAATAGGATAAACCGATTCCTGTTCCTGTACGTTCTCCTGTTCCTTGATAAAATCGAGTGAACAGCTTCTGCGGATCTGCCTGTTTTAGCCCGCATCCCTGATCTATAACCGAAATACGGACAGATGCGGTGGCAGGCAATAATTCTGTTTGAATAATGATTTGGGAATTTTCAGGACTATGTTTCAGAGCATTTATCAATAAATTAGTCAAGATTATCTCACACTTATCTTTGTCAAGACAAACGATTTTGACTCGTTCGTCGAATCGACATAAAAAGTGTACATTTCTGGCATCTCCTTCACCAATGAAATCTGTTGTAACATTTTGTATCCAATTATTCAATAGTTGGGGCTGAAACTGAACCGTATTTATCCCAACTTCCATTTTACGCAAATCAAGTACCATGTTGAGCAAGTCTTTCATCCGTTGTGACTGCTTGTAGATGCTCTTCAAGGCCGAATAATTTGCGCTATTGGAAGATAGGGAGCGTAGGATATGGTTCAGTGGCGCATGTATCAATGTTAATGGAGTGCGGAGTTCATGACTGATATTAATGAGAAAACGTACTTTCTCTTCATATATTTCTTTCTCATGCTCCTTCATTGCCCACTTTAGTTTATTCTCTTTATGGCGTAAAATGATGATGAACGTCCAGGTTATAATTCCCAATATGACCAGGACATAACAAAGAATGCACCACCAAGTTTTGTACCAAGGGGGTAAAACTGTCAATTCCAAAACCTGCTGTAAGGGAGTCCATCCCCCGTTCCTCATGCTGCATGAGACCAGTATCCGGTATGTTCCGGAAGGTAATGAACGGATAAGTATTTCCGGAGTATACGAATCAATGCATTGTTCGTTTAGTCCGGCAATTTGGTAGCGGTAAATTCTTTGCCGGAAAAGATCTGCCTCACAGGACATAATACGTACACTGATAGCTTTGCTGTTCCAGGGTACAGATATACTTACCGGATTATCCTTTAATTGTTCATTAACAGATTCTCCGGCAATAAGAATATCTGTAAGTCGTATCTGAGGAGCAACAGTTCTCTCTATGGGAAGATTTTTGTCTATATAAAGCAGCCCTTTTCCTCCTCCCAAGTATATATTTCCTGAAGCGGAAATCAATTTAGATTTTGCCAAATATTCATTTGGAAGTACTCCATCTGATTTACCGAAAAGCATAAATTCTTTCTCATTAATCAGCCATGCAAAAAGCATTTCATCAACAGCAACCCAGACTTTTCCATGATTATCATTTATTACAGACCGTACATTTGTAAACAAAGGTGTAGGAATAAACTGAATGGATTGCTTCGCTGCATCATAATACCTGAGACCATGGTTTGTGCCAATCCAAAATATTCCATGCTCATCTCTGGAGACGCAGTTTATAAATGTATCTTTCTTTATTGTATATATACATTTCAATTTATTATATTGTTTGTCAAGCGAGTATATACTTTGGGCATCAAACAAGTAAGTGGCATGAGCGTCATGTGAGACAGGCGCCAGAGTACCGGTAATCTCGATTCCTTCCTCTTCCGTTACAACTCTGGCATTACCAGTTGCAATCGTATATTGGTATATCCGGTCTCCCAATAACAAAACTGTCTCCGGCTCGTATTGATAAATGTTAATTGTTTTTCCGCTATAGAGGAGCATTTGGTTTATGTATTCATCATGAATTTTCAAGGGATTGATTTTACCGGTTTTCTTTGAGAATGTATATAATCCTTTTGAAAAAACAGACAATAACAGTTCAGAAGATGTAAACCCACTGATAGAAGCAACTTTCTTTCCAGTCGTATTAGAATAGTGTGTAAATTTTTCCGTTGAAGGATTAAGCTTGTTAATGCCACCTCCGTCTGTCCCAATCCAGATTTCATCCTCGGAAGGATCTCTATAAAGACACAAGACTGTATTATCACTCAGCCCTTTACAATCACCGAGAGGTACTTCAGCATATGTTTTCATTGACACTTCTTTGATACCGATAAGTCCATTACGAATACTGCCCACCCACATGTTATTGTTTGCATCGTTATAAAGACTCAGAATAGAATTGCAGGTGAACGAATATTTGTCTCCGGGCACATGCTCTAATATGGAAATTTCATGGGTTTCAGGATCTAATATATTAATTCCACCACCGTCCGTTCCAATCCAGATATGAGAATCTTTTTCAATCATGCAAAGTACTACATTGTTATTCAATTTTGAGTTTCCTGTAACATATGAAGCCAATAAGGTACCATCATGTGCAAGACATCGTATGCCATTATTATAAGGTGCGAGCCAGATTCTTCCTTTTGAATCAAGCAAAACTTCCCGGATATCTTTTCCATAATTAAAAGGAGGAGATGTTACCTCCCCGGTCCGGAGATTCAACAATATGATGCCTTGCCATCGGCTGCAGCATAACAGGGTTTCCTTATCCCAGAAATTGATATAGGAAATAGCAAATAGGCCTATGTCACTGAAATCATGCAGGAGCCTGATGGCGTCATCTCCATAATTGTATTGATAGATTTTGTTTCTTCCGCCTAAAAGTATTCCTTGTTCAGTTCGGCATACAGTGTTGGCCATAACGATGTGCCCATATTGATCTCTCAAGAGAGAAAAATCGTCACTCCGGCGTCTGTAGCGTACTACGCCTTTTTCTGTTAATACCCAAAGATTATGTAAACTGTCTTCCGCCACATGAAGAATATTATTATGCGGCAATGAATTGGGATTCTCCGGAGAATGAGTATATTTTTTCAATTCATGTCCGTCAAATCGTCCCAATCCTGTGCGTGTACCAATCCAGACAAAACTATTTTTCTCTGCATATATGCAATTAACAGTAGTAGACAAACCTTCCTTAAGAGCAACCTGCTCAAAGTAATAATTATTGGCTCTAATTTGGCTGGTTTGCAATAGCCAAATCAAAAGTATAGACAAGCGAAGACAGAAATGGACAGTAGTTTTCATATAAGTTACTTTGTATAATCTTAAAAGGTTTTATTGTATCAGATCTCATGTATTATAATGAAGCAAAGATAGCGTATTATAATAAAAGCATCTTTTCACTTTTGTCTATAACATGTTCGAAAATGTATAATAATCACTTTTTGTAGGCAAGAGCTGTGCTTTTCGGGAAAAAAAACGAAAATAGAGCTTGGGTATAGTCTTTTCTTTACAGGAAAGAAAAAGAAACAATCCTAATAATAAAAGTAAGCTCCCGAGAGTCTGTGCAAAAACTACTTTTTTGGAAGATAAAATTCTTTTTTCTGCATTTCATATTTTATCAACAATAAGGACATATATAATGATACTAATGCCAACTCCTGATACATTATTGGTTAACATTAATGCTCTTGAATCTTTGTCTGTTAGACTTATTTGAGTATCATTACTATTCTTCAATTCCGTATCAAGAGTTTCGTATTTCCTACGCCTGTCTTGTTGTAATTTAATCTTAGATTTAAGAAGTTCTTTTTCTTCTTCTTTATCAGTCTTATCTAAAGCTGCTTCAAATTCTTCAATACGGTTATCTATATATTCAAGATGTCTGTCTATCTTCTTTTGTGTATAATTGTTTCTGAGACTATTTTGGGCAAATATCTTAAAAGAATCTATACCTATGGTTTCGCCTTCTATCAGACCCATATCCTTTAGCATAAGGACAAACTGCCTAAAGACTTTTCTAAAAGCCTCCGCATTATTTTTTCTAAAATAAGCAATTGTCCGAAAAGAGGGCATTAAGCCTCCTAATAGCCACCATAATTCCACATTTACTTTACAGGAGTGTTCCAACTTTCTTGATGACCTTATTGAGTGCTTATAACCATATAAATACAATTTTAGTAATGTTGCAGGATTATACGGTGGTCTCCCTTCTGATTGAAGTTTGACATATTTAAACCCAAGCTCATCTATAGGCAAGATATCCACAAATAAATCGATAACCCTTGCCCAAGAATCTGGAGCAACCA
>ENA-UERN01000033-UERN01000033.1-human-gut-metagenome-genome-assembly--contig:-NODE-33-length-156397-cov-15.075768_pt1 | contig 156397 bp, 149 predicted proteins | sample MGYA00242950_ERZ507950 | MGnify/ENA primary metagenome ERZ507950 (study PRJEB26167, sample SAMN06115515) | human gut metagenome | host: Homo sapiens | place: China:Ningxia | collected 2014-11-26...
CTGCTTCTGTGCTTCGATTCGCTCTACCCGCCCTTCCGCCAACAATTTCTTGTAGAACTGTTGCAGATGCAGCGTCGACAGATCATTCAACGGGATCTTATGTGCGGGATCTGCTCTATGACGCTCTGCGCGACGCGGACACCTCCGTAGAAGCCTTTGAAGAGAGCGTTTCGTCTGAGAATGTCTACCAGCATTGCGGGATCACCAGAACGGCCAATCCGAGGGGCCGTCCGCCGAAGAAGAAGGCGGGTGAGAAAGCATGACCAACGAGCAACTAATTCGCCAATATTATGACGGTGATGAAGCTGCGCTGGAAAAGCTGTACCATAAAAATATCGGGCTGATCCGCGGAATCGCCAAGGAAGCCGCGGAGGCGTTCAACTGTCTGACGGCGGACCCACATCATCCGAATCAGCTTTCTGCGTATACGAAAACGATTCTGGACGATCTCTGCGGTGAGGGCGCGTTGGAGCTTCTAACGCGGATACAGAGCCGGGAATATGACGAAAGCCGCGCCGTGCTCACCACCTATCTTTACCCACATTTGAAGGGGCGCATGACCCGCTGGCTGGAGCAGAATATTGGCTGCATGGCGTTGAGCAAGAACGAGATGGCCGCTGTCCGGCAGGTGCAGAGGCTGTATCATGTTGCATGGAAGGATACCGGTGAAATCGCGGAGGAGCTGGGTATCCCTGAGGCTCGTGTCAGCCGATATGTTCGCTACAACACCCATTTCCTCGGTGTGCATGATCTTGTCCCGGAGGGCTATGACGGCGATCCCTACGAGCGGCTGATGCCGGGGATGCTCTCCGTTTCGGCGGAGCAAGCCGTGTACCGCAAAGTCTGCATCGAGTTCCTTCGGGAGCTGTTCGATACCCTGCCGAAGAAGGACAGGGACATTCTCGGCAAGACCTGCGGCGTGTTCGGATACCCGGAGGCAACTTTGAAAGAGATCGGGATGTATCACATGATGAAGGAGTCCGCCGTGGAGAAGGCAAAGAACCGTGCCGTCGAGAAGCTGAGAGAAGCCTATCCCGGCAGCAGGCTTCAGGTATGGAGGACTGTTCATCGTATGCTGCGGAGGCCGGTCCTGCCGCCGGGGGAAGACCGTGAGCTGCGGCGCAATTTCCCGCAGTATGTCCGCGCCTTGGCGGAGGTCTATGGCGTGCTGAACAAGCTATGATCTGACAACATCGTCAATATTGAGCTTCATCAAATTCTGCAAAACCTTTACAAAACCTGCATAGACAGGCTGCGAAAACCGTGCTATACTATGTGCCAAAATCAGAAGCGGTATTTGAAAGAAGGTGTGCACGTTGATAGAACCCATACTCTATCTGAAGCGTCATTTGACTTCTTTTCAAATCATGATCCTCGGCTTTGCGGGTGTGATCCTGCTGGGGGCGCTGGTGCTGATGCTGCCTATCGCCACAGTACAGCGGGTCTGGACGCCGTTTCATGAGGCACTGTTCACCTCCACTTCCGCTGTCTGCGTGACGGGACTGGTGGTACAGGATACCGGCAGCTACTGGTCTGCCTTCGGCCAGACGGTGATTTTGCTGCTGATCCAGATCGGCGGGTTGGGCGTGATCACCGGTGCGGTGACGTTCCTGATGCTCGCCGGGCGGAACATCACGCTCAAGGAGCGCAGCGCCATGCAGGACGCCATCTCCGCTCCCGCGGTGGGCGGCATCGTACGCCTGACGCGGTTTATCCTGAGAGGAACCCTGATCGTCGAGCTGCTGGGCGCGTTGGCGCTGCTGCCGGTGTTCTGCCGGGACTATGGGCTGCGGGGCGTATGGATGTCCGTTTTCCATTCCGTTTCCGCCTTCTGCAATGCGGGTTTCGATATTCTGGGGCGGGCAGACGCCCTCTATCCCTCGCTGACGGCCTATGCCGCAGACCCGCTGGTCAACATCGTCATCATGCTGCTGATCATCGTGGGCGGCATCGGCTTTCTAACGTGGGACGATGTCTGTACGCACGGTCTGCACCTGCGGCGTTACCGGATGCAGAGCAAGGTCATTCTGAGTGCGACGGCGCTTTTGATCACGATTCCGGCGTTTCTCTTTTATCTAACAGACTTTGCGGACCTCCCCGTGGGAGAGCGGGCTTTGGCCTCGCTCTTTCAGGCGGTCACACCGCGGACGGCAGGCTACAACACGGTTGATCTAACGAAAATGAGCGATACCTCGCAGGCGGTCACGATCCTGCTGATGCTCACCGGCGGCGCGCCCGGTTCCACAGCAGGCGGCATGAAGGTCACAACACTGGCGGTGCTCATTGCCAACGCCGCGGCAGCCTTCCACAGGAGAGAGGACTCGCGGCTCTTTGATCGCAGATTGGACTATTCTGCCGTCCGCAATGCCGCCGCGATCTTACTGCTGTATCTGTCCTTGACGTTTGTTGGCGCGGCGGTCATCAGCGAGGTCGAGGGCCTGCCGCTGGGCGCTTGCCTCTATGAGACTGCCTCCGCCGCGGGCACGGTGGGACTGACGCTGGGACTGACGCCGCAGCTCGGGACGCTGTCGCAAAGCATTCTCATTCTGCTGATGTTCTTTGGGCGCGTCGGGGGACTGACCTTGATCTACGCCGCGTTTTCCGGGCATGACCTGACCTATGCCCGGTATCCGAAGGAAATGATCACCGTAGGCTGAAAGGAGCGCACGATGAAATCTGTATTGTTGATCGGACTTGGCCGCTTCGGGCGGCATCTTGCCATGCAGCTGAATGAGCTTGGCCATCAGGTGATGGCGGTGGACAAGGACGAGGAGCGCGTCAATGAATGCATGCCCTTTGTCACCAACGCGCAGATCGGTGACAGCACCCGCGTGGACTTTCTGCGCTCACTGGGCGTGAGCAATTATGACGTCTGCTATGTCACCATCAGCGGGGATTTCCAGAATTCACTGGAAACCACGTCGCTGCTCAAGGAACTGGGGGCAAACTATGTGGTGTCCCGCGCGGAACGGGACGTGCAGGCAAAATTTCTGCTGCGAAACGGTGCGGACGCGGTGGCATACCCGGAAAAGCAGCTGGCGAAGTGGGCGGCCATCCGCTATACCGCCAACCATATTTTCAGCTACATTGAGCTGGACGAACAGCACGCCATCATTGAAGTCGCCGTACCGGAGGACTGGCAGGGCCGCAGCATCGGCGAGTTGGACATCCGCAGAAAATATGGTGTCAACATCCTCGGCGTAAAGCGGAACGGCAAAACCGATGTGAACATCTCACCGGAAATCATATTGGACGGAAGTTTGACTCTGCTGGTGCTGGGAGAAAACAAAGCGCTGAAAAAACAATTTCGCCTCTGAACCCGCTGATTCACGCTGAAAAGAACGATCAGAAGAAAGGGACACACGCACAATGGCGTGTGTCCCTTTCTTGTGTCAATATCCGCTGGGGCGCGCAGCCCTGATCAATTATTGCGCGGCTTCCATGGCGGTGATGACCGGCGGTTTCTCTTCATTTTCAAGGATTCCGGTATAAGTGATCACCACATCATCACCCTCGCTGAAGCCTTCGACAGAAAAGTTTTCGCCAAAATCCATGACCTGATATTCCCCATCGTCCGTGATGAGCACCAGGTAGTCCGTATCCAGTCGATTGATCGTGCCTGTGACGGATTCTTCCTGCTGGCTTCCTTCCGCAGCACTGCCAGACGCGCCGCAGGCAGCCAGAAGCAAAGCTATGCTCAGGGCCAGAGCCAGCAAAACCCAATGGGATGTTTTACGTTTCATATCAATACTCCTTTTCGCTTGTATTCCGCCATCGTTTCGTAACAGAGGAGGACATTATTTTCCGTGCACTCCTCGATCAGACATTCGCCGGAGAGGGTATCACAAATCTGCGTTGCTTCTGTATATTCCACATGGATCTGGATCAAGCATCCACTTGTTCCGTCGGACGGCAGATGTGTTCTTCTTCCTCCCGCTCGAAGGAGTAGAACCCATCTGCCTCCAATTCTTTCGCCATGCCCCACGCCAGCTTGAAGCCGGCCGTGAAGCGCATCAGCTTGGATTCAGCCAGCAATGCGTTCTGCGCGTCCAGCAGACGCAACAGCCTTCTGTGCCCCGCGGCGTCCATGTCCCGTCGCAGTTCCTTCTGGGCGCGTTCGACCTGCTCGGCCAGCTCTGGATACCACCCTGAAACAGGAAAGCGGATCATCAAAAATGTGCTGGGTAAGACACAGGCGGAATGCAAGACAAAGCTAAAGAAAGCCATTGAGGAAAGCCAAGCATTGGACATCAGCCGCGCAAATGAATATACGGTTGCCACATGGCTGCGGACGTGGTTTGAATTATATGCCAAACCGCACATTCGTCCCTCCACCATGAACTACTACCACCGAAACATCGAACAGCATGTTGCCCCGGCTATCGGAGACATTCCTCTGAACAAGCTTACTACCCGTGACCTGCAAAAACTCTACAATGACCTACAAAGCAACGGCAGGTTGCGGAAAGTTCAGAAAAAGAAAAAAACCGGACTGAGCAACTCCACTGTGCGAGGCATCCACATGATGCTGCACAATGCCTTGGACAGAGCGGTGAAAGAAAAACTCATCCTCAGCAATCCCACGGAGAACTGCATCATCCCTAAAATTGAAAAACAGGAGATGAAGATCCTTCATCCAGACCACATCAGCGCATACCTTGACGCCGCTGAGCAGCGCGGCGCGCTCCCCATGTTTTATCTGGAACTGGTCAGTGGATTGCGAAAAGGTGAACTGGTGGCGCTCCAATGGAGCAACCTTGACGAAGCCAACTGCACCATCTCCGTCAGTAAGCAGGCCAGCTGGGACACAGAGGGAAACCTCATTCTGAGCCAACCCAAAACCGGGAATTCCATCCGAGAGGTGTCCATTCCGCAGGATGCCGTGGAGCTATTGAAGCAGGAGCACGCCAAGCACCCGGACAATCCGTGGATGTTCCCGTCCAGCAGAACAGGAGAAATGTACCACCCAGACTCGGTGGTAAACCTTCATAAGAAAATCCTCAAGGACGCGGGACTGGAGCATATCCGCTTTCATGATCTCCGACATACCTTCGCAACGCTGGCACTGCAAAATGGCGTGGACGTCAAAACCGTCAGCAGTATGCTCGGCCACTATGATGCGGGCTTCACCCTCCGCACCTACACCCACGCCACTCGGCAGATGCAGCAAAAGGCTGCGGAGAAAATGGGCAGTTTCATGGCACAGATTCGATAAGACCCACAGGCAAGCAGAGCACCGGAAAGGAAACGGTTTCCTCTCCGGTGCTCTTTGAATCTTTCTGCGCATTTCGTTGTGTGGGTCACGGTGTGGGTCGGGCCGGTGTTTCCAGACGGTAATTTTTGAAAAGCGTCGAAGAAAAATGCCTTCGGCGTGAGGTATAACCGCAATTTGTGTGGGTCAAGACTTTTCTTAAAAGTTATGAAAACAGCGGAAATCATTCAATTTCCGCTGTTTTCTGGAGCTAATGATGTGACTCGAACACACGACCTGCTGATTACGAATTATGATAGTTTTGTTTCGCCAATTTCCGTGAATACCCGCAAAGTGCTGTGCCGTAAGGCTTCCGGGGTTTTTGTGTTTCGTGGCATTTCGCCAATTTGGGCCGGTTTCGGTTGAAATAAACCCCAAATAAACCCCAAGCAAACCCCAGCGTCCACACCGTTTTTCCCCGATGTGGACGCTGGGCCTGAGCCATCAAATACCCGGGCTGTTTTCACTTTCGGCCGGCTGCTCGAAGTTGGCTGCCTTTGCGCTCTCGAAGGTCACGCCGCCGGCGCGGTGGTCCGACTTGGCCATATTCAGATAGAACGAGCACACAACGCCGTGCGCTGTCCAGGGTAGGCCCACCATGGCAGACAGCCAGGGGAGGGAGCCGGTGTAGCCCTTGTGGATGCAGTAGGCAGCCAGCAGCAGACCGCCCACGGTGACCACCCACAGCAGCGACCGGATGTCAGACACCAGCCGCTTGGAGTATTCCGGCTTTTTTTCTTTCGTTACCTTGATGGTCATGCCTTGCCGATAATCTTCGCAAAGCGATAGAGCACCGTGGCAAACTGCTCACGGGTCAGGACGTCCTCCCACATACAGTTCGGCTCGCCGTCAATCTCTGTGCCGTTGCCGGTGATCAGGCCGACCTCCTGCGCCCACTTCCGGGCCTCCTCGCTGTATGCGCTGCTGTCGTTGTCCTGCAGGCTCTTGCGAAGCTCATACCAATGCTGCATCCATTCTTCGTGCGTCACGTCCTCCTCAGCCTCCTTCTGCTGGTTATATGCGCGGGCATCCACCCACCAATAATATTTGACCTGACTCCGGAAAGTCCCCGGATCGCCCTCAGTCCTGACCTTCCTGGTGCTGGCCGGATCATTGATGTGGATCTTGTTGTCTGCCCACCACACCACCACGAAATGCCCGCTGGAAGTCCACAGTCCCTTGTTCATCAGAGCGATGAGGTAATAGCCCGCCTGCAGCATGGCCAACGCCTTCGCATGGTTGGTGTGATCCGGCTTTCCGTAGGTATTTGTCCAGTTCAGCATATCGCATTTGATGCCGAATGCCTCAAACTGGGGCTTGAAGTAGGAGTAATAGGTTCCCTGCTTCAGAGCCTTGTAGCCGTGCTCAATAGACCACTTGCAGGCATCCGCCGGCGTGAAGGTTTTGCCCGTGAGCGTCTCAATCAGCATTGCCGCGGCGGTGGGGCCACAGCCGGAGCTGCCGATTGTAGAATTCTCACCAGGTACACGGTAGGGTTCGGCCTTCCAGCGGCCATCTGTCTGGAGGTACAGGATTGGCTGCTTATTCATGGGAACGCTCCGTGTCCTGGTTCATTCCCGAGATACCCTCTTGGGTCTTCGTGGCCAGCCATGCGCCCGTCTTGTTCAGCGTGGCCACGATCACATCAATCTGGTGATCCAGCCAGGATGTAACCTTGATGCCGGCAGCCTGCAGCTGGGCGATGACCAGAGCCTTCTTGTCCGCGCCCATGCCGGAACCTTGGATGGTGCTCTCAGCCTTGTTGATGAGGTCTGTGGCGAGCTGGAGTACCGCCTGACGATTGCCCTTGATCAGAATGGCCAGGATGAAGCAGCCCAGCGCCGCCACACCGTAGATCAGAATTTCATGCAGTTCCATGTTAACGTCTCCTTTCAGTCTCCATGTGCTTTTTTGTTCAGGTACTTTTCAATCTTATTGATTGCTTCGGACACAGGCCCGTTGCACCCCTGCTCCTTCAGGCCCTTCAGGCAGGCCAGGACGCCATATGTAAGAAGTGTCTGCTCCTCGTTGATACCGTGCATATCCTCGGCCAGAATCTGCTTCATGGCTTTCATATCGGCTTCGTGCTTTGCCTTCAATGCCGCGATGTCTGTGGTCTGCTTCTCCTGCTGGTCGAACCAGCGCACACCCTTTGCAAAGCGCTGGATCAGCAGCACCGCTGCAGTAATAACAGCTCCGGTCGTGATGATCGTCTGCGGCGTCAGTTCAAACGTCATCAACCTGCCTCCATTACCTCTTCAATCTCGCCGAGGTCATTCCACTTCGCGCCGGCGGTGCCGGGTGCCCACACATTGTTATCCTGCCCAGAACGCCATACATGGCCGTCATGGGTGCAGCAGTCATCCTTGGCGTAAGGAGACGTGCTCAGAGCGATGAAAGGCAGCGCCTTTTTCGGATCCGTGGACCACTGGAAGCCCCACTGCGCCGGCAGATCCTCCGGCTCCTGGGGGTAGACGGTGGAATCGTAGTTCTGCAGGAGCTTCACCACACGGCCGGCCGTAGATCGGCAGACAAAGCCCACCTTGCGCTCCAGCATATTCTTCCGAGCTACGGCAGCTGCGAAGCTGGGGATCTTGCCATCCTCCGCATACAGCTCCGTTCCGGTCATGCCGGCAGAACGCGTCTGAAGGTCGGTCGCATCCAGCTTGCCCTTTTCCTTCATGGCGTCAAAATAGATCTGCTTACTCAACGCTGTTCACTCCTTCCTCGTAGGCCGCATCCAGACCGGTCTCTAATTCAGCAGCAGTGCCGGCTTCACGCAGCTCCTGAATGGTGGTTGCCTGCTCCTGAATCGTGGCGGTCTGGCTCTCAATCTGGCTTTCCTGCGACTGGATGGTGGAGGCCTGCGCCGTGATCGTGCTGTCCTTCTCAGCGGCAGCGCTCTCCAGCTCTGCGATCTGTTCCTGATACTGTGTCACATCGCCGAGATACTGGCTGGCCGTCTGCAACTCCACCGTGTAGTGACGGCCGCTGTTGTCGTACTTGATATCAACGACCTTAAAGCCGTAACCCTCCGGCAGTCCCTGTTCATTGGCGTCCTCGCTGAGACGCTGGATCGTGGGCTTGGCCCAGTTGATCTTCTCAATCTGCTCCAGAAAGGCGTCATCCCGCTCGAAGATCACCGAATAGCGGCCGTTGGCCGGATAGTGACGACTGATTGGCCCTGCCGTCACGCCGTCGATCTTCCAGCGTTTTCCGAAAAATCTGCCCATAAAAATTCCCTCCTCTTACTCTTTTGCATGGATGCAGAACATGGATTCCAGCTGCGCCCACGTTGTCGGGTTATCCTCAAAATACTTCCAGGTCATATTTACGCTTTCCAGATCGGCCCATGTGATGCCGCTGATCACAAAGCGCAGGTGTGCCGGCTTGATCTGCTCTACAACGGTCTTCAGTTCTGCCACGTCGATGGTCGCCAGCTGATTTTTCTCGCCCCAGAAGCTGAGCGAAAAGCTGTAGTCATCGTTGACCTCTACCTTCGCCTCATAGCCGGTGAGCGCCTCTGCCAGCCCGCGGATCATCTCTGAGGTGGTATTGCCGCTGGCCACGAGCTTCTGCCGGATGGCCGCGCGGCGGGTCGCCAGCGGCAGTGAGTTGTCGGTTTCAATGCCCACCTGTTGCTCCCAGAGGGTGAGCCCCCAGGTGGCTGTGTCTACGAAAAACTGCGCCATCACGTCCTCCAGCGCGGCCTTGGCCTCGAGACTGGCGTCCTCCAGCATGTCGATCAGGGCTTTGCTCTGCTCAGACGCATAATGGTATTCGGGTACCCGTTCCCGGTTCGGTAGTGTACTCATGTGGTTTTCCTCCCTCAGCTGATGGCAACTGTTCCAACCACCGCGGCATCTTCCGCATTGATGGTGATGGCCGACATGCCGCCGTCCACCGTCAGAGCGCTGTAATCTGCCACGCCGGGGCATTGCAGCAGGCAGGCCAGAAAGCGGCTGAACGGAACACGCACCTCCTCACCGAAGGTCTGGCTGGCCAGCAGTTCACCCACCGCCGCCGTCAGCTGATTCTTCACGTCCTCCGTGGTGTATCCGTCCAGTAGCGTCACGGTTGCCGTCAGCGGGATCTCCCGCGTGACCACGCTGACCACGGTGACCGTGGCACCGATGGGACGTTCCTCCTCGATGTGGTCATAGCAGTTCTGCCGAATCGTTTCATCCACCGGCCCCCGATCCGCTCCGGCAATAATGACCCGGACAGTCCCGTTCCCGTTCCACAGGGGTTCGCAGTTGGCATAGGCCACACCGGTAGTTTCCAGCGCCCAGGTGATATAGTGGTTCTTATTTCCGGATGTGATGGGCAGCGTCCGGCGTTGATGATACCGGGCAAAAAAGTCGATGTCACTCTCCACGTCTACGCCGCCGACCGCCGCCTCGGTATTGGTCACGCTGAGAACGCCGGCAACGTTGACATACATGGCCGTGATGCTGTCGGGTGGGAGGTTATAATCCGCACCCACCTCAGCGGCCTCTGCGGGCGCTGTTGCGGAGCCATCCGTGATGATGGCCTCCTCGGTCGTCAGGAACTGCAAACCGCTCTCAGGCGCATAGAGCGCCGTCCCGGCGGCAATATATGTACCCTCAGTCCCCGTGAAGGCGATTTCCACGGTGGCTTTCTTGCCGGCGGCGCGAACCATGCCGATCTGCGCCGCATTTTTATCGATGTACTCGCCGGAGGTCTCATCCGGAAAGGCCATGTGAAGCAAGCTCGGGAACTGCTGGTACATCTTGAACAGCTGATAAGCCGCTACGCTTACCAGCGTATTTGCGTAGGACCCTTCTCTGATGCTGACGTCAACTCCTTTGGCCGTCAGGTCAGAGAGCATGCTCGCTTTGATGCTTTCCGGCGTCAGCTCGTCATAAGGCGATGTCGCAGTCATCGATGGTCACCTCCCCATAGATCGTTGTCAATTTGAAACTCAGATGCAGGACTGAGCCCTCGAAGCTCACGCTTACCTGCGTGACGTTCGTGATATACGGATTGACCTGCAGCGTTTCCCGTACAATGCGGATGGCCTCAGATTCCCGCACCTCTCCGGAATATGCCTGCCCCAGCATGGTATTTCCGTCAAGGCCGTAGTCGGTGCTGAACACGTCGTGGTTGAAGCGCATGGTGTGCAGCGCATTCCACGCCCACACCAGAACGGCGCGCCCCCCCGTCACGTATACGGGGTTTCCACCTTTCCAGACGGGTTTGTTCGTCCGGAAGTCCCAGTCCACCTCGCGGTAGAGCGGAAGGCCGTCAGAGCCGGTCAGTTCCCCGGTATCCGGCTCTGAGATCAAAGGGAACAGGCTCACGGCAGCTCCACCATCCTCTCGAGAAGGTAGTAGGTCTGCCCGTCGCTGGATCGCATGAGCAGAACCTCGTCATCAACCTGGAGAATTGTCGCACCGTAGACGTACTCCTCCGGCCGGGTGGCCACGCCGATGGACAGCGCACACTTGCACACAAATTCCTTCATAGGAAGCCGCGTCCGGACGCCGCGTCCTTCAACAGGCTTCTCCTGGATGAAATTCGAATACATTGACTCCGGCACACGCAGGTCATCCCTGTCAAGGTCGAGCCCGTCGGCGCGGATCTTCAGCGGCCGCAGGGAGAGGATCTTTCCGATGGCGTAATACGTCGGTGCCTGCTCCCGGGCCTGCTGCCGGATGTGGTTATTCAGCCCCAGATAGGGGTCTCTGGCGTCGCTCATTTGACCTCACTTCCTGCGTCGGCCGTTGCCATCACATTCCGGCAATTCAGCGTCAGCTTCGTGTAGTAATTCTTGTTCTTCCAGGTGTGGACATCGGCGTCGATCCAGAAAATGCCGGTCAACCCGGTCTTACCCTCTCTGACCACCACGGTTTCTCCGGTCAGCAGGCTCATGTCTCCCAGAACGTTGACCGTCACGGTCTTCTGCAGCTTGCCGTCTGCAAGGATCTTCTTGGCAGACGCATCAGCCCTCGCTGCTCCGTCATTTCCCTGGGTGACATGCTGCTCCATCACGCCGCAGAGCTTCTGTGCCTCGCTGTCACCCATTCTCCGCAGAAAGTTACCGTTCTGGTCGTAGATGGCCACGCTGTTGACCATTTGGGTCGCATCTTCCTTCGTGGTGGCGTTCATCAGGTTGGATGCAGCCTTCAGGACCAGACTGGACGTGCTGACGGTGCGCTCCTTCACCAGCAGGCCGGCAGGGGTATAACGGATCGCATAGACCTTCCCGTTCTTCTCGCTGGCCAGTGTCCATGCGGTGGTGATCAGCTGGTTCAGCTTCACGCCGGTAAATTTTCTCCGGAGCGGAATGCCTGTGTGTGGCATCTGCGCAATGGGGATCCCTCGGTCGGCGCAGGCCAAACGAGTCATCTCCTCCGGCGTTGCGCCGGTGAATTTGTAGGTGCCGTCATTGCGCTGCAGATAATAGCCGTAGTCAAAGGCGGTGAAGGCCATGGTACTGTCTTCCGAGCCGAGGCTTCTCTGCAGCACAATGCCTACAAACTTCTTCTCGCCACCGTCGGTCATCGTGACCAGGTCACCGATCTCCGGTACCGGAAGCTGGCTGTTTTCGATGTAAGCTACCTCGCCGGTCAGCTGTCGGCTGATGGTAGACTTATCGCCCGACCATGTCCAATACGTCAGGATATCCGTGATGTCCCGGGTACCGGACTTGGATTTGGTCAGATAGATCATCATGCGGATCCCCCCAGCAAAACCGTCTCGGACGGAACCTGTATCGTCACACCGGGATAGATCAGATGTGGATTTTTGATCCCGTTATATTTGGCCAGAGCGTTGTAGTACTTTGCGGAAGATTTGCCGTAATACCGGCGGCAGATCACCGAGAGGGTGTCTCCGGAGACGATTGTATATGACTGCGTTTTTCTGGAGGAGGAGGCATCGTTTGCCCGACCGTTGTTCTGGGTGCCGCCAGCCGCGGCCACTTCCTTTGCCTCCAGGTCGCAGTATTCACGGATAGCCACGGTAACATAGCGGTCACCAGTACCATCTTTCTCGCTCTGCGTGACGTCCTCGATGTAGATCAGGGTGTTGATCTCTGTCCCGGTGATCACCATACGGATGACCTTCCCGTCGGCAGCCCAGGCGTTGAGGTAGTCCAGATAATACTGAGGCTCTGCGTGGGAGCCCGCCTCCATCCACGGATAATCCTGCGCCGGGAGTAGGAAGTCCAGGTTGCCGGAGAATCGCGTCATGCCGCCGGGGCGATAGACGTCCCCCAGCGCATTGATGTTGATGGTCTCGATGCGTTTGCCCACCGTCCATTGGTAGGTGTCCGGCGTTACCGGCATGACCAGAGAGACGCTGTCACGAATAAAACAGATCTGCACCGGCTCACCCCCTCATTCCGGCCAGCTCCATCTTCTGGAGCAGTGCCGCAGCCACGCGGTCAATGTCGGCGTCCTCCCGGATGGTCACGCCATTCATAATGATCTGCACGCCGCCGGAGCCGCCATTCCCGCTTCGCGCCTCCTCGGCAGTCAGCACCTGCTCGCCCTGGTGGAGCAGCGCAGGGAAATTGTCATAGGGTACATAGTCAATGCCCACAGCGTAGCCGATGGCATTGCGCGGGACAACATTGGCGTAACCGTAGCCATTGGCAATCATCGTATTTGTACCCGAAGACGTGCCCGTGGTCTGTGTGGTGGCCGTCCATGTTGCCGCACGGCCCTTCGTAAGATTCTGCGACAGGTCATACTGCGCTTTCCAGCCGCCCAGTGCTGCGGTGTTCTCCCGAATCGCAGTAATCATGTCGTTTTCTGCGTCGGTCTGGGCGCGGACTGCCTCGCTGGAATCATACTGCGCCTCAGCCAAGGCGCGTGCTTCCTCCAGATAGGTCTCCACCAGCGTGCCCGCCTGCGTGTTCCCGTTGTTATAGTCTTCCATAGCCTGCTGGTACAGCCCGGCCAGCTCCTGAAGGCGTTCTGCGTTACCGTCGCTCCAATCCAGCGCGGTTTCCTTGCCAGTGAGCACCGCTGAAAGAGCTTCCTCGGTATATTGATCCGCAAGGTTTTCCAAAGCGGCTCGGCCTGCGCCGATTGCCTTATTGGCCTCCTGAAGAGCATCACCCAGCTCGCCGCCATAGCTCTCGATCTGGGCAGCTATGCTCTTTGACCTCTCTTCGTTGTAGCCCTCGCCCATAGCCGAATCGATGTCGGCCTGGACGTCGCTCAGGTTATCCGTCAAGGCGTCATAGCTGGTGGCCAGCTTATCCGACAGGCCGCCATAGGTCTCGTTGATGTATGTCAGGATAGCCTCAGCGGCATCTGCGCCGCTGATCTTTCCCTTGGTCACCATCTCGGGGATCTTTGACTTATCCTTGCCCGTGGAATTGGCCAGAGCCTGATAGACGTCTACGCCGCGCTCGGAGAAGTAATTCAGATACTCCGTCGTTGCCTTTCCCGAGGTTCGCATGCGGCTCAGGCCGGAGATGAACATCTTGACGTCAGAGGAACCCAGATTCAGGCCGGCAGAGGCATCCGACAGCGTCTGGAGCACACCCAGCGTTTTCTCCGCGTCGTAGGTATTCAGCAGAAGCTTGGAATACCCTGTGATCTCGTCGTAAGAATAGTTGGTGGACGTTGCCATGGCTTTGACACGGTCCAGATAGGCGTTTGCGGCCTCGTCACCACCCAGCTTCTGAGCGAAGGCCATCTGCGTCTGCTCACGGGAGCCTGCGATCGTGCTGCCGGAGGAAAGGCCTGTATCGGTAGTTGCGCCAGCATTTTCGTACAGCCCTGCGTACCAGTCTTTGTAAGCATCGTCGCGCTTTTCAAAAATCTGGATCCCGCCAGATACCAGACCAACGCCCGTCCCGATAGCCGCACCGATCGCCGCTCCGGCCGGCCCACCAACCATGAAGCCGGCAGAAGCACCTGTCGCAGCCGTAGACAGCGCGCTGGAAAACATGGAGCCCCCATCATCGCCGAGGGCACTTCCTGCAATAGCATTTGCCCCCTGGGACAGGATCTGCTTGGCGGCGTCGCCTATGCCGCTGACTGCGAGAGCATTGATCACGCTTTTGCCGAAGCTCGTGCCCCCGCCACCGCTGTCTGCAGAGTTTTCGGCCTTGGAGATGGCCTTTTCTGTCTCCCTAGCCGCGCTGGTCACGGCTTTCAGATTGCGAACCATGTTGTCGTAGTTGGCCTGCGCCAGTTCCAGCTTCAGGCCATCTGCAGCCGAGTGCGTCAGATCGAACTGTTTCTCGGCAGCCTTCAGCTCTGATTTGGCTTTGCTGAGATCCATCTTCATGGTGATCTTATTTTTATTCAGCGCATACAGCGTATCCTCCAACTTGTCTACGTCCTTGCTGAAGGACTTCGTCACGCTGGACATTTTCTTGATCGCATCCGAATAACGATCCGTAGACTTGACAACAATAGATGTCTCAGGCATATTTCCTCCCCCTTTCTTGACATTTTTGAGGCTTTTGCTATAATGAAAACGAGGTGAATTGTATGCTCGTGTTTGGTTTACTTCTTTTTATCCCCGGGTGCGTTTTTGGTATCCGCTGGTTTTCCGAGCATAAATTTGAATATATCGACGGCGTCAGGCCCTCTCGCCAGCTGGATCGGAACTTCTGGTTGTGCATGGGTTGCCTGTGTCCCTCGTTGCTCCTGATGTTGGCAGGGGCGATTTCTTGGCTGTAAACCGAATTTATACCGCTTCCTTCGGGAAGCGGTTTTATTTTTTCTTCCGCTTCGTAGACCGCACCGTGTGCTGTTTCTTGCCAACAGGCTGTGGCCGGCGCTGATTTGCCTCATAGGACGACATCGCCAGGATCAGGTCATGCCAACCTGTGCCGCCTTCCCAGAGTGCCCGAAGATCTCCGAGGCCCCAATGGTGAGCAGAAAACAGGTAGTATAGCAAGCCTAATTCCGGGTCGCTGCCGTCCGTCAGACGTTTTTTACTTCGGTGATGGTCAGGCGGCGGTATCCGCTCAACCGTTCGATGACCTGGGCAAGATCGGTGATCTCACCGGCCAACAGCATCTTCTTGACCGCATCTGCCGGCGTGGCGCCGCCGAACTTCTCCAGCAGCCGCTCGTCCTTCAGATTGGGCTCCACGCAGCCAGCCAACAGGATATGGACCTCCGTATCCTGGGTAAACCGTTCAATGTCGTGCACCTTACCGTAAGGCAGCGCCTTCAACTTGAACACCACATCGTGCCCGGCAAGATCGCTCAGTCGGTCGATCTTGTAGGCGGCGGTGGGAAGTTCCTTTTCCACGTTGGGGATATCGCCGCTCAGCAGCAGATCCAGCACGGAAGGCTGTGCGGCGGTCTTTGTCATCTCAGTTGCCATAGTGTAACCTCCATAATTGAGAACGGCCCCGCCCTCATCTCTGAGGACGAGGCCGCTTTTTCAGGAATCCATCACGGTATAATCCTCGGCGGTGAAGGGTGCTTCGATCTGGCCCAGCTGGGCGGCCTGCCAGTCAGCCAGCGTCAGGTCATCGAAGGAAACACCCTTGACGGCAATGCGCTGGTTATCGGCATTGTCAGGATCATCCAGGTTGCTGATGATGGTGTGGCGCAGATCCTTGCCCTGCTTCAGGGCCTCCGCTTCCAGCTTGATCAGACGGCTGGTTGCGTTATAGATGCGAATGGTGCCGGTGATGGACACGGCGGTCATCTTCTTGCCGGCCACCAGCGTGCGGCAGCGTGTCACGTCATCCTTGGTCTTGTTGACCTTGATCTGGCAGCCGTAGCACTCGGCAACCTGCTCGCCGTCCAGCCAGAGCTCACCCCAGGTACCGCTGCGTACTTCCGCAGCATTCAGAATATCAGACATCGTTCTCCCTCCTTACTGTGCTTCCAGCGTGATATGGAAGTCCTCCATCGCATCCAGCACATGGCCGTACAGATAGAGGAATACGTGGCTGCCGGTATCCTCCTTGCGGAGGGCTTCGTCGGTCAGAGCTTTGATGCGAGCAATTTCCTCGGTGTCTCCGGCCTCTTCTGCGATCCCCAGCAGATAAGTGCGGATCGCATCGGCGTCCAGCTCAGCGCCGGAGCTGCCCTCCTGGATGACGTTTTGCGCCTCCAGAGAGGCGAAGAAGTCAGAGAAGGCCACCAGCAGGATGCACTTGTTGTCATAGGTGTTGGCGCACTTGCCCAGATATTCGTCCTCAACGGTGGTGATGGCATAATAGCGGATCAGATCCAGCGCAGCCACGAGCTTAATCTTCTTCAGCATGTCAGGATCATCCTCGGCCAGAGTGGTCTTACTCGTTACCGCACGGCTCAGCTTCACCTGTCGGCCATCGTCGATCAGAAACAGTTTGCCGGCGTCCACAGCACTGTCGGGATCTGCCAACGTATCCACACTGGTCACCTCCGGCAGAGCCGCATAGGTGGCGCTGCAATAAGCAGGCGTGCCTGCCAGAACGCCGGCGATGCGGCCGGCGTACTGGGCGGCCGTGAATGTCCCCTCGCCGACCTTGATGCCGCTCGAAACAAAGTTGATCACGCCTTCATCATCGGCGGCCACGTTAGGAAGGATCACCTTGCCCACATAGCGCTTTGTCCGCTGCGCCTTGACCTGTGCGGCCAGAGCGGTCGCGTCAGCAGAGGCAATGTCCACGGGGCCGACCAGATAATCGTAACTGTGAACGGCCAGAGCCTGAAAGCCAGTTTTGATGTCGGCATCTGCACCGATCACGCTAACATAGAGCGTGGTCGGCTTGGTAATGTAGCCCAGCATCGCGCGCTTGATGGCGGCAATGTTGGCAGCACCCAGCTCGCTGGGGATGTCGCTTTCGCGGTTGATGGTATGAAGGCCGTTGGCCTTGGCATCACGCAGAATCATGGCAACGATGCCGGAGGACACGCGCGTGGCCACATTGTCAGCAGCCTTTTTCAGAGAAAAAGTAAGTTCGGGAAGTCCCATTGTATCGCTCCTCTCAGTTGATGTCTCCCCGAACCGTGACGGAATAAGCGTCTGCGGCGGGGGTGGATGCTCCGGTATCGAGCCCGGGGCGGTTGTCCATCCAGGACAGATTGATTTGCACATACGCCCGGTCTGGGTCCCGGGGCAGCACCTTCAAAAGCGGCTTCAGATGCCGGTGGCCTACCATCCAGCCCCGAATGAGCAGCTCCGTGACTGCGTCCGTCTCCTGGGAAAGCCGGTACCAGGACGCATCGTAGTGCTCGTCCAGCTCATCATAAAGCGTCAGGCGGATCTGCAGGTCATGACGGATCAGAAAGCGATTGCCGTCAGTCAGATCGTATTTCTCCACCGTAAGCCAGAAGGAAGGGCGGTTGAAGTCTAATGGGCATACGTCCACATAAACCGTGCGGTCAGGCCATTTAGACACCAACAGCAGATTGATGGCGTCCAGGATCTCGGTTTTGGTCATACGCTTCTTCCCTCCATGTGGGCAAGTATCTTGGCCTCGATGATACGAGCACCCTCTTCGGCGGCACGTTTCGCTTCCTGCTGGCCGGTGTTGCGGTACATATATTTACCCTGGACACGGTTCGCCTTTGCCCGGGATTGCCGTTTCTTTTTGGCTTTTCCGGAGGCAGGTCTTACAGCATGGCCGTTTTCCAGCGCATTGGTAATATAACCCGCTGCGTAGCCATCCAGATTAGTCTTTGCCATAGGCCGGACGGCCACATAGCCTTTCCCGCTACCAACGTGTGACTCCTGTACGCCGGCAACACGGCCGCTACCACCGATGTGCCGCTGAACGGCTTCCAGCAGCACCTCGCCAGCCTCATCAAAGAACTCTGCCCGAGCCTGCCGGATGACTTCCGGCGTGGTTTCCAGCGTCTGGATGACTTCCTTCAGACCGTCTATTTCCAGAGACTGCATCAGACATCCTCCCGGCGTTCAAGCACGTATTCATTCTTGTAGAATTCCAGATCCATGCGCTGTAGGACGGTGTACGGTGCGGTATCTCCCAGCTGAACAAGGTCTCCGACACGCAGCACAACGGCTTTGGGGGCCACGAGGACACGTTCCAGAGTGCTCCTGCGGAAGACTTCGTCCTCTTCGCTGTTGAAATACCGTTCTGTCAGGATTCCTGGGAAGGAGAATGTTGCCTGCTGCACCACAGTCGGTCGATTCATCGTGTCCCTGCCGGTCCGGGCCTGCGGCTTTGCCGTCAGAGTCACCGGATGGCAGATGGCTGCTTTGATCTCCTGCCGGTCCCGTTCCGGAGCCAGCGTGATAGACGTTAGATGCAGGAACTCACCGTTCCATCGGATGGCCTGGTGCAGCGTCAGCAGCGGATCCGGTCGGATTATGATCGTCGCCCCCTGGGAACCGACGCCCGCGATGGAAAAAAGGTTCCTCTGCCGGTCGATCTCAACTGAGCCCCAGCGCTTTCGGCTGGGTGCCCAGGCCATATTACCGGTCTCATCATCCTGAATCAGCGTCAGGATCTCGATTTTATCCCGCAGAGCGGAAGAAAGGTGGTCCTGCATCCGATCACTCCTCTACGCTGGGCAGCAGGTTGGTGCTGTGCAGATCCATGATTTGCATGGCAACCGGATTTTTGCCGGTGTACTGCGTTGTGATCTGGTGGTTGTCGATCATTTCTGCCGCCAGGACCTTCACCGCATAAGCGAGATCTTCCTGCTCTGTGGCCTCGATGTCGAGTCCGGTATAAGTGGCTGCTGCCGCTTTCGCAGCAGCGAGCGCATCCTCGCATTCCTGCTGCTCCAGAACAGAGAGCTCGTCAAACTCGGCCGTGTTGAGGATCTTTCTGGAGAACAAAGCAATGTCCACAGCCATCAAATCACAAGGTCTCATACATCAGCCCTCCGTTTTGGCCTTGGCCCGCTTAGTTTTCTTCGTCTCCGTTTCCGGCTCCTGCGTGGTTTCCGCCTCGGAATCGTGCTCATCCTTCTGCCCTGAAGTCTGAACAGGCTCCAGAGCTTCCAGATAACCGCACTCCAGGAGGGGAGCCGCGACGCTCTCCGGAACGTCGCGGACATCACCCTTCGCCATGCAGATTTCACCGGCAAAACTCGTGGTCGCTTTTACCTTCATCGCCATGTTCCTTTCTTAGCCGCCAGCCTTCATAGCCAGCACGGCAATTTTCTGCTTGTTTTCCACCTTGGAGTCAACCTCCATCCAGCAGATCACGCCTACAGCGTGCTCATCGGCGAACTTTTCGCGCAGGACCTGCACGCTGGGGTTTTCGGCGACCTTCACGGCAAGGCCGGCGGGGTCAAGGTACAGCACCGCGCGCTTCCCCGCGGCCATGTCCGGCATGCTCTGAGAGACGTACACATCGTGGCTGAACAGGCTGTAGCCCCATTTGGCGGTGGCATCCTTGTTCAGCAGGTAGTTGCCATCGCCGTCCTTCAGCTTGCGGATGGCGGTGCGGGTCGCACGGCTCATCACCCAGATACAGCCGGGCTGCAGCTTGTCGGGGATGCTCTCCTGCAGGTCGATCAGTTCGTCGGCGGTGATGGCGGTAGCAGCAGCGGCCGTCACGGCGGCAGTGACCTTGGACACGCCCTCGATCTTGCCGTCCGTACCGTTGATCAGCTCGTTCTCAAGCCACTCGGACACAGCCTCGGCCATCTTGCGGATGACATAGGACACGATGTCGAACTTGCTGTTGTTGATCAGGGACATGGAGATCTTGGTCAGAGCACCGGCCAGGAAACCGCCCAGAGAGATGCTGGTGAACTTGCCAGAACTGGAAGTCAGCGCCGTGAACTCGGTGGCGTAAGCCATCGTGATTTTCTGGGTGGATTCGTCATAGCTGGGGATGGTCAGGGTGCCGCCCACGTCGTAATGGGTAGAGAGGTGGTACAGGGGGGAGATCTCCTTGACCATCTCGATAATCTTGTTGGCGATGGAGGTAGGAATGACTGCGCCATTGTCCCCGACGGTCATGTTGGTTGCCGCACGGGTCTCCACATCGGGGGCGATACCGCGGATATAGCACTCAAAGGCGCGGGTTTCCAGCTCCTCCTGGGAACGGGGCTCCTCCTGGCCGCCGGCGGCGCGGCGTTCCATCTGCTGCAGAGCGGCGCCCTGGTCAGCAGCGTCCAGAGTGGTGTCAATGGAACGAACCTCGGCCAGGATTTCGTTGTACCGGGTCTGCTCCTCCTCATTGAAGGCACGGGTTTCGGTCTCGCAGTTCTTCACCATGTTTTCCAGCTGAGTCATCAGCTCGACACGGCGTTCGGTCAGCTTTTTCAGGTTGAAAGGCATAATCACATTCTCCTTCTCATTTTGTAGATTTCTACGGTCTTCTGGGCGCAGAACATAACGCTCTCATCCCCAGGCGTCAGGGTGGTGGTTTTGGTTTCTGTGGCGCTTTCGGTCTGACGGATGTAATCCACGCCGTCCTCCAACGGCTGATCGGCGCGGAACTCGACAAGGATCTCATCATCGTCGCGGGTCTCAATGCTGGTGGCAATGTAGGCCGGCGTCTTATCCAGGATGGAGACTTCCCTCAGTTCCAGTTCGTCCACGAAGCGGCGGCGGGTGCCTTCTTCATCGGTTTTCCAATGATCCTTCTGCTTTACAAAACCGAAAGACCAGCCTCGCAGTTCTTTCTGCTCGGCGGCGGCAATGACCTCGCTGTCAGTTACGACAGTGTGGGCCCTCAGCCCGATGTTATCCTCCCGAAGCTCCAGATCTTCGCTGTCGAGGATCTTCTTGTGGTTGAAGCGCAGTTCCACCTTGCTGTCTGCGGCCAGAGCTTTCTTGAATGCCCCAGGCATGATCTGCTCAACATACGGCCCCGTTTTATCGTGCAGCACACGGGAATCGCGGCCCACCACATTGACATAGCCGCCAACAGTCATGCTTTTCTTATCCGCTCGGATCTCTACCTGCAATCGGCTCACCTCCTCCTTTCTGGTCAATTGATGCCCATTCCTTGGTGTTGGGCGTATAGATCATTCTGGATTCCGGATCGTAAATGACCGTATCCAGACCAAGGCGAATGAATTTCAGGCCCAGCGGGTTGCGGCCCTCGTCATAGCGGACCTCATCCAGCTGCATCCAGCCGTTCCGGATGGCCACTTCGTAGGCCTGATACCGGGCGAGCATATCCGTGCCGTCCAGCGCATCCATGTCGATCTCGAAGGCCAGAACGCCCTTCTCAGCCTCCAGCAGACAGAAGCGGTTGATGGCCAGCTGTAGCGCCTTCACCACCGGCGCAATGGCGAACCGTACCGTGTTCTTCAGATCTTCTGCCGTCGCATCCCCTTCCAAGATTGTCGGAGCGATGTTGAAAATACGGTAGATCTCGTGGGCGTTGGTCTGCTTGTTCTCGTTGAGCTGGGTCTCAACGGCGGTTTGGCCAGCATCCTTGAAGTCCACACCGTCATTCAGGATGACCGTGGTTTCCTCCGAATCTGGCCCGTACATCTTCCGCCAGCTGTTCCTGAGCTGATCCAGCACCGTCTGCGAGACTTTTTTGTCCTTTTCGACCTTCAGGAAGCCCTTCTTTGCGCCGGTCTTTACCATGCGGTTCTCATACTTGAGTGCGTTCAGCATGGTTTCCAGCTGGATTGGGCTCTCTGCCACGAGGCCGGAGCCGGTGACGCCGTCCCGGGTGTTCCGCAGTATGCGCATGATCTCGTAGTCACGATAGCTGCGGCCGCCGATAAAAAAACGCGCTGTCTTGAAGATGGGGTCGGCGCCGATCTCTGCGCTGACCTGCATCGGATCCACATAATACAGGCCGTCAATGCGGTTGCTGACCCAGTCCACATAGGTGTAGCCATTGCCGGGGAGCAGATAGTCCCGCACGAGGGTGCATTTCCATTGGAAGGCGTCCAGCAGATCGCCGGTTTCCTCATTCAGGAGCCGCAGGCGGTAATCGTCTGTGACCTCCTCGGACTGCCCACTCTTATTCCGGTAAAGCCTGATGGGCAGGGAGGCCACCGTGCCGGCAATAAAGCCGACGCTACCGCTTACGGCAGGGATATTCAAAACGGACCGCACCGTCACCGCGCTGCCGCCCAGCGCCGCACGGAGGGCTGTATCCAGCTGGGAACTGTCCAGCGTCTGCTCCTGTGAGCGGCGTTCTGTTCTAAACCAATCTAAGAGTCCGATTGTTCTCACCTCGCCTCAAATTACCTGGATGCCCCAGTCCAGCTCGCTGTTGTCCAGCATGGCCTGCTGCATCAGATATACGGCAATGATGGTGGAAACGACCATATCCACCTTGCCGGCAGACCTCTTCTTGTTCACGTATTTATTCAGGTTCGTATCCTCTGTGCACCGCGCATTCTGGAAGTTGATTTCCAGCAGCCGGTTCTCGTCGTAGGCAAATTCCTTCTTCAAGATTGCCTCACGGAGCAGCTTGGTGGGTGGGTGCAGCACAGAGGAGTGCTGCTTGACCTCTACGCATTCCATGCTGTTTGCCTCCAGCTTCTGTACGGTGGAGATGGCATTGTAGCGGTCATAGCCTACCTGCATGACCTCGACGCCGTATTTCTCCTCAAGGCCGAGGATCCAGCGTTCCACAAAGCCGTAGTCGATGACCTCCTCACCCTCAGCAAAGCAGCTGCCGGCGGCGATCAGCTTCCGGTAGTCCACATTTTCCTTCTTGGTTTTGATCTCGATGCGATCCTTCGGCAGGATGCCCCACACCTTGGCGTGGATCACGCCGTCCGCTTCCGTCACCATAGCCACGGACGTGTTATCGTCCGACTGGGAGAGGTCGAGCCCCACCCACACCCGGCGGCCGCACCAGAAATCCAGATTCTCTGCCACCCTGCACCGTCTGACCTTCTGCACGTCGATATAACCCTCGACGCCCAGGCCCTTATACATGATGTTGCAGTGCTTGCAGAGGAAGTTCTCCCGCTTGTTTTCATAGAGAATGGCCATGGTTCGGAGATCTTTGATGGAGTCAAAGACCTCTTTGTTGTTCACGGCCACGGGATTGGCCTGGTAGATCACCAAGTCATCCGTCTCCCACCGCTTTCGGAGTGCATCGTCCGGCTCGTAGAGCAATGCGAAGACATTTTCCTTCTCCAGCACTCCATCCAAGACCTTTTTCGCAATGTCGACCTCGTCGATCATCACGTTGTTGTCGTTGGGGTACTGGGTGGAAATGATGATGCCCAGCTTATTGACCAGCGTGATCTGGGAGGAGCGCATGGCTTCCACAGGGTAGCTATCCAGCGCACCGGCCTCATCAGCCAGGAAGATATTTGCCAGACGGCCGTCCATGCCGTCATTGGAGTACGCCAAAGGCGTATATTCTATCTCGTTGATTAGGCAGGTAATCATATCCCTGTTGATCTTGAAATACTTTGTCAGTGCCGGCGAGACCTTAATAATCTTCCGCACAGCCAACCGCAGCTCCGAGGACAACTTGAAGTCCGGCGCCACGGAGAAGAAACGGGAGAAGCGAGGTTCCGTCAACATCCCCAGAATGAAGATGATTGCGGAGTTGAAAGTCTTGAAGTTCTTACGGGCAATCTCGAGAATGGCGGTCTGATAGAAGCGCCGATCATCCTCCCGGCGGCGGGTGCAGAACACGGCTGCAATGAGGAACCAAGCGTAATCCTCCAGCCCATCGTACATGGAGCAGTGCAGGTCTGGGTGGATCATCAGCTTCAGCAGCTTGCAGATCTTCCGGTATGCCTTTTCGCTGACATATGCATCCTTGTGCCTGCCATCGGCGATCCTCAGCCACTTCTTCGCCTGGAGCTTCACATATTTGCCGACCTTTCGGTTTCCGCGCTGCGTACACCACTTGGCATACTGATAGGCGCGGCTCTGGTCAATCATCGTCGCTCAGGGCCGCCAGCAGCGGGTCCTTTTCCTTCTTCTGTTTCTGCGCGGCCAGAGAGCCGATCTTGGCCCTGGCCTGGGGCGAGAGGCACAGTTCATTACAGCCTCGCCATAGGTCGCTCTGATATTTCGCACGGGCATTCTGCAAGCCGGTGTGCATCACGAGTCCCGGATCAGCGTCGATCAGGCCGTTGATATAGCGCAGGCGGTCAATGGCCACGGCCGTACTCTCCAGAACGAAGACGTCAAGCTGGCCGAGGATGTCGCTTGCTACCAGACCGCTCACGATAAATTGAAAAATCTCGCGCTGTCCATCCGTCAGATCTGCCGGCGGCTCGGGTGGAACGTTCTCGCCTCGCAGCTTGTCCTCCACGTCCTGACGGACTGCTTCGACATCGCTGGCGATCGCGCCAGTCTTCACGCGAACCGACTTACTCGGTCTTGCCACCTTCCACCCTCCTCTCGTCTCGCGGGCAATTTCCCATTTCTAAACTTCATCCTGTTCAGGGGGCCGCTGTTGGTCTTGACACGGATCCACCGAGAGACCTCAATCCCACCGGGGGGATGCCTCCGCAAGCTCGTGGAGGTAGTCTCTCGGGATGTCCCCGTCATCAGCCATGCGATGATGCCTGCTGCAGCAGGTCAGAAGGTTCCCATCATCAAGCCGCAGGTCGAATCTCTCTTCCAGCGGTTCAATGTGATGCACCGACAGCTCCTGATCCAGCCCTGGCACTCCGAAGACACCGTAGCTTCCCTCATTGCAAACCCTGCAAAGATGGAAGTCACGCCGTACGATCTGTTCCCGCTTTTTCTGCCAGGTATGCGTCTTGCGGAACCCAGACGTCTTACTGTTGCGGTGCTTCGCCTGCTTCGGCTTCTTAGGGCAGATGTATCCTCTCGGATGGATTCGCCCGCAATACTTACACGATTTCAGCATTTAACCATCTCCTAACAGGCATCAAGGCCAGACCCTTCCCCCGAAGGTCTGGCCTCATGTCTGATGCGCTGATACTCTGCCCGCCTCAGCGCGTCGGCGGGTTAGAAAGGAGGCATCCTATGGATCTCATACATCGGCCCAATAAAACCATAACACAGTTTTTGAGCCTCAGTCACACCGTGGGTGTTCACTTGAAAAATTTTTTCTGCCGAGAAGATAGTCGGTTGACACCCCAAAATAATCAGCCAGACGAACCAAAGCATCAACAGATGGAGCCTTTTCCCCACGCTCATACATGCCAATCATATTTCCGCTCAGGCCGCACAGCTCGGCCAACGTGCGCCGGCTCAGACGCCGCTTTTCTCGTAGCATCTGCAGCCTTCTGGGAAAGCCGTTTTCCTGCACCACAGCTATTTCACTCCTCGGCCCCAGTATTTGAACGGCCACGACAAAGTCTGGAACACCTTCACCAGCAACCGTGCAATAGGATGCGACCATTTACCGGCGCGCTGTTCTGAGACGTTTCGGTACTGCTCATACAGCTCTTGATACAGATAGCCGTGCTGATCCAACTCTACCGATCCGCGCCGTGTACCAGGATTCCCACGGATCTGGAACTCCGGCACTACGGACTGGCACCGCTCCTTGTTGCTCTGGCCAGGGTGTGCTCCGAGTGATTTCCTCGGCAGAATGTCGCGGATCGCAGGCGGCAGCTCATCGTCTTTTTCGCTTAAACCGCAATAGATGACGAACAGCACGTCGTCCATGCCCTCGATGTTGTCGAGGATATCTACGACCCCGCCCAGAACATCATTGAGCCGTGCGACGGCCCGCTTAATTGTCCTGCAGATGGTAGAGTGATCTACGTTCAGCAGGCCCCCAATCTGACGGATTGTCAGCCATTCCGCATAGTACAGGTAAAAACATGTGGCCTGGTGTGTGGTCAGCGCGCCCATTAGCAGCTTGACAACACCCGGATCTGTCATGTCCAGTCGGTTCCCATCCCGCAGCGCTTCAACTTTCTGCTGGGTTTCAACGACGCTGGCAACATTCTTCTTCGCCCGTTTCAACGTCCGGCAGACGGTGGATTTATGTACGCCCAGCTTAGCACCGATGGCTGTCTCCGTAAGCCCATCGGCGTACAGAAGAAGGATCTCCCGCTGACGGCCGGTGACGGACTTCATCCCACCGTGCAGCATCTTCCTGAGTTCGGCTCTGGCCTCTTCAGCAGCGTCATCCACATCGGCCCTGGCCCATTTGATGAATTGCTGCCGGTCACCGGAGTTTTGCGCATAAGCGTCCAGGCTGGACGAAGCACGTCCTTTGCGACCGAAGTGCACTCTCTTCCCGGCCGGAACTATGGCACGCAGTTGGGCGTTGACGTCAAGCAGCTCCTCATTCACCATGAACAAGGCGAAGTTGTCACCCTCGCCGCGTTCCTGCAGCTCCAGCTCGTACTTCTTCCGGGCCATCAGTTCCCGCTTCCTGGCTTTCAGTTCATCAATGGTCATCGCGCGTCCTCCTTGCGGTCATGCCCAGCAGCGTAAGGCCGTCATCCTGGCGAGGTGTATCGTAATAGCCGGACAGAAGATGTGCTGTGGCACGGGTATCCCTTAATGCCGCCCGAAGCGAATTCAATTCATCCGGCGTCAGATTGCCCTCTTTCTTATGCCGCTCAATGGCCATAGCCAGCTTGGCGGCGGCGACCTTGTATTCGTGGGCCATCTCCTTCAGCGTGCTCATACATACCTCCATGGCAAAAATGATGGGAAAAAGGGATACCAGAATCTCATAAAAACCGCGCCTGAAAAATGGTATCAATTTGAGGGCGTCTGAAAACCAGGCACAGGGGCCACATATTCCGGTATGGATCCGGCGGCTTCCTAAAGCAGGGTCTTTTTGAGTCGGAGCAGACTACCAAAAAGTGTTTCGGCGGGGGTACAGAAATCGGTAGTGATTTTACAGCGGCCGACTGCCCCGGCAATGGGGTGGCAGATTCAGGTAGTGATCCGGTAGCGCAAAACTGTCTGGGTGTTTTGTGCATGGTCAGTCTACAGCCGTGTGGCGCCGAAAAAGTGCTTCCGCCGTGGCCGGCGTAAGACACTATTTCGGCGCCCGTCTGTTGGGTATACATAGTAGACAGGTCATGTATCCGGCTCAGAGCCTGGGGCCTTACTGCCGCAAGGGCCTGGCCCAACAGAGAAACAAATTAGCTGCTGAACGTTTTTTCACTCAAAAAGTTATGAAATCTGTTGGGTGTCAAAAAAGTTTTACCGTAGGTTTCTATAACTTAGGTAAAAAACTGGTGATTCAGCAGCTTGGAAATATAGTCCCTGCAATGGTTTGATGGTCATTCCGGCATATTCGGTTTTTGAACATAAAAATGGGGGCGAAAACGGATATTATAAAACGGGTGAAAAAGTTGCGTATTTGCCCGGAAGCTGCCTCGGTTCAAAGCGCCACTTTCGCGCATCATCGCCGATCTTCTGGTGCAGTCTCGCCTCTGCCAGCATGGGCGTATCCTCACAGATGCTGAACTGGAAGCACTTCCTCTGGCAATTCCAGATGCCCCACTTGACGCCGGGCAGCCCCCGCTGGTAAGTCTCACGCTTCATAACTGTTCCTCCGTCAGCACGATCGTGGAGATCGCGTGCTTATAAACCATTTGCAGCCTCCCATCGCCCTTCAGAGCGATGACAAAACGGTCAGAACCGACGATGACGCCACGCATCTGGAAACCATTCGTGGTGATCACCAGCACCGACTTCCGGCACTCCTGCGCCCTCAAGAGCAGCTGCTCCTGTAAATCTTTCTGTTCACTCATACATTTCGCCTCACTTCTTCTTTCTTGGTTTGGTCTTGCGATGGGTGCTGCCGACGGGGCCGTAGCAGTCCCGCCCCGGGTTATAGGTCACGGTATTCGGTGCGCCGCAGCGGACGCAGGGAATGTCGAAGGCCCAATCCGTGACATTGGTGAGATAGGTTCCTTTCTGGCCACACTCGCATCTGGTGTAGGCACGGTACGCCTTGGGAAGCGGCATCTCATGTCCGCATTCCTTGCAGATGTAGGTGTCGGTCGGCGTCCTCAGACAGGTCGTGGATTCCTTGTGGCAAGCCTCGCAACGGATATGTACGAACCCATTCCACGGTCTGATTTTCTCTGGCTCCAGCACAGGCTCGGGTTCAAAAATGGGCTCGGGCGCCGACTCGGGTTCTGGATCGGCAAAGATCACGGGCTCAGGCTCATCCTCATCCTCGGCCGGCAGCTCCGGAGGATCCTCGGTCAGCAATCCCTCTGTGATCCCCTCCATGACCTCGACGTGCCAGCCGCAGCCACAGGAACGCTTGAAGAAGCCGGCGGCGGTATCACATTCCAGCAAGCCTTTTCCGTTCCCGATGACCTCGCAGCCGCATTTGGGGCAGGCTGCGTACAGCTCCATGAGCTTTGAAGCAATAGTGATATTCATGACTTTCTCCTTCAGCCGCGGCCCTTTGGACACCACGGCGGCGTAGTACCCGTCCAAGATGCAACGGTACCGATCTTCTTGATGCGTGGGGTGGCGAGACAGTAAAAGCAGAAGCGCTGCAGCTTCTTGCCCGAGTTCTGAACAATGTCTCCTTCTTCGGTGCATTTGTAGAAGTCCGGGCAGTCAACACCGTCTTTCCTGCATTCAGCCATGGCTACCCTCACTTTCCACATCCAGTGCAGCCCTGGCCGCTTCATAGACCGCATAGCAGTCAGAGAGCGGAAACACAGCCAGATCAGAGTCGAAGTTCACGGCAGTTTCCCTGATGTGATAGGCAAGTGTGCTGTCCAGGTCATCCCGGTCATCAACGAACGAGGTGACGATGACTGCATTCCCAGCTACCGCAAGGAGCATATAGCCGTCAACGTCATCGGGCACACCATCTTCGTCTCTCGTGAGCACCCACACCGTATCGCCGGCGTGGAACTGCGCGCTCTGGCGAAGCGCTTCAGGCGTGGTCTCCAAGGCCTGTGCCGCCATCTTCAAGGCAGATTCCTCGCTGAAATGCTCCTTCAGCATCGTGATCCGTTCCAGGGCTTCATTGATAATCACGCAGCCGTGAAGAGAGCAGCCGTGCTCATAGCCGCATCCCAGACAGGGCAGGCTCCCAGTCTCTACCTTCAGCCGACGAAGGGCCGTAATCAATTCTTCTATCTTCATGGACTGCACCTCACAATCCGAGATTCAGGACGCGGATCAGATCACAGCTGTCGCAATGCTTATCTTCCAGCTCGTCCTGGTTGGGGCACTCGCGCGGCCAGCGGCAATAGTTATCGCAGAATACCTGTGCGAGCTTCTCTACCTCCTCCTGCCAGCATTCACGGTGGAATACATGGGCTGTAACTACGGCCTTTCCGCAGATTTTACATTTTGCCATCTTGCGTCTCCTTTCGTGGTGGATCAAAGATAAATGGTCAGTACCGGCCCCGAGCGTGGAGTACGGCGTATTTCTTTTGGGCTTGTTTCTTCCGCATGGCCCGGCACTTCGGGCAGTAAGTCTGTTCCTTGCGTTCCAGGAACTCCCCACCGCACATCCGGCAATATTGGGGACGTATTCGCTGAAACTCGGTACAGGAATCGCAGTCGGCGCAATCAGCAGAGCAGCCTTTCACCGGATCCCAATTTGCGCACATGAACCGCTGCCAGTATGGGTCATAGCCGAGATCGTTCATGCGTTTCCGCAGAAGTGCATCGAGGATGGACAGGTTCTTCCGGACCTCTGTTCTTGTCTTGGAAAGGCTGAATCCCTGCCGCACGGTGGGCTCCGGCGCTCCGTGCCCCCACGGGCCATCACCCAGCATGGCGCGAACCTTATCAGCATCCTCCGTCAGATAGGTGAAGTATATCTTGCCGCGCAGGGCCTTCTCTGATTTTCCAATCACACGTCCGATCATGGAGTAGCTGTCTCCGTGGCGGATGCCGTCGGCGAGAATCTGGTGTTGTTCATCGCTCCAGCTGCCACCCTTCCGGTGGGAATCCGCTCTCACCGGCCGCTCCTTCAACCCCAGATCTCTACAGCGCCGCACAATGGCCCCCTCAGAGCGACGAAGGATTTCGGATAGCTCTGCGTATCCGTATTTCTGCTGCTTCAGAAGCCGGATCAGGTTGTTGTCTTCGTCCGGAGACCAGGGATCCTTCCGTTGCAGGGCAAAAGACTGATAATCTTTGCGGCGCTGCTCGGCTACCCAGTCCGGTTCCTTGCCCAGCGCCAGGGGCTCCAGCTTGGAAAAATCAATGAAGCTCCGATGCTGCTCTGCCCATTCCCAGAATTCCTCCAGATAGACCACACGGAAGCTGCATGCATTCACGCGCTTGGTGTGGATCGGCATTCCACGGTTTTTCACCCAGCTTTTCATCTGGTAGCTGTACGATTGGCTGTTATCTGTGAGCTCGCGCATCAGCTGGTTGAAGGTCACATAGTCACCGGAATTCAGCATCCCACCCAGCCCCATTCGGGCCACCCGGACTTTTATGGCGTTTACCGTGCGCCCGAGCTTCTTGGCGATTCCAGGAATCGACACGGTACCCCAATGATCTTCCAGGTACTGCAGTTCTTCCGGCGTCCAGGTCTTCTGTGGGGAGCAGCGCAGCTCCCGGCGCTTGGTACGTACAGCACCCTCCGACCGATCCAACGCAGCGGCCATTTCGCCGTCGGTCTGTAATCGCCAATGATCTTGGATGTATTTTTCTTCGTCAGAGGTCCAGTGCCGGTAGTCACTCATGGTGTTAGGCTCCCTTCCGTATCAGGCGGTGGAAGGCCGTCCATCGCATTGCAGAGCCGCAGCGCATTCGCCGACGTCGGATTCTTCCTGAAGGCGTTCTTGGCCGCCTCGGTCTCCCGGATGACTTTCACATGGTAGGTAGTCAGTCTCTGGTCAAACGCGGCTCTGCTGACGGCTCGTTCCCATGCGAGACGGATCCGCTGCTTCTCAGCAGCCGCCGCATCACGGGAAATGGCCTTGTCGTAATAGGCCCGGTAAGTGTTTCGCAGGGCGGTATAGGCCATCTGATCCGGCAGGGACAGACCATCGGGGAGCTCCTCGCCGCGCATGGCAGCCTTCTCCCAGGGAAATGAGAAGCCGGTGCTCATAGCTGCAGATACCATTTCAGGAGCGCTACAGCAGCCTGCCAGCCGTGGCAGACACGCCATGCGTAGCCTTGCGCCTGAAGGCGTTCGCCCCACCATTCCTGCACGGCCGTGGTATGGCCGCTTTCGGTCTTCATCTCGATATACAGGCCGTGGTAGCGGCCGCGCGGTACCGGCAGGCACAGATCCGGCACGCCTGACTTCACACCCTGCTGCTTCAGGTGCTTTGCCTCAACCGGATCGCGGGTACCTCCGTTGGGTATGTGATGGAGCAGGGCCAACTCCGGCCATTGCCGGCGGATAGAGGGTTGTTGGCTCCACTTGATGACGTAAGCCTGATGCTGGGCCTCACTTGCCATTCTCTATCACCTCCACAAAGGTCACGGTCTTGTTGTTCTTTGGATCCTTCTCCTTGCCCTGACGGACGGTGTACCCATTCCGGGCGAGGATTACGATGACCTGATCGCGGTCTTCCGCTTTTGATACATACAGCTTCATGCGCCCCTCCGTTTCTTTGGCTCATTCAGAAGCCTGTTCAGAATCTGGCTTGCGTCACCTTTGCTGAGGTTGGCGGTGTCAAAGCCCTTACAGCGCTTTTTGATGATTTCCAGCTGCCTCGCCGTTGCAGGAGACTTTCCCCATTTCCGCACGGCCTGCAGATCCCACAACATCCGATCATTGGGATGGTCACGGATCAGCGTAAGGTACGCCAGATCAAGCGCTTCCTGCATCCCACAGCGGGCGCCGCTTGCCAGATTCACCATACCAAGCGCATCCGGACAGGGGATCGTGATGCGCTGCCTGTTGGATAGCGAGCACACCAGAGAGCCGTCCGGCATCTTGAACCAGTTGACGTCATGGGTCTGATACTTCTGCTCCTGTGCCCACAGATCTACCAGGTGGATGTTCTTCACCCAGCTCTCTGGAGAGTCTGATGCCGCTGCGATCTTCTCAGGCAGCTCAAAGAGATCTCCCTCGATGTCCGTTTCCTTCCGCTTCGGCACATTCGCCATATCGATGCCGAGCAGAGACGGGGCCGTACAAAGCGACGTCTTCCCGGTAATACCCACGCAGTCGATCAATTCCAGCTGCTGTTTCCCGGGATAGAGCCGAAGGCCGCGGCCTACCATCTGGGCGTAGAGTGTTTCTGATTGGGTAGGGCGGGCGATGATGACCGTCTCGACGCGGGGAATGTCAGTTCCCTCGGTGAATACCATGCAGTTGACGATGCAGGGGATCTCGCCGGCGGTAAAGGCCTGGATGATGGACGCTCGATCCTTAGTTTCACCGGTGACTACCACGGCACCCTTGATCCGCTTGGCGATCTCCTCGGCCTGATGTACGCTGACAGCGAAGATCAGCGTGGCGCCTACCGCCATGCTTCGATACGCCTCGGCGATGGCATCAGCGGTTCCGTCCATGGCCTCGTCCAACTCACCGGGAGCATAGTCACCGCGGCGGGTATGGACTGCAGAGAGGTCAAAGCCTATATCCACCCGGCGGCAATGGATGTTGCAGAGGTATCCGTTCTGCACGCCCCAGCGAAGATCTCTCTGAAAAATGATCTTGCTGAACACCGTGTCCAGACGGACCTTGTCTCCGCGATTCGGGGTAGCGGTGAAACCAATCAGCTTCTCCGGCCGGAAGTGGTCGAAGATCTTCCGGTATGTGCTGGCGGCCGCATGATGGGCTTCGTCGCAGATGATGAGCCGGAAGTCCTCCGGATCGAACTGATCCAGCCGGCGCACCAGCGTCTGAATGCTGGCGCTGACAACCTCCTCACCGTGGCTGTGCTGCTGGGCACGTTCGATACCGTAGGAGCAATCAAAGTATTTACGGGGCTGCTCCACCAGTTCCTCACGGTGGGACAGGATCAGCATTCGGCCTCCATGCCTGGGAAGATTTGCAAAGGTAACGGTCTTTCCGAGACCTGTTGCCATCTGAGCGAGGTACGCGCCAGGCGGCTGCGCCTCGATCGTGTCAATGCACTCGGTTTGATAAGTTCTCAGTTCCATAGATTTCCTCCAAAAACGTGGAACCGTGGAACACCGTGGAACTTGTGTTCCACACCTGAAAGCCTTGCGGCGCAAGGGTTACGGGGCAACCGTGGAACCGTGGAACAAAATTCTCAAAAACTTCCACGAAATTTACACATATATATCACTCGAACAAACGTCCATATATATGCACGTTCTTATATATGCTGTATTTTTTGTTCCACAGTTCCACACCCCACCAAAAAAGTGGTTGAAAGCCTTACGGCGCAAGGATTGTGGGCCGTGGAACCTGTGTTCCACGCACGTTCCTCATGTTCCACACTACAGCGGCAATTCATCCGGATCTTCCTCGTCATCCAGCTCCACGGTGGGTAGCCGCAGGCAGAAGCATTCCGTGGGGATACCATTGATACGCTTCCCCTTGGTGTTGGCACGCCCGCGGGTCTCGATCAGGGATTCTTGCTTCAGGTATGAGATCATGGCCGCTGTCGAGTATCCGGCGTCCTGCAGGATGCGCTCAAAGACAGAGCGGATGATATATGCCCGTCCTGGCTCCAATGCGCCTAGCACGTCTATATTGGGATTCTCAGACCGGCCACACAGCTTGTTCGAGTTCTGCGTGACCCAGTCGCATAGATATTTATAGCCCCGGTCACCGGCGGACACCGCCGCTTTGGATGCCAGGAACTCTGATATCTGCTCAATCGTCAATGGCTGCTGGGGACCGGAGAATATCCATTGACAGGCCAGCTCGTCCGCCAGAATGATCGAGGCGGCAGCCATAGCCTGTTTCTCGGTGGTGTCACGGTCGCTGAGTATCCGGAACAGCTCACGGTACCGCTCTGATACCTGATCTACCACGCCCGGCTGGTAAAGCCGATCTACGAACTTCCGACCGGCAAAGCCGAAATTGCGTTTGACGGAATTGGAGATGCGCATACCATCCTTGATGACAGCCTGGGATGATTTGCATTCGATGTCGATGACGCGGTTTACAGCGCCGGCGCCGCTGGCTGTTCCGGTCAGAGGGGATTCTCCCGTAGTCAGGATGCAGTTTCTCCACGTGGGCGTCAGATCCACGCCGCCGGCACGGTTGCCGCGGGTGCGGCCGACACCTTGCGCCAGCTTGTAGACGTCGAACATAGTCCGGCCCTTGTTGTCCTTGGCCAGCTGAAGCTCATCAAGGCAGAATGGGAGATTATTCAAGAACGCGGCTGTTTTTTCCATGCCGACCACAGTACCGTCAAAGGTCTTGACGTAAGCGCCGACAGCCGGATCTCCCCACACGCTGGCAGCCACCATCAGAGCGACCGTCTTGCCGGTACCAGAATCGACACCCCAGAGATGGACAAAGAATGGCAGGCAGTTCAGAGGCTCCAGCAGCACAGAGGCAAAAGAGGCAGCCAGAATGATCCGGGCTGTGATGGACATGCTCCGTACCTCAGCTGCTGTCTCCAGCCACTTAGCTTCAGAGCCTCGGCTCCGGACCGTCTGGAACATCGCCTTAAAATTGGCGTCACCATCGAAGATCAGACCGTCCACGAAAGGAGAAAAACCTGCGTCTGGTATGTAGCCGAAGCGCCCGATACTCTTCTTCTCCGGGATCAGATCGTAGTTCAGGTTTTCCATGTCGGAGATATACTGGATAAATGCCCTGGCGTTCTGGCTGTTTACTGCGATGCCGGAGCCTGCCAGATCCGTCACCTTGTTGGAGCTGGCCAGGACGGTCTTGCTGACGATGAGATGTCTCCAGACAGCGCCCTTCCGATATGCCAGCTGCAGTTTCTCTTCTCCTGTATCAATATTCACCAGTCGCTCCACCGGCATAATGGGGTGTGGGCAGGCTATCTCATCATTGAAACCGTTCTTTTTGTGAATCCCGAGGTCATCGGCTTCCCATTCGCCGGCGTTAAGCTCCAGCGGCTGATTGGTAAACTGGGTAACGTTTTCGATGTAGAGGGTGCCGCTCTGAGCCTTCAGGCTCTCCACGTATTTTTTGTACATGGACTTGAAGCCCCGGAAGCCTTTTGAGGCAGCGTAGGCCGCAAGGGACTCCATCTGCGTGGCATGTACGAATGGCTGCACATGGAATTGATAAAGCTCCTCGTAGGGCTTAGTTGTCATGAAATCTTCTCTTTCATATTCCCAAACCGTAGGCTCATTCACGTGATCACCCCCTTACCCAGGTTTTCTTCCAGCCAGTATTCCAGATACGGCTGACGGCGTAGCGCTTCGGCGTAGAGAGGATGAATGAAGCCGGCGGCGGCATCCTCTTTGGTCGGCGCAAAATATTTCAGGACTTCCCACCAGTAACGGTGCTCCACCGTCTTCTCGTGGTATTCCCGCTCAAAGACAGCTCTCCTCTCGGCCTCGCGCCTGCGGGCCTCCAGGATGGCCGACTGCTCTGCCCTGGAGCGCTGCGGAGTCTGGCTCAATCCCAGGCCGAAGTCCAGATCCAGGCGCAGAACGGCCTGCCGGAAATTGATATCGTAGAGCCGCATCACGAAGTCGATCACCGAGCCGCCGGAATTGCAGCCGAAGCAATGCCAGCCTCGGTCTCCTGCGTAGATCTTCAGCGATGCGGTATGATCTCCCTGATGGAACGGGCAGCGCATAAATCCTGCGCGGTTCGGCTCGAAGCCATAGTGCCGTGCAACTTCGTCCATCGTCAGACGAGACTTAATCTGGTTCGCTGTGTCATCAGAACGGTAACTCGCCATCGTCATCACCCAGGTCGGTGAAGTCGCTTGCGCTGACATTTACCCCCGAAGATCTGCCGGCAGTGTGGTATGTGCCGCCGGAGTCTCCGTCGCGCTTGGAATCCCCAAAGTAAATACTGTCAGCTACGACCTCTGCGTTGCGTCGCTTGTTGCCGTCCTTATCTGTCCAGTCTCGGATCTGCAGGCGGCCTTCCACCACAGCCATCCGGCCCTTGCTGAAATACTTCTCCACGAATTCTGCTGTGCTGCGCCAGGCCACGATATCCACAAAATCGGTGACTTTCTCGCCGGACTGCTTATCCTTGAAATCCCGGTCAACTGCAATCGAGAACGAGGCCACAGCGGTACCGTTCTGCGTATGCCGCATTTCCGGATCCCGAGTCAGACGGCCCATCAGGAAGATCTTATTGAGCATTAGAAAAACTCCTTGTAGTTGAGAATGGATGTAAGCCGCTTCGTGGCGCGGCAGTAAGCGCAATGCTCACAGCGGGTGGGTTGGATCTTCCCCTCCTTGATGGCCTGGTATCTGGGAGCATTATCTTCTACAACCGCCAGAGCAGCGGCCAGATCCGTATCATCAATGTACATGGCGGCGAGATCGGGCTCCGTCTCCTTGGTGCCGACGGCCAGAACAAAGGGTAGCATGTGGCCCTCAATGTGCTGGTAGATGGCTCCCTGGATGTCATAGCCGTAATATTCTACGAAGGGAACCTTGCAATGATCTTCGGCCGACCACACGGATTCCATGCTGGCCATAGCCTTCTGGTCGACAATGGCGCCGTCACACAGGCCCAGCGCAGCGGCCGCATTCGGAAATTCTGCGACGATCTTTGCACAGGTATCCGCATCCAACAGACTGTCAATCTTGATCTTAAAGGGAACGCCGGCAATCGTACCGGTACGGATGACCTGCTTTTTGCCGGACATGAGCAGGGAATAGAGATCATCTGCCTGCAGACGGGCAACGACCTCGGTGGCCTTGACGTACTCGGCCTTCAGCGTTCCATCCCGCTTGAAGATCTCCGGATGCTGCGCCTGGTAGAGCGGCAGCTCACCGGAGAACCATGCGTCAATATAGCCGCCGACCAGCAGAGCCGCGGAGGAAGGGGGACGATATTCCCCCTTCAGTTCTGCCAGCGCCGCCGCTTCGCACCTCTCGAAGGCCTTAAACTGCGTGGAGCCCATATAGGCCATATTCATTTCAGGAGAGTAATAATTCTCCGGAGTGACAACAGGAAGGGCCATTACAGCACCTCCCCGGTGTCAGGATCCACCGTGAAATTCTCAGGCGAGCTGTCCTGCTGCACTTCCGCAGCGTTTTCGGTCTCCTGCTGCATTTCTGCAGCGGCCGCGGCTTCCTTGCGCTTCTGGGCACAGGCTGCGCATAGGGGCACACCGTAGTTCTTGGTCGTATAAGCCGCCAGCCAATGAGCGTTTTTCCCCATAGCCGCTTCGATGGGATTGCCGCAGTCCGTACAGGGCGGCACAGGCTCCTGCTTCTGGACACGAGGTTTGTAGGGCCGGATACGGATGCCATCGGTCATGCCGCCGTCCTGCGGATCCCGGACATTGTGATCTACATACAGCTGGATCTGCTTGCCCACCAGCGTAGAAGCCTTGGCGTCGCCGAACAGCTTACGCAGCGTCTTGCGGTTGGTTGAGTTGACGATCAGCGGGCGTACCTGCAGGATGCCGGGGACACGCTCTTCCTTGAAGGAAAGAACGTCCTTGTTTTCTTTGCCGCGCTGCAGGGTCACAGAGCCGTACCACAGGCCGGCAATGGTGAGCACCGGCTCTGTGCCGTCATCGATGTCCTCGGCACCCAGGTACTCGGATTCGCGCATCTGGCCGAGACGTTCATCGCCGGTCAGCTGGCGCAATTTATCTTTCGTCATCATGTTTACTTTCCTCCGTCTGGTCGGCTGCATTTGGAATAGCAGCATTCACAATTGCCATAATGAACCGGCACTCTTCATAGCAGATGTTGGTGTCCGCCTTAATGACGATATCCATGATTTTGGCCGCAGCCTTCATCAGGTTCGCCATTCTGTAAGGTGGGACATAGAAACCGGTGGTTGCGAGAAGGCGCACCTTTTCAGCCTGTAAACGTTCCGCAGCAGTCACAGCTCCGTCACCTCCAGCTCCTCGGAATCGGTCACGCGGGTGGCAATCAGCTGAAGGCCCTTAGCCTTGCACTTGGCGTACAACCGTTCACGGCTCTCCTTGTCCAGCCGCTCAGCGCCATCGATGAGGATAATCTCCAGCTGGCCGGGCTTGCAGACAGAGATATCCACGCACAGCTCCAGAAGCTCGCCGTCAGACAGATTGGAAATGGGCAGGCCGTTGATCAACGGGATTCCATTCTCCACGGTCAGACCCTCCACGGGGATATGGGCCTCTGCCAGGATGGTTGCTGGCAGCTCACGAGCAAGTTCAATCTTGCGGGTCAGCTCAGCAGACTGGTCGGTCAGATCCTGCACCTCGGCCTGCATGGCCACCATACGCTGGTACTCGTTCAGATGCTTCCGCATCTCCTCGGCATTGGTAACCTCTGCCGCCAGCGCAGTAGTGTCCACAGGCTCCTGATCAGCATACTGTTCAGCCACGCCGACGTCCTTTTCCAGCTTGGCCTTAGCTGCCTCAAAATTGGCGGTGGCAATATCCACTCGATCCTGCCGGCGGCGGCTCAGCTGAGCCAGTTTCTCCTCGGTAGCCTGAAGCTCGGCCTTCATCCGTTCGATACTGCCCGTCAGAGCGGCGCGTTCGGCCGCAATATCCCGGTCAATGGCACCGATCTCTACGTCCCTGGAACCTTCCAGTCCCCGGAGCTTGGATGTGAAATTGGCGCGGAACGCCTTAGCCCGCTCGATCACGCTGTTCTTCTCGCGCAGCCGTTCCAGCTCCCTGTAACGATCCCCGATGGGATACTGGTTCCAGCGGTCATAGTCGTATCCGGAGGGAATATCCTTGGCGATGTCGCTGATGAAGGCCTGCTTGTTGCGGATGTCTCGGTTGATATTCTGCCGGGATTGGAAGTAGACGCCGTTTTCTGCCTGGATGTCGTTCAGGACCTCCAGAATATGCTTGGAGTAGTCAACCCCCTGCGGGATCTCGCCGAACTGCTCCCGGATCCAGTTCACATCCCAGTCAAACTCGATGAGGGAGAGGATCACACGGTTCTTTTCCTGCCGGGAGAGTTGTGTGAACTCCACAGGATTCAGCTGCAGGGGCGTGAAGATCTGAGAGAGGAACTCGGCCGGCCGTGTCTGAAGGAGGGAACCGTCACGCACTTTGACCGTGCCGGCAGACTTGGCGGGCAGGGCCTTGCGGTCGATGGAGAGGCCGGTGGTGGTCTCGATGATGATCTCACCCTCATCGGCGCCCTGGTGGACGATGCAGTCCCGCTCAGAACGGTTTGTGAGGGCGAAACGGATGGCATCCAGCACGGAGGTCTTGCCGGCTCCCTTGGGGCCGGAGATCTCCACGGACTTCCCGTCGAGGGTGGTCTCACGGATGCCGAACAGATTCTTAATAACGATTTTTGAGGTTTTCATTGACAAAACTCTCTTTCTGCCCTTAAAATAGGGGCGCGTGAAAAGGATTGGCTTGTGCCGCCGATTCGGTCCCCTGCAGGTGTGCGAGACCTGCAGGGGATTTTTTATGCTTACAGAGCGACAACGAGCTTGCCGCTCTCAATCTCGGCAGCGAGCTTCTCCTCCAGGAATGCCTTGATGGTGTTGCGGGCCGTCAGGCGCCACATACCGCCATCGGCCTCGATGAAGGAAATGCCGCGGTCATTGATGCGGATGAGGAAGGTGCTCTCCGGCTGCTCGACCTCCTGGAAGGTGCGGTAGGGACGGAGCTTGACGATGGGGCGGATTGCCTCGTTGGTCTGCAGGGAGACACCGCTCTTCGTGGTGACGGTGGTTGCGACGCCGTTGTCATTGTAAATGACCTTGGCGCCGAGGGAGATATCATTGACCAGTTTCATCGCATAGAGCGAATCGCCAGTCTCCTGAAAGCGTGTACGCAGCGCGATCTGAGCTTCTTCGAAGCCAAGCGTGACCTTTGCATCCCATCCGGGGACATCGGTTGCACCGGCAGAATAGAAGACTGCGCGGACGCAGCGCTGCGTGAAGTCAGGCTGAGAGAAGCAGGTCACATTGGTGGGCGAAGGGATGTTGACAAAGAGCGCGGGGGTATTGGCATCTGCCAGATGGATAGCCTCGGTGCGGATCATCTTCACGATGGAATCCAGGCTGTGGAGCTGAAGAGTGGCTGGCACGATCGGCGTCTCGATGACTTCCTGCGCACCGGAGGGTGTGATGACATATGCACGGCCGCAGAGGTCCTGCGTTTCCGGCCGCATACCATCAAGGATGTACTGAAGTGCTTCTTTAAGCATGGCGATATGGTTCCTTTCTTAAAATTAGGCCGAGTGGATCAGCCTGAGCTTCGGCGGAGCTTCCTGCTCCCCTGCATCTACGGCCAGCTGACCGGGAATCTGGGGAGCCATTTCGACGACCGTGTCTTCGTCCAGCACGTACAGCATGGTGGTGATGGCGTTGGTCGATGCCAGCGTAGACTTGGCCACGCACTCCACCACAATGGTCTGCCGGTCATCTCCGGGCTTGAAGGTGAGCGTGATGTTCAGCTTTCTGGCCGCTTTTGCCGAGGTGTTCGGATCCAGAATGTTCCGGATCATGGCTCGCATCTCATAGTCTGCGCGCTCCATGATCGCGCCACGTCCCATTTCGAGGATCGACTTCTCCTGACGTTCATCCATAGGTTTTGCCTCCTTTCCTGCGTGATAAGGGTTCCAGCCCTCTGCCGGACGCCCCGCGGCAAATTTGAGCGGGGCCGCCCGGCAGGAGAGTAAAATGAGCGAAGGGCATCCACCCGGCAGAAGGCTGGATGACGGTGCTTCATCCGGCTGCTTCCCGGTAGACCTCTACCTGCTGGATGCCGAATTCGCAGGCAGCCTCATGGCTCTCGAAGAAAATATCCACATGGTTGCCCTTGACGGCGCTGCCGGTGTCCTCGACGATATACGGATGACCGTTGATCACGACCTCGCTGCCTTTGGGCAGCACATCCCAGTCGGCGGCGATGGTGCGGCCCTCTTCGGGGATCGTGCCGGCACGTGTCTTCTGCACATAGTCTTCGCCGCGGCTGGGGTGGTCTTCCGACCAGATCCCGCAGCACTTGACACAGGGACAATAGGCGGTAGCGGTGAACGTTCCAATGAGCTCCAGCCGGTCAAGGCTGGAATAGTCCTCTGCCGGTTGCTCTGCAGGCTCCTGCGGCATATCATCGACAGGGGAGGGCTGGGATACCTCCTGCAATTCGGGCGGCTCACAGGCATCCTGAGCGTGTGCGGCGGTGTAGCCGATGCAGACGCCCAGCGCCAGCAGGATCAGCACAAAGGCCAGGAACCGGATGTTTGCGGCACGGCGCTGGATGCGCCGGCGTTCTTCTCGTGTCAGTCGCTTCATAGGTCGATCCTCCTCAGTTTTCCATATCCGACGGCGGGGTCGGTGGTAGTCGGAGCCTCATTGCCGGCGGCAAGGTAAGCGAGCAGCTGGTCCACATCGACCAGCTTTTTTCGCCCAACGTGGATGACAGGGACAGCACCGGAGGCAATCAGATGCCTTATGTAATGAAGCGTGATCTCGCTATCGGGATCCTGCTCCAGGATCAGCCGGTATGCCTTCGACGCAGTACGCATTCTCGGCATGGTTTGTCTCCTTTCGTGGTGGATTGCCCTCTCCGGGCCTGTGTGGTAGACTGGCGGCAGAGAGGGGGTGAGAGTATGACGATTAGGTCGCACTTTCCTGAATGTGAATTTAATTCACGCTACACCGAAAAAAATATAGTTGATTTCCTCGGACGTCAACGAAAGTTCTTCACGAAGAACCTTTATTTCGCTGGCCTTGAAATCACTCTCGCCATTCAATTTGTTGTAAAGGGCCTGCTCGGAGATTCCTAATGCTTTTGCAAGACTGCGGTACGTCTTCCTTTTGCGTGAGATAGTGGCTCTGAGTTCTTCACAGTTCAAAATGTCCGCCTCCTTTCTGCGTGAATTTAATTCACGAGCATATATTAACATCGCCCGTGAATATTTGTCAACACATTTTTTTAGAAATCTAAAATATTGTTGACACACATTCACGCCTGTGCTATATTTCTAATCAACAAGTGGAAGGAGAATTCACATGGAGCTACATGAAAACATCCGAGCCCTTCGTAAGGCAAGAGGTTGGTCGCAACAACAGTTGGCCGAGAGAGTTGGTTACGGTGACCGATCCTCTATCGCTAAGATTGAAGCCGGTAAAGTCGATTTGCCCAGATCTAAAATTGCGGAATTTGCAAAGGTGTTCGATGTCACTCCTGCGTATCTTATGGGGTATAGCGAAGAAACCGACGCCCTCCTCGTGTCTATCGCTGAAGACAATAAGAGCGGCCGCACGGCGGCGGTGGAGGAGCTGCGCCGAACCTACGGCACAGAGCACAGCATCCATTCCACCTACAGCTGCGACGATAAAAAGAGGGCCACTCTGCTGTACTATAAAACCTTGGAGCGGGACGTCGCTTTGTCCCTGACCGATATCATCGCCACGGTTGACCATCTCGACGGCCGCCAGGCCGAAAAGGTCACACTTCTCCTCCACGCTTACCTGAAGGCCGAGCAGCCTATCCGCAACATCGTGGATACCGCGCTGGATCCCTATGTGGAAGATTTGGACGATCTTCTGTGCGGCGGCTCTCAGATCGGGTAATTGAGGTCGATTTCCGCAAAAAATAAGCCGCCCGGGGGGCGGCGAAAAACAATAGAAAAGCCGTCCCGGGCTACCACCCCCGAGACGGCCAATGCAAAGTATTTTATCTGCAATCCACCACGAAAGAAGATAAAGCCAAGCCACTTTGTTCCCAACTTAACAAGAAAGAAACAAAATACGAGGCCACTTTGCCTTTCCATTCTACCACAGGAAAAGCAGAGTGGCAAGAATGGAAAGGAGAAATTTAATGGCCACAATTGAAAAGAGAGGCGAGAGCTACCGGATCATCGTGTCCAATGGGTACGACATCAACGGCAAGCAGATCCGCGAGAAGATGACATGGACGCCGGAGCCGGGGATGACGAAGCGGCAGATCGAGAAGGCCCTGAACCGAGAGGCCACACTCTTTGAAGAGCGGGTGCGACACCAGCTGACCCAGAACGGCAACATCCGGCTGGTGGACTTCACGGAGATCTTCCTGGAGCAATACGCCCGGCCGAACCTGAAGAAAAAGACTGCCTTCAGCTACGAGCAGACGATGAAGGTCATCAACCAGGCCCTCGGCCATATCAAGCTGAAGGATCTGAAGCCCGGACACATCGCCGCCTTCTACGCCAACCTGCAGGAGGAAGGCATGCGGAACCGCTGTAAGGCGATGCCGAAGGTGGACTTCGCCGCCTGGATGAAGGAGCGCAAGACCTGCAAGGCAGAGCTGTCCCGGCAGACCGGCGTGTCGATCTGGTGCTTCTCTCAGCTGAAGAATGGCCGTGGGATCGCCCAGAACTGCGCCGAGCAGATCTGCGAGAAGCTGGATGTTCCCTACAACAAGCTCTTTATCCGGCAGCACGACGATACGCCCCTGAAGCCCGGTACCATCCACACCTACCACCGCACGCTTTCCGCTGTCCTATACCGTGCGGTGAAGTGGAAGTACATCGAGAGAAATCCGGCCGAGCGGGCCGATCTACCCAGCATCGCCCACAGGAAGGCAGCTTATCTGGATGAGCCGGACGCCCGCCGTCTGTTGGAGCTGCTTCAGGAGGAGAAGATCCTTTGGAGGACGGTGATCACCTTTGACCTGCTCTCCGGCCTGCGCCGGGCAGAGTTCTTGGGCCTGCGCTGGTCTGACGTGGATCTGGATAAGCAGCTTCTCTACATCCGGCAGACGTGGAACTATCTGCCGACAGAGGGCTGCTATGCCGACACCCCGAAGACGGCCACCAGCGAGCGACCGCTGCGGATCTCGCGCACGGCCATCCTGCTCCTCTTGGAGTATAAGCAATGGCAGGACACCCAGCGGGAGCTGCTGGGGGATGCCTGGCGTGATACCGATGGGCGCATCTTCACCACAGAGGAGGGCAAACCGCTTTTTCCGGACACCGTGACGAACTGGTTCACCGACTTCGTGAAGCGCACCGGCCTGCCGAAGGTGACGATCCATTCCCTGCGGCACACATACGCCAGCCTGATGATTGCAGACGGTACGCCGCTGGTGGTCGTATCCCACAAGCTCGGCCATGCGCAGACCAGCACGACGGCCAATATTTACGCCCACGTCATTGCCGAGGCAGAGGCCAAGGCAGACCAGACCTTTGACCGCTTCGGCGATTTAATCGCTCCTAAAGGGCAGCCCACACCGAAGCAGAAAAAAGCCGCAGGAATTTAGTTCCTGCGGCTTTTCCCTTGGAGCTGGAAATCAGACTCGAACTGACGACCTACGCATTACGAGTGCGTCGCTCTACCAACTGAGCTATTCCAGCTTATATATGATTTTTCGGATTTGATGAAAATAAACCCCAAATAAACCCCATTTGCGTGTTGCTGTGGAAAACTTGGAGCGTTCGGCCCTTGCGGCACAAGGCTTCCGAGGCGCAAAGGCGATTTTGAGCACTTAATTACGAATCAGCTGCTCTACCGACTGAGCTACATTAGCATATTCACTTTTGGAGTCGCAGACCTGATTCTTACGAATCAGCTGCTCTACGCCAGCATGGGGAACGATGAGATAATTTAAGCAGAAAACATGATACCATACTTTTACCGGAGCGTCAACACATTTTCACAGGAAAACGAACTTTTTCTACTGTCGAACGGGGATAATACGAATTGTATATTATGGATTTTCCGAGGCTTCTAAAAAATGGGCGATTTGCCATCTTTACAAACGCCGGATTCGCGTTCCGCATGTAACTTTCTGTAAAAAGTTCATAATTTGACAAAAACCGCAGCCAGCGTCCGGTTTCGCCGGGAAGCGTTAGTGTTTACATAAAAATGACAATAATTTTCATCTACAAGGAGTTATTCACATTTTCCACAGAGTTATCAACATCGTTTTTCTTTAGTATTATCAACGTATTCAGACAAATATCTCCAAATATCCGCAAAACCGCAAACCCTATTTTCAACCAAATGAAAAAGCAAAAATCACTTTACATAACCGTTCTGTATTTGCCCTTTTCTACGTACACGCAAGGCTTTCTCCCTTGACAGCGGTCGATTTTAGCCGAAAAAACGGGACCAGACTTCCGTCCGGTCCCGCCTGTTCAGATTACATAGTCACTTGTCCGCGGCTCGCGCATCAGGTCCGCCAGCGTGACACCGGAAAAGTATTCCCGGCTCAGCTTATAATAGCCGTCCCACACCGACAGGGTACGGCAGTCCGCAGCCCGTGCGCAGGGGGCCGCGCCACTTTGCAGGCAGGCTACCGGGGCCAGATCCCCTTCCGCCAGCCGCAGAATTTCCCACAGGGTATACTGGTCCGGCTCCCGGGTCAGCCGGTAACCGCCGCCGATCCCGTGGACGCTGTCCACCAGACCGGCCGCCTTCAGGGCCGGCATCAGCCGCTCGATATATTTCAGAGAAATGTTTTGGCGGGCAGCAACATCCTTCATGGGAATGTAGCTTCCGTTGCGGTGTTCGGCCAAGTCCAGCAGGATCCGGATAGAATACCGCCCCTTTGTTGAGATCATAGTATATCCTCCTTGCTCCGTATTTTGTCTTTATTATACCACCAGTTTTGTAGGTAAATCAACCGCTATTTCCACAGAATTCAAAAAACGTTGATATCCCGTTGATTTTCAGAAATCATCGTGCTATGATGGGGCCGAAAAAAGACGGCGCGTGTCCGCGGCGCACCCAACAGAAAGGAAGCAAACGATTTTGTTGGATTTTTTAGAGCAGGAACAAATCAGTAAGGAGTTGTTGGAGGGCATCCGGAAATACCGGAACGCCTATCCCACCCCTCCGGAGCTGCAAAACCGGATCCCCAAGCCCCGCTACCATTACTACGGAAAGGAGGTCTGGGAAGCCTCTATTGCCGCCCTCCTGTGCGGGGAAAATCTGCTGCTGGCCGGCAGCAAGGCTACAGGTAAAAATGTGTTGGCGGAAAATCTGGCCCAAGTCTTTGCACGGCCAAGCTGGGATGTATCCTTTCATGTGAACATGGACGCCGCCAGTCTCATCGGCATGGATACCTTTGAAAACGGGCAGGTGACCTTCCGTCCCGGCCCGGTGTATCTCTGCGCGCAGCATGGCGGCTTCGGGATCTTGGACGAGATCAACATGGCGAAAAACGAGGCACTGGCTGTGCTCCACGCCACGCTGGACTTCCGCCGCGCCATTGATGTACCCGGTTATGATCGGGTGGAGGTGGATCCAGCCGCCCGCTTCATTGGCACCATGAACTACGGCTACGCCGGAACACGAGAGCTGAACGAGGCCCTGACCAGCCGGTTCGCGGTGATCCAGATGCCCGCCATTGACGGGGATGGTCTGGACCGGCTTTTGGGAGAGGAATTCCCCTCGCTGGAGAAGAAATACCGGGGACAGTTCGTGCAGCTTTTCCTCGACCTGCAAAAAAAGTGTGAAAGCGCCGAGATCTCCTCTAAAGCGCTGGACCTCCGGGGTATGCTGGACGCTCTGCGGCTGATCCGCCGGGGGATCAGCGCCGGAACGGCGCTGGACATGGGTATCACCAATAAGGCTTTTGACAGCTACGAGCAGGGCCTCATCCGGGATGTTATTGCCGCCCGGATCCCGGCGAAGCTGGACCGCAGCCGACTGTTTACCGACTGATATGGAAACCTCCGGTTACAGCGCCCGCCAGCGGCGGGCCATCAATCAGGTGTGGACTGCCTGCGGGGACTACAAATTTGAACCGCAGTTTCTGGCCATGCAGTCTGACGGCCAGCCTGATCTTTATATGAACTGCGTCATTGGGTTGGTCCACAAATGGTTTGGGGATGAGCTTCCCAAGCAGTTGTTCGCCGCTTGGGCGGGGGACGCACGGCAGGCCGTGTACGATGACCTTGCGTGGCTGGCTCTGGAAAACGCCGTTTATGAGAAGGAATTACCGAAGCGTCCCGCTTTAGCAGCACTGCGGCAGGCCCATGCTTCCGCGTTTTTTGAATCGGAATATCAGCTTTCCCGGCAGGAGTGGATGGAGAAAAACCAGCTGGTGTACGCCATACAGTCCGCCAGATGGAAAACCGTGCTTGGGCAGAGACTGCCTGTGCTGACCCCTTGGGAAAAGGGACTGTCGGAGGCTCTTGCCTGTCCCGGTACCATGAGTGGAGAGGAGGTAGCGGCGGCGATCCGGGCCGCCTTCCAAAAATATCTCCGCTTTGACGGCACCGCCCACGCCAAAACGCCCCTTACCCTCCATTTCGGAGAGCGGTGGGCGCCGCTGCTGACGAAGCTGTTCTCCACAGAGATGGTCCGCACCGACGATCTGGCCATCGGCCGATCTGCGGCGGTGGGAGAAAACGGCATGGTGCGGGCGTCCAATGCCCTGCGCTCCCATTTACGTTCCAATGAGCGGGAAACCGAGGATCGGGATTATGTGGAACGCTGCTTCGGCCGCAGTCTGTACGCTCCCAAGGAATTGGCGCTGATGGAGCAGCGGGACTGCACCGGAAACCATCTGGGCTGCCACCTCTGGTTCACCCGTGGGGAGCCGTCGCCCGACAAACCGGTCAGCGCCGATGCCCAGCGGCTTTTTCAACAGGCAGAGGAGCAGGCCAAGCGAAACCGGGCCACCTATGTCAAAAACAGCGACCTCTATCAGAGCGCCCTCCTGCGGCTGACGGAGCAGATCCGCAACTGCATGCTGATCCACCAGCAGCCGGACGCCGTCTCCGCCCGGCAGGGCCATCTGGACAGCCGGCGGGTCTGGCGGCTGCCCGTGCTGGGAGACGATAAGGTGTTTTTGCGCAGCGACGAGGAAAGCACCCCCGGCTTTACGGTAGACCTGCTGCTGGACGGCTCTGCCTCCCGGCTTCACTGTCAGGAGACTATCGCCGCCCAAGGGTATATTCTGGCAAAAAGCCTTGCGGACTGCGGCATCCCCGTCCGCGTCAGCAGCTTTTGCAGTCTCCGGGGCTATACGGTGCTGCGGGTGCTGAAGGATTTCGGTGAGAAAAACGGAGAACGGAAGATTTTTGACTACTTCGCTGCCGGCTGGAATCGGGACGGACTGGCGCTGCGGATGGCAGCGGAGCTGCTGAACACCGCCCCGGCAGACAAGCACCTGCTGATCCTGTTGACGGATGCCAGCCCCGATGACAGCCACAAGATCCTCCCTACCGGCAAGGTCCCCCTCAGCCGGGACTATGACGGTCAGGTAGGCGTGAAGGACACGGCGGACGAGGTCCGGGCCTTGCGGCGGAAGGGTATCCGGGTGGCCGCCGTCTTTATGGGGGAGAACGCCAACGTTCCCAACGCCCATACCATCTATGGGAAGGATCTGGCACCCATCCGCCGGATGGACCAGCTCTCCGCCGCGGCGGGACGGCTGATCCAAACGGAGATCCGGGAGCTGTCCGGCTGAATAAACAAACAAACACGCCATACCGGGAGGTATGGCGTGTTTGTTTGATTCTTTTGTGCCAATATTTCGTATTACTTCATGGTCACCACGGTGACGCCGTTTTCCCCCTCGCCGTAGACGCCCAGACGGAAAGACTTCACGTTTTTATTCCGCCGCAGAATATCATGCACCGCATTCCGCAGTGCGCCGGTGCCCTTGCCGTGGATGATGGTGACGGTTTCCAAATGGCCCATGACGGCAGTGGAGAGGAAGGTCTCCACCACGCTCTCCGCCTCCAGCGTCTCCATGCCACGGATGTCCAGTTCCCGGCTGGCAGCAGTGCGGAGACCGGTCACAGCGGTCCGGGTGGGCTTGGGGGCTTTTTTCTTCATGGCGGCCCGCTCATCGTCCTCAATGAGCCGTACTTCGTCGGCCTTGGCCTTCATTTTCAAAATACCGGCCTTTAGCTGCAAGGTACCGTCCCCGCCCACGCCCACCACCTCTGCCGGGGTGGAAACGCCGGGGATCTCCACCAGGTCCCCCTTCTGAATGGGACGGCTGGGTTTGGGGATCGGCTCGGAGCGGGCATCCCGCTTGTCGATGGCGTCCTCCGCCTCGTTCAGCTGGCGGCGCAGTTCGGCTCTGGCTTCATTGGCGTTGATGGCCCGGTCTGCCTTGGCCTGCTCCTTCCGCATCCGTTCCAGTTCGGCAAACACCGCGTCAGAGGCGGAGCGGGCGTCCCGCAGGATGCGCTTGGCTTCGGCCTCGCCCCGGCTGCGGGCATTTTCCTTGGCCCGCTGCATCTGTTCCCGGAATTCCCGGGCTTTCCGGGCGTCCTCCTCCCGCTGGCGGTACAGCCGGTCAGTCTCCTGCTCTCGCTTTTCCAACGCCTGCCGCTTGGCCTCCAGTTGGGTCAGCACGTCCTCAAACCGAACGCTGTCCTTGCTCATCTGCGATTGGGCGTTGGTGATAACTTCATCGGGCAGGCCCAGCCGCCGAGAGATGGCAAAGGCATTGGACTTGCCGGGGATGCCGATCAGCAGTCGATAAGTAGGGCTGAGGGTCTCCACATTGAACTCGCAGGAGGCGTTCTCCACTCCCGGCGTGGTCATGGCAAAGGTTTTCAGCTCTGCGTAGTGGGTGGTGGCGGCAGCTCTGGCCCCCAGTGCCCGGACGTGCTGAATGATGGCAATGGCCAGCGCCGCACCCTCCACCGGGTCGGTACCGGCTCCCAGCTCGTCGAACAGGATCAGACTATCCCGGTCCGCCTCCTGTAAAATCTCTACAATGGTTTTCATGTGAGCGGAGAAGGTGGACAAGCTCTGCTCGATGCTTTGCTCATCGCCGATGTCCGCCAGCACCCGTTCGTAAACGGACACCTCGCTGCGGTCCCCGGCGGGGATATGCAGGCCGCATTGGGTCATCAGGGTCAGCAGACCCAGTGTTTTCAGAGAAACAGTCTTACCGCCGGTGTTGGGGCCGGTGATGACCAGGGTATCAAACGCACCGCCCAGTTCAATGTCGATGGGTACCGCTGTTTTTTTGTCCAGCAGGGGATGCCGCGCCTTCCGCAGACGGATCAAGCCGTCCCGCCGCACCTGGGGGCGGATCGCGTCCATCTTATAGCTCAATTCGCCCCGGGCGAAGATCAGATCCAACTGCACCAATGCGTCATGGTCCCACTGAATGTCCCGCCGGTGGGCGGCGGCATCGGCGGACAGCTCCGCCAAAATGCGGTCGATCTCCGCCTGCTCCTTGGCCTGTAATTCCGCGTATTCGTTGTTGGCCTGCACCACTCCCATCGGCTCTACGAATACCGTAGCGCCGGTGGAGGAAACATCGTGGATCAGTCCCGGCAGATTGCCCTTCTGATCCGCCTTGACGGGGACCACAAAACGCCCATCCCGCTGGGTGATGATGTTGTCCTGCAAAACCTTGGAATAGCTGGGGGAAGAGATGATCTTCTGCAAAATCTGCCGGCTTTTTGCCAGCGCCGCCCGCATGTGACGGCGAATGTCCGCCAGCTCCGGGCTGGCGGCGTCGGCCACGGTGTTCTCGTCGCTGATGCACCGCCGGATCTTATCCTCCAAGAACCGGTTGCCGTGGATGGACAGAAAAATCTGGTCGAGAGCGGTAGGCTCTGCCGCGTCGGCATTGAAATACTCCTTGGCCCGGCGGGCAGCATACAGCAGATCGCCGATCCGGATCAGCTCCGGGATGTTGAGGCTGCCGCCCCGGTCCGCCCGGTCCAGCAGGTCCTTTACCGGCTTGACGCCGGAAAATCCCGGCGCCCCCCGCAGAACGATCATGGCCCGTGCGCCGTCGGTCTGATCCAGCAGACGCAGCACGTCCTCATAATCTGTTTCCGGCCGAACCGCCAGCGCCAGTTCTTTGGCCTCCGGACTGACCGCCTGCTCAGACAGTAGTTGGAGGACCCGCGGCAGCTCCAAGGTGCGGATGGATTTATCAAATAATTCGCTCATAATCGCTCCTTACCGTATAAAAGGCACGGTATCATACAAAATGTAATCAATCAGGATGGCTCATCCATGCACCGGACACTCTTATAGAAGTCCAGCGTCCGGAATCCCCGCTCCAACTGGGCGGAGACAAAGGCTTCGGCGGCAGCGGACAGCCGCTTTTGGGCCTCCGGTCCCAGTGTGAAGGAATAAAGCCGCTTGGGGTCGCCGTAAACGATGTGCCGCAGGGCGGCCAGTGAATCCCGACACAGTGGAAGACCCCGGCGCCCCTCTCCGCAGGTCCCGCAGCGGAGAACGCCCTGCAAAACGTCGAAATACGGCTGCTGGGGATCGGGGCAACCGCAGTAGGCGCAGGCGTCCGCCAGAGGCTCGTAGCCCGCCAGACACAGCAGCTTGATCTCAAACGCCGCTTTCACCAGCGGCAAAGGCTTTCGCAGAACGGAAACGGCGTACAGCCCGTTGAGCAGGTGGCTCAAAAGCCCCTGATGGGGTGCGTCCTCTGTGGTGACGGCCTCCGTCAGCTCCGCCAGATAAAACCCCAGCGCCATCGCGTCCAGATCCGCCCGCAAGCCGCTGAACAGCTCCAGAGTTGTTCCCTCGTTGGCATAGTACCAGTCGCCCTTTTTGTAGAGCGTCCACTCGGAGTAGGCCAACGGCTGGGCGCAGGCGGCGAATTTGCACCCCTTGCGGCAGACGCCCCGGGCGATGACAGAGAGCTTGCCCCGCTCCGCTGTCAGGAGGGTTAGGATCTTATCGGCGTCCCTTGTCTCCGTCTCCCGGAGGACTACGCCCTTTGTCACAATGTACGGCGACGACGCCATCAATTCACCACCTATGTACGGAGGCCCCGCCTCCGAAAGAAAATCAGCGTCCGGCAGACCCGGCGCGGTAAAGCAGATAGGCCAACGGATCTCCGGTATCCGAAAACAACGTCCAAAGCGAAGGTTCTTTCATCGTACAGCCCTCCCTGATGGATAGTCTGTGTCGAAAAGTCCCGCTTATAGCTGGAAAATGCTTCGTACAGACCCAATTATAGCAACCGGACAGCTTTTTTTCAAGCGGAGGTTGCTGCATGCGCTCCTCCGCTTCATCCGTGCCGAAACTGCCGCAAGGCATGGCACGAATGAAAAACAGCCGCAAGCCATCAGAACATGGCTTGCGGCTGTTTGCGCCTATTACTTGCTTTGTTGTCAAAAAGCGAATTACTTCAGTGCCTCATAGGCGGTCAGCGCTTCCCGGATCGCCGCTTTGTCGCCGTCCGTCACGGAGCAAGGGTGCGATCCCACAGGGAGCCACCTGTTCCTTTAGCAGCGTTTCCAAAAGAGTGTTCCCGCGTTCTGAGAGTTTTCGAATGACAGCCCCGCCAAAGCGGTATTTACTGTCCGGTCTGCGCGTTATACAGCTCCGCAAAGTTGGAGGTGGCAACCTCAATCAAGTAGCTCTCAACCGTTCTGTCAGCATTTTCAATGCGGAACATGACGTTTCCCTCTCCCTTTAATGCTGTCAGCACCTCATCGATATAAGCATCATCAATATTAACTCTATCATCACCACAATACATAGTACCTGTTATCTTGTGGTCTGCACCATCGGGCGTTCTCATGGTGATGTTATATTCATCCCAATAGCGCTCAGAGCTGTTTTTGACCTGTCTGCTGCCATATTCATAGAGGAATATCATAACATTATCGTCCAGATCCACCATTACATTCGCATACAATTTTGAATTTGTTGTTGCGCTGTTGCTAAAAGTACTTACGAGATATTCGTCTTCCGTAATATACCATTCATCTGTTGGCTGATTGAAGTCATCCACATAATAGTCGATGCGCCAATCGCCGAATGACTGTCCGCATCTTTCGCAGGTACCGCTTTCGGTCGTGCGGCCCAGAGCGGGAACGGTTTCCTGTGCCACCAGAACCTCTCCGCACTCGGAGCAGCGCTTGCCCTCTGTCAGCCCGGTCTTCGTGCAGGTGAGCTCCACTGCCGGCATAACTTCCTCCACATGGGTATGCTTGTCGGTGCTTCCGCTGTTGGTATTTCCGCCATTGGTATTTCCGGCGTTCCCGCCTCCGCAAACCACCAGAGGCAGCGTCATTGCCACCGCAAGCAAAATTGTTGTCAACTTTTTATCTTCTGCCTCCCTTTCGTTGTCTTTATATTTGCAGTGCATTTTCCGCACAGGCAAATCCTTCCCAGCGCCCGGTCAAAACAAGGTTTTTTCCTGCTCCGCAAACAGCTTGTCATTGATCTCCCCCAGGGGCAGCTGATGGACCACGCCATAGCTGATAATGGCGTCCCGTCTGGTGCGGGGATACAGTTGGGCGTAGCCCCCCTGCGTCAGCATCCGCTGGGTCTCATCCAGCGTGATGCCAAGACCGACGCAGATGCACAGCAGCCGATCCCTGGAAGGATTCCGCCGCCCCGCAAACACCTGATGCAGATAGACCTCGCTGATGCCGGACCGGCGGGCCAGCTCCGCTTTGGTCAGATCCTTCGTTTCGTAAAGTCGCGTCAGCCCCGCCAAGCGGTATAAAAACGTTCTTCGTCTGATGGAGGCATTTTAAAGATGAAAGAGTCCAAAATCACCCCGGAAAAGCAAAATCTCTGCTCGCTTTGCAGAGTTCCCCTCCCGGATGGCGCATCCTTCTGTCCCCACTGCGCCCGCAGTATCAAGCCCTGGACACGGCAAAAGGCCCCCAAGCCACTGCAAAAGAAGTTCCTGCACATTGCCGCACTGGTGACAGCGCTGGCCGTGATCGCCAGCTGCACCTGACAAGCTGTACTGTTTCCGGCTGGAAAACCGGCGTGTTGGCCTACGGCACCACCCGGGTCAACACCATGGACTGCCGCTTCGAGGACAATCAGGTGGGATTCCGCTTCAACGCCGAGGGTACCGTCGTCACCCACACCCAGTATGCGAACAACGAGTTCTTCCACAACGGCACCGCCGTTCTGCTGAAGAGCGTACCCGCCGAAAGCCCCCTGTCCTTCCCCGGCAGCGTGTTTGAGGACAACGATACCGACATTGACAACCGCTGCGGACGGGAAGTGAACATTTCGCAGACAACCTTCCGCTGACAGCTATTTGAAAAGAGGACCCATCCGTATTGGATGGGTTCTCTTTTGCGCGACGGGAATCGCCGGTGCATACTGCCGCTGATTTCTTTGCCGATTCGATCTTCTGTCATTATCTCGTCCCATTCAGCGTCAGCTTGGCTTTCTCCATTGTGATGACAAGAATGGGGATCAGGATGATCTGTACAAGGATGCCGGGAAGCGCATTGGTCACTGCGCCCGCAAGAAAAAGAGAGCGGTCAAACGCGGTATGCTGCAAGCCCGCCATCACAAACTGAACACCGCCCCACACCAGGCGGCCTACGATCATAGCGGCGATCAACGTGACATACACAGACCAATTTCTGCGGGGAAAAATGCGGTATAAGATCCCGGAAACCGCGCCATAGGCGGCCAGTTCAAACGCCATGGCCACTGCCGTATAAGCCGTAGGCATCCCAAAGAGAAGGGACCGCAACAGCGGGGAAACAAATCCCACCGCCAGTCCCCACGGCCAGCCGCAAACAAAGCCGCACAGCAATGCCGGAATGTGCATTGGGCAGAGCATGGATCCGATCTCAGGGATCTGCCCCGTCAGAAACGGCAGGACCAATGCAATGGCAAGATACAGCGCCGAGTAGGTAAGCTTTCTGATCTGCACAGAAGAACGTGCATCGTTCCGGGTCATAGGCATGCAGTATCTCCCATCTCCGTCAGCAGTTGGCGAATATGCTCCATCGCGTCATCCATGATGGCAGAAGATTTCTGGCTGACGCCTGCCACATAGGTGTCGCAGAGATTCATGGGGATCAGCACCCGGTAGGCCGCGCTGGCAGCAACGGCATTGGCCATTGCCGGAGAGATCTCTCCCATCAGCGCGTCGGCAAGGGCTATCCCCATAGGGCCAACGATGATCTGGGCAGTCCGGCTGGCAACAATGACCGGGTTTTCACCGGTCGCCACCCGGTCCGCACCGGCACGCATCATGCTCTCTGACGCGGCGCTGTTGGTCCCGACGGCCATGACCTCCACCTGCGGGAAGGATTTTTTGATGCTTTCCACCAGCCGTTTTCCAAGCTTTCCGCCCTGACCGTCAATCACAAGAATCGTCATATCAAAACCATTCCTTTCATCCTACATAAATAAATGTACCGGACGCAGGCGCGCCGTATGCTTCCTGAGTAAGTGCACGGAGCGCCTCTCCCCCATCTGTATCACTGAACAGGCTCGGATACATGGCCTTGGCAAGCAAAACCGCCGCGCCGGTCCGTCTGGCCTGACCGGAAAGCAACTCCTCGGAGAGCAAAATGACCCGGCCATTCCGGACGGCATCCAGCCCAGACCAGCCCTCCCGTGCTTTCAACGCACCGCAAACCGTTTCCGCCTGTCGGGTGGTCGACACTCCGCTGCCAAGGACGGAGCGCTCCACGACCTTGACGATCACACCGGGATCTTTACGCTGGATCCAGCCGTCATCCACAATCAGTGCGTCATTTTGCAGCTTTGCGGACACGTCATACGCCCCGGCATTCAAGATGATCTGATGCTCGTCAGATGATTTATGGACAGTGTGGTAGTCCTCCGCCGTCTCCCAGTAAATATAGAAGCGCTGGCACTCAAAGAGTCCGCTCAAACGGTCCTCCAGCAGTGTTTGATAGTAGAGCAGCGCAGTTTCTGCCGTTTGGCCGCTTTCATCCGCGCCGGTGTTTTCTGCCTGGTCAGCGGGAACGGTTTCCGTTGCGGTCAGCTCACCGGTGGTCGCATCCTTTGCGCCGGTAGCTCCCCCATTGGCATCATGCTCCGGTGTTTTTCCGCCGTCCCCCTGCTGCGTGAGGGTTTTGTCCGCACCGGGAACGATCTCAGCGTCTGCGTCCTCCGCATACGTCTTTCGGTCGGAATCCGGGTCCGTTGCGGTCGGGGCATCCGCATCCGGTCTGACATCCTCTTCTGCCGCAGGATCGTCTTCCGCGTCCTCAATCTGTTCGGCCTGTCCCAGTTGGTCCTCCGCCGCCTCGCCGTTCTCATCGGGGATCGGATCCACAGGCACGGTGGTCCGGGTACGGCAACCCGTCAGGGTCAGCAGCAGCACCACAGTCAACAATAAAAGCTTTGCGTTTTTCATTCTTGCTTCCTCTTAGGCGTGGAGACACTCCACATACTTCAAGCGAAATTTTGTTCTCCGGTCTGCATTGTCATACAGCAGCCGCTCCGTTTCGGTTAAAAGACTTTGCAGTTCGGCCCGCTGTTCCTCCCCCATGGCATGGGTACTGTATGCAGACTCCTCAAAAAGTGCAGCGGCATGACGGAACTGCGCGGCGTATTCCGGAGAAACGGTTTGGGCCAGCGCAGCGTCCCATTGGGAGAAGGGGCGATTCCCAACGCCTTTTCCACATCGATCCAGATAGGCAGCCAGATGCAGAAACATGGCGCGGATCGCTTCCCCGCAGTCAGGGGAATCAAACGCCGCCCGCCGTTCCATTGCCTTGCGCCGCCGGGCGTCAAACAGGACGAACGGTAGGAAGGGCAACGTCAGCAGAGCCAAAATCAGAATCGTCAGTACGGCGATTTTTAGATAGTCGATGCGCTTGGGACGGCTGATTTCCTGTTCCTGTTCATAAATATGCTGATAGTCCTGCGTATTCTGCGTATCTCCGGACATCTCTCCGGCGGTTTCCGTATCCAGCCGGTTTTCCTCACGGGCGGTCTGGGGCGGTTCCTGCTGCGGCGTATAGTCTGCGCCGGAAACAAGCTGTTCGGCAGCATCCAGCCGATCCCGCACATGCTCAGAGGCTTCTTCCACCCCCATGCGAACACCGGGAGCCAAGAGCTGTACCGTCAGAAAAACGGCCATGACTGCCAGCAGAAATACCAGTCTGCCCCGCAGGGTATCCACAGGCAGGGCCAACAGCGCCAGCAGCGCAAAAATCAGCACATTGACAGCCGCCGGAGGAGTCAGTCCGAACCAGATCTCCCCGCCGGTCAGGGCCAACGCCGCCAGAAGCGGAACGATCTTGCTGCCGCGCAGGTATGCAAGCAGGAGAACACCGGCCGCTGCCGTCACCAGCAGGCCCAATGCCAGAACCGGGCTGGCCGCGTCCGAAACCTCAAAATAATCGTAGGCATAGGCATTGACCGCCTCGCTGGCCGCAAACACCAGATTGCACAAGCACTTCAGGCTTTCTCTGGCAGGCTTGAGGGCCAGAAGCAGCACTGCCGCAAGCAGCGGCACACCGGCAATGGGGAGTGCTGTTTTCCACGGTTTTGCCCGCTTGCTTTTTTGAAAATCAAATTGTAACCCAACCGTTTGATGTTTCATGAACATTCCTTAAATTTCAAGATATTCCAATTCCTGCGCCATGTTCTTCCGCGAAAAGGGTATGGCCATCACCCCGTCGCAGCTCTGTGCGCCGCCGTCAGACAGCAGCACGGTCACACGGTTGCCAGCCTGCAGCAGGGAAAGGCCCCGGGGCAAGGACGGCGCGCAGACAACGGTATGCGCATAGACATCCCCGGACCATTTGCGGAAGCAGTCGCAGATGCTTTCCGTATCCGGTGCGGCAGCGGCAGTCAAAATCTGCTCACGCACCGCTGTACAGTCCTGCTGATCCCGTACCGTGCACAGAGCGAGCTCCTCTAATTCCCTGTTTTTCCAGCCAACAGAATGGGTGATCCCCTGTTCTGTCAAGGACCGGGACAAGGACAGCAGCGCTGTCATGGCCGCGTCCAGCGCATCCGCGGCATCTTCCTTCCCAGTGGTGGAGGTATCCAACAGCAGCAGGACCTCCTCCGCTACCGGAAGCCCCAGTTCCCGCACCATCAGGGAGTCTGTCTTTTGGGAGAGCTTCCAGTGGATCTGCCGGATGGGATCGCCGGGGACGTATGTACGGAATCCGAAGGTCTCACTGGGATCGTGCCCCGGATGGTTGGAAGACCAGCGCTCGCTGTCCGCCGTGACCGTTTCATTTTCCGCAAGGGAGATCTGCATGTCAAACAGCAGCGGTTCGACGGTCACGAAGCGGGTGCTCCGAACTGTCAGGGCACAGCGGTACAAGCCAAACCAGTCCTGCACAGCCGCGTCGCTGAGAGAAAGTATGACCATACCGCAATGGGCGGTACGCAGCGTACCTGCCGCGTCAGGCGCAAACCGCGAGGCCGAGAGCTTCACCGCCGTTTCCTCCCCGGTCAGGCGGCTGCGGCCCCGAAGCGCTGCCGTCAGCACCGCTCCGGGCAGAAGGCCCTCTGCCCGCACGGAGCATTCCGCGGCATCTCCCTGTTTGCAGCAGTCCGGCGCAGATAGATGAACCGTTACCCGTCTGGCTGAACGCACCGCGCAGAGGATCGACGCAGCCGGCAGAAAAACCGAAGCGGCCAAAATCGTCCGGGTGCCGGTATTGTTCTCAAAGAAATACAGCAAAATGACAAACAGCAGCCATGCGCCGTAAGCAAATCTCCGTTTCCGCATCATGCCTGTCTGCGGTCCGGAACTTCCACCGTTTCCAGCAGTTCGTTCAGTACCTGCGTAACCGTTCCGCCGGACAGCCGTGATTTCTGGTTAAGGATCACACGATGGGCGCAGACATCATGGAAAATCGCCTGCACATCGCCGCCTGTCACATAATCCCGGCCCTCCAGATAAGCATGGGCCTTGGCCATACGGTCAAGGAACAGGGTGCCGCGGGGGCTGATGCCTACCTCCACCATGGGATGCTCCCGGGACGCCATGGCCAGACGGGTAATATAGTCCAGAATGCTGTCCTTTGCTGTGACGGCCCGCACCTCCGCCTGCATCCGCAGCACATCGTCACGGGTGACCACCTGCGCCACGGAACCAATGGGATCTGTGCTCTGGCGGTCCCGGAGGATGGACATCTGGGCCTCATAATCGGGATAACCGATGGAAAGCCGGACAAGGAACCGGTCCATCTGGGCATAGGGCAGCAGTTGGGTGCCTGCGGTTCCTACATTGTTCTGGGTCGCGATCACCGCAAAGGGCTTTTGCAGCTGATAAGTTGTGCCGTCCACCGTGACCTGACGTTCTTCCATCGCTTCCAGCAGGGCGGACTGGGTTTTGCTGGACGTCCGGTTGATCTCGTCCCCAAGCAGCAGGTTGGTATTGCTCACCACGCCGCTCTTGTACTCAAAACAGCCGCTGTCCTTGTTGTAAATGGAAAAGCCCACAATGTCGGATGGCAGCACATCCGGCGTGAACTGGATGCGGTTATAGGTCAGGCCCAGTGTGCGGCTCAGGGCCACCGCCAGCGTTGTTTTGCCGACGCCGGGGATATCGTCCAGCAGAACATGTCCGTCGGCCAACAGCGCCATCAGGATCTTTTCTATGACCTCACGCTTGCCCACCACGGCCTTTTCCACTTCAACAATGATCGTTTGCAATTCACGGTTCATACGATAAGTCCTCATTTTCTACCATCGCTTGACAAGGGCAGACACGGTTTTGACGGGCAGAAATGTCTGCACCTGACAGGGATGGATTTTCGAGTGATTTTTGTTTTTTGAGATGCAGGCGGGCTGGCGCCCACCAAGGCGAAAAGAGCAAAAAGCGCCAAAAAGACGCGCTGTCAGGCGTGTTTGCCCTTGTCGAGCGATGGTATGGTTTTGATTGCCGTACAACACAGCAGTCCCAAGTGGTCCGCTCTGTTCTAAAGCAATAAGGATGCCCGCACATCCGTCTTGTGACGGATGTGCAGGTCTCCTGCGGCTTGTGCCTCGTGATTTACTTTGCGGGAACGGTCAGCGTCTGACCCACATAGATCATAGATGCATTCTTGATCTGGGGATTGGCAGAGAAGATCTTGCTCCACAGCTTGCCGCTGCCGTAGACCTTAGATGCGATCTTCCAGAGGGAGTCGCCGGACACAACGGTGTAGGTTCCATTCTCTGTCGTGGTCGCGGACTGGCCGGGCTTCGCAGACTCAGCCGGCGCCGCGGTGGCCGTTACCATGATGCGGCCCTGAGTGGCGGCATAGGCGTCGCCTACCATATTTCCCAGCTCTTCGCTGATGTACATCCACACCACATCCCGCACAACGGCCTTGGTGATAGCAGACTTCTCGTTAGCCTCCGCAGCCGCCTTGAACATATAAGAGGAGTCCATGCCGTTAAAGTTTGCGTTGTGGGTGATGACCGCATAGGTAGCGTTCGGGTCGAACGCCTTGCCGTTTACATCGGTGATCGTCACACGGCTGACGGAATTCGCCTTGAACCAGTGCTTGCCGTAGGCTTCTCCCTTATCATAGGCCTGATCCGCGTTGACGCTGTAAGTCAGGCCCGCAGCCTGCATAAAGGAAGCGCAGGCATCGGCGGATGCATCGCCGTAGGGCAGCGCCTGAGAGGCCGCCTCCAGAGCTTCCAGCAGCTGAGCGCCGCTCATATAGATCACAGCCACCTTGTTGGGATAGGGCAGGACGGCTGCCAGCTCCGCCGCGCCGAACTTGCCGACAGCAATGTCGGCGCGCAGATTGCCGCCGTTCCAGAGAGCAACAATGTGATCGGCGTCCACCTCCAACTTGGTGTTGCCGGCGGTCACATCGTCCTCGTCAAAATACGCATTGATCTTGCCGGATACGGCGAACCACCGCAGCGCGTCGGTCCACAGATCGCCCAGGTTGGTCTCCGCCTTACGGGCCGCGTTGTCCGCGCCGGACAGCACCACGCTGCTGTAAGCCTCCAGCGTGTCATCCAGCTCCACCTCATTCCCGTGGGCATCCACGAACTTGGATGCGGACACGGACGTGGCCATCACGCTGAGTGCAAGCCCCAGCGTCAGCGCAAGGCTGATAAATCTGTTCAGTTTTTTCATAGCTCCCTCCTAAAATGAGTTTTCAGGCATTTTCCGCAGCATCAAACAAAAAAGGCACCAATACCCTCCTTGGGAGGACACTGATACCTTCGTAATATCTGTATTGCCTGAGCGTATAAAAACATATGCGAAAAATGTCAGCTTCTGCCAACTTCGCCAGCTTGTGCTGACGAAGGAATTTTATCAAAAAAGTTTTATGTTGTCAATACGCCATTTGCCATGCTGCAATTTCCGAAAGATTCCGGTTGCGCGGGGTGGCAAAATCCGGTATGATAGAAAAAAAGTGAAAAGGAGAACTGCCATGATCGAAGAAATGCTGGCATATAACCGCGAATTTGTCCGGTCCAGGGGCTATGAAAAGTTCCAGACCAGTAAGTTCCCAGACAAGAAAATCGCCATCCTCACCTGCATGGATACCCGTCTGGTGGAGTTGCTCCCCGCAGCGCTGGGCATCCGCAACGGTGATGTGAAGCTGATCAAAAACGCCGGCGGCATGATCACCGGCCCCTTCGACAGTGCTGTGCGCAGCCTGCTGGTGGGCATCATCGAGCTGGGCGTGGAGGAGGTCATGGTCATCGGCCACACGGACTGCGGCGTGGCCCACATCAACGCCGACATGATGATCCGCCACCTCATTCAGCGAGGCATCTCTCAGGACCATATTGATATGATGCGCTACTGCGGCATTGACTTTGAGGCCTGGCTCCGGGGCTTTGACTGCGTGGAGAACTCCGTAGCGGAGACCGTGGACCTGCTGCGCAACCATCCCCTTATGCCCGCCGATGTCACCATCCGAGGCTACGTCATCAACACGGAGACTGGCGAGCTGACCCCGCAGGAGTAAAATCCGCAGCAGGCTCCGATCCCAACTGGGCCGACGGTGTATATTTTCGGCCTGAAACTGTCGATAAAGTGGTAAATCCTCCGTAACGGTAAGGAAGGGTGTGCGCGGGAAACCCAAGAAGGGGAAACGGGCGATGCGCCGCCAGCGGCGGAGAAAGCGAGCCCGTTTCGAGGAAGGCCCCGATTTCCGGGCGCAAAGCGCACGGAAACCGGCTGGGCCGACGGTGTATTCCTGCCCCGCGCGGGGGAGAAAAGGCTTTTTCGACACGCTGAGGACAGTGCTTTTTAAGCACTGTCCTTTTTGGCTATATCGTTATTTTATCGTGCAAAGAAGCGGAACGCCGTCCACTGTTGCAGTGTCTCGCCCTTGCGCAGGATCGGCGACGGGAACGCCGGGCAGTTCACCGCGTTGGGAAAATGCTGTGTCTCCAGACAGACACCGTGGGCCTGACCGTAGACCGCACCGCCCTTTCCCTTGCGCTCCGTCAGCCAACCCGCCGTGTAGAGCTGCATTCCCTCCATCGAGGTGGTCATTTCCAGACCGATGCCGGTGGCGGGGCACCACAGCTCCGCCACCGGGCCTTCTCCGCCGTCCAGCGCATAGTTGTGGTCGTATCCCCGCCCGCCGTTAAAGGCTTTATCGTGGAGACGGCTCCCAAATGCCACAGGTGTCCGGAAATCCAGCGGCGTTCCCTCCACCGGCGCCAGCGTCCCCACGGGGATATTCCCGCTGTCCATGGGCGTATACCGGCTGGCCCGCAGGGTCAGCACATGATCCTCCACCGTGCCGCTGCTGTGGCCGCCCAGATTGAAGTAGGTATGGTTGGTGAGATTCACCACCGTGCTCTGCTCCGCCGCCGCCTTGTAGGCGATGGTGAGCTGATTGTCGATCAGGCGATAGGTGACCTCCACCCGGACAGCGCCGGGAAAACCCTCCTCACCGTCGGGAGAGGTGTAGGAGAAGGTGACCGCGTTTTCCTCGCAGGTAAATTCCCACAGTTTCTTGTGGAAGCCCTCGATTCCGCCGTGGAGGCAGTTCTCCCCCTCGTTGGCCGTAACACGGTACCCTCTGCCGTCGATGGTGAATCGCGCCCCGCCGATGCGGTTGGCGCAGCGGCCGATGGTTCCGCCAAAGCAGGCGTCCAGCGTCCGGTAGCTCTCCAGATCGTCATAGCCCAAGCAGATGTCCGTCAGTTTGCCGGTTCGGTCCGGCACGCGGATGGCCCGGACAGCCGCACCGTAGGGCAGCAGCTCTACGGCGCATTTGTCATTGGAAAGCTCGATAAGGGGCACCTCTCTGCCATTCAGTACGCCAAACGGCTTCAATCGATACATCTCTTATCCCTCATAGCCGTTGGGATGGCCGCTGTGCCACGCCCATGCGTCGGAAATGATCTGATCCAGCCCCAGAACAGGCTTCCAACCAAGAACCTCGGCAGCCTTCTTGTTGGAGGCGATCAGGACAGAGGGGTCGCCGCCCCGGCGGGGCTCCACAACGGCCTTGATCTCCTTGCCGGTGATCCGGCGGGCCGTTTCGATGATCTCCCGCACGGAATAACCGGCGCCATTGCCCAGATTGAACACGTCACTGCTGCCGCCCCGCTCCAGATATTCCAGTGCCAGCAGATGAGCCTCTGCCAAGTCCTTCACATGGATGTAGTCCCGCACGCAGGTGCCGTCCGGCGTGGGGTAGTCCTCGCCGAAGATGCCGATGTGATCCCGCTGACCCAAGGCTGTTTTCATCACCAGCGGGATCAGGTGGGATTCGGGGTTGTGATCCTCGCCGATGCCTGCCTCCGTGTCGGAGCCAGCGGCGTTGAAGTAGCGCAGCGCCACATAGCGGATGTTGTAGGCGCAGTCGCACCACTTCAGCATATTTTCAATGGCCAGCTTCGTCGCGCCGTAGGGATTGGTGGGTTCCGTGCGGTCCCCTTCCTCAATGGGCTGCTTCTCCGGCTCGCCGTAGGCCGCCGCCGTGGAGGAAAATACGATCTTGTCCACGCCGTGAGCCTGCATGGCCGACAGCAGGGACACCGCGCCCTCCACGTTGTTGCCGTAGTACTTCAGCGGGTTGGTCACGCTCTCGCCCACCAGCGAAAATGCCGCGAAGTTGATGACGCCGTCGATTTTGTTTTCCGTGAAGATCTGATGCAGGAACGCGCCGTCCCGCAAGTCACCCACATACATCTTCCGCGCGCCCTTGACGGCCTGCCAGTGTCCGGTGCGCAGATTGTCAGCCACCACAACTTCGTAGCCCCGCTTGACCAGCAGTGCTACCATGTGGCTGCCGATATAGCCGGCTCCGCCGGCCACCAGAATGGTTTTCATATACACGTCCTCCTTATTTTTTCACGTCTATATCCAGCTTACACGCTCTGAACAAATCTTAAGAAGGCTTCCCTGCCCTCCGGTGTACACTTGTAAACGCCGGCGTGCTCCAAAACCGTGGCGAACACCACGCCGACTTCCCGCCGCAGGATCTCCTCCGCGTTTTCCTCGGTAAACGTATAGCGGGCTTTCAGCTCCTCGGTCCAGTCCGCGTGCTTTGCCAGCGTCTCATCGGCCCGCAGGTCCTCGCCACGGGCCAGTGCCCGGGCCACGCCGTTCAGCTCGGCTTTCAGCCGGGCGGGAAGCACTGCAAGGCCCATGACCTCGATGAGGCCGATGTTCTCCTTCTTGATGTGGTGCAGCTCCTGATGGGGGTGATACACGCCCAGCGGGTATTCCTCCGTGGTGATGTTGTTCCGCAGCACCAGATCCAGTTCGAACTTCCCGTCCCGCATCCGGGCGATGGGGGTGATGGTGTTGTGGGGCTCACCGTCGGTCTCCGCGAACACAAAGGCCGCCTCGTCCGTATAGCTCCGCCATGCGGTGAGGATGCGGTCTGCCAGCTCCACAAGACGCTGATCGTCTCCGCAGCGGAGCCGGATCACGGACATAGGCCACTTGGCGATGCCCGCCTCCACATCCTCAAAGCCCCGGAAGGCGATGGGCCGCTCAATGGGGGCCTTCTCCATGGCAAAGGTGTAGCAGCCGCCCTGAAAATGGTCATGGCTCAGAATGGAGCCGCCCACGATAGGAAGATCTGCGTTGCTGCCCACAAAGTAGTGGGGGAACTGCTTAACGAAGTCCAGCAGCTTGCGGAAGGTAGCTTTGTCGATCTTCATAGGGGTATGCTGCCCGTTCAGAACGATGCAGTGCTCGTTATAGTAGACGTAGGGGCTGTACTGGAGGAACCAGTCCTCCTGATTGATGGTAATGGGGATGATCCGGTGGTTCTGCCGGGCGGGATGGTTGAGCCGTCCCGCGTAGCCCTCGTTTTCCCGGCAAAGCTGGCACTTGGGATAACTGGTCTGAGGTGCCGCCTTTGCCGCCGCGATGGCCTTGGGGTCCTTCTCCGGCTTGGAGAGGTTAATGGTGATGTCCAGCTCCCCGTAGGGGGTGGTTGCCTTCCACTTCACATCCTTGGCGATGCGATAGCGCCGGATGTAGTCCGTGTCCTGACTGAAACGGTAAAACCAGTCCGTAGCGTCCTTCGGGCCAGCTTGATACCGCCGCCGGAACTCGCTGATGACCTGAGAGGGCCGGGGCGTCAGCCGCCCCATCAGCTCCGCGTCAAAGAGATCCCGGTTCGTGGTATCATCCTCGATCCGTCCCCGGGCCGCCGCGTCATCCAGCAGCTCCTTCAGGATGTCCTCCAAGGGGCGCTCATGCGTTTCCGCCGGCTCCTCCCATGCATCCATCCCCATAGCCTGCAGCAGCTCGTTCACCGCCCAATGGCGGTCATATTCATCGATCAGTCCCGTGCGGAGGGCGTAGCCCACCAGGTCCTTGATGGCTTGGTAACTCATGCGTCCGTTCTCCTTATCCCAATCTGACGCCGCCAGCTGGCCGGATCATCACCACATGGCAGCAGTCCTTGCCCAGCGCCGCCTCCGTCGCTTTCTTGAAGGTGTCCAACATATCCAGCGGCACAAAGGCCTGGGCGGTACCACCGAAGCCACCGCCGTGGACACGGACAGCGCCCCGCCCCTCCAGAATACGCTCGCACAGGGCGATGGTCACCATCAGTTCCTGCGCCGCCGTGCTTCCGGTGGGAATGACATTCTGCAAATACATGGCGGAGGACCGACCAGACTCCCGCACCAATGCAAGGAACTTGTCGAAATCCCCCTGACGGAGCGCCTCTTTTTCCGCCAGTGCCCGACGGTTTTCCGCGTAGACATGGAACGCCCGGTTTACCGCCCGGTCCCCTGCCGCTGCTCTGACCTTGGGCAGTTCCGCAAGGAACGCTTCCTCCGGCACCTCACGCAGCACCTCTTTGTCAAAAACGCGGCAGACCGCCCGCAGCTCGTTGGTGATGGCGCTGTATTCATTGGTCAGATCCTCGTGGCCCGCGCCGGAATCCAGAATACACAGGGCGTAGCCGTAGGCATGGAGATCCACATCCAGCTGCTCCACCGCCGGATGGGCCGTATTCTCGAAATCAATAGATACCACGCCGCCCACGGAGGAGGCCATCTGATCCATCAGACCACAGGGCTTTCCGAAGAACACATTCTCCGCGTACTGGCCGATCTGGGCCAGCTCCACCGCCGTGCAGCGCCCCTCCCAGAAAAGCTCATTGAGCATGGTCCCCATCAGCACCTCATAGGCTGCGGAAGAACTCAAACCGCTACCCTTGGGGACAGTGGAGGTCATGTACACATCCAGTCCCCGCTCCCGCAGATCACAGCCCATGGCGCTCATGCAGGACGCTACGCCCCGGATCAGCGCCGCTGAGGTATTGATCTCTTCCTCCTTCGGGTCAAGCTCGCGGAGATCCACCTCGATCATGGGATATCCCTGAGACAGCACCCGGATGATCCCGCTCTGCGTAGGCGCCACGGCCGCCAGAATATCCAGATCAACAGAAGCGGCCAGTACGCAGCCCTTCTGATGATCGGTGTGGTTTCCTCCGATCTCCGTACGGCCGGGTGCGCTAAACAGCGCCTCCGCCGAACGGTCAAAGATCTTATAAAACTCTTCCATGACCTCCATGCAGCGGGAATGGGCCTTTTCTGCCCCCTCCGCACCATAAAGCCGAGTGAGTGTTTGATCAAATGCAGCCTGCTGCACATAGGTCTCCAGCCCTGTATATGTCATACCTCGCGCCTCCTTGTTTTCTTCGTACATCCAACCCTCTGCGGGCTTCTATTCTATGTCCGCCGTTCTTATGAAACGGCCTGATCTTCTAAGCTCTCCGCTGTGACCGCCTCATACCGCAGCCACACATACCGCTCATCCGTCAATTCCAGATCCTGAGAAGGCTCTCCATCCACGGATAGGGAAACGGCCAGCTCCATCATGCTCTCTGCTAATCCGACAGCGTCATTGCGGACAGTCCCCTTCAGCGTTCCCTCCCGCAGTGCCTCCAAGGCTGGCGGCGTGGCGTCTACGCCTACAATGAAGGGCATGGAGCGCTTGTCCAGGCCGGCCTCCGCGCAGGCGTCAATCGCTCCCAATGCCATATCGTCATTATTGGCAAAGACTACCTCGATGTTCTCTCCGAACTCCTGCAGCCATTGGCGCATACTGACGCTGGCCTGACCCCGCTGCCAGTTGGCAGCATCGCTGGCCAGTTTTTCCGCAGAGACGCCTGCGTTTGCCAGAGTGGAGATGCAGAACTCCGTCCGGAGCAGGGCATCCTGATGCCCCGGCTCTCCCTCCAGCATCACATACTGGATCACGCCGTCGCCGTTACGGTCCAGCGTGTCTCTTTGGGTCCGCCATGCGTCCAGTACCAGCTCACCCTGTAAAACTCCGGCATCTCCCGCTGGAAGACCCACATAGTAGGCGTGTTTCCAGCGGCGCAGATCCTCCTCCACCGGTTCCCGGTTGAAAAAGATTACCGGCACCCCCGCAGCCTGCGCCTTGTCGATGATCACCGCCGCCGCCGTGCGGTCCACGATGTTGACGCAGATCACGTCATATCCCCTCTCCAGGAAGCGGTCCACCTGCTCATTCTGACTGGTCTGGCTTTCCTTGCCGTCGGTGATATATAAGTTGATTTTGCAGTTCTGCGCCTGTTCTTTCTCCAGGGCTACCCGCTGCAATTCTCTGGTCACGGTCTCAATGAACGTGTCCTCCTGCTGATACAGCGCCACGCCGATCCGAAGCGTTTGCTCGGCTTCCCCGCCTGTATGACAGGCAGAAAGCGTCATCAGCAGAGACAGTGCGGCGATCAGACAACCGATCCTTTTCATCCGTCCTCTCTCCTTCCTGTCTCAGGTCACAGGGAACAGCAGCTTCTGATTATCGCTGCTGTACATCGTTTCCTGCCGGACGACGGAAAAGCACACAGATGAGGCCCCCGTCCAGCTTTCATGCCGGGCCAGCTTTGCCGCAGCCTCCACTGCCAGATACCCGGCAGAGAACACGTTGACCGCCGCAATGGCCGTCACTCGGCCCTTTTCCAGCGCAGCGGCGATGCCGGCGGTGGAGCCGCAGCCGTAGAGCAGCGGGAAGACTTCCTCTCCCCGTGACAGCTCCGCCATTTCCGTCAGCGCCGCCGCTTCAAAGGCGATCACGGCCTTCGGACGCTCAATTCGCAAAATGTTGGCAAACGCCGTACTGTCGGAGGTCCACCGGTAAATACGCACCTGCCGGCCCTTTTCTTCCAAAAGTGCCTTAGCCGCTTCCATACGCTCCCGCACGCCGTTGTCCCCGGGCAGGCTGTCCAGCAGCAGCACCGTGCCGCCGAAGGGCACACCGTTCATCGCCGCTTTGCCCAGCGCCTCGCCCAATGCCTGGTGGTCCATGCTGATAGAGGCATCAGCCCCCCATGCGGTCATATCGGTCTCCACCGTCACAAGGGTCGTCTTCCCCGCAGCGGCGGATACCGCCTCGCCCAGCGCCTCCCGGTCCGCCGGTATCAGCAGAATGGCCGGAGCCGCTCCCGACACCTCATGTTCCAGCAACTGCACCTGTTCAACGGCACTGTTGTCCTCCGCCGGGTTCAGGAAGCGCAACTCCACGTTCAGATCCTTGGCCGCCTGCTCCATGCCCTTTCGCATGGCGGAAACATTGCCGTCTCCATCCCGCAGAATAACGGACATTTCCAACAGGGCTGGCTGGTGATGCTTATCACCGGGAGCGAAGGCCAGCAGCCAGAACAGCACGCTCAATCCAATCAGGGGAAGCACCAGCTGCAATAATACTTTCCGGCTCATCGCTCCCCCTCCTTCCGGTACTTCCGGGCGTCCTCTTCCTCCAATACAGGCAGGCAGATCCGCACCACCGTCCCGTTATCCGGCTCGCTGCGAATGGTCAGGCCATAAGCGCTGCCAAAGGTCAGCTGGATCCGCTGGTGAACGTTGCGGAAGCCGATACCGGAGCCCTTTGCCTTCGGGACACTCACATCCCTTGTGGGCTTCAAAAGCTGCTCCACGATCTCCTCCGACATACCCGGCCCGTTGTCCTCCACCTCGATGACCACCGTTTCTCCCTCGCGGAAGGCCCGGATGTGGATCTCGCCGTCACCGTCGGCATACTCCATGCCGTGATAGATAGCGTTTTCCAGAATCGGCTGGATGATGAGCTTGATGGTATACAGCTTCTCCACCCCCGGCTCCACGGAAATGTCGGCAGAGAACTTATTCTTATAGCGCATTTTCTGGATGGTCAGATAGTTCCGGGCATGCTCGATCTCGTCCCCGATGGGAATGATGTTGCTGCCCTTGCTGAGAGAGATCCGGAAAAACCGGGCCAGCGCCGTCAGCATGACCACAGCCTCCTGTGTCCGGCCGTTCTCCGTCATCCACACCACGCTGTCCAGGGTGTTGTACAGGAAGTGCGGATTGATCTGGGATTGCAGCACGTCCAACTCGCTGCGGCGCTTTTCCTCCTCCTGATGGAGAACATCCTCCATCAGGTGCCGCATGGTGGAGATCATGGATTGCACGGAATGGCTCAGATGTTCCACCTCATAGGGGCCGTCCACATTAAAGTCAACGGACTCCACGCCCTTTTCCAGCTCTCTCACCGCGTGGTCCAGCTTTTTCATGGGTGCGGTGATCCACTCCGAAAGCCGCAGGTTCACAAATACCAGCAGGAAAATGGAGAAAGACACTATAAACAGGGCAAACAGCAAAAGCTGACTGTAATTGTCCCGCAGTGTCTCCGCCGGCACCACGCCTACCAGCTTCCAGCCGGTGTAGCCCACTGTTTTCACCGTTACCTGCCGGCGCTGGGACTGAAAGATCTCCGTATGCGTCCCGTCGGAATACCCGGCGGCCGTCAGGTTGTTTTCCTCCTGCAAGCCCGCATAGAGAAGCTGCTGACGAGGGTGGTAGATGATCTCTCCGTTTCCGTCGATCAGGTAGAGATAACCCTGCCCGTCGAAAAAGGATACATCCTTGCAGATCTGCTCAATGCCGCTGAAGTTCATATCCACCAGCAGCACGCCGCTTTGGATCACGCCGCCCCGGGTCAACTCCACATGGCGGCTGAGGGACACCACCCAATGATACCGCGCGTCGGGGTCCTCAAACAGGTGCTGCACATGAGGCGTGGAAAAATGCAGGTTTTCAATGCGCTCCATGGCGGCGGTGAACCACCCCTCACGGCTGGGCGTCACACTGTTTTTCAATTCTGTCAGGGGCGTGGCGGAGATCAGCTCGCCGTTCCCATCAAACACCGCCAGAGACACCAGTACATCCCGGTCCTTGGCGTACAGCAGCTTCAAAGCATCACGCAGCTCCTGCGCCGTATCGCTCTGCTCCAGATCCGCGCTCTTGATGACCCGGTAGTACACCGTGTCGGATACCCGCATCATGTTCCGCAGATAGCTGTCCAGATTCCAGTTCACCTGCGCCAGCACACGCTGGCTGCTCTCCGCCGCCATCTCGTTGGCGGAGGAGGAAAAGCGCAGCAGCAGCGCAATGCCCAGAAACAGCATTCCAATCACGGCCACCGCCGTAAAGGCGATGGACAGGATCAACTGAATACTGGCATGGTGATACCGCGCTTTCCACCTTGCTTTAAAGCCGGAAGGTTTCTTATCCACAGGTGGCTCCTCTCTCCGTCCGTCACTTGCCCTCGCTGCGGTACTTCGTCGGTGTCACGCCGAAATGCCGCTTGAACACATAGCTGAAATAGTTGGGGTCCTCATAGCCGCACCGCTGGGCGATGAGATACGTTTTCTCCTCTGTGCCGCGGATCGCTTCCGCAGCCGCCTCCATCCGCACCGTGGTAACATAGGCTGTGAAGCTGGTCCCCGTTTCCCGTTTGAACAGCGTGGAAAAATAGGTGGAACTTAAATGCAGATACGCGCACAGCTTTTCCACCGACAGGTCGCTCTCCGCGTAATGCTGCCGGATATACTCCTTGGCCGCTTCCACCGTCTGTCCCGCCGAATCCGTCTGACGGCGGCGGATCAGCGTGCGGAGCCGCAGATAGCGCTCCGCACACCAGCCCTCCAGTTCCTCCAGACTGGGCAGCGCGGAGTCCTGAATGGGTAAGGAAAAGCCCGTGCCGAAAACCTCCTCCACGCCCACGCCGGAGCGCCGGGTCATTTTCATCAGGTGCGTCACCAGTTCCATAAGGAACAGGTTGTACTGTCCGGCGGAGGGGTTCGCCTCCCGGATCTTGCCCGCCAGAGCCGCCGCCGCGTCCCGGACCTCCTGTTCGCTGCCCAGTCTCACCGCCGCAGTCAGGGTCCGCTCGTCCGCTTCCTCAAAGGTGAGCACCTGACCGCCGTCCGGCTCCAGGTCTCCGATGTAGATGACCTGTCCCCGGCCCACCATGGAACGGTATTCCAGCGCCGCTCTCGCTTCAGCTGCGGACCGCGCCATCCCGGAAAGCTCTTTGCAGGGTGCGCCCACGCCCACCGTCAGCGTCAGGCCCAGATAGGACGCGGCCAGTGTGCAGACCCGATCCATCGCCCGGATCAGGTCATAGACCGTAAACGATTCCGTCAGGCTGACGATCACCGCTACCCAGTCGTTATACAGGGTGAGGCGGCACCGATCCGCCGTCAGGGATTCCTCCAGCAGCTTTTGGACGGACAATGTGGACAGGGCGTCTCTCCGGTCGCTGCCGATGTAGGCAAGGCCCACCGCCCATTCCTCGCCCTGAAGGTCGATGTCCAGACGCGCCGCCCGCTCCCGCTCCGTTCCCGGCTCGATGTGCCCGTCCAGCAGATTGGCGTAGAACAACTCCCGCAAAACAGGCAGGTTTTCCATATAGCGGCTGCGGAGAAGTTCCACGTTCCGCCGTTCCGCCCGCTCCCGGTCCAGCTGGTCCTTCAGCCGCCGCAGCACGGCGGACAGCTCATCGGCGTTGATGGGCTTCAGGATGTACTCCACCACGTTCATCTGGATGGCCTGCTTGGCGTACTCGAACGCATCAAAACCGGAAAAGACCACGAACCGGGCCGCCGGGAGCCGGTCTGTCAAAATGCGGCACAGCTCCAGTCCGTCCATAAACGGCATCTTGATGTCCGTCAGGATCACGTCAGGCCGCAAACTCTCCGCCAGTTCCAAAGCGTCCTGACCGTTGGCGGCCTCCCCCACCAGAGAGAAGCCCAGCCCCAGCCAGTCCATCTTCCGGCTGATACCCTCGCGGATATCCTCCTCGTCATCTACCAACAGCACCCGGTACAGTTCCATGGCTCCGACCTTCTTTCTTGTCTATGGTACCCCGCCGCCCGGTCCTCCGGCTTTGCCGAATGGAAAAGCAGCGATCCGATAGCAGCCTCTTTTGCGGCTATTATACCACGAAGTGAAGCGAAGCGAAACGGTATGTCCATGTTTTTCGAGTTCAAGGGGTAGTCCGAACGTGAATTGGCTGGATTGCAGGAAAAACGGCGGTTTTTGCCGCCGTTTCGCCGCAAAAAGTTCCAGATAAAGCAAAGATGGCTCGCAAAGGCGGGCCATCTTTGTCGCAGATCATTTTTTCACAAGGTATTTCCGCATATCCAGTGCGCAGGCAAACAGGATGATAGCGCCCTTGATGAGGTATTGCAGATCCTGCGGCACACCCACCATGGTCAGACCCACGAAGATCAAGCGCAGCATCACAACGCCGATGACGATACCTCTGATCTTACCGATGCCGCCCACGAAGGACACGCCGCCGATGACGCAGGCCGCGATGGCGTCCAACTCATAGTTCAGGCCGGTGTTGGCCGTGTTGGAGCCGATACGTGCGCCCTCGATGAAGCCGGTAAAACCATACATAGCGCCGGCCAGGGCGAAAACGCCCACCGTCACGCCGAACACATTGACGCCGGAAACTCTGGCAGCTTCCTCATTGGAGCCCAGAGCAAACATGTTCTTGCCAAAGGTGGTCTTGTTCCAGACGAACCACATGACCGCCGTCAGCACGATGGCGAACAGCACATAGTTGGGAATGGGCGTACCGCCGATGCTGAACAGGCTGCCCTTGACAAAGCCGGTGTAGGACGGGTCGAGGTTGGAGATGGCCATGCCCTTGTTATTGCCCTGCTGGACATACAAAAGCAGTACGGTGTAGAGGATCAGCTGTGTGCCCAGAGTCACGATGAAGGGATGCAGCTTGAACTTTGCCACGAAGAAGCCGTTGAAGCAGCCGATCGCCGCGCCGATGAGCATGGCAAGCACAATGACCACGGGAATGGGCAGAGTACCGATCTGCGGCCACATCTTGTTGGCCATGTTAGCGGCGTTCTGCAGCAGAGATGCAGAGATACAGGCGGTGATGCCCACGGCACGGCCTGCGGACAGGTCGGTACCGGTCAGCACGATACAGCCGCCGATGCCCAATGCGGCAGGCAGATAGGCCGCCGTCTGGGAGAGGATGTTGATGAGTGATGCGGGTTTGATGAAGTTGGGGTTCTTGATGGCGATGTAAACGACCGCAATGGCCATGATGATGAGCAATGCGTTATTTAAAAGGATATCTCCCACCCGCTGGGCCGTCCACGGCTGCCGGACACGGGCTTCCTTTTCCTGTACGTTCGTTTCTTGATTCACAGTGCGCTCCTCCTTACACATATTTGGCTGCCAGCGTCAGGATCTCCTCCTGGCTGGTGTTCCGGGCATCCACCTCGCCGGCCAGAACACCGCCGGACATGACCAGAATACGGTCACAAATGCCCAACAGCTCCGGCATTTCGGAGGACACCATGATGACACCCTTCCCCTCCTTGGCAAGGTCGAGGATCAGCTGGTAGATCTCGTATTTCGCGCCCACGTCGATACCGCGGGTCGGCTCGTCCAGCAGCAGGACCTCAGGCTTAGTCAGAAGCCAGCGGCCGATGATGACCTTCTGCTGGTTTCCACCGGAGAGCGAGCGGATCTGTGTGGATTGACTGGGCGTTTTGATGTGCATGGCCTGGATCGCCCAGTCGGTATCTTCTTTCATTTTCTTATCGCTGAGGCAGAAACCGCCTGCCAGATAGCTTTTCAGGTTAGAAATGACGGTGTTTTCCTTGATGTCACGGATCCCGAAGATACCCGTGGCCCGGCGTTCCTCCGTCAGCAGGGCGAAGCCGTTTTTAATGGCTTCCCGGGGGGTCTTGTTCTTGATCTCCTTACCGTGGAGGCGGATGGTGCCGCTCTCCTTGGTCATGGCGCCGAACAGATTCTCCAGCACCTCCGTGCGTCCGGAGCCGTCCAGTCCGGCGATACCCAGCACCTCACCCTTGCGCAGCTGGAAGCTGGCGTCCTTCAGGCGGGTGTATTTGCCCGCCAGATGCTCCACTTCCAGGATCACCTCGCCGGGCTTATTGTCCTTGGGCGGGAAACGGTTGGTCAGCTCGCGGCCCACCATCAGCTTGATGATCTCCTCCATGGTCAGGTCCTTGGCGTGGCGCGTTGCCACCCACTGACCGTCACGCATGATGGTGACCTCGTCACTGATGCGGAGGATCTCGTCCATCTTGTGGCTGATGTAAATGATGCCGCAGCCCCGCTCCTTCAGCATATTGATGATGCGGAACAGGTGCTCGACCTCCGCCTCCGTCAGAGAGGAGGTAGGCTCATCGAACACGATGATCTTCGCGTTGTAGCTGACCGCCTTGGCGATCTCCACCATCTGTCGCTGGGAAACGGGCAGGGTGGACATGATGGCCTTGGGGTCCACATGGACATCCAGCTCCTCAAAGATCTCCCGGGTGCGCTTGCGCATGACAGACTCGCTGACCATGAGACCCGCCACCTTGGGATAGCGGCCCAGCCACAGGTTATCCATGACGCTGCGGGTCAGGGCCTGGTTCAGTTCCTGATGGACCATGACCACGCCGTTTTCCAGCGCCTCTTTTGAACTTTTGAAATCAACTTCCTTACCGTCCAGAACGATGGTACCTGCATTCTTGGCATAAATGCCGAACAGACATTTCATCAGGGTGGACTTTCCTGCGCCGTTCTCACCCATCAGGGCGTGGACGGTGCCGGGCCGGACGGTAAGGGAAACGCCATCCAGCGCCTTGACACCAGGGAATTCCTTTGTGATATTCCGCATTTCCAGCAATGCCGGCTGCTCCATATTGCGTTTACCTCCTATCTGCGTGATTCCCGCGGCAAATCCCTTACGGCACGTTCCGTCCGTCCCGGGGTTCGTTCCACTGCGGGTTGAAAAGCGGCCCGAACCGGAACCGCTTGAATTGTAAAGCGGGGCTGTCGAACCGACAGCCCCGCTTATCCTTACTGTTTAATGGGGCGAGAGAAGCGATGGTCTGGCTTATTCGCCGGTGTAGGTAGCGTAAGGCACACGGATCTTGGCAACGCCCTCGTCCACGTTGAAGGAGGAGGTGTTATCCATCAGTTCGCCGCCGCCCTGAACACTGCTGACCAGGTTCAGAATGGTGGAAGCCATGCCCTCGGCATCCTGCTTGATGGTGCCGGTCATCTTGCCCTCGTTGATGAGCTGCTTGGCAGAATCGGTAGCGTCAACGCCGAACACGGGGATGGTCTTGCCGTCGCCAGTGTTGTAGCCAGCGCCCTGCAGAGCAGAGACAGCACCCTCGGCCATGCCGTCATTGTTGCAGATGATCAGCTCGACCATGTTGCCGTTAGCCTCGGAATACTCGGGGAGGATGGTGGCCATGTAGTCGTTAGCAGCCTGAGCGGACCACTTGCCGCCCTGATCGACCAGGTACTTATCGGTAGCGGAAGCGTTGTAGTAAGCCAGTTCGGGCTTGCCAGCGGCAGTCAGGACAGCGTTGGCGTCCTCCACGCCGAACTGAGTACGGGCCTCAGCCTCAGCGTTGCCTTCCTGGCCCTTGAACATCACGTAGGAGATGACGCCGTCGCCGTTCAGGTCCACGGTGTCATAGTTCTCCAGCAGATACTCGCCGACCATCTGGCCCTGCATGTGACCGGCCTCGGGAGCGTTGGTGCCGACGAAGGCGCACTTCTCATAGCTGTTCACAACATCGTCAGAAACCTCACGGTTGAAGAAGATGATGGGGATACCGGCGGTCTTAGCGGCCTCAACAGCGTTCTGAGCGGCATCGGGAGAGGAAGTCTCAACGATGTTGACGATCAGCAGGTTGGCGCCGTTGGAGATGGCGGTGTTGATCTGGTCGGTCTGCTGGGCCTGGTTGCCAGCACCGTCATAGTTGGTGTAGTTCACGCCCATAGCCTTGAGCTGCTCATCCATGGAGCTGCGGACGCTGGAGATGTACACGTCAGAGTAGTCATAGTAGAACACGCCCACGTTCAGCGCGGCGGTCTCCGTGTTCTCAGTGCCAGAGGTAGAGGGCTGCTCCGTGGTCTTGCTGCCGCAGCCGGCCAACAGGCCCAGCATCATGACAGCAGACAGGAGAATTGCAAGTGTCTTTTTCATCTTAGTTCCTCCTCAAGATCATTGATCATCCGTTCAAGGCGGTCAGGCCGCCTTGCCGTTATGATGCTATTGTATCGGCTCCCTTTTGAAAAAGCGATAGAAAAAACTTCGCTGATATAGGAAAAAACTCATGGACTTCTTGGTATTTTCATAGAATTTTCGACGTAATCGATTGCGGCAATTGTAAAAAATTCCAATCAACATGTTTCGACACGGGCGTTTCCAAGCCCGCAGGCCTATCCCCCACTCCCGCAAATGAAGAAACAGCCGCCTTCATTGAGAAAACGGCTGCTTAACATATTGAAAAAGCTCTTTCTGCCCGCTGCGGAAAGCTCACTGCTCTATTGACAGGCTCTCAGGTATTGTCCCGGCTGATAGGTTCCCGGACCAGCAGCCGCAGCAGCGCCTTGCCGTTGAAGGGAACCAGTGGATAGAGATATCCTTTCCCAACCAGCGGCTTTGTGGTGCACAGCAGGATGAAGATCCCCACTACGCCCAGGCAAAACCCCCAGACGTCAAAGGCCGCCGTCACCAGCAGCAGCGCCACCCGCAGCAGTTTGAAGGCGTAGCCCAGTTCATAGCTGGGCTGGGCGAACCCCGCCACGGACACGAAGGCCATATACACCAGCACCTCCGGCCCCAACCACCCGGCCTGCACCGCAAAATCCCCCAGGACCAAGGCTCCCAGCATGGAAAAGGAATTGGAAAGGCTGTCCGGTGTGTTCAGGGACGCCAGCTTTAATACGTCGATGAGAAATTCTACCACCAGAAGCTGACTCAGCAGGCTCAAGGACACCGGTTCCGGGGAAGACAGGAAATTCAGCCACCCCGGCAAGCGGTTCGGTTCGCTGACCATGAGATACCACGCCGGGGTAATAAATAAAGAAAGGAGAAATACCGTTACCCGTAGGACCCGGAGATAGGTGCCCACCAAGGGCGGAAAGTAATAGTCATTGGATTCCTGTGTGAAATCGAAAAAACCGGTGGGCAAAATCATCACAGAGGGGGAATTGTCCACCATCAGGACGATGCTCCCCTCCATGATGCTGGCCGCCGCCGCGTCGGGCCGCTCTGTATAGCGCACTTTCGGAAACGGATTGTACCATTGTTTAGGCCGAATGGCCTCTGCCAGACTTTCCTGGGCCATGGAGAGGGAGCGGACATCCAGTCCCAGCAGCTTGCCCCGGAGCTTCCGCAGCAGGTCCTGATCCACCTTGTCATCCAGATAGCAGAGGACCGCGTCATTATGGGTGCGGGAACCAACCTTGTGCCCCTCCATAGTGAGGTGCGGGTCCCGGATGCGGCGGCGCAGCAGCGCCATATTGGGCACCACTGCCTCTACAAAGCCGTCGTGGCTGCCCCGGAGCACCTTGCCGTCCGGCGGCTCGTGTACGCTCCGGCTGGGGTAGCCCTTGGCGTCCATCAGCGCCACCCCCGCCAGTCCCTCCACCGCCAGCAGGGATTTTCCCAAAAATACGGAGGTCACGGCGTCGGATATGTCAAAGGTGACGTTGGATTCTGAAAAGGTAATATACCGATCCAGAAAGTCCTGCATTTCGGTGAGACCCACCACGTTTTCCGGCTTCAGTGTCAGCCAGAAGGCCCCCATCCGCTCAAGGATGCTGTCGCTGCCAAAGCCGTCCACCACCCACAGCCGGGCCCGCCGTCCGCCGATCAGGTAATCCCGGCTCACCATGTCGCAGCTGCGGCCCACGCCTAAAAGGCCGTCCAGCACCCGGACGTTTTCCCGGTAATCATTCGAGATTTTTTCCATGCGATCCCTCCGTTTCTGGAGGTAGTATGTGCCGGGAATCAAATTTTATGGCAAAAAGGAACAGACCCACAAAGGTCTGTTCCTTTTACATTTTATAATGTTATGCCTTCTTCGGACGGACGGCCCGGAAAATCAGGCCAATAACCAGCCCCAGGATCGCGGGGCAGATCCAGCCCAGGCCGATGGTGGCAAAGGGCAGCGCCTTGCCCACAGTGTCGACCAAACCATTCACATGGAGCACCGCACGGAGATGATCCGGCAGCGTCCGCAGCAGATCGTAGAAGGCTGCCACCAAGGTCAGGCCGGTGACCCAGACGTACACCGCCCGGTCATGGTCAAAGAAGTGGCCCAGCAGCGCCAGCAGGATCAGGGTGATGGCCAGAGGATACAGGAACATCAGCACCGGCACAGCGTAGGTGATAATGGCGGTCAGGCCCACGTTGGCCAGCAGGAAGGAAATGCCCGTGAACACGAACACCCAATTCCGGTAGGACAGGCCCTTGGGGAACATCCCCACGAAGGTCTCCGCGCAGCTGGTGATAAGGCCCACCGCCGTTTTCAGGCAGGCCAGCGTCACGGTGGCAGCCAGCACCAACAAGCCCACCTTGCCCAGATAGTGCTGGGCGATCTGTGCCAGCGCCGTGCCGCCGTTGGGAGCGGCTTCCAGCGCGCCCCGGCTCCAGACGCCCATCAGCGTCACCAGCAGATAGATCACGCCCATCAGCAGGCAGCTAAGAATACCGGAGCGGACGGTGGTCATGGCCACGGATTCCGCCTTTTCCACACCCAAACCCTGGATCACCTGCACTACCACGATACCGAAGGCAAGGCTTGCCAGGGCGTCCATGGTGTTATAGCCCTCCAGAAAGCCGGTGAAGAAGGGCTGCGCGGCATAAGCACCTTGAGGCTCCACCGCGCCGATGCTGGTGGTGGGATGCAGGATCGTCACGAACACCATAATCGCCAGGAACACCAGGAAGCAGGGAGTCAGGACCTTGCCTACATAAGTAAGGATCTTGCCCGGCCGCAGAGAAAGGACCAACGTCACAGCGAAAAACAGCAGAGAGAACAGCAGCAGGTAGAGCCAGCTTTTGTCATCGTGGGGCAGGATCTGCTCCAGACCCACGGTGAAGGAAGTCGTTGCGCACCGGGGAATGGCGAAAAACGGCCCGATGGTCAGATAAAGAGCGCAGGTAAAGAAGAACGCATAGGGACGGCCCACCTTATGACTGAGGTCAAAAAGGCCGTTGCTGCGGCTGATGCCCAAGGCAGCCACGCCCAGCAGAGGCAGGCCCACGCCGGTGATCAGGAAGCCAAGAACGGCCGCCCACATGTTCCGTCCGGCCACCTGTCCCATATAAACCGGGAAAATCAGGTTTCCTGCGCCGAAGAACATGCCGAACAGCATACTGGCCACATAGATGTATTCTTTAAAACTCAGTTTTTGCTTCATGGATCGATTTCTCCTCCTCGTGTTTCTTCCCTCAGAACACTGTAAACCCTGAAACAGCTCTGCCGGTTGGGAAGCTGCTTTGCCGCCTTCCGTTCGACAGCAATCGCTTCATTATAGCATCTGAATAGCTGAAAGGCAACTGAAAACACATTTTTCAACAGACCGCTTGCGCTTCTGCTGTTCGTATGCTATTATCGGTTAGGTCTATCTAACTTCTGTAAAGGAGTATTCTATGCGTTTTTCCGCTTCTGCTTTCGCGCCCGCCTGCGCATCCCCCAACCACTGCGAAACCGATCCTCTGCGCCTCTATCCGGACGCCTCCGGCGGTGAAGCCGCTGTGACCCGGTACCGGGTATTCCCCGGTATGGAGCTGGACTACCGGGATGTTCATGCCCGTGCCTGCCGGGAACTGCGGGATGGTTCCGGGGAACGGCTGGAGATCCATCACTGTCTGGAAGGGCGGGTGGAATACCGGCAGAACGGCCGCTATTTCTATCTGTCTCCGGGAGATCTGGCGGTAGCCCGCACCTCTTCCCTGCCTCCGGACAGCCGCTTCCCCACCGGTCATTACCACGGAATCACCGTCACCATTGATCCCGCTGCCGCGCCGGAGTGCCTTTCCTGTATTCTCAGCGATGTGGAAGTGCGGCCGGCCACCCTGATGGAAAAGCTGTGCCCCGGCAGGACGGTTTTCACCGCCCGGTCCTCCCGGCGGGTAAAGCACGTGTTTTCTGAGTTGTACGCCGTCCCGGAGGACATCCGCAAGGGATATTTTAAGGTAAAGCTTCTGGAACTCCTCCTGTTTCTCAGCACCCTGTCCCCGGAGGATGGGCAGACTCCCCACGGCTGCACCGCCGCACAGGTCACTCTGGCAGAGCAGGTCAAGGCCTGTCTGTTGGCGGAGTCGGACCGGACCTTGACCCTCAAAAGCTTATCCCAGCAGTTCAACGTCTCCGAGGCGCAGATCAAAAGCAGCTTCACCGGAGTCTACGGTATGTCTCCGGCATCCTACGCCCGCTCACAGCGGATGCACGGCGCGGCGGCGCTGCTGCGGGAAACCGACCGGACGGTGCTGGACATCGCCTGTCAGTTTGGCTATGACAATGCCAGCAAATTCGCCAGAGCCTTCCGGGATGTGATCGGCGTTTCTCCCCGGGAGTACCGGGCCGGTGCGGAATATGACAGCTGCGCGCCCCAACTGGGCGAAAAACCGGTTTCCCTCTCGGATGCTGACGTGGAAAGGCGGATTTGACCGCAATCATACAGGAGCGGAAGTCTGACATGGACTTCCGCTTCTTCTGTTCAGGATTATTTTGCCACATTCACTGTTTTGGAGCCGTACCCGACGTTTTGGAGCGGATACGGCTCCAAGCTTTTGATAAGATACAGTCACAGGGGTCAAGCTTCACTTTTCCTCCCCCCAGCAGTTAAGGTTATCTAACCGCAATCATCACCGCACAGGCGGACGCTTCTCACACCGGCGTGCCGCTTGTGCCGTGAGAACCGCCGTTAGCAGTCCGAGCAAGCAAGGAGGTCACGGTATGTCTGAGGAAAATCTGGTGCGGCAATGCGCACCGACTCTGGCCGGGATCAAAACCGGCACCATCTTCCCCGCGCCGTTCACCTCTCTGGCAGAGCTGACAGCGGAGATCCGGAAGCTGAATCGAATTCTGGTCCCAAAGGGCCTGCGGCTGCTGCCTCTGCGCTATCAGGACCACACCGCGCTGCTGTACCTCTACCGTCCCGCTGAGCTGCGGGTGGACCTGAAGGACCAGTTGGCGGAAGCACTGCTGGCAGATGCCGGGTATTCCGGCAAAAGCAGTGAGCAGTGCGTGGCCTATCTGGCCAAGCGCTTCCGCTCCGGGGGCGAATTTCCCCACGAGGTAGGGCTGTTTCTCAGCTATCCGCCTCAGGATGTGCGGGGCTTCATCGAAAATCACGCCGTCAATTACAAGTGCGCCGGTCTCTGGAAGGTTTACGGTGACGAGGCGCTGGCCCGGCGGCTGTTTGATAAGTTCCGCAAATGCACCGATATCTACTGCGCCCTCTGGCGTGCCGGTTCCGGCATTGACCAGTTGGCCGTCGCAGTCTGATATACCAACGGTCAATGACCGATCCCGCAAGAAAGGAGATTTTTACGATGAAGAAAACCGCAGTGATTTATTGGAGCGGCACCGGCAACACCAAGCAGATGGCGGAGGCCGTTCTGGAGGGCATGAAGAGTGCCGAAGCCGACGCCGTTTTGTTAGAGGCCGCACAGGTGGACGCTTCTACCTTCAGCGGCGTGGATGCCGTGGCCTTCGGATGCCCCGCTATGGGATCTGAGGTACTGGAGGAAATGGAGTTTGAGCCCATGTTCTCCGCCTGCAAGAGCCATTTAAGCGGCAAGAAGGTGGCGCTGTTCGGCTCCTACGGCTGGGGCGACGGCGAATGGATGCGGTCCTGGGAAAAGGACTGTGATGACGCCGGAATCAACTTGGTCTGTGAAAGCGTCATCTGTCAGGAAGCCCCTGACGGCGATACACTGGAAGCCTGCCGCGCCATGGGCAAGCTACTGGCGGAATGAACCTTCAGCACACCTCTATTTTTATATCTTTCCTTATTTCCTAATCTTTCCTGAAACCTTATCTTCCTATTTTTATCTTTCCTATCTTTCCTTTTTCCCCGCCGGAGATCCGCAGGTCTCCGCCGCACTCCGGACCGGATGGGGCCGGTCCGGAGTGCAAATGCCATTTTGTCTTAATCGAAAAACAGGCCGGGACTGCTGACAGCGTCCCGGTCTGTTCCCGTATCTCATACTCTGTTTTACTATGCCGGTTCAAAGTATAGCTGATATTTGCACAAAACAGTTTTTGCTGACCCTGCCGATTTTCTGCGGTTTTTCCAAAAATAATTTTCCCCGTTGACAGGGGCGGACAACAGTGCTACGCTATGCCCATCGAAAACGAAACCGGAACACCGGTGACAGAAAGGAGACGCACCAACATGATCGTAACTCGCTTTGGTATGATGATGTGCATGATGGACATGGGGATGATGACCATGCCCAAGCCTTTGTGCGCCTCCGCGAAAAACCTCTCCTGTGTGTAACAGTTATGCTGTTCAGAAGGGCGGAAAGCGGCGACGCTTTCCGCCCTCTTTATTTTCGCAGCAACGAAAGAAGGATATTATGATCAAGCTGGAACATATCAGCAAGACCTTTGGAGATACCGGCGATGGGGTCCACGCCGTTAAGGACGTCTCCCTTGAAATCGGAGACGGTGAGATCTTCGGCATTATCGGCTTCTCCGGTGCGGGAAAGTCCACGCTGGTCCGCTGCATCAACCTTTTAGAGCGGCCCACCAGCGGCAGCATCACCGTCAACGGCCAGAAGCTGACGTGGATGGAGAAGCAGGCGGACGGCACGTCCTGTATGCGTACCGTCTCCCCTCGGGAACTGCGGCAGGCCCGGAAAAAGATCAGCATGATCTTTCAGGGCTTCAACCTGCTGATGCAGCGGACCTGTCTGAAAAATGTCTGCTTCCCCATGGAGCTTTCCGGTGTACCCAAGGCTCAGGCCGAGAAAAAGGCGCTGGAGCTGCTGGATCTGGTGGGACTGAAGGAAAAGGCAAGCGCCTATCCCGCCCAGCTCTCCGGCGGTCAGAAGCAGCGGGTAGCCATCGCCCGGGCACTGGCCACGGACCCGAAGGTGCTTCTCTGCGATGAGGCCACCTCCGCTCTGGACCCCACCACCACCAATTCCATCCTCGCGCTTTTGAAGGAATTGAACCAAAAGCTGGGGGTCACGGTAGTCATCATCACCCACCAGATGAGCGTTATTGAGGAGATCTGCACCCGGGTCGCCATTCTGGACGGCGGTGAGGTGGCCGAGGAGGGCCGGGTGGAGGACATCTTCGCCCATCCCGCCACCGATGCGGCCCGCCGTCTGGTGTATCCCGGCGGCGTCAGCGCTAAGCAGTACCCCGCAGGCACCCGGGCCGTCCGGGTCTCCTTCAACGGCGGCACGGTCTACGATCCCCTTATCGCCTCGCTGGCGATCGAGTGCGGCGTCAAAGTCAACATTCTGGGCGCTGACACCCGGAATATCGACGGCAAGGCCTTCGGCACCATGCTCCTGCTTTTGCCGGACGATCCCAATGAGGCCGCTAAGGCTCTGAGCTACATCCGTTCCCAACCCAACATCACCGCAGAGGAGGTGGAGTACCATGCTTGAGGTCATTTCCACATTTTGGACTGAATACGGCGGCATCCTGCTCACCGGCACCCGGGATACGCTGGTGATGGTGCTGATCTCCACCCTGTTCGCCTATCTGCTGGGACTGCCTCTGGGCGTTGCCCTCACCGTTACCCAGCCCCACGGCATCCGCCCCAGCAAAACCGTGAATCAGATCTTAGGTTGGATCGTCAACATTGGCCGCTCCGTGCCCTTTATCATCCTGATGGTGGCCATCATGCCCTTCACCAAGCTGGTGGTGGGTACCAAGATCGGCGTCAAGGGTGCCATCGTGCCCCTGGTGGTCTCCGCCGCCCCCTTCATCGCCCGCATGGTGGAAACCTCTCTGGCAGAGGTAGACGCCGGCGTGGTGGAGGCCGCTCAGTCCATGGGCGCATCCACCTTCCAGATCATCCGGAAGGTCTATCTGCCGGAGGCCAAGCCCTCTCTGGTATTAGGCGGAGCCATTTCCATCGTGACTATTTTGGGCTACACCGCCATTGCCGGTACCGTAGGTGCCGGCGGTCTGGGCGATATCGCCGTGCGGTACGGTCACCAACGGTTCATCACCTCGGTGATGTGGGTAACGGTGGTCATCCTGATCATCATGGTGCAGATTGTCCAGTCCCTGTTCGGCTGGCTGTCCAAGAAGATCGACAAACGGCTGGATACCGGTGCAGGTAAGCTCACCGCCTTCGACCTGCTCTCCCGTCTGGCCCACACCAAGTAAGTCCCCCGCATTTCATTTGTTTTCATCGCCTGTCCCCCTATGTGCACAAGGGTATTCCGGCAAGCGCTTGAAATATAAAATTCATCAATTCTGATATTCATTGGAGGAAAAGAACATGAAAAACAAGATTTTTGCCACTCTGCTGGCCCTGACGCTGGCCCTGTCCCTCACCGCCTGCGGCAGCAAGTCCGATGACTCTGCCAAGGCCGACACCACCGATGACGCGCAGACCGAGCAGCCTGCGGAACCTCAGGAGACCGTCACTCTGAACGTAGCTGCCTCTCCCACCCCCCACGCCGAGATCCTGAAGCAGTGCGTACCCATTCTGGCCGAGCAGGGCATCGACCTGCAGATCCACGAGTACAGCGACTATGTGGTGCCCAATACCGCCGTGGAGGACGGCGATGAGGACGCCAACTACTTCCAGCACGTCCCTTATCTGGATGACTTCAACACCACCCGCGGCACTCATCTGGTGAGCGTCACCGGCGTCCACATCGAGCCCATGGGCATCTACGCCGGCAAATCCGACTCTCTGGACAACCTGCCTGACGGCGCATCCGTGGCCGTCCCCAATGATGCCACCAACGAAGGCCGTGCCCTCCTGCTGCTGGAAGCTCAGGGTCTCATCAAGCTGGCTGACGACTCCAACCTCTCCTCTACCCCCAAGGACATCGTGGAGAATCCCAAGAACCTGACCTTCACCGAGGTGGAAGCCGCTACCATCCCCAGCATCGCCAGCGAGGTGGATCTCGCCGTTATCAACTCCAACTATGCGCTGGGTGCTGGCCTGAACCCCGTTGAGGACGCTCTGGCTCTGGAATCCTCCGACTCCCCCTATGTGAACGTGCTGGTCTGCAAAGAGGGCAACGAGAACAACGCCGCCATCCAGGCTCTGGCCGAGGCCCTGCACTCCGACGCCGTGAAGAACTACATCGCCGAAAACTTTGACGGCGCCGTCATTGCCGTTGACTAAATCTTCCAGCCTATATCATGAGGACCTCCGGCTCTGCCGGGGGTCCTCAGCGTATTACGCATTTTTCGCTGCCTTGCTCCGGCAAAAAGCGCAGAGTCCTCCTTCAGAAAAAGGGGTATTTGCGAGGGAAATCTTTGCTGGTTTCCTTCCGATTTTCAACACGAACCGCCGTATGTGGGCTACGAGGCTCGAACTCGCTTCCCGGCATCTCGCGAATTGCGTTCCGCAATTCGCAGGAACCCTACCTCACCTCTGATTAAAATGCGCTTCGCGCGTGGGTGTCGGTATCGAGTTCTTTTCGTCTAATAAAAAAATCAGGGCATCCAAATTGGATGTCCTGATTTACTCTGGAGCGGGCTACGAGGCTCGAACTCGCTTCCCGGCATCCCGCGAATTGCGTTCCGCAATTCGCAGGAACCCTGCCTCACCTCTGATTAAAATGCGCTTCGCGCATGGGTGTCGGTATCGAGTTCTTTTCGTCTAATAAAAAAATCAGGGCATCCAAATCGGATGTCCTGATTTACTCTGGAGCGGGCTACGAGGCTCGAACCCGCTTCCCGGCATCCCGCGAATTGCGTTCCGCAATTCGCAGGAACCCTGCCTCACCTCTGATTAAAATGCACTTCGCGCATGGGTGTCGGTATCGAGTTCTTTTCGTCTAATAAAAAATCAGGGCATCCAAATCGGATGTCCTGATTTACTCTGGAGCGGGCTACGAGGCTCGAACTCGCTACCTCCACCTTGGCAAGGTGGCGCTCTACCAGATGAGCTAAGCCCGCGGAACAAGGAGTATTATAGCAAGGCCTCCCCGTTCTGTCAAGCATTTTTTACATTTTTTTCAATAGTTTTTTCGATGTCTTTCAAAGAGTCTATCACGGCGCCTGTTCTGTTGAAGATGTCTCCAACCCAGTCGGAACATCCGACTGCACCGCAGCCGCCTGTTCTGCTTGATACGCCTGAATTTCTTCCTCCGTGGGCTTGAGCAGGAATTCAATGATCCCCACCGGGTCGGTTTCCGGATAGTAATGGACGATCCAGACCGCTTCCTCCCGGGTCCCCCGCTCCTGCCGCACCTGCTGAACCTCCTGCGCCACCTTCTCCCGGCTGTCTGCCTGCCAATAGCCCATGCGGACCACCAGTTCCGTCCGGCCGCCGTCCAGCGCCGCTTCCAGCAAATCACCAAGCGCACTGACGCTGGAGGCGCTGACGATGGTCTGCATCTGCTCCGCCGTGCGCCGATATCCGATCTGAAGGTCCGCCTCAAAGCAGCTCCGCTGGGGCTGGCTGATATAGGTGATGTACTCCACGGCATAGGCTCCCAGCGGGGTCTCCTGCTGAACCTCCTGTGCCGCCTTTTCCAATTCCTCCAACGCAGTTTGTTCGTCCGGGAAATTATACAGCCGCAGCGACGCGGTTTCTGTGTGCTGACCGATGAGGATCAGCAGATCGTTGACCATATCCTGCCGGTTTTCCGCCCGCAGGGTAGCGGCGGCTTCACTTTCCCAGAACTTGCTGCTGTGAGGCTCTGATGTGGTATAGGAGCGCTCCAGAAGAGAGGCGCAGCCTGTCAGCAGGCCCAGCGCCAGTCCCGCCGCCGCCAGTCGATATGCCTTCATTCGCGCCCCTCCTTTTTTAAATCGCTTAATAGCCCAGATCCTGATCGATCAGGACCACTTCCATCTCCATGTTGGCTACGGCCTCCCACAAAACCACCAGGCCCCGGCAGATCCGCTCCGGGCTCTTGCAGTCATAGCAGCGATCTCCATGAACGGCGCAGGGCGTTTTCCGGCCCAGCCGCTGGGCATTCTTCGGCGCAGCAATGTTCCGCGCCCGCCAAAGGGCCTCCTCGTAGGTGGGGGCCAGCTTGTTCCGTCCCACGATGAACCAGACCTTCTTGTGGCCGTACAGGGACGATGCTACCCGGTTGCCGTTGCCGTCGATGTTGATGAGCTCGCCAGTCTCCGCCATGCCGTTGACAGAGGTGATATACATATCCGCCGTCATAGCCTCTCTGCGGGGGTCCTCCGCCGACTCCGGACGCCAGTGCCAGAACACCCGGTTATGTCCGGACAATTTTTCGTAAAGGCCCATCTGCTCCGCCGTGACGGAGCCGCCGATGCCCACAGATACGCCGTCAATGGAGCGATCCAGATAGTCCGCGGCCTCCTCCGCCGTGGCAAACGTACTGACGCGGAACCGCTTGGATTCCAGATTTTTTTTGACCGTTGTAAAATCCGTCATGGAAACTGCCTCCTTATAATTCCTTCTGATACTCGCCGAAGCCCTCGCCCAGCACGTCATGGGCGTCGCAGACGATCAAAAATGCCGCCGGGTCCGCCTCATGGACGATCTCCTTGATCTCCACGATCTCCCGCTGGCGGAAGGCCACCATCAAAACGTGCTTTTCGCTGCCGCTGTACGCGCCGGTGGCGTTGAGGATGGTCACGCCCCGGTCATAGGCCAGAATAGCGTCGGAGATCTTCTGCCAGTGATTCGAGATGATGTAGGCCACCTTGGAAGCATTCAGGCCGTAGAGCACCGTGTCCATAACCTTGCTGGACACATACAGGGCCACCGCGCCATAGAGAGCCGTTTCCAGCCGCTGAAAGGCGATGGCCGTCAATGCCAGTACCACACCATCCGGGATCAGTATCAGCTTGCCCATAGGAAGCCACGGAAATTTCAGCTTCAGCAGGCGGGCCACGATGTCCGTGCCGCCGGTAGTAGCCCCCTGAGAAAAGACGATGCCCAGTCCCGCACCCATCATAGCACCGCCACAGATGGAGGCCAGCATGGGGTCCATCGGGGAGAATGTATACAAAAGGGCGATACCGTCCATCGCCAGTGAGCTGACCGTCATGGAAAACAGGGACGAGGCCAGCAGGTGAAAGCCGATGAACTTCCATCCGGCCAGAAACAGCGGGACATTCAGGAGGATCGTGCCGATACCTACGGAAAGAGCCGGGAACAGGACATTCAGCACTTGGGCCAGTCCCGTAATGCCGCCCATACCCACGGCGTTAGCAGCAAAAAACCAGTCGAAGGACAGTGCGAAGATCACAGAACCCACTGTTATAATGCCATAGCTTCTCAGTTGTTTTTTCAAATGGATTTCTCCCTATCTTTATCTATTCGCCCGGAACACGGCCTTACAGCAGGCTGATCTGCTGATCCTCAGAATCCTCTTCCCTTACCAAAGCGCCGGCGGGAAACAGCCGAAGCGCTGCCGGGGGCAGATACAACGAGGCTGTTTCGAGGAACCCGCTGAAGCGCCGCCAGTGGCGGAAAAAGCGAAGCGGGTTCGAGGCAGGCTCCCGATTGCTGGACGTGAAATGTACAGCAATCGGCTGAGCCAACGGTGAGCAATAATGCCCCAATTTTGGACAGTTTTGTCCGAAATCGGATGGCACGACGGTGGATAGCCGCCACATGAAGAAGGAATGCCTCACAGCAGGCTGATCTGCTGGTCCTCGGAATCCTCTTCTTTGACCAAAGCGCCGGCGGCGGGAATGGCCCGCACCCGGTAGCGGGTCCGGTTGGTAATGGAGGTCTCCTCAGACAACAGCACCGTTTCCAGATGATACTTGGGCTTCAACGTCATCACCGCCACGCCCTGAGCGGAACGGGTGGTCTTGGGGGCCAGCAGCGCCGTGTGGAAGATCAGACAGCGGGGCTCGTTGGAATACACAGCCAGCTCACAGTCCTCATCCAGACGGCGGATACAGGCCAGGGGCGACTTGTCGGAATAGGCGCCGGTGAGCTTCCGGCGGTTGGAGGCAGTCTGATACGCCTTCATCTCGATCCGGGCCACCTTGCCGTTCTCATAGAAGAACAGCAGGCTTCCGGCGTAGTCCGCCCCCGGCAGCACCATGAAGATCACATTTTCTCCCGCATCCATTTTCAGCTTGGTGGGCAGGTAGTCACCCAGCACGCTGGCCTTGGCGTCATCAAACTCGCCCAGCCGGGTCTTGTAGACCTGGCAGTGGTCGGTGAAGAACATGGCCTCAGCGTTGGAAGTCGTCTCAAAGCTCTGGCGGAGAACATCTCCCTCCTTGAACTTCTGCTCGCTGTTCATCCGCAGAGAGGCAGGAGTGATCTTCTTGAAATACCCCTCCCGGGACAGGAACACAGTGACGGGATATTCCTCCTTCTGTTCCTCCTCCGGGGTGTAGCTGGTGATCTCGTGGGGATAGACGATGGAGGTACGGCGGGTCTCGCCGTATTTCTTAGCGGCGGCGTTCAGTTCCTCCACAATGACCTTCTTCACCCGCTTGGGGCTGTTCAGCAGGTCCTCCAGATCGTCGATCTCGTCCCGCAGGGCATCCGTCTCCCGGGTCCGCTTGAGAATGTACTCTTTATTGATGTTCCGCAGCTTGATCTCCGCCACATATTCCGCCTGGATCTGGTCGATGCCGAAGCCGATCATCAGGTTGGGGATGACCTCGGCTTCCTCCTCCGTCTCCCGGATGATGCGGATAGCCTTGTCAATATCCAGCAGGATGCGCTTCAGACCCTTCAGCAGGTGCAGCTTTTCCTTCTTCTTGCCCAGCACGAAGAAGATCCGCCGCTTCACACTGTCGGTGCGCCATGCCGTCCATTCCTCTAAAATCTGCCGGACGCCCAGCACCTTGGGGCTGCCGGCGATCAGCACATTGAAGTTGCAGGCAAAGGCGTCTTCCAGCGGCGTCAGCTTATAGAGCTTGGCCATCAGTTTATCCGGGTCCACGCCCCGCTTCAGGTCGATGGCCAGCTTCAGGCCGGAGAGGTCGGTCTCATCCCGCATATCCGAGATCTCTTTCGCCTTGCCCGCCTTGATCAGCTCCGCCACCTTGTCCAGAATGGCCTCTACTGTGGTGGAGTAGGGGATCTCGTAAATTTCCAGCAGGTTCTGATCCTTCACATAGCGGTACTTGGCCCGCACCCGGACGCTGCCCCGGCCCGTATTGTAAATGTCCCGAATGGCATCTGTGTCAAAAATCAGCTCACCGCCGGTGGGAAAATCCGGGGCCAGCAGCGTCTCCGTCAGGTCGCAGTCCGGGTTTTTCAGATAGGCCACCGCGGTATCGCAGACCTCTTTCAGGTTAAAGCCGCAGAACTGGGAGGCCATGCCCACGGCGATGCCGCTGTTGGCGGATACCAGAATATTGGGGAAGGTGGTGGGCAGCAGCGCCGGCTCCTTCATGGTGTTGTCATAGTTGTCCACGAAGTCCACGGTGTCACTGTCGATGTCCTTGAAGATCTCGCCGCAGATGGCGGAGAGCTTTGCCTCCGTGTACCGGGGGGCGGCCCAAGACATATCCCGGGAATAGGACTTACCGAAGTTGCCCTTGGAGTCCACAAAAGGCGTCAGCAAAGCGCCGTAGCCCTTGGAGAGACGCACCATCGTATCGTAGATGGCGGCGTCACCGTGGGGATTCAGGCGCATGGTCTGGCCCACGATGTTGGCGGACTTCGTCCTTGCTCCCGTCAGCAGCCCCATTTTATACATGGTGTAGAGCAGCTTGCGGTGAGAGGGCTTGAAGCCGTCGATCTCCGGAATGGCCCGGGAGACGATGACGCTCATGGCATAGGGCATGTAGTTGGTCTCCAGCGTGTCGGTGATGGGCTGCTCCACCACCGCCGCCCGGAGGCCCATGACGTTGGGGTTGTTGACTGGATGCCGGGATCCTTCCGGCTGCTTCTTTTTCGGCATAGTAAACGTTCCTTATATTTCGTCCACAAAACGTGGTGTTTTTGCCAGATAAATCTCTGAGCAACACGGCTTTGCCGTGCAGATGTCCCCTGTATGTTCCTTGCTTCACAAAGGAGCGCGGCGAACCGCCGCAGGGATGCAACGAGGTGCCGCTTTGCGGCACAGGAAGGCACGGCTTTGCCGTGGGGAATGCACCCCCCATTTTCTTTTTGAAACATCAAAAGAAAATGCGCCGTGCGCGGTGGAAAAGAAAAAATGTCAGGGATGATTTGACCGGCAAAGCGGTCAAATCACCCAAAACGGGGGCTGGCTGTCACGGACTTCCGACCAAATCCGGAAGTCTCCTACCGGCTGCGCTAAACCTGTTCCGTCCGGCACTGCGTCCCCGCACCTGTAGGCACACCGCACATCAGGCTGCAAAACCGAATCGGCGTATTTCTGCTCCCGCGCGTTCCGCTTTGCTACGCGCTGGCTGATTCCGCAAATGAGTATCAGCGGCAGCGGAAAGAGGGGCAGGGGGTGTCTTATTTGCACCCCGAAATCTGATGTTCCATCAGCACGGCGTACCGGGTTAGAGATTTACCGCACCCCGCCCGTGATTTAGTATGCACGCCTTCACCTGCATAAAAGTTCTCACAGAACACGTTTCCCCAACCTTGCACGGTGTGCAAGTTTGGTTGATAGCGCTTTTCTTTTCCACCGCTGCGGCGGCGACTTTTCTTTTGACAAGACAAAAGAAAAGTGGGGGCCGCAATCTGGTGCCGCATGGCGGCACAATTATGAAATATCCGCCAGATCCAAAAATCTTGCTCCGTTTTCCGCGATATGGTCCTTCCGGCCCTGGAGGTTATCCCCCAGCAGGAGGTCGAACACCTCCGCCGTTCGCTCCACATCCTCCGGCATGACCCGGATCAACCGCCGGGTCTCCGGGTTCATGGTGGTGAGCCACATCATGTCCGGATCGTTTTCGCCAAGGCCCTTGGAGCGGTCAATCTTATATTTCTTGCCCTCCAGAGACTTCACAATGTCCGCCTTCTCCTTATCGGAATAGGCGAACCACGTCTTATCCCCGCAGTTGATCTCGAAAAGCGGCGTTTCCGCGATATACACATACCCCTGCTGGATCAGGGTGGGGGTCAGGCGGTAGAGCATGGTGAGGATCAGCGTCCGGATCTGGAAGCCGTCCACGTCGCCATCGGTGCAGATGACCACCTTGTTCCACCGAAGGTTGTTCAGATCAAAGGCCGCCAGATCCTTCACGTGCTTGTTCTGGATCTCTACGCCGCAGCCCAGCACCCGGATCAGATCGGTGATGATCTCGCTTTTGAAAATGCGAGCGTAGTCCGCCTTCAGGCAGTTCAAAATCTTGCCCCGGACGGGCATGATGCCCTGATACTCCGCGTCCCGGCTGAGCTTGACGCTGCCCAAGGCGGAGTCGCCCTCCACGATATAAATTTCCCGCTTCTCCACATCCTTGGAGCGGCAGTCCACGAATTTCTGGACCCGGTTGGAGATGTCAATATTGCCGGAGAGTTTTTTCTTGATATTCAGCCGCTGCTTCTCCGCGCTTTCCCGGCTGCGCTTGTTCACCAGCACCTGCTCGGCGATCTTCTCCGCATCGAAGTGGTTTTCGATGAAGTAAATTTCCAGATTCGTCCGCAGGAATTCCGTCATGGCCTCCTGCACGAACTTGTTGGTGATGGATTTTTTCGTCTGGTTCTCGTAGCTGGTCTGGGTAGAGAAGTTGTTGGAGACGAAGATCAGGCAGTCCTCAATATCCTGCCATGTGATCTTGCTTTCGTTTTTCTGATACTTGTTCTGCTCCCGCAGGTACTTATCTACTGCGGAGACAAAAGCGCTTTTTGTTGCCTTTTCCGGCGCGCCGCCATGCTCCAGCCAGGAGGAGTTGTGGTAGTGCTCGATGACCTGCACCTTGTTGGAAAAGCAGCAGGCGGCAGAGAGCTTCACCTTGTACTCCGGCTTGTCCGCCCGGTCCCGGCCCCGCTTTTCCGCCTGCCAGAACACCGGGGCGGTCAGTGCGCCCTCTCCAGCCAGCTCCGCCACATAGTCCTGGATGCCGTGCTCGTAAACGAAATCCTCCTCAGGCAGAGAGCCGTCCTCCTGCTGATCCCGGAACTTGAAGGTAATCCCCTCATTCACCACTGCTTGACGGCGCAGCACATCCGTGAAGTATTCCGCCGGGATGGCAATGTCGGTAAACACATCCAGATCCGGCAGCCAGCGGGTGCGTGTGCCGGTCTTTTTCACCTGAGACTTGGGCAGGGGCGTCTTTTCCAGCCCTCCCACGATCTCGCCCCGCTCAAAGTGGAGCTTGTACTCAAAGCCGTCCCGCCAGACGGTGACGTCCATGTAGCGGGAGGCGTACTGGGTGGCACAGGCACCCAGACCGTTGAGGCCCAGAGAGTATTCATAGTTGTCACCGGTGAGGTTATCATACTTGCCGCCGGCGTACAGCTCGCAGTACACCAGTTCCCAGTTGTAGCGCTGCTCCTTTTCGTTCCAGTCCACGGGACAGCCCCGGCCCATATCCTCCACCTGAATAGAGCGGTCATTGTACCGCGTCACGGTGATGACCCGGCCGTGGCCCTCCCGGGCCTCGTCGATGGAGTTGGAGAGAATCTCAAAAACCGCGTGTTCGCAGCCGTCCAGACCGTCGGAGCCAAAAATGACACCGGGCCGTTTCCGGACCCGGTCCGCGCCTTTCAGAGACGAGATGCTGTCATTGCCATAATCCTGTTTTTTAGTCGCCATAGTTCCTCCAAGAGGGCATTTCCCCGTTTATCAGGGAACATTCTGCCATTTTCATACTGAGTTGATTATAGCATATCCCCGTCCTGACTGCAAGCGTCCTCCGCTGTTCCCCGTTTTTTTGTCAGAAAGAGTGCCGTTTCACCCAGAAAGGTTGTTGCGTAATTTTTTACATAACAGCCGGTCACCCGGTATTTTCCCCGGTTCCAAAGGGTTCTTCACATTTTCCACAGCTTTTTCCACATCGTTATGTAACCCTGTTAAAGCGAAAAAAGTTCATAAATTTTACATGGCTTATACAAGAAAGAAGCCCTGATGATATGCCTCCTGTTTGCGGCCGCTTTCTTTCCGCTCTTAAATATTGGGACGGTCTATCCAATTCTCTCTTTGCACAAAAAAGCTCTGACGCGGCATAAAGCCGCGTCAGAGCCGACGATGTACTTTATAGATGTACTTTATAAAACAAATCAGACGTAGTTGCAGATACGGGCAATAGCGGTCTCAACAAAGCCCAGTGCTTCCGCCTTGGTCTGCTTGCCGCAGGCGGTCTCTACCACCATATTCAGCAGATCAGTACCCAGCTGCTCCACCGTCTTCTCCCCGTAGATCAGAGGAGCTGCGCAGAAGTCGATGTTATCTTCCATATTGGCAAAAGTGATCTTATTGCCCGTGACCTTCACCACAGGAGCAATGGGATGGCCCACCGGTGAACCCCGGCCGCTGGAGAACACAATGACCTGTGCACCGCCGGCCACCATGGCCGCCACGGAGGCGGGGTCATTGCCCGGCGTGTCCATGATGACCAGGCCCTGCTTGCTCTCGACCTGTTTGGCGTAATCATATACAGCATTGATGGGGCTGTGGCCACCCTTGTGGATGCAGCCCAGAGACTTCTCCTCCAGCGTGGTGATGCCGCCGGCCTTGTTGCCCGGAGAGGGGTTGCCCTGGCGGACATCTTCGCCGACAGCGTGGAAGTGCGCCTCAAAGCGGCTGGTGATCTCATAGATGCGATCGTGGACTTCCTTGTTGATAGCACGGCGGGCCAGAATGTGCTCAGCGCCAATGAACTCGGAGGTCTCGGAGAGAATGCTGGTACCGCCTGCCTGCACCACCAGATCGCTCATAGCGCCGATGGCGGGGTTGGCAGCAAGGCCGCTGGTAGGATCGGAGCCGCCGCATTCCGTGCCGACAATCAGTTCGGACAGGGGGAACTCCTCCTTCTGGAGCATGGAGGCTTCAGCCACCATCTCCTTGGCATAACGAACGGCGATCTCAACAGCCTTGAGGGTTCCGCCCACTTCCTGAATGATGACCTGCTTGAGGGGTTTGTTGGTGCGCTCCTCAATGGCCTTGACCACCAGGTCCATCTGGCAGTTTTCGCAGCCCAGAGACACCACCACAGTACCGTAGATATTGGGGTTGGCGGCATAGCCGGCCATTACATCCATAGTGAACTGCTGGTCAGGGGCCACCTGAGAGCAGCCCTGCTGGTTATTGAAGCTGATAGCGCCCTCGACCTGCTGTGCAATGATGCGGGCCGTGTCTGTGGCGCAAACGCTGGCGGGCAGGATCAGTACTCGGTTACGCACGCCAACCCGTCCGTCAGGACGGCGATATCCGTAAAAAGTCATATTCTGTATCCTCCCTTACTCCATCCCGCGGCGATCTTCTTTCATGCTCTCAACATTGTGAACATGAACATGAGCGCCCTCGGGGATCTGTTCCGTGGCCACACCGATGTGTTCGCCATACTTCACCACAGGCTCACCCTTTTCGATGGTCCGGGTAGCCAGCTTATGATAAATGGTAATATCTTCCGTGGCTTTCAGAGATACAGTCTTTCCCTCTTTGAGATAGGTAACGGTATCCCCTGCGGCAATCGGCTCAATGGCAACGGCCACATTGTCTTTGGGGTCAATAATCATTGCATTTTGCATGTATAATTCCTCCTTCATATTATGGGGCCGGGTATGCTTACAGGGGGATCACCAGGGCGCCGATCAGAGCCAGCACGAAAATGCACACAGAGGAGATAAAGGAGCCCAGGGTGTAGGTCTTCAGACCGCCGGTCACGGTCAGGCCGGACATATTGGTGGCCACCCAGAAGCCGGAGTCATTGACATGGCCGATGGAGTTGCCGCCGGACAGGCAGGCCAGCGCGATCCACACGGGATGGCAGCCGATGGCGGGAGCGATGGTTGCCATGATGCCCATAGAGGTCATGCCGGCCACGGTGCCGGAGCCCTGCGCCACACGGAAGATCATGCCAATGAAGTAGGCCAGGAACATGGCAGGGATGACGGAGGTGGTATCGGTGCCCAGCAGGCTCACGATGGCGTTGCCAATGCCGGTGGCGGTGATAACGGAGGAGAAGGAGCCGCCTGCACCGGTGATCAGCAGCACCACGCCGGCACTCTTCAGGGCCTCACCGGCAGACTTCTCCAGATTTTCGCGGCCGATGTAAGGCAGGCTCACCAGATAAGCACCCAGAGTGCCCAGAGTCATGGCAACCAGCTTGTTGCCCAGGAAGCTGCAGATCAGAGGCTCCTCGTCAAACACAGCGGTGCCCAGAGTGCCGAACAGGATGCACACCACGGGGATCACAACAGGCAGCAGCGCCATGCCGAAGGAGGGGCGGGCCTTAGCGTCATTCTGGGCAGCACGGGCAGCCACCAGCTCATTGACAACGTTGGAGCTGTGGTTCACGTCCTTTTCCTCATTCCAGATGCCGCGGTTGTGGATCTTAACATAGATGAAGTCAGACACCAGAACAGTGATAAAACCGACAACCAGACCGACGATCATCATGATGCCCAGATCAAAGCCAAAGATATCGGCGGCAGCCAGAGGGTTGGGCGTGGGAGGCACCACGCAGTGAGCGGTGGTGGCGCCGATGGTCAGGCAGCCGGTGACATAGCACATCTTCATATCGATCTTGGCGGCAATGGTGATGCCGATGGGGATCAGGATAATGAAGGTAACGTCAAAGAACACAGGGATGGACAGCACGAAGCCGGCCAGGCTCAGGCCCCAGATGGAGCGCTTTTCAGGGAAAGCGGAAACCAGCTTGTCGGCGATGATGTCGGCAGCGCCGCTGTCACTCATCAGCTGGCCCAGGATGGTGCCGAAGCCGACAGGCAGGCCGATGCTGGTCATCATGCTGCCGAAGCCGGAGGAGATGGTGTCCATTGTAGTCATCAGGTCGAGGCCGCCGGCCACACCCATGAACAGGCTAGCCAGAACCATGCCGATGGAAGCATTGAGTTTGAGGACGATGATGCAGAACAGGATGATTGCGATTGCGATCACCAGTGCTACGATCAGCATTGCGGGAGATACCATAGAGTCAGTTCCTTTCTTTTTTTGCGTTTCTTGCACTACTATTTAAAACCAGAGCTTTCCGGCGGTCCGCCTGTTCACGGCAGGCCTCCGGCAGCTCGGATTTTTCAGAACAGGTTGCCGTTTTCGTCAAAGGGCAGGTCATAGGGCTCCGTGAGAACCTCAAAGTTGGGGTTGTTCTCCACCAAAGGCAGCATACCCTCAGAAATCTCGATGACACCGATATGGGCGGTGTTGGGGATGCGGATCATCTTCATGTGGTCGTGGTCCTCCGCCTCGGGGCAGCACATCAGGGCCAGCTGCAAGGCCTCCCGGTCGTTATCCATGATCATGGGGATCTTCATCAGATGCAGGAAGGTGTTGGTCACGCCGGTGGGATAGGTCATCTCCAGCTTCATCTTGTTGAACAGACGGCGGGTGGTGACCTCCGCCAGGCCGATGCCCTGTGCATTGCCGTGAGTCTCGTCGGTCAGGTCCAGGATGACGCACTTTTCCGCCTGAATGCCGCCGGAGCAGTACTTGGGCTGGACAAAGCGGCCGGACACGTTGGGGTCCATGCCGTCGCCGGAGATGTTCTTGCCGATCTTATCCACCACCAGTACGTCGCACTTGTCAAACAGCAGGTGGGCGATGGTCTTGTAGGAGATCTCCTTGAGCTTGGGTTCCTCGCTGATGATCTCCTCCGGGCTCAGGCCCTTGATGAGATAGGTATCATCATAGGCATTTTCAATGATGGCGATGCCGCCCAGAACCGGTGCGTTTTCCAGGATCGTCCGGCCGTACTCCTCCACCAGCTCATGCATGATGGCAGGACTCTGATGATGGATGCTCTCAGCGCCCTTCTGCTTGCCAAGGCCGATGGCCATCATCTTCATCAGGCCGCTTTCATAGGGACCGCGGAAGGAGGTGTGGGGCTTGATGCGGTTGTAGAGGATGATGCCGTCAGCCTCAGAGGCATTCTTATCCACATATACCGGCTGATGACGTACGCCGGAAATGCCGATCTGCACCGTCTCCATGGAGCTTTTCACGGGGCAGCCCATGGCCTCCTCCGTAATGCCGTAATCCTTGAGGATCTGGAGCTGGCCCTCGGCGGTAGCGCCGCCGTGGCTGCCCATAGCCGCCACAATGTAAGGCTCGGCGCCCTTGGACTTGACAAAGTCCACAATGGCACGGGCCATCACGGCATTGTGATTGATGCCGCGGCTGCCGCAGGTAATGGCGATCTTCTGACCGGGCTGGATCTTGCCGCCGATCTCAGGGCGATCCAGCTCCCGGGTGATGATGCCGGGAATATCGCTCTCAGGGATGCAGGTCTTGTCGAAGTTCTGGCGAACCTTGACCATCTTGGGGATCGGTGTGTCTTTGATCAGGTTGGTAATGGTTTCCATGTCTTGCTCCTCTCTCGCCGCCGCAGGCGGCATATCGTATCAACAAGTATACAGATTTTTAATTTGAAAACGGATGCCGTGGGCTGTTCCCCCCAACACCGTGCCCGTCAAGATCATAGCTGGCAGCACCTGATTCCAGTGCCCCGGGATACGCCAGGCTCTAGCGGCGATGCGTTCCATACTTGCTCTGTTGGTCTCCACTCGAGCTGTATATGTTTTTCCGTTCCGTGCACGTGCACGAGTCAGTGTAAAAAGAAAAGCGAAACAATATCGCTCATTAGCACTGTTAGTATAATCTGTGTCCGTTTCTTTTGCAATTATAAGATATGACAAAAAAATAACAATTTTTTGTAGAATTTGAAAAATGCCACGCAATACACCTACCGGTTCAGCTTTGCGAAATTTCAATGCAAGGCCGCAGGCTGCATGGTCGATCGCAGTTGTCACCTCCCCGTTTTCAGGAAAGGTGAATCCGACGCACAGATCCGCCAAGACATCCCCACACCAAAGGAATCCGGTTCAGATACGCACTTCCCTCCCCGCCGATCATTTCAATAACATCAGGATCACGCCGTAGATCACCGATGCCAGTGTCCCGAAGGTAATGACCGGCCCGGCCACGGTGAACATCTTCGCCGCCATACCGGTGACGAAGCCCTCGGACTTGAAATCCAGTGCCGGTGAGGTCACTGCGTTGGAAAAGCCGGTAATGGGCACCAGCGTTCCCGCGCCGCCGAAGCGGGCCAGCTTGTTGTAGAGATTCAGTCCCGTCAGCAATGAGGACAGGGCCACCAGCGAACAGGAGGTAGCTGTGCCCGCGTCCTCCTTGGGCAGGCCCAGAGACATCCAGCCGTCCAGAACGGCCTGTCCCAGAGCGCAGATGGCCCCACCCACGAGAAAGGCCAGACACACGTCCTTCCCCAAGGGGGACTTTTTCATTTTCCGCTGCACATACTGTTGGTATTCCCGGGGCGTCATATCCATAGTACAACCTCTTTTCACAAGTTTTCCATAGTTTCCCCATTCCGGCGAAAAGTATGTGAAATTTCTTGCAATGCAGTCTGAAAAGCGGTAAACTGTTGACCATGATTCCAAAAGGAGGGCATTTTTATGAAAACCGTCCGGCCGCTGGGGCTGTACATCCACATCCCCTTCTGCAAGGCCAAATGCGTCTACTGCGACTTCTACTCCCTGCCCCATGGCGAGGACCGCATGGACGCCTATGCCGACGCCCTCTGCGCCCATTTGACAGAAGCCGCGCCGCTGGCCGCGTCTCACACAGTGGATACCGTATACTTCGGCGGCGGCACTCCCAGCTATTTAGGAGAAAAGCGCCTGTGCAAAATTTTAAAGGTCATTGAAAAGCGTTATCAAGTGGCCCGCGACGCGGAGATCACTCTGGAGGCCAACCCGGACTCCGCCGGGGATTGGAAAGCTCTCCGCGCCCTGCGGCGCTGCGGCTTCAACCGGATCTCCTTGGGGATGCAGTCCGCCTGCGACGAGGAACTGCGAACCATCGGCCGGGTCCACACCATGGAGCAGGTCCAACAGGCGGTGGAGGCTGCCCGGAAAGCCAAGATTCAAAATCTGTCGCTGGACCTCATTTATGGTCTGCCCCACCAGACGCAGGAGCGATGGATGGAAAATCTCGCCGCTGCCGTAGCTCTGAACCCGGAGCATCTGAGCTGCTACGGCCTGAAGGTAGAGGAAGGGACGCCTCTCTTTGCCATGAAGGACACCGCCGGTCTGCCGGGAGACGAGGAACAGGCGGATATGTACCTGCAAACCGTGGAATTTTTGAAGCAGTACGGCTATGAGCAGTACGAAATTTCCAACTTCGCCAAGCCGGGCCGGGAATCCCGGCATAACCTGAAATATTGGAAGCTTCAGGAATACGCCGGCTTTGGCCCCGGCGCCCACAGCGATTTCGGCGGCGTCCGGTATGCCTACGAAAAAGACTTGGACGCCTACATCGCCGCCGCACACGGCGGACAGTTCCGCTTTTCCGAAAACACCGTCATCCCTCCCAGAGACCGGGACGTGGAGTGGGTGATGCTGGGTGCGCGACTAATCTCCGGTCTGGATCCCAAGGATTACGAAGCCCAGTTCCGCCGCCGGTTTGATCCGATTTTCCTGCCGCTTCTGCAAAAGTGCGTGGCCGCCGGCTATGCTGTGTCGGAAAACGGTGTGTGGCATCTGACCCCCAAGGGCTTTTTAGTATCCAATCAGATCATCGGCGGACTGCTGGATGCTCAGGCGGCGGAAAAGCAGCGCCGGGCAGACGCGGCGGCCCGGGGCGATTTCCGGGTCAATCTGGACTGACCCGCAGTCAAACGGCACTGCTGATCCTATGAAAGGATGATTTTCTATGTACGTTTATACGCCAGGGCAGTGGGCCCTGCTGTTCTTCTTCTATTGCTTCTGCGGCTGGGTCTGGGAATCCTGCTATGTCTCCGCCAAGCAGCGTCATTGGGTGAACCGGGGCTTTCTCCATGGGCCGCTGCTGCCGATCTATGGCTCCGGGGCCATCATCATTCTGTTTGCCACCCTGCCGGTGGCGGACAACTTCTGGCTGGTCTATTTTCTGGGTATGCTGGCCGCTACGGCGCTGGAATATGTGGTAGGTGCCGTAATGGAGCAGCTTTTCAAGGTCCGCTACTGGGATTACACCAAGCAGCCCTTTAACCTCCACGGCTACATCTGCCTGACCAGTTCGATCGCCTGGGGCTTTTTCTCCGATCTGCTGATCTATATCATCCATCCCCCCATCGACAAGCTGCTCCATAAGCTCCCAGCCCTGCTGGTGAATCCTCTGGCCGCAGTGATCGCCGTGCTGTTCATCATGGATACGGTAAAGTCCACCAAGGCCGCCATCGACCTGCGGGAGGTCCTTACCAAGCTTACCGAGGAAAACGCAGAGCTGCGGCGGCTGGCCAAAAAGGCCGAGGCCGCCCAGGCCCGCACTGCCGAGGAACTGCAGGCTTTCCGGGAAAAGACCTCTCTGGACAGATACCTGCTGCAGTCCTATCTGGCTGACGAGCTGGAAGCCCACCGCACCGCCAAGCAGGTCCGGAAGCAGCGCCGCCGGGCGGCTCTGGAAAACGCCTTCCGCCGCCGGGTGGAATCCAAGCTGGAAATCCTGGCCAATATCGCCCAGGCTTTGGAAAAGACCCGCGCCGCGCTGGACGATGGCATCGACGAACCCGGCGAGCAGGAGCTTGCCAAGCATCGGGAGGAGCTGGACGCCCTCATCGCTGCCGTCCGCCAGAGAGAAGCGCAGGTCCGCACCCGCTCCATCCAGCGCTATGAAACCGCTTTGCGGGTCCTCCGGGCCAACCCCTCCGCCAAGGCTAAGGCGGAACTGGGTGAAGCCTTTGACTCCCTGCGGAAGCTTTTGGAAAAATAATGATCGTATGATCGACAGGCGTTCCCTTTGGGAACGCCTCAGCGTGTCGAAAAAGTCTTTTCGCCCCGCTGAGCAAGTTTTCAGAACTTCACAAAAGTTCTGAAAACTTAGGATTTCAATGGCGCAGGACACCCTTCTTGGGTTTCCCGCGCACACCCTTCCTTACCGTTGCGGAGAATATACCACTTTATCGACAGTCTCAGGCGTTCCCGGAGGGAACGCCTGTTTTTTATGTTCACCGCCGTATAAAGTTCAGGTCCGGGGCCATACTATCTGACGGCGTAAGCCAAAATTTTTCTCATGCAGGAGGAACGAATCATGAAGGACTGCACCAACGGCGGCTGCCAGTGCACCCCCAATCAGAGCATCAGCTGCACCGTCAACAACTGCGCGCACCACTGCCAGGACTCCAATTACTGCGGCCTGACCTCCATTCGGGTCGGCACTCACGAGGCTAACCCCACCGAGATCAAGTGCACCGACTGCCAGAGCTTTGAGCTGAAATAACGGCTCCCTCCCCTCCGCCGCCGGGCCAAAAATCCTTTGACCCACCGGCGGAGGCCGTACATACGAGAAAGGAAGGTGGCGTGATGGCTTCAAAATGGCCCGCCCGGATCGCCGGCGGTGCAGCTGGTCTTGCCAACGGTCTGTTCGGTGGGGGCGGCGGTATGGTATTTCTCCCCATTCTCTCCCGTTGGGGCAATCTGAAGTCCCGGCAGCTCTATGCCACCTGTGTGGCGGTCATTTTTCCGGTGTGCGCCGTGTCCGCCGCCATGTACCTCTGGCGGGGCGGGATGAATTGGGCCTCCGCCCTGCCCTATCTGGCGGGTGGGCTGCTGGGGGGCTGGCTGGGCGGAAAGCTCTACGGCAGAGTGTCCACCAAAATTCTGAAGTGGATCTTCGCCGCCTTTCTCTTTTACGCGGGGGTGAGGTATCTGCTTTGACGGACTGGCTGCTCCCCTTTCTCTGCGGGCTGGGGGCTGCGGTGATCTCCGCGTGGGGCGTGGGCGGCGGAACGCTGCTGCTGTTGGTGATGACACTGTTTTTAGGCGTGGACCAGCGAATGGCCCAGGGCATCAACCTGCTGTTCTTCCTGCCCACAGCCATTTCCGCCCTGCTGTGCCACTGGCAGAAGGGATATCTGGATACACCCACATGGAAGGCTGCCGTTCCCGTGGCTGTCCCGGCGGCACTTGCAGGGGCATGGATCGCCACAGCGGTGGATGTGGACCTGCTTCGCCGCCCCTTTGGTATCTACCTGCTGCTCTCCGGTCTTTCGCTGATTTTCCCCCAAAAGGATCATAAAACCCCCGGCGGCTGAGTACAGCCGCCGGGGGTCATTCGTCTCATTTAGAGGGGATCACTTTTCCACGGCCTCAGTCAGTTCCAGCGTTACCGTCAGGATCTCGCCGCGGCGCCAGAGGGTCAACGTCATCTCGTCGCCCACATGATGCTGCCACCGGGCCCGCAGCAGATCCGCACTGCTGAGGGTCTCCTTGCCGTCCGCCGCCAGAAGATAATCCCCGGCCCGGACGCCGGCCCGGTCCGCCGCGCCGCCCGCCGTGACCTCCTTCACCTGAATGCCCCACAGGTGCTCCGCCAGCTGGTCCGGCACTTGCAGAACGGAAACGCCCAGCAGCGGCTCCGGCTGAGGCTCGCCGTAGATCAGCAGATCATTGACCACCCGCTCCGCCTGCACGGAGGGAATGGCAAAGCCAAGACCCTCCACCGTGGAATATCGGGCATACAGCTTCATAAAGTTGATACCCACTACCTGCCCGTAACTGTCGATGAGCGGGCCGCCGGAGTTGCCGTTGTTCAGCGCCGCATTGGTCTGGATCAGCGGCATGGAGGTCCGGCTGGTGAGCTGGATCTCCCGGTTGACGGAGGAAACGATACCATCCGTGAAGGTGCCGCCCATCTCAATGTCCAGGGGCGTACCGATGGCATACACAGGGTCGCCTACGGACAAAGCGTCGGAATTTCCAAATTCCGCAAAGGGAAGAGCCTCCTCCGCATTGATCTTCAGCACCGCCAGATCGTACCCGGCGTCGCTGGCGATATACTTCGCCGCATAGGGCCGTCCTCCGGACAGCAGCACCGTGCAGCTCTTGCCTCCGGCTACCACATGGTGGTTGGTGAGGATGTAGCCGTCCTCCCGGAAGATCACACCGGTTCCCACAGACATCCGGCCGCCGTCCAGGTCCACCGCCACCGTGACCACGGCGCCGCTTACCTTCTGGTAGACCTCCTGAGCCGAAAGCTCACGGTCTCGATCCTTTGCCAGATCCAGACGGGCGTCTGCATCCGGTTCCACAGTGGGAATGGTAATGGGGGCATCCTCATCCTCCTGATCCTGATCGTAGTAGTAATAATCATCCTCGCCCCAGTCATCAGGCATTTGCAATTCCCATATCAGCCACCGCACCCCCGCCGCCAGCAAAGCGATTACCGCCGCTACGGCCAGAAGGATCAGCAGCCCCTTCCACACCCGGCGCTTTTTCCTCCGAGATCTGGGCGTTGGCTCTGTGGGTACAGGCTCCACAGCCCCCGGCAAAGGCCGGGAATAGGTCTCCACGATCTCCGCAGGGAAATCTCTGCTGTATTCCTCGATGACTTCTCCCCGCGTCTGCAGGGTCCTGCGCTCGCTCATAGTACCTCTTTACTCCACCCGCAGAGAAAACGTGAAGGTGGTCACGCCATTCTCGCTGGTGACATTGATTTCTTCCTTGTGCTGCTGCAAAATGGTCTTGACGATATACAGGCCCAAGCCATAGCCATCCTTATCCTCGCTGCGGGACTTGTCGCTTTTGTGGAACCGCTCAAACAGCAGCGGCAGCTCCTCCGCCGGGATGGTCTCGCCCACGTTCCGGACAGTGATCCGGGCCTTGCCGTCCATCATGGCCACACCCAGATAGAGGGTGGAGCCTTCCCGCGCGAATTTGGCGGCGTTTTCCAGCAGGTTGTAAATGACCTGGGTAATCATATCGTTGTCGCCCAGCACCAAAATCGGCTCGTCGGGAATATCCGCTTCCACATCCAGATGCCGGTCATTGATTTTCTTTTCCATGGAGATCAGCACCCGGCGCATAGACTCGCACACGTCGAAATGATTGCCGTTGCGCAGGGGATCGATAGCCTGCAGCTGGCTGACATCCAGCATCCGCCGCACCAGGCGGCTGAGACGGCGGCTCTCGTTGGCGATGATCCGCAGATACTGCTTTTCATTCTCAGGCGGGATGGTACCGTCCAAAATGCCGTCCGTATACCCGGCGATGGTGGTCATAGGGGTTTTCAGCTCGTGGGAGATGTTGGCGATGAACTCCCGGCGCTGACGCTCCGTCTGCTGCAAGGACTCTGCCATATTATTAAAGGAAGCCGCCAGCTCGCCGATCTCGTCCTCCCGGCCATAGTCATTCATGCGAACGTCAAAATCACCGTCGGCATACTGCCGGGTGGCAGCAGCCATCTCCCGGATGGGCTTGATCTGCCGCATGGTGGTGATGGAGGACGCCATAAAGGAGATCATCAGCACCACGAAGCCCGTCATCATCAGCAGTCCCGCAAAGGCCCGCCACAGATTATCAACGGAATCCGAGGCGCAGACGGTGAACACCGCCCCCAGGACCTCCCCGGTGGTCGGGTTCACCACGGACACGCCGCCCACAAACTGCTTGCTGGCATAGATCTGGTCCAGACGGCTCCGCCCGGCCCAGGTGCCGTCTGCGGAGACCTTGTCCATCACCGATGACGGAATGGTGACGGGCCGGCCCTCCATAGTGGCATCCGTGGACAGGAGGACATGTCCATCCATATCGCACACCAGAATATCCATTTCGGAGATCACGGCGGCAGTGGCCGCCAGCTGACGGAACTGCTCGTCCTTCTGCAATTCCTCCATAGAGAGATAGCGGCCGGTCTCCAGATACCGCACGGACAGCTTGCTCACCGCCATCGCCCGGACCATCAGCTCATCGGTTTTCTGCCCCCGGGCATAGGAATAGCTCAGGGAAAAAAAGGACACGCCCAACAGCACCAGCGTCAGGAACACCATGCCCACGGTGACGGCCATCTGCCGCCAATAAAGCCCGTGAAACCGCTCGCGGAACCAATCCTTCATATTACTTCGCCTTGTCTGCCGTCTGGCCGCCGACGGTCTCGAACTTATAGCCCACGCCCCAGACGGTTTTCAGCGCCCACTGGTCGCTGACGCCCTCTACCTTTTCCCGCAGGCGCTTGATATGCACGTCCACGGTGCGGCTGTCGCCAAAGTAGTCGAAGCCCCACACCTCGTCCAAAAGCTGGTTGCGGGTGTAGACCCGGTTAGGGGTAGAGGCCAGATGGTACAGCAGCTCCAGCTCCTTGGGGGGCGTGTCGATCTTCTTGCCGTCCACGATCAGCTCATAGGAATCCAGATCAATGGTCAGCTTGTCGAAATGGAGTTTCTTGCTGGTGTCATTGGGGATCTCCGTCCGCCGCAGAACGGCGTTGATCCGGGCGATCAGTTCCTTCATCTCAAAGGGCTTGACGATGTAATCGTCCGCCCCCATTTCCAAGCCCTGGATCCGGTCAAAGACCTCGCTCTTGGCCGTCAGCATGATGATGGGCACCTTGCTGGTCTCCCGGACCTTGGCACAGACCGCCCAGCCATCCATCACAGGCAGCATGATGTCCAACAGGATCAGGTCCGGCTCCTTCTTCTGGAACTCCTCCAGTGCTTTGCCGCCGTCCCCGGCAATGCGGACGTCAAAGCCTTCCTTTACCAGATACATGTGGATCAGGTCGGAGATATTCTTATCGTCTTCTACAACCAGAATGTTGCGTCCCATAGGGTCTCCTCCGTTCTGCGGGGCCTTCCGGTCCCGTTTCTTATGTTCTTCTCTACTTTATATTACCCTAAACTTCATCAGGGTGTTGAACGTTTTGTAAATCTTACGCCATTTCAGCCGTCGGTCAGCCGATTTCCGTCATCGCCCGGCAGTAGTGGCCCGCTCCCTGAGCGGAGATCACAAATTCCCGCAGGCCCGCGGCAGAGGCAGTGGTCCCCAGCCAGACAGACACATCCCCCCGCCGGGCCGACACCCGCTTCATCAGCGCGGAGGCGTTGGAGCTGCTTTCCAGCTTGTAATCCGACCGGTCCATTGAGGGCGTCAGGCACCGCCAGCCGACCTCCTCCAAGGCCTGCAGCTCCGCCTCCTCCGCATCCGGCACGTAGGCCAGCCGGGTCTTTCCCAGAGTGGCCCGGTACAGGGCTTCATTGCCCCGCCGCAGCTGCTCCGCCGTGTCCTCGCCGCTCTCCGCCAGTATGCCCACCGCATGACCGGAGGCAGCCATCCGCCGCAGCAGTTCGCCGTTGGATTCCAGGAAGTCCGGCGTACAGTAGAAAGTGGCCCAGCCGTTAGCACGGTCCAAGGCGTCCAGCAGCCCGGAGGTCCGCTGATCCGCTTCCAGACACAGATGGATTCTGGCCCCCCGCGTCGGCACGGAGGGTGTAACCGGTACATTGGGCGTGGTACTGGACGTGGCATCCCTGTTATACGCGTTGTAGCGCTCTTCCATATTGTAGGTCGCCGCATTGGCAAAATCCTTGGCGCTCATGCCGAAATCCGGAGACCGCAGCCACACCAGATAGCCGTTGGTCACATCTGTCACGGAATATTGCAGGCCGAAAAAGTTTGCGACGGTAGACGCCGGGACAAACACCAGTCCGCCGGACTGAATGACGCCGGGGGTGAACAGACTGCCGCTGCTGTCCTGCGCCGTACCCTTGGCCCAGTCAAACAGCATGGCCCGGCGGTCCTTTTCCAGCACCGTCATCTTTTTTGCGGTATTGTTGATGACAGAGATCCCCAGATTGGTGAATACAGAGGCCGGTACATACAGATAGCCGTTGGCCCAGAAGGGCATGGTGGCATCTGTCACCGGCAGAACGCTTTCCTCTGCCGCCACGAAATACACACTGCCCGCCGCTTTGGCCGGAAAAGCCAATTGAAACAGCAGCAAGCAGCACAGCAGACCCATGGCCCATCGCTTTTTCATCAGCAGTTCCCCCTTTGCGGCAGTTTTTTAATAAAATATTTTACCACATTTGCTTCTGTCTTGTAAAGTCCGTGACTCAGCCGTTGAAGACCTCCACCGTCACGCCGGTATAGTAGTGGGTCAGGATGGTCTGATAGTCCGCGCCGCTCTCCGCCATGGCATCCGCGCCGTATTGACTGAGGCCCACGCCGTGGCCGTAGCCGGTGACGTAAAACACAAAATTGCCGTCCTGCAATTCCCATTCAAAGCAGGCGGAGCGCAGCCCCAGTGCGGCGCGCACCGTACCGCCCCGGACCGTCACGCTCCCCACCTCCACCGTCTCCACGCTGCCGGCGCTGTCCCGGATAGGATCTTTCAGCCAGCTTTTCTTGTCCCCGGAGAGATCGGCAGAGGGGATCTTCGCCAGCAGCTTTTCCTTCAGCGCCGCCGGGGTAAAGTCTACGCGGCTGTAATAATTGGGGATGGTCTCCTTGGCTTCGGGGGAATCCACCGGCTTCAGGTAGGGCAGATCGTTCTGCCACACCTGTCCCGCAGCTCGGGTCAGCCCTGCGGAGCTGGAATGGAACACCGCCAGAATCGGAATGCCGCCATAGAGGATAGCCTCCCCATCGGTAGACGTCACCGCATCACGGACCTTTTTCTCATAAGCGTCCGCCTGTGCCCCCCAGTTGGCCCGGGCCTGCTCCATGGCGATATACGCCTGACAGCAGGTAGAGTCCGTGCAGATGTCCGCCGTGTCCCCATGGCTGCTGCCGGCTGTCAGCTTGTAAAGGGTATAGGTACGGGCTGCCACCGCCTGCGCCTTCAGCGCCTCCTCTGCAAAGGACGCCGGCATCTCCGCCGCCGTGACGCCCACCAGATAGTCCGCCAGCGTCATTTCCCGCACAGTCTCTCCGTCCAGCACCCGCAGGGTCCGGTCCGCGTCATAAACAGCCTTTACCGCAGGCTGGACCGGAGCCGTCTGCTCCGTCCGGGGTAATTCCGTATACTCCGGCACCTCCGCCGGTTCCCGGGCTACGGCCAAGGGCAGCAGAAACAGCCCCAGCAGCGCCGCCACCGAGGTCAAAGCCGTATTTTTCCAAAGCTGCATAGCGATTCCTCCTTTGCTTGTCCAATCTATGCGGCCATCAACAGAAACATGTGCCCCCGTGCAACGTTCTGCACACAAAAACCGGCAGACGCTTCGCACGTCTGCCGGTTTTTCAAGGAAACCAATTATTTTTACTGTATGATTGCTGATACGGTATCCGCAGCCCCGTGCCGCCGCTTACTCCGCCATCAGGCTGTCATTTTCCATGATGAAGGGCCGGGTGGTATCCTGTCCCCAGGAGGTATCGTACTTTGCCATCAGATAATTGCGCAGTTCCGCCCGGTTTCGCAGCTTTACCAGCCGGTACGGCTCCTGAAAGGCAACCTTCTCGATCAGGCAGAAACTCCCGTCCTCCACAGGCAGCAGCACCCCCACATGCCCCACAAACAGCGTATTCTCCGTGTCCGAGAACCTGTCATGCAGGACAACGGAGATCAGCCGGGCGGTGCTGTCCGAGAATGCGACGCCCCGGGCGGCCCAGCCCGCCTGAAGCGTCTTGGCCTGCTCGTCCACGTCCGTACTGTCTGCGGCGGGCACCGGCGCAAACAGCGCGCAGAATTTAGCAGTGCTGTCTCCGCAGAGAACGGCGGGATCTTCGGTCAGCGTTTCCAGATCCAGAAACAGCGTGTCCGCTCCCTGAACTTCCGGTTGGCCCGCTCCGACGGTGACGAACTCACCGAACAGGCTGAATGCCGTAATGCGGCAGTTATAGCCGGGGAAGTCACCGTTTTTCTCTGCCCACAGATCCTGCATCTCATAGGGATCGTACTTGGTGTCGGTGGGGACAGCGCGCTCAAAGCCGTTCGTCAGCCATTCACTCTTAACACTGGCGTTGAACTGGTCCACCCGGTCAAAAAGGCCACGGATCCGGGTCTCGTCTATGCCCGCGTTCTCAAGCAGCCGGGAGAGCAGAGCACGGGAATCCTCGTCCGTCAGATTGGCGTATTCGACAGGTTCCGGCGTTGGCTGCGGGACGTCCGGCTCTGTTTTGCCGCCGCAGCCGGTAAGGGTGGCAAGGATGAAGCTGACAGCCGCAAGGATCGCCAGCAGATGGTTTTTCCGATTCATAAATTACGTTACCTTTCCTGTGTTCGTCCATTCTGCGGTGCAGAACAGAGCGCATCATACGTCCTTATACTATGCACATATTGGCGAAAAATATCTATACAGAATTCCGAGGACCACCCTGACCGCTGCGGTTTCCTCCTGTTTTCCCATAAGATCTGCCGCATACGGACAGCGCATACCGCAAACGAAATGTGCATGAAGTTTTCGTGCACCATTTCCGGTTGCCCCGCAGGGGCGAGGAAGTGGCACATTTCTTATTTTGCTACACTTTTGCATAGCAAAAAAGGAACACCACCCTGACGGATGGTGTTTCTATTTGGTGCCGGTGGTGGGACTCGAACCCACACGGTATCGCTACCAACGGATTTTGAGTCCGTCACGTCTACCAATTCCATCACACCGGCATTAACGTTGTTCATTATATCGGATGAATGGCCAAAATTCAAGAGGAATTTATGTTTTCGCCGTAAAATCCCTGATTCTGCTGGAAGAATGGCGGTTCCCTCTTGTAAAGAACGAAAAATAGGAGTATTATGCTTATAATTGTACCAACAACACAAAGGACGGATCAAACTATGAGTTACACAAAAATCGCGAAAATTTTTGCAGACAGCGAAGCGCTCTCCGGTCAGACCGTTTCCGTGGGCGGCTGGGTCCGCACCATCCGGGATCTGAAGGGCTTCGGCTTCATCGAGCTGAATGACGGCTCCTGCTTCCGCAATCTTCAGGTGGTGATGGAGGCAGAGGCCCTCTCTAACTATAAGGACATCGCCGCCCAGAACGTAGGCGCGGCCCTGATCGTCACCGGCGTTGTGACCCTGACACCGGATGCCAAGCAGCCACTGGAGCTGAAGGCCACCGAGATCGCCGTGGAGGGCATCTCCACTCCGGACTATCCCCTGCAGAAAAAGCGCCACAGCGTAGAGTTCCTGCGGACCATCCAGCATCTGCGTCCCCGGACGAACCTGTTCTCCGCCACCTTCCGGGTGCGGAGCGCGGCGGCCTACGCCATCCACAAGTTCTTTCAGGATCGCGGCTTTGTCTACGCACAGACCCCCATCATCACCGCCAGCGACTGCGAGGGCGCCGGCGAGATGTTCCAGGTGACCACGCTGGACCTGAACAACGTCCCCAAGACGGAGGACGGGCAGGTGGACTACAGCCAGGACTTCTTCGGCAAGAAGACCAGCCTGACGGTGTCCGGTCAGCTGAACGCCGAGAACTTCGCCATGGCCTTCGGCAATGTCTATACCTTTGGTCCTACCTTCCGTGCGGAGAATTCCAACACCCAGCGTCACGCCGCTGAGTTCTGGATGGTGGAGCCTGAGATGGCCTTCACCGATCTGAACGGCTATATGGATACCGCCGAGGACATGATCAAGTATATCATCCGCTATGTGATGGAGCAGTGCCCTCAGGAGATGGACTTCTTCAACCAGTTCGTGGATAAGGGCCTGCGGGAGCGGCTGGAGCACGTGGCTTCCTCCGACTTCGGCCGGGTGAGCTACACGGAAGCGGTGGACCTGCTGAAAAAGAGCGGCGAGAAGTTCGACTATCCCGTGGAGTGGGGTATCGACCTGCAGACCGAGCATGAGCGCTACCTGACAGAGCACATCTTCAAGCGTCCCGTATTCGTCACCGACTATCCCAAGGACATTAAGGCTTTCTATATGCGCCTGAACGATGACGGCAAAACCGTGGCCGCGGCGGACTGCCTGGTGCCTGGCATTGGCGAGATCATCGGCGGCAGCCAGCGCGAGGAGCGTCTGGATGTGCTGGAAGCCCGCATCAAGGAGCTGGGCATGAATCCGGAGGATTACAAGTATTACTGCGACCTGCGGCGCTACGGCTCCTGCCGTCACGCAGGCTATGGCCTGGGCTTCGAGCGGATGGTGATGTATCTCACCGGTGTGAACAACATCCGTGACGTGGAGCTGCATCCCCGCACTGTGGGCAGCGCAGATTTCTGATCAGCTGCATACCGAAAAGCGGTCCTTCCGAAAAGAGGGACCGCTTTTTTCTCCCGTATGCACAAATTTCTCTGGAAAACCTCAAATATTTCAGACATTCCACCATGTGCGGACAGTTGACATTCCGCGGCGCATATGATAGGATACGGCTATCTTCAACAACGGAATACCGGCAATGGAAGCCCATAGGAAAACGACGTAAGTCTACCGAAGGAGTAAAACTCTCAGGTGTCCGCCGTGCGGACAGGACTATGGGTGGATGCGGCTCTGGAGAATCCCGGCTCACCGGGTACCGAAGGTGAAAGGCGGCATGACCGCTGAATCTCTCAGGTAAAAGGACAGAGTGATCTGACGCAGCGGCAGGCGAGGCGGAGAGATCCGTCAGGCAGGCCGCAGGCTTCACCGTTTGCGGCGGGGCTGCGTCGATCTCCTGTACTGCGTTCTTCGGAGCGGCTGCATTGCCAGCCGCTCCGTTTTTATCACCGCGGCAAAGATCCCGCCGTCGGTGAAACCGTGTGCAGGAGGAAAAAACTATGGAATCGATCGTCGCAAAACTGGACGCTGCGCTTTATCCCGCTGTATGCAGCGTCAACACGTACCTGTCCAACTACATTCTGGTCTTTCTGCTGGTGGCTGTCGGCCTGTGGTACAGCATCAAGACCCGCTTCATTCAGGTCCGCTGCTTCGGCGAGGGTATGCGCAGAGTCTTCGGCAATCTGACCCTCAACGGCAAAAAGCATGACAGCGGCATGAGCTCCTTTCAGGCATTGGCCACCGCCATTGCCGCTCAGGTGGGCACCGGCAACATCGTGGGCGCCTCCGGCGCCATCCTCACCGGCGGCCCCGGCGCCATCTTCTGGATGTGGGTCATCGCTTTCTTCGGTATGGCCACCATTTACGCCGAGGCCACCCTGGCCATCAAGACCCGGGTGAAAGCCGCTGACGGCACCATTCACGGCGGTCCCGTCTATTACATCACCACCGCGTTCAAGGGCGGCTTCGGCAAATTCCTGGCGACCCTTTTCGCAGTCGCCATCATTCTGGCTCTGGGCTTCATGGGCTGCATGGTGCAGTCCAACTCCATTGGCGAGTGCTTCCAGACCGCTTTCGGCATCCCCTCCTGGATCGTCGGTGTGGTACTGGTCATCATCTGCGGCATCATTTTCCTGGGCGGCGTTCAGCGCCTGGCCTCCGTTACCGAGAAGATCGTCCCCATTATGGCGGCAATCTTCCTGCTGGGCGGTCTGGTCATCCTGATCTTCCGCATCCGGTACGTCCCCGCCACCTTCGGCATGATCTTCAAGTACGCCTTTGAGCCTCAGGCCATCGTGGGCGGTTCTTTCGGCTACGCCATCAAGCAGGCCATCTCTCAGGGCGCCAAGCGTGGTCTGTTCTCCAACGAGGCCGGTATGGGCTCTACCCCCCATGCCCACGCTCAGGCCAACGTGAAGGATCCTCACGAGCAGGGCGTTGTGGCGATGATCGGTGTGTTCATCGACACCTTCGTGGTGCTGACCCTCAACGCGCTGGTCATCATCTGCACCCTCTACACCGCCGATGGCCCGTTGGCAAACGGCTATGTGGGGGATGTGACCTCCGTGCTCAGCAAGACCAATCTGGCCCAGACTGCCTTCGGCTCCGTGATGGGAGCCAGCCTCGGCGCCAAGTTCGTGGCTATCTGCCTGTTCTTTTTCGCTTTCTCCACGGTTCTGAGCTGGAACCTGTTCGGCAAGATCAACGCCATCTGGCTTTTCGGCAAGAAGAACCCCAAGGCCTGCACCGTGATCTACACCCTCATCGCCCTGGTGTTCATCCTGATGGGCACCATGATGAGCAACGATCTGGTGTGGGAGCTGACGGATATGTTCAACAACCTCATGGTCATTCCCAACGTCATCGCCCTGTTCGCCCTGAGCAAAATGGTGGTCAGCAGCGCGGAAAGCAAGATCGCTCAGTAAGTGAGAACAGCCAAGACTGTCATTTCACTTTCAAAAAACGCCATAAAAAAAGAACCAGGACATTCATAAGAATGTCCTGGTTCTTTTGGCGGAGATGGAGGGATTTGAACCCCCGCACGCCTTGCGGCGCCTACCGGATTTCGAATCCGGACCCTTCAGCCACTTGGGTACATCTCCAAGCAACCCCATTTACCCGCCGCACACAGGCGGTCAAATCCAAACTCTGTGGGGACTGCGTTAGCTATTATGACATATTTTCACGGCTATTGCAAGAGAAATACTTGCGCAGTGAAGGAACACAGCATAGAATGAGCATATCTTACCTGTGCGGCTGAGGAAGGGGGAAGTGCTATGGCCCTGCGGGTCTATATTCTTGGCGACGCCGTAACTTACCAAAACTATGCACTGGCGGTGGAACGTGCCGGAGGGATCCCCTGCTTCGGGAGCCGGCCGGCGGACTGCGACTGTTTGCTGCTGCCCGGCGGTGGGGACATGGAATCCTGGCGTTACGGCCAGAAAAACACAGCCTGCCGGGATCTGGAGCCGGAACGGGACGCGCTGGAACTGGAGCTGCTGGCGCATTTTACAGCCCTCGACAAGCCGGTTCTGGGTATTTGCCGGGGAATGCAGACCATCAATGTGTTTTTCGGCGGCGATCTGGTGCAGGACTGGCCGGGACACAGCGCCGTAGAAGGCACCGACCGGCTCCACAGCGTCCAAAATGCACCGTCCTTTCTGCGGGAGCTATACGGAGAGCGCTGTATGGTCAACAGTTGCCACCACCAGATCATTGGCCGCCCGGGCACCGGTTTGGAGGTTTTGCAACGGGCGGAGGACGGCGTAGTAGAGGCCTTCCGACACAAAACCTTGCCGGTTTGGGGGATCCAATGGCACCCGGAACGGCTGACAGCGGACTGCCAAACGGGCACGGTGGACGGACTGGCGGTATACCGGGCGTTTCTATCTCAGGCAGCCTTGTAAGAGTTCTGCCTGTTAACCGCAGGCCGTATCCGGATCGGACAGGAACTGTGCACCACGATCCACCAATACGCGGAAAATCCGGTCGCAAAGATTTTCTGTAAAGGGTAAGATGAAGGGTAAACACCATTTCAGCGCAGCAAAAAATCCCTCAAAGCCTTGCGGCTCTAAGGGATTTGTTTGGTGGACGATACAGGACTCGAACCTGTGACCCCCTGCACGTCAAGCAGGTGCTCTAGCCAGCTGAGCTAATCGTCCGAAGCGGAACGTGTATATATTACATGAGTTCCGCCGCTTTGTCAAGCCTTTTTTCGTTTTTTCTCAAAAAGTTTTCCAAGGCGCTTTATGTCGGCAAATTTTTCCGACAGGCAACTCCCTTTCAGCGCTTATTCCACGTTGAACTGCCGCAGGCCCGCCAGGTCTGTGACCGGCAGAGAGAACGCCAGCGCCTGGGCCTCGGTCTGCATTCCGGCTTTTTCCATAATGGCCTTCATGATGGGCTTCCGGGTCTCCGCCGAGGCGAGAATAAAGATCAGTTCCTTCTCCGACGCCAGCGACACGCCGAAGAATTTCTTCGCCAGCTCCGTTCCGGTCCCCTTTGCGTGGACCGCCGTGCCGCCGGTAGCCCCAGCCGCCCGGGCTGCGTCCATAACCTGATCCGTAGCGCCCTGATTGGCGATCACAACGATCAGCTCGTGGGTCAATTTCTTTTCCATGCGGTCCTCCGCCTCCCCCTGTAACAAATAATTTTTGGCAGACACGCCGCCGATGCTGGACACCGGCACCGCCATCATAACGCCTCGGCCCGGAACATCCAGCCAGAGGTCCTTGGCTGCTTTCCGGAGCAGCCCCTTCCGGCTGGGCAGCATACACAGCAGCACTGCCTTTTCCGTAGCCTCCAGCCCCAGACAGTCTAAAACCTCAGTGGTGGCGGTGCCACGGCCAAGAGCCGTGAGCACCAGCGTTGCCCCCTGTTCCCGGAACCAAGCGGAGAAGTCTCCGCCCCGGCTCCGGTCCGTGATGGTAAGGATCAGATCAGCAGACATATAACTTCCCCCCTTACAGTTCGATGATCTCGTCGTCCGCCGCCGGCATCTCCGGTGCAGGCGCGGCAGGTGCTTCCGCCGCGGCCTTCTTCAGCTTGAGCTGATAGACAAGGCCCAGCAGTTGGATGGTGATAAGCGGCGTCATGGCCACCATGGCCACTACGCCGAAAGCGTCTGTTACCACATTGCCGCCCAGGGTCTCACAGGCCCCCATAGCAAAGGGCAGCAGAAACGTGGCCGTCATGGGACCAGAGGCCACGCCGCCGGAATCGAAGGCGATGGCGGTGAAGATCTTCGGCACCACGAAGGATAAGCCGATGGCGCACAGGTATCCCGGCACCAGCAGGACAAAAATAGAAACGCCCGTCAGGACACGCAGCATGGCGAGACCAATGGACACCGCCACGCCGATGGACAGGCTGGTGCTCATGGCCTTGCCGGGGATAGCCCCGGAGGTCAGCTCCTCCACCTGCCGGTTCAGCACATGGACGGCAGGCTCCGCCTGCACGATGAACCAGCCCATCAGCATACCGATGGGGATCAGGACCCAGCTTTGCTCCAAAGCCGCGATCTGGCGGCCCAAATAGCTGCCGGCGGGTAAAAAGCCCACATTCACACCGGTCATAAACAGAACCAAACCGATATAAGTATACAGGAGTCCCACAGTGATTTTCAACACATTTTTTCGAGACAAATGCAGAGACGTCACCTGAAACACGGCGAAAAAGGCCGCAATAGGCGCCAGCGCCGCCCCCATTTCCTTCGCATAGACTGGAAGGCCTTGGGCGAACAGCCGCCACAGCTCCCGGCTGTCCCCGGCCTCCGGCACTACGGAGGGCACATAGCTTCCCGCTGCCGGGTATGCCAGTGCCAGCGTCAGCACCGCCAACACCGGCCCCACGGAGCACAGCGCCACCAGACCGAAGCTGTCCTCGCCGGCCTTGCCGTCACTTCGGGTGGAGGACACGCCCAAGCCCAGCGCCATGATGAAAGGCACGGTCATAGGCCCGGTGGTCACACCGCCGGAGTCAAAGGCCACCGCCAGAAAATCCTTGGGGGCAAAGGCCGCCAAGGTGAAGATCACGATGTAGGACGCGATGAGCAGGCCGTTCAACGGGATCTGAAACAGGATACGCAGCAGTGCTATCACCAGAAAGATCCCCACGCCCACGGCCACCGCCCCGATTAGGACAGCGTTGGGGATCCCCGGCACCTGCCCCGCCAAAACCTGAAGATCCGGCTCGGAAATAGTGACGATGATGCCGATCAGCAAGCTGACGCACACCACCACCCACAGCTTCCGGGATTTGGTCATCTGTGCGCCCACCCGCTCACCAATGGGGAGCATGGCGGTATCCGCGCCCAGAGTAAACAGGCCCATACCCACAATCAGCAGCACGGCGCCTACCAAGAACGCCAGCAGCACGTCCGTTGGGACCGGAGCCGCGGTAAAACACAAGATCAGCACGATCAGGGTAATGGGCACCACGGAGGCCAGCGCCTCCCTCACCTTTTCACCCAATATCGTTTTCGTCTGGCCGATCTGGTCCCGCCACTTCTTCCGCAGTCCTGCAAACAAACGCACCGCCTCCTTCGCTGATGATCACTTGATGAATTTATCATACCATTTTTCACCTTAGCATCGCAACTTTTTGTTGGAATCTTTTCAAATTATTAACAATATATGGAAAAAGTGCTGTGCACGCCCTTGTGATTCCGCAAAAACTGCCCGGCTGTTGCCGGGCAGTTCCCTACTTGCTTCGTTCCTCCAGCGTTTTTGCCAGCTCTGCCGCAAACAGGCGGGCGGCCAGCTCCGCCTCCTCCGGAGCGTTTCCGGCGGTCCCCACCTCCACCAGCAGAGAACCTGTGGTGGCGTGTTGATTGTACCGGGAATTCCGCAGAAGCAGAGGGCGCATCAGCGTGGGATAGTCCGTCAGCGCCTGCTCCTGCACCGCCACCGCCAGCCGCAGATTCTCCATCCAGTCGGGATGGCTCAGTCCGCCGCCGTCGCTGCCCATGATGAGGGAGAGCTGCGCCGCCGTCCCCTGTCCCTCGATCTCCGACACCACTTTCACCTGACTGCCGTCGGACGCCTCGATAGCGTCCCGGTGGACATCCAGCACGAAGCGGATAGATGGGTACTCTTTCAAATACCGGTCGATCCCCGCCAGAGAGCGGTCATAGGCCCCGGCGTACTCCGGATAGTCATACAGGGTCCGGTCATGGAGCACGGAGATCCCCGCCTGAGCAAATACCTCTACCATGGCGTCCCCCATGCGAACCACATTGTACCGGGAGTCCGTGGTGCGGTGGTCCCCGGACCAGACGATGCCGTCATCCACCGCCGGGGTATAGCCCTCGCTGCCGTGGCTGTGCAGAATCAGGATCTGCGGCGCTTCGCCGGTCAGCTCCGCCGCGAAGGGCTTCAGCAGCTCCTCGTTGGAGAGGGTATATTGGGTGGTGTTTCGGATGTAGACCTTCCCGCAGACGGTGTAGCCGCTGGGGTCTGTGGGGATCAGGGTCTTTGCCGTCACGCCGTTGTCTGCCCCAGCTGTCACCGGAGCGGGCTGGGACTCCTCCCGCACCGGCTGGGTCACAGGGGCGGGACGCTCGTCCTCCGGTTCCTCCGCCGCCTGACGCCGCAGGTCGGAGATCTCCCCGCGGGCGGAAAGCAAGATCGGCGCCTGACTCAGCATCAGCACGGACGGCGCCGAAAGGCCGTCCCTCTGCCCCATGTCCCCTAACTGCCACTGGAGCAGCGCCAGCGGCAATTCCCTCTTCACGGCCATCCACGCTCCGGCGGCGTCAACGCTGCCCGCCGTGGCATAGACGGTCCACAGTGTCACACCCGCCAGCAGCAGCGCGCCCAACCGCTGAGAGAGCCTTGCAAACCTCTTTCGTTCCATTTGCTTCACCTCTTGGGACAACCTTATGCGCCACAAATCAAAAAAATGACCATCCAATGAAAAACCGCCCGACACATTTGTGCCGGACGTTCCTCTATCTCAATACCATTTATCCAAATTCATTCCGCGAGGCTTCGCATCAGGGCGATCTCTTTGGCATAGCCGGGCAGCTCATTGGGTGTTTCCAGGCAGAAGGGCAGATTTTTCAGCGCCGGATGATTCACCACCCGGGCCAGCGCCTCCTGTCCAATGCAGCCCTCCCCGATCCGGGCGTGGCGGTCCTTGTGGGCGCCGCAGAGATTCAGACTGTCATTCAAATGAATGGCCCGCAGCCGGTCCAGTCCGATGGCCCGGTCAAATTCCGTCAAAACGCCGTCCAGATCGTGAATGATGTCATACCCGGCGTCGGAAACGTGGCAGGTGTCCAGACAGACGCCCATCTTCCCCGTCAGCTCCACCCGATCCAGAATCTCCCTCAGTTCCTCAAAGCGTCCGCCTACCTCGCTGCCCTTCCCGGCCATGGTCTCCAGCAATACCGTTGTAGACTGTTCCGGGGTCAGGATGGCGTTGAGTCCTTCCGCGATATAGGTGATCCCGGCTTCGGTCCCCTGTCCCACATGGCTGCCGGGGTGGAAATTGTAAAGCTGCCCCGGTATGTGCTCCATACGGCGCAGATCGTCCGCCATGGTATCCCGTGCGAAAAGACGGTTTTGTTCCTCCGCGCCGCAGAGATTCAGGGTGTACGGAGCATGGGCGATGATCGGTGCGAAGCAGTGCTCCTTCATGAGCGCCGCCAGCGCAGCCGCGTCCGCAGGGTCCAGTTCCTTGGCCTTGCTCCCCCTGGGATTCCGGGTGAAAAACTGAAAGGTGTCCGCCCCCAGTTCCAACGCCTGCCGGCCCATAGCCAGAAAGCCCTTGGAGGATGATAAATGACAGCCGATGTGCAGCATAGAAACCTCCCGAAAAATAGTTTCTTCATTATAGCACACCGGCTGCCGCCTGTCACGGATCTTATTTACGGAGTCTCCGCCTCTATCTCACCGTCCTGCGGCGTATCGGACAGAAACAGTTCCTCCGCCTGCCGCTGAACGGCGATCAGATCCTCCTGGAGCTGTCGGAGCGTTTCTTCGGTATCTGTCAATGCGTTGAACAGAAGCAGGTATTCTTTCGTCAGTGTATGGTTCATATAGTATCCTTTCTTTTCCGAACAAATTGCAATTTCGGAATACGGCTCTATCATACAAAATTTCCGGCTGCTTTTATGTCGCATTTTGTCGAACACATGCGTGTTTTTGTCATGAACGGGCATTATTTTTCCAAGCAAGCGGAATCTTGTCCCAAAAAGCGGTTGCAGGTCCAGATATCGGATGCTATGATAATAGGGCAAACGATCGTGCAAGGAGGCACTTATGAGTCCTGCGTCTACCGAACAATTCCTTTTGGAGCAATATACCGGGCATCCCGCGTCCCAGCTTCAGGATCTGCGCAAAGCCCTCTACCAAAGCGTCTTTGGCTGCGGACACCTGATCACGGATACCTCTGCCGCCGCAGAAGGTATCCGGAGGGAGACCGCGGAAGCCGGACCGTGCAGCCGGGAGATTGAAGCGCTGGACGGTCCCTGGTCCCGGGTGCATCTGGGCGTTCTGGCAGACGGCCTGACCCCCGAAACGCTATCTCGCATGTTTGCCCGGTCTGCCGCTATGCCCCATGGGGATGCGGATGCCTTGCAGGAAAAGCTAACGGTCCTGCGGCGGCTGATCCACTCCGGCGCTCTGCCCTTTTCCCCGGCAGAGGCCGATGCGGAACTGGATGACTGGCGAAAAAACGGTTTTCCCGTCTGCCGCCACTCCGAGGAATACCGGGCCGCCTACCGTCCAGCTTACCGGGTGCTGCACCGCACTTATGTCCGCCTGCTGCCGCTTCTGGCGGCCATTGACCGGGCCTTGGCGGAAAACCCTCGGGTCCTGCTGGCCATTGAGGGCGGCGCCGCCAGCGGCAAAAGCACTCTGGCAGATCTGCTGACGGCGATTTATCCCGATACGGCGCTGTTCCATGCCGACGATTTCTTCCTCCGTCCGGAGCAACGGACCGCCGTGCGCTACGCCCAGCCCGGCGGCAATCTGGACCGGGAGCGGTTGGAATCGGAGATTCTGATTCCTATCAGTCGGAACAAAGCCGCCGTTTACCGTCCCTTCAACTGCCGCACCCTGTCCCTCCGGGAGCCGGTGACCGTCCTGCCGGGGCGGCTGAATATCGTGGAAGGCAGCTACAGCTTTCACCCGGAATTGGCCCGTTATTACGATCTGTCCGTCTTTTTGGACATTTCCCCGGAAACCCAGCGGAGCCGGATACTGGACCGCAACGGTCCGGAGTGGGGTCAGCAGTTTTTTGACCGCTGGATCCCTCTGGAGCAGACTTATTTTCACGAAACAGACATCCGGGGCCGCTGCACACTGACCCTGAGCGAGGAGGCATTATGAAGCTTGTTGTAATCGATGGCCAGAGCGGCCGCACAGGGGCGCTGCTGGTAGAACGGGTCCGCGCCGCAGAACTTCCCTTGGAACTGTTGGCGGTAGGCACCAATGCCATCGCCACTGCCGCCATGATGAAGGCTGGAGCCCAGCGGGGCGCTACTGGAGAAAACCCGGTTCTGGTGGCCTGCCGGGACGCGGACATCATCGCCGGGCCCATCGGCATTCTGATGGCGGACGCCCTCATGGGGGAGATCACCCCCGCTATGGCGGTGGCCGTGGGCCAGAGCCGGGCCCAGAAGGTACTGCTGCCGGTGAATTCCAACTGCGGCAAGATCGTGGTCGGCGTCCGTGACCTGACCCTCTCCCAGATCATGGATGAGGCGGTGGAAGTCCTGCGGAAACTGTGCGGTCTGTCCGCGCAGCCGCTCTGAACAAAGAACGCAAAAAAGTGCCTGAGATTTGAAATCTCAGGCACTTTTTCATCTTTTACACACCGCCGAACCGGAACACCACGCCTACCGCTGCAGAAAGGCCGATGAACACAATGGGATGCCACTTTTTCGTGAACTTCACCCAGTTAGTCAGCACCAGCAGCACCGCCGCCAGCGCCAGACCCATCCAGCTTACCGTGCCGTCCCAGGAAAACCGCATAAAAAGAGAATCCGGGACTGCAGTGCTGGTGACGCGCAGAAGCACCTGTAAGACAACGCCGGCACAAGCCGCACCGATCAGGCCGCTGGAGGCGGGCCGCAGGCCGTAAAAGGCGTTCTCCACATAGTTACTGTTCCTGAACTTGGTCAGCATGGCCGCCACGATCAAGATGACGATGATAGAGGGCGTCACCTCACCGATGGTGGCGATGACCGCTCCGGGGATGCCCGCCACGGTGAAGCCCACATAGGTGGCCATGTTGATGCCGATGGGGCCGGGAGTGGACTCGGAGACCGCCAGCATATTCATGAGATCTGTTTGGCTGTACCAGCCAGTAGCAAGGCCGATGTTTTTCAGGAAGGGCACGGTGGCCATACCGCCGCCCACGGCGAACAGCCCCGTCTTGAAAAATTCCCAGAAAAGACGCAGATAGGTCATTTCGCAGCCCTCCCTTCCAGGTTTTTCAGCAAAATCCCCGCCACAGCGGAGACCACCACAAACCACACCGGAGAAATATGCAGGAACAAGCTTCCCGCCATGACGATCAGGAAAATGGCCGCGGTCCGCTTATCCACCACAGATTTTTTCAGCAGCTTCAGCACGGCGTTGAAGATCAGGACACACACGCATACCTGGATCCCGGCAAAGGCGTTCTGTACCCAGGCCAAATGGGAGAAATTCGTGATCAATCCCGCCAGGATCGAAATAATGATCAAAGAAGGAAACACCACGCCCAGCGTGGCCACGATGCCTCCTAACCAGCCCCGGTGCTTCTGACCGATAAAGGTGGCTGTGTTGACGGCGATGACGCCGGGGGTGCACTGGCCGATGGCGAAGTAATCCATCAGCTCCTCCTCTGTGGCCCAGCCCTTATGCTCCACCACCTCCCGCTGGAGAATGGGCAGCATGGCATATCCTCCGCCGAAGGTCATCACGCCCACCTTGGCAAAGGTTCCGAACAAATCCAGATATTCGTTCATTCAGTTCTCCTCTTTCCAACATCAAATCGGAATTTTATTATACTCTTTCTGAGCAAAAAAACAAGCCCGGCCCCCATGTGATACTTCACAAAGGGACCGGGACAAGGAAGGCCGAAAATCAGGGAAGCTGAATATGCGTCCGCTTCAGGGACCGCCGCAGAGCCACGCACAGCGGGGGTGCCAGGATGATGGCCACCGCGCCGTTGAACAGGGAAGCGGGGATCTTCAGAGGCAGAGCCGCCGCCGCCACGGAAGCGGTGAGACCACCCATCAGCAGGCCGTCATACGCAAAGGACTTGAAGAAATAGAGAATGTAGTAGGCCACGCAGCCCAGAGCCGCAGAGACGGTGCAGCGCCCGTAAGCAGGCGTCTCCCGGTCCTTCATGGCCAGACCGGCTACCATACCCATAACGCCCTTGGTGAGGAAGGTGATCCAGCACTCCGGAGCGTATGCCGGGTTGGTCAGGTCATAGATGGCGGAACCCAAGCCGGAGGCAAAACCGCCCACAGGCCCCAGCAGCAAGCCGGACAGGCAGCACATGATGTTGGCCAGAGTAAAGGAGGTGCGGCCGCCGATGGCGATGGGCATGGTGATCCGCAGATAGTTGCTGACAAACACCAATGCCGTCATCATGCCCAGCATGGTCAGCTTATTGACATTTTTCTCATTCCGATTCATAAAAAGCACTCCTAAGTTGTTTGTTGAAGCTATCATAGCATGTAATTGACTTTGTGGCAAATGCCAGTTCTTATAAATTTGATAAGGTCAGTTTTGACAAGAGCAGTCCCGCGGCTTTTGGGCCGCGGGACTGCTTTGCTTCACTGTTTATGCCTTGGGTTCTTCGGACTCGAACACGGTCTTGGCGCTGGCCGCCAAACCCGCCAAGCCCTGCAATTCGCTGGGGATGATGATCTTGGTGGCCTTGCCGTCCGCCACCTTGGTCATGGTCTCCAACGCCTTCAGTTTCACCACCTGATCGTTGGGCGCAGCCTCGTTCAGCAGCTTCAGGGCATCCGCCGTGGCCTGCTGGACCTTCATAATGGCCTCACTCTCTGCCTCAGCCGCCAGGATTTTCGCGGTCTTTTCCGCCTCGGCCTCCATGATCTTTGCCTGCTTGGCGGCGTCGGCCCGCAGGATGGCAGACTGCTTCTCGCCCTCCGCCACCAGGATCTGACTCTGCTTCTGGCCCTCGGCCTGAAGGATGGATTCACGGCGCTCCCGCTCCGCCTTCATCTGCTTTTCCATGGCGTTCTGGATCTCTTTGGGCGGGATGATGTTTTTCAGCTCCACCCGGTTAACTTTGATGCCCCAGGGGTCCGTGGCCTCGTCCAGAATGGAGCGCATCCGGGAGTTGATGGTATCACGGCTGGTAAGGGACTGGTCCAGTTCCATATCGCCGATGATGTTTCGCAGGGTAGTGGCCGTCAGATTCTCGATGGCGTTCATGGGGTGCTCCACACCGTAGGTGTAGAGCTTGGGATCGGTGATCTGGAAGTAGATGACCGTGTCGATCTGCATGGTGACGTTATCCTTGGTGATCACAGGCTGGGGCGCAAAATCCGCCACCTGCTCCTTCAAGCTCACCTTTTTGGCAACGCGCTCGATAAAAGGCACCTTCAGATGCAGGCCCACATTCCAAACGGTGCGGAACGCGCCCAGCCGCTCCACCACATAGGCCCGGGACTGCTGAACAATGACGATATTGCTGACAATCAGGATCAGGAGCAGCACAACGAGGATAGGAACAATGATCCACTTCATAATGAGTACCTCCACTTTTACAACGGTTTCCAATGGCTTGCTGATTGGCTTCATCTTACTCTATTTTAACCGTCAGCGCAAGCATCATTTCCGCTTTCGCTCCAAATTGCAAAAAGAAAGAGAAACGCGGACAGTCCAATGGACTGTCCGCGCTCCCCTTTCCAAAACAGAAAGCATGTATAAGAGAAGAGAAAATGGAAATTTACTTTGCAGCAGCCTTCTTCTTGCCGGTGATAGCGTCCATGAAGACAGCGATAGCGCCGTCGCCAGTGACGTTGCAAGCAGTACCGAAGCTATCCTGGGCGATGTACAGAGCGATCATCAAGCCGCACATGGTCTCATCGAAGCCCAGCATGGACTGCAGGATACCCAGAGCAGCCATGACAGCGCCGCCGGGGACGCCGGGGGCAGCAACCATGGTCACGCCCAGCATCAGAATGAAGGGGAACATCTTGCCGAAGCCGATGGACTGATTGGTCATCACCATAACAGCCATAGCGCAGCTGGTCAGGGTGATGGTGGAACCAGACAGGTGAATGGTAGCGCACAGGGGGCACACGAACTCGGCCATACCGTCAGAGACACCGTTATTCTTGGTGCACTGGGTGGTAACAGGGATAGTAGCGGCAGAGGACTGGGTGCCGATAGCGGTGGTGTAAGCGGGCAACATGTTCTTGATCAGAGCGAAGGGATTCTTCTTGGCAGCGCTGCCGGCCACGGTGTACTGGAACACGATGATGACCCAGTGCAGAACGAGGATCATAGCGAACACCTTGATGAAGGAGCCCATGATCTCCACGATGGTACCGGCATAAGCCAGCTTAGCGAAGATACCGTACACATGGAAGGGCAGCAGGGGGATGACGATGTTGCTGACCAGCTTGTCGATGATCTCAGCAAACTCGTTCATCACGGTCTTCATGGTGTTGCCCTTGATGACAGCCATGCCCAGGCCCAGGATGAAGGCCATCAGCAGAGCGGTCATAACGCCCATGATGGCGGGCATCTCAATGGTGAAGTAGCCGGAGAGCACAGTCTCCTCAGCGTTGGCGGCGTTCTCCATGAACATGCCAGCGTGGACCATGTGGGGATACAGCAGGGAAGCCACAACGAAGGCCAGAGTGCCGGAGATGATGGTGGAGCCGTAAGCCACACCAGTGGTAGCGGCCAGAGTCTTACCAGCGCCGGCGCCCAGGTCAGCAATACCGGGGGCGACGAAGCCAATGATGATCAGAGGGATCACGAAGTTCAGGAAGTTGCCGAAGATGCTGTTGTAGGTAGCGCCGATGCGGATGATGACCTCACCGAAGGCACCCATACCGGGGGTCACGAAACCGACCACGATACCGAGTACGATGGCGATGACCAGTTTGAGCAACAGGCTCATCTTTTTCTTTTCTTTCATTTCTCTCGTCCGTGTAATCTCACACGGACATCCTCCTTTTCTGATTTTCCTTTTTTCTCTTCTTTTATATCCAGCTGCTGCCGCTTACGCGTCCAGCAGAGAATATCCCTTTGCAGTCAGCTCATCCTTGATCTTCTGCACGTGATCGGCGTTCCGGGTCTCCAGAACCATGGACACCACGCATGCGTTGACCTCGGAGTTGACATCCTCACGCTCGTGATGGATGCGGACCACGTTGGCGCCGGTGCCGCCGACAACGTTCAGCAGGTTGGCCAAGCTGCCGGCACGGTCAGCCAGCTTGGTGGTGATGGTAGCGAGACGGCCGCCGTAGGTCAGGCCGCGGGTGATGACGCGGGACAGGGTGGTCACGTCCACGTTGCCGCCGGAAACCACGCACACAGTCTTCTTGGTGGTATCGACCTTGCCGGACATGCAGGCAGCCACGGGAGTAGCGCCAGCGCCCTCGGCAACAGTCTTCTGGACCTCCAGCAGAGCCAGGATGGCAGCGGCGATCTCGTCCTCGCTGACGGTGACGATCTCGTCCACATACTTCTGGCACATCTCGAAGGTCAGGCTGCCGGGAGTCAGCACATGGATGCCGTCAGCCAGGGTCGCGGCATCGGGCACAGTGGTGACCTTACCGGCCTGACGGGAAGCATACATGGAAGCCACAACGCCGGCCTGCACGCCGATGACCTTGCAGGAGGGCTTGAGCTGCTTGATGGCGAAAGCCACGCCGGAGATCAGACCGCCGCCGCCGATGGGGACCACGACCTGCTCCACTTCGGGGAGCTGCTCCAGAATCTCCAGACCGATGGTGCCCTGACCGGCAATGACATACGGATCATTGAAGGGATGCGCGAAGGTGTAGCCGTGCTCCTTGGAGAGACGCTCGGCCTCGCGGGCGGCGTCATCGTAAACGCCGGGGACCAGAACCACTTCAGCGCCGTAGTTGCGGGTGGCCTCCACCTTGGAGATGGGAGCGCCCTCGGGCATGCAGATCACGGACTTGATGCCCAGCTTCGTGGCGGACAGAGCAATGCCCTGAGCATGGTTGCCGGCGGAGCAGGCGATGACACCGTGAGAAGCTTCCTCCGGAGTCAGGGAACGGATCTTGTTGTAGGCGCCGCGGATCTTGAAAGCGCCGGTGAGCTGCAGGTTCTCAGACTTGATGTAAATGTTTTCGCCCAGCCGATTGGCATTTTCCAGCGGAGTCTTGCGGGCAATGCCCTTCAGAGACTCCTGGGCTTCCTGAATCATCTGTAAAGTTACCATAATAATCCCCCTATTTGTCTATGATTCAAAAACCACAATTAACTATACTGTCATTGTATGACGGACAGCGTTTGTTTTCAATACACATTTCCGCCAAATGTTCTTTCAATAAACACGCATTTTGCACAATATTGGCCTGATTATGGCCCTTTTTGGTTTCATTTTTGGCAAGAATGGCGTTCACTGGCGGACATTTGTGCATCATATCAAAAAGCAGGGAGGAAAATTCAAGTTACATCGTGCACTTTTTCAAATGCACTTTCTTGATAATGCAGGGAGAATTAGCGGGATTTTAAGGCGGCCGAGCCATCGGCACAGCTGACTGCCGGACAACTCAAGTATGACTGATCCATTATATCAAAAAAACGGCACACTTATGTGTGCCGTTTTTCTGGTGACCCGGCGGGGATTCGAACCCCGGACCCACTGCTTAAAAGGCAGTTGCTCTGCCGACTGAGCTACCGGATCAGAGTAAAACACTTATTACCTATAAATCACTGGCCGAGAGGCCGTATTCATGGTCAATGGCAGGGACGGCTGGACTCGAACCAGCGAATGAGGGAGTCAAAGTCCCTTGCCTTACCACTTGGCTACGCCCCTAAGTGGAAAAAAGAAGGGACCGGGGATACCCCGGCCCCCTCATGTCTGGGGTGGGTGATGGGACTCGAACCCACAACACCTGGAACCACAATCCAGTGCTCTGCCAATTGAACTACACCCACCACATATAAAAACCGTTCAAGCCGACGCCGCCCAGAGAGCTGGTACGCCAGGAGGGACTCGAACCCCCGGCCCACTGCTTAGAAGGCAGTTGCTCTATCCAGCTGAGCTACTGGCGCAAATCTGGAGCAGGTGACGGGAATCGAACCCGCATCCCCAGCTTGGAAGGCTGGTGCCCTGACCATTGTGCTACACCTGCATTGCCCTCCGAGTAAATCGTCAGCTTGGTAAGGATACCACGGAAAGGCTTGATTGTCAAGCACTTGTTGGCAATTTCTTGTGATATTTGAAAGAATTATTCAGCCAGAGAAGCGATAAGCATTGCTTATGGGTTGGATAGAGGACATTACACACAGCGTTTCATTCGGCTGCCATCGGCTATCCCAGGCTGTGTTTGGTTGCCAAAAGTTGCCACGAGAAGCGCTGTATTCCGCGAATTTTAAGTTTACATAATTTTCGCCATAAGGCAGAGCAGGAAAAACACTTGCGTCACAGCTTTTAGCGCACCGAAACTGTTTGAAGGGACCAGCCGCAGTCCACGATCCCCCGTCTCTCTTTCGCAGACATCTGTTTTTGTTACGAGCAACAGTAAAGTATGCTATACTACATTATTATATTATATCGGATAAGACATCCGCAGCCACGGTATTCTTTTGGAAGGGGTGGGGCTGATATGAAAAAGAGGATCGTTCTGTGTCTGCTGGCGCTGGTGCTGCTGTCCGCGATGACAGGGTGCGGAAAGGAAAAGGACGCAGACCCGCTGACCGTGACGCTGTGGCATGTCTATGGCGGCGAGGTGGATTCCCCGCTGAATAGTTTGATTGAGCAGTTCAACAACACCATCGGCGCGGAACAGAACATCCGGGTAAAGGTAGAGCTGGTCAGCAACAGCGGCAGCATTCATAAAAGCGTGCTGGCCGCCGCCAACAGTGACCCAGGCGCCCCTTCCCTGCCGGATATGTTCGTGTCCTACCCCAAAACGGTGCTGGCTCTCCCGGATCAGGACATGATCGTGGACTACCGGGACTATTTCAGTCCGGAGGAACTGGAAACATTTATCCCCGCCTTTGTGGAGGAGGGACAGATCGGCGGGCGGCAGGCCATTCTGCCCCTGGCCAAATCCACTGAGGTACTGTTCGTCAACCGGACGCTGTTTGACCGCTGGGCAGCCACCTCTGGGGCCAGTTATGACGATCTGACCACCTGGGAAGGCATCTACGCCTTAGCGGAGCGGTATGCCGCGGATACTGGGAAGTGCTTTCTTGTCAACGACTATCACTTCAACTACTTTCAGGTAGGGGTGGAGTCGCTGGGGGAGAATTTTTTCCAAAATGACGGTGTCCGCTTCGGCCCAGCCTTTGAGCGGGCATGGGAGCCTTACGCCCACGCGGCGCTGGAGGGCGGTGTGTGGTTACAGGACGGCTACGCCACGGAATCTCTCCGCACCGGCGATACCATTGTCTCCGTAGCGTCCTCTGCCAGTGTACTCTATTACTCCGACACGGTGACTTACCCTGACAACACCTCGGAGCAGGTGTCCATCACCTCCATGCCCTACCCGGTGTTTGACGGCGGCGAAAAACTGGTCATGCAGCGGGGCGTGGGAATGTGCACGACAAAATCCACCCCGGAGCGGGAAAAAGCGTGTATTACCTTTCTTAAATGGCTGACGTCGCCGGAGCGAAGCGTGGAATTCGTCACCAGCCTCGGCTATATGCCGGTGACGCAGGAGGCATTTGATGCCTACCTTCCCGCCGCTGTGGAGCAGCTCAGCAACCCCATGTATGTCTCTCTGTATGAAACCTATCTCAAGATGCGGGAATCCTACACCTTCTATTACGCACCGCAGATGGAGAACTATCTGGACCTGGAAACACGGTTTGAAAATCTGTCACGACTGAAGCTGATGGCCGGCCGCGCCCAATATCAGGAGGGCGCCGGTACGGCGGAGGAATTGGTTTGGGACACGCTGGACAGCTTCAAGCTGGACTATGGTACATAAGCGGGGGAAAGCAAATGCGGCCAATCAGGGAAGCAATTCAAAAAAAGCGTGCAGCCGGTCCCAGTATGGGGCTGCGGCTACTGCTATCCTGTTAAACAAGACAGAGCGGCTGCAAACCGAGGTTTGCAGCCGCTCTCAGCGTGTCGAAAAGGTTTTCCGCCCCGCTGACCCTATTTCCCGAACTTTATAAAAGTTCTGAAAATACTTGATTTCAATGGCGCAGGACACCCTTCTTGGGTTTCCCGCGCACACCTTTCCTTACCGTCGAGGGAAAATTACCTCTTTACCGGCAAAACCAGATCGGCTGCAAACCTCGGTTTGCAGCCGATCTGTCTTAATAATAAGCATGATAAGCATCTGAACGTCTGTGTTTGGGCGTTTTACGCCTTGGATTCGTCAATATAGCTGTACAGAGTGTACTTGGAGATGCCGAAGAACTTGCATACCCGGTCGCCGCTCTTGGTGATGAGGAAGGCTCCGGTCTCATTGAGAAACTGCACCGCCTTGACCTTATCCTCCTTGTTCATCAAGGCCACCGGCTTACCCACCACCTTCACGCTCTGCTCGATCAGCTCATCCAGCAGATCAGAGACATTCCGGGCAATCGGCTCTGGCTCCTTCTCGTCCTTTTCGGTGGCGGTAAACTGCTTGATCGCATTCTCCATGGCCAGCATCAGGGTGATATCGTAGTTGATGCCGAAGATGCCAATGGGGGCACCGTCGTCATCTCGGATGTAGATGGTGGTGGATTTCAGGATCTTCCCATCCTTGGTCCGGGTCAGATAGGACAAGTGATCGTGGAGCTGTTCGGGATTCCCCCGCAGGGCTTCCAGAACCACATGGGAGGGCCCGTCCCCCACCTTGCGTCCGGTGACGTGTCCGTTTTCAATGGCAACGATGGATCGTTCCGGGTCATTGGTGGCAAGATCGTGGACCACCACCTCGCAGTTAGGGCCGAATTGACTGGCGATCCCCTTTGCCAGCGTCAAGAGAAATTGCAGCGTAGATGCATCCGGCACGTAAATCCCCTCCTTTTCCGGTCCGCGGCAGAAACGCCCCCGAAAAGAGCGGGGCAAACTATGGAATACACGGTCTGATCCGTTGCCGCTGACAGACCTGCTATGATTATTCCATTATTGTATCATAATTTTAGTGAGTTTCAACCATTTTTTTGAGACCTAAAAATTTTTAATTTTCTCATTAAAGTGTATGGGCCGTCAAGCAGATTGCAGCAGGAGCGATATATCTGAAAACAAGTCAGATCTCCCTCCACTCACGAAGTGGCCTTCCGTAAAAAGCAAGGGCACTTCCAAACCTTCCATGCATGGAAAGCCGGGGAAATATCCCTGCTGCGGAGGCCCGATTTTTGGAAAAAACAGCCTTGCGCACAGGTTCCGCAAGAGGAACCAAAAAAAGTTTTAGCTTTACAGCATTTTTTTGAGTTTTTCTGCTTGACAACCGAAGAACACATGCTATGATGGTCTCAGAAAGCTAAATAAATTTTGCCATGAAGTAAAAAGATTTTGGAGGCGAGTATTCCATGAAAGATCAGCTCAAATGGGTCCTCAATCATATGCCAAAGAGTGACGATCAGCATCTGGATGTGATGTCCCTGCCCAATGTGGCCAAGGCCCGCTCCTTCCACGGGTCCTTCCCCCAGTACTCCATCACCCCTCTGGCGCAGCTGGACGGTATGGCACAGTATCTGGGGCTGGCGGGTGTGTATGTGAAGGATGAGTCCTACCGGTTTGGTCTCAACGCCTTCAAGGTGCTGGGCGGCTCCTTCGCCATGGCCCGGTACATCGCCGGCGAGATGGGCCGGGACGTGTCCGAAATGAATTACAACTACCTGACCAGCGAAGCCTTCCGTAAGGAATTCGGTCAGGCCACTTTCTTCACCGCCACCGATGGCAACCATGGCCGCGGCGTGGCTTGGGCAGCCAACAAACTGGGCCAGAAGTCTGTGGTGCACATGCCCAAGGGCAGCAGCAAGTCCCGCTTTGACAATATCGCCAAGGAGGGCGCCAAGGTCACCATCGAGGAAGTCAACTACGATGACTGTGTGCGTATGGCCGCCGCGGAAGCCGCACAGACGGAACACGGCGTCATCGTGCAGGATACCGCCTGGGACGGCTACGAGGAGATCCCCTCCTGGATCATGCAGGGCTACGGCACCATGGCTAATGAGGCCGCCGACCAGCTTCGTCAGTGCATCGTAAACCGTCCCACCCACGTGTTCGTCCAGGCCGGCGTCGGCTCTCTGGCCGGTGCGGTGGTGGGCTACTTCGCAAACCTGTTCCCCAACGATCCTCCCAAGTTCGTGGTGATGGAGGCCGAGGCGGCTGACTGCCTGTATCAGGGCGCGCTGGCCAATGACGGCAAGCCCCGCATCGTCACCGGTGATCTGAAAACCATCATGGCCGGTCTGGCCTGCGGCGAACCCAACACGATCTCCTGGGACATTCTGCGGAACCATGTGTCCGCCTTCATCTCCTGCCCCGATTGGGTCAGCGCCAAGGGTATGCGGATGCTGAGTTCCCCCGTCAAGGGCGACCCCCGCGTGGTGTCCGGCGAATCCGGCGCCGTGGGCATGGGTGTTCTGGACGCCATCATGTGTGATGACACCTACAAGGAGCTGCGGGACGCTTTGGAGCTGGACCGGCACAGCCGGGTGCTCATGTTCTCCACTGAGGGCAACACCGATCCCGAAAAGTATCGCCGGGTGGTGTGGGATGGCGAGTATCCCACCGATGACACCCCGCAGAAGCCCTGCTGAACGCACGGTCCAGAAGCGAACCCAACCAAAATTTGAGAAATAAAATTGGAGGTTACTACCATGGATTTTGAGAAGATTAAAGCAGCCGCTCAGGCCTATCAGGCCGATATGACCCGCTTCCTACGGGACATGATCTCCCACCCCAGCGAAAGCTGCGAGGAGCGTGAGGTTGTTCACTGCATCAAGGCCGAGATGGAAAAGCTGGGCTATGACAAGGTGGAGATCGACGGTCTTGGCAATGTCATCGGCTGGATGGGTGACGGCGACAAGATCATCGCCATCGACTCCCACATCGATACCGTTGGCGTGGGCAACATCGACAACTGGACCCATGACCCCTACCAGGGCTACGAGGATGATCAGGTCATCTATGGCCGCGGTGGCTCCGACCAGGAAGGCGGTATGGCCTCTGCCACTTACGGCGCCAAGATCATGAAGGATCTGGGCCTGATCCCCGCCGGCTATAAGATCATGGTGGTGGGTTCTGTGCAGGAGGAGGACTGCGACGGTATGTGCTGGCAGTACATCGTCAACAAGTACTTCCCCGCCAACGGCATCAAAAAGGAGCAGGTGGAATTCGTTATCTCCACCGAGCCCACCGACGGCGGCATCTACCGCGGCCACCGCGGCCGCATGGAGATCCGTGTGGATGTGAAGGGCGTTTCCTGCCACGGCTCTGCACCCGAGCGTGGTGACAACGCCATTTACAAGATGGCCGACATTCTTCAGGAAGTCCGCGCGCTCAATGAGAACGGTGACGGCCCCTCCAACGAGATCAAGGGCCTCGTGAAGATGCTGAATCCCGCATTCAACCCCGAGCATTACGAGGACGCTCAGTTCCTTGGCCGGGGCACCTGCACCACCTCCCAGATCTTCTACACCTCTCCCTCCCGCTGCGCTGTGGCTGACTCCTGCTCCATCTCCATCGACCGCCGCATGACTGCCGGCGAGACCTGGGACTCCTGCCTGGAGGAGATCCGCCAGCTGCCCAGCGTAAAGAAGTACGGCGACGATGCGAAGGTCTCCATGTATATGTATGACCGCCCCTCCTGGACCGGCGAGGTCTACGAGACCGAGTGCTACTTCCCCACCTGGATCAACAAGGAAAACGCCGCCCACGTGCAGGCTCTGGTGGATGCCCACCATGCGCTGTACGGCGAGGAGCGCATTGGCCCCGACGGCGCGATGCACCTGCGTCACCGTCCCCTGATTGACAAGTGGACCTTCTCCACCAATGGCGTAGCTATCCAAGGCCGTTACGGCATCCCCTGCGTGGGCTTCGGCCCCGGTGCGGAGTCTCAGGCCCATGCCCCCAATGAGATCACCTGGAAGCAGGATCTTGTAACCTGCGCCGCCCTGTACGCCGCCGTGCCCGGTCTGTACAAGGAGGAGAACAAGACTGCCGATGTTTCCCAGTTCCGGGCCGGCAAAACCAACAACGACATTCAGTAATTCGCACAGAAACCGTTTCAGACTGTTTCTTCCAATCACAAAATATAGATTTATAAAGGAGTCAATTATCATGGACGCTACTCTGCAGAAATATATCGATAAACTGAACGCCCTGAACTTCAAGGAGATGTACGAGGGTGACTTCTTCTTGACCTGGGACAAGTCCGATGACGAGCTGGAAGCCGTCTTTACCGTGGCGGATGCCCTGCGCTATATGCGCGAGAACAACATCTCCACCAAGATCTTTGAGTCCGGTCTGGGCATTTCCCTGTTCCGGGACAACTCTACCCGCACCCGTTTCTCCTTCGCCTCCGCCTGCAACCTGCTGGGCCTGGAGGTTCAGGATCTGGACGAGGGCAAGAGCCAGATCGCTCACGGCGAGACTGTCCGTGAGACTGCCAACATGATCTCTTTCATGGCTGACGTCATCGGCATCCGTGACGATATGTACATCGGCAAGGGCCACACCTATCAGAAGGAAGTGGCTGAGGCCGTGACCCAGGGCCACAAGGACGGCGTTCTGGAGCAGAAGCCCACCCTGGTCAACCTGCAGTGCGATATCGACCACCCCACCCAGTGCATGGCCGACATGCTGCACATCATTCACCACTTCGGCGGCGTGGAGAACCTGAAGGGCAAGAAGATCGCTATGACCTGGGCTTACAGCCCCTCCTACGGCAAGCCCCTCTCCGTGCCTCAGGGCGTCATCGGCCTGATGAGCCGTTTCGGCATGGACGTGGTGCTGGCTCACCCCGAGGGATACGAGGTCATGCCCGAGGTGGAGGAGGTCGCCAAGGCCAACGCCGCCAAGACCGGCGGTTCCTTCACCAAGACCAACTCCATGGCCGAGGCCTTCAAGGACGCTGATATCGTCTATCCCAAGAGCTGGGCTCCCTTCGCCGCTATGGAGAAGCGCACTAATCTGTACGCTGAGGGCGACGCCGACGGCATCAAGGCTCTGGAGAAGGAACTGCTGGCCCAGAACGCCGATCACAAGGACTGGTGCTGCACCGAAGAGCTGATGAAGACCACCAAGGACGGCAAGGCCCTGTATCTCCACTGCCTCCCTGCCGACATCAACGATGTTTCCTGCAAGGACGGCGAGGTTGAGGCCTCCGTGTTCGACCGTTACCGCACGCCCCTGTATAAGGAGGCTTCCTACAAGCCCTACATCATCGCCGCTATGATCTTCCTGGCTAAGGTGAAAGATCCCCAGGCCACTCTGAAGGCTCTGGAGGAGCGCGGGATCGCCCGTTGGTTCCAGAAGTAAATCTTCTCAGAACACGCTGAATTTTACAGGCTTTCCGCCTGACATCCCTTTTCCATTCCGGAGGCCCGTCTGCATAGGTCAACCTGCCTGTATCTGTGCGGACGGGCTCCCTCATTTTCACCGGCGGCCATGACAGCCGTCTCAGCGGCACCCCCACAACACGGGGCATCTATTGCCGTTTTTGCTCTAAAATGTATAGATTCTAAACAAATTGAGGTGTTTTTCATGGGTAAGCGTATTGTGATCGCGCTGGGCGGCAATGCTCTGGGCAGCAATCTCCCTGAGCAGATGATCGCCGTGAAGCAGACTGCCAAGGCTATCGTCGATCTGATCGAAGAAGGACACGAGGTCATCATCGCCCACGGAAATGGCCCCCAGGTGGGCATGATCCAGAAAGCCATGGCCGAGCTGACCCGCTCCGAGCCGGAAAAGTACATTCCCTGTCCCCTGTCCGTATGCGTGGCCATGAGCCAGGGCTACATTGGTTATGACCTGCAAAACGCGCTGCGGGAAGAACTGCTGGACCGGGGCATCCAAAAGGGTGTAGCCACCGTGCTTACTCAGGTTGAGGTGGACCCGAATGATGAGGCGTTCCACAACCCCACCAAACCTATCGGTGCTTTCATGACCAAGGAGGAAGCCGACAAGATGGTGTCCGAACGCGGCTACAACGTCATCGAAGATGCCGGCCGCGGATACCGCCGGGTGGTCGCCTCTCCCAGACCTCAGTCGATCATTGAGATCCAGTCCATCCGGGATATGGTAGAGGCCGGGCTGGTGGTGGTGGCCTGCGGCGGCGGCGGGATCCCCGTCTACAAGACTGAAGGGCACCATCTGAAGGGCGCCGCCGCTGTTATCGACAAGGACTTCGCCTCCTGCGTACTGGCTCAGCAGGTGGAAGCCGACACCCTTATCATCCTCACTGCCGTAGAAAAGGTTGCCATCAACTTCGGCAAGCCCGATGAAAAGTGGCTGGATTCCCTGACTCCTGACGAGGCCCGCAAGTACATCGGTGAGGGGCACTTTGCCCCCGGTTCCATGCTGCCCAAGGTGGAGGCCGCCGTGGAGTTTGCCGAAAGTGCCCCCGGCCGCTCCGCCCTCATCACGCTGCTGGAAAAGGCCAAGGACGGCGTAGCCGGCAAAACCGGCACCGCCATCCACCAGTAAACGCACACAAAACCGAGGCTGTTGCAGCAACAGCCTCGGTTTTTATCAAAAACTGCGGGCACTTCTGTTCCATTTCGTCCCGAAATTCCTTTTGCCAAAATTTTGTGTTAATACTTGTATTTCCCTGTTTATGCGGCTATAATACAAATCAGAGATGTTGAGAGAAGCGTATGACGGGAGCGTCATGCGCTTTTATTATTACGTGTAAGGAGAGAATCATATGAAACGCCCACTTTTGCTTGCGCACCGCGGTTTTTCCGGCAATTACCCGGAGAACAGCCCTCTGGCCTTCCGGATGGCAGTGGAAAAGACCGCTGCCGACGGTTTTGAAAGTGACGTCCACATCGCCAAAGACGGCAAGCTGGTGATTTTTCATGATGCCTCTGTGGAGCGCACCTCCAACGGCACCGGCTTCATCAAGAACATGACCTATGATGAGTTGCTCTCACTGGATATCGGTGCTTGGAAGTCTCCGGAATTTGCAGGTCAGCATATCTGGACCTTCAGCCAGCTGCTGGACTTCTGTAAGGAGACCAAGATGCTGCTGAACATGGAACTGAAAAACTACGAGGTGTTTTACGAGAATCTGGAGCAACGGGTGATCGACGAAATCTGCAAACGCCAGATGCAGGAGCAAGTGTTCGTTTCCTCCTTCAACCATATCTCCATGCAGCATTTCAAGGAGCTGTGCCCGGACATTGAAACCGGCCTTCTGTATGATAAGCCCTATCTGGACATGGAACATTATGTCCAGCGCTCCAATGCCGACAATATGCATCCCCGGTATATGCTTCTGCAATATCAGCCGGAGCTGATGGAACTGTTCCACGGCCGGGGCATGAAGGTCAACACCTGGACGGTAAATGACGAGGAGAACATGAAAGATATGATCGCCCGGGGCGTAGACTGCATCATCTCCAACCACCCCGATGTGCTGTGCCGCGTAGCGGATGATGTCTGCGACTGAAAAACACTCCCGCATTGCATTTTGCAATGCGGGAGCTCTTCTTGATCCCAGATTTATCTTTATAACGAAAAACACCTGAAATCCGAACGATTTCAGGTGTTGTTCTGGAGCTGCTGACCAGATTTGAACTGGTGACCTCATCCTTACCAAGAGATTTTTGGCGTTTTTTATAATAATTTCCGTTTGTTTTTAGTCGTTTCTATTCCGAACAACATCGTTTCCAGAACTTTTGCGAAGTGCAGTCTCCGTTGTTTCCACGCTTGTCTGTGGTGAAACTGTGGTCAACCAGCGATTTGTGTAGACAGTGCCTGCGCAAATCGCATCGACTCAGCGTCACAGATAACACCGCAGTTTCTTCGAAAGTCGATATAGTCATCAGGAGGTTGGTATCACAATTTGATACCAACCTCTTTGCCAAAACAGGCGTAATAGCCCATTCATATTTTGGGCCGCTGTAATCAATAAGAGTTAGTTCTCCATCACAGAATTCTCCGCCGACTGCTCCAACATGAGGAAACGATCAAAGTCGCTCTCGTAGAGTCGATCCTGAATAATTCGATATTTCTCAAACTCTGTTTCGGCATGAAGCTTTGCCTGCTCCGCGCTGATTTTACCGGGTCCCGTCAGCAGTTCGTTTCCGTTAAACTCCAAGAACCCGTCCAGACGCTTCGCCCAATCCTCCATACTCATAGGAATTTTGCGTTCAGCCTGAAGCTCGGCATAGTCCAAATAGAGAGACACGATCCGTTCCAGATATGACATTTCCTTTTCGCTCAAATAGTTCTTGGCTACGGTCACATCAGCCTTTACGATTTTTCCGTCTGGTGCATTTTCCCAGGTTGCCAGCCCCATGTGTTCCTTCGCCGCATCAGCCCGCTCCACGATCAACTCTGCCGCTGTGTGGCGATGAACGGCATAATGCAGCTTGTTCTGCACGGTCTGGAAAAACAGACGAGTGGTCCTTGCATCCTTGTCGTAGTCGAAATCTGTAGCGTAGAAGTCTGTGACCTTTTGATCGAATTTCCGCTCAGCCAGCCGGATTTCACGGATGTACTGGAGCTGACGCTCAAAGTATTCATCTGTGAACATATGTCCTTTTTTCAGGCGTTCCTTATCCATGGTCCAGCCTTGGATGGTATGGTCTTTCACGATCTGCCTCGCCCATTTGCGAAACTACACCGCACGGGGATTATTGACCTTAAATCCAACAGCGATGATCATTTGAAGCGTGTAATGCTTCAGTTCTCTCGTTGGTGTCGATGCGCAGATACCGGCAGCCATGCTCCCGGGCGTACTGCTCGTAAAATGCGGCGAAGGCGCGGCCAAGGCCCCGTTTTCCGGCCTGCGGATCGACGGCCAGCGTGTGCAGGACCATGATCTGGTCATCCGGCGCGTCGTACTGCCACGGAGCGCCCGCGTAAACGTCCGCCTGAAGCCGGTTGAAGATGCCGGTGCCCACCACGGCGCCGTCCGCCTCCTCCACGAACAGGTCGCCCCGCTCCAGCGCCGCCTCAGCGGTGGAGCGCACGGGGTACACGCCCCGCACCCAGCCCACCTGCGCGGGGCCGGCCTCCTCTGCGTCGTGGACGTGCTCATAGACCCGGACCACGGCATCCAGATCTGCGGCATCGGCCTTCCGAATGGTGATCTCCATGAAAAACACTCCTTTGCGTCTTTGCGTCGGCCCGGCGGCGCTCCGCCGGTCACTGGCAGCGCTTCTGATACTCCGATGGGGACATCCCCACGCTTTTTTTGAACGCGCTGCTGAAATAGGTGATGTCCCGGTAGCCCACGGACTCCGCCACCTCGTAGACCTTTACGCGGCAGTCCCGCAGAAGCTCCGTGGCCTTGTGCATCCGGTAGTTGGTGAGATAGGCCGAGAGCGTGTAGGACGTCTCCTTCTTGAAAACATGGCTCAGATGCCCGTCGCTGACGCCCAGACTGCGGGCCACGGACGAGACGCTGATATCCGGGTCGTTGTAATGCTCGGAAAGATAGGTCAGCGCCTCCCGGACGTATTTGCTCTTTTCCGGCCCCTGCCCCTCCGGCAGGACCGGGGCGGCGGGAGCCGCCGGGGCTGCGGCCTGGGCGCGGCTGCGGATGCGGGCGATGGTCTCCTCCAGCTCCCCGTCGTGAAAGGGCTTGAGCAGGTAGTCCGCAGCGCCCAGCTTCAGCGCCGACTGGGCGTAGGAAAAGTCGCTGTACGCGGTGAGAAAGACCACGTGGGCCCGGTTCCCCTCCTCCCGCAGGCGGCGGAGCATCTCGATGCCGTCCAGCTTGGGCATGCGGATGTCGGTGACGATCAGGTCCGGGCGGTAGCGGCGGATGACCTCCAGCCCCTCCTCGCCGTTGGCGGCCTCGCCCACCACGGCGCAGCCCGCCCCGGCCCAGTCCACCGTCAGCACGATACCCTTGCGGACCAGCTCCTCGTCCTCCACGACGACGACCTTCAGCATGGCGGTTCCTCTCCTTTCCTGAAAACCGGAAGTGTGATGCGGATGCACGCGCCCTCGCCCTGCACGGGGACGAAGCGGACGCCCCGGTCCGGTCCGTACCGGATGCGCAGGATGGCGTCCACATTGTGCAGGCCGAAGTGCCCGCCGGGCCGGGGCGCGCCGTCCCGATACTGGGCCAGGACCTCCTCCGGCACGCCGCAGCCATTGTCCCGGACGGTGAGGATCAGGTCCTCCTCCGTGCGGTAGGCGCTGATGCGGATCTCGCCGCCGGAGCGGTCCCGGAAGCCGTGCAGAATGGCGTTTTCCACCAGCGGCTGGAGCATCAGCTTCGGCACCGGCACGTCCCGCAGCGGCTCGTCCACCTCCACCGTCAGGGCGAACGCGCCGGAAAAGCGGATGTTCTGGATCTCCACGTACCGCTCCACAAGGCGCAGCTCCTGCCGCAGAGGGACCAGCTCATCGGCGGAGATGCTGCTGCGCAGGATGTCGGCAAGGTCGGCGGAGATGGTGGCGATCTCCGGGGCCTGATGGATCTTGCCCATCCACTTGATGGTGTCCAGCGTGTTGTACAGGAAGTGGGGGTTGAGCTGGGCCTGCATCATGCGGATCTGAGCCTCGTTCAGCTCCCGCTGCTGGCGCAGGGAGTCCTTCAGATTCTGCCGCAGGCGCTGGGCCATCCGGTTGAACCGACCGGAGAGCTGGCCCATCTCGTCGATGCGGCGGTTGTCCAGCTGGACGTTCAGGTTGCCCTCCTCCACCTCGCGCATGGCGCTGTTGAGGGCGCGGATCGGCTCAAAGAGCTGGCGGCTGAAGCGCATGGACGCCAGCACGCACAGCCCCAGGCACAGCAGCAGGGAAAGCCCCGCCACCAGATACATCAGTTCGGCGGTGCCCTCGGTCATGGGCTTGGGCTGCTGGAGCACCAGACAGAAGCCGGAGCGCGGCTCCTGCCGGACGAAGTAATCATAAGCGCCGTGGCTGTCGGAGAGGGCCTGTCCGGCCAGAAGCTGGCTGCGCAGGCGGGCGGCCAGCGTCTTGGCGGGGAGGTCGGACGAGGCGTACACCTGATCCCAGAAGGGGTCCAGCAGCAGAAGGCGGCTGGTGGCGGTGTGCTGCCCGTCGAAAAGCGCAGTGAGCTGGGCGGCGGTGACGTCCGCCACCACGTATCCCAGCGGAACGCTGCCCCGCCGGACGGCGCAGGCCGCCTGAATGCAGGCGGAGCTTTTGGACGATGCGCCGCGGTAGACCACGCCGCCGTCCGCCGCCGCGGCCAGCAGCCCCCAGCGGGGGGAGAGGGAGCCGGAGGCGGGCTGGCTGGAGGTGGAGTAGAGCTGGCGGCCGTCCACGCCGTAAACGGAGAGACTGGCCCCGCCGAGGACCGGCGCGGCCGCGCGGTACAAAACGGAGTAGACGCGCTGCTCGTCCAGCTCGGAGCGGTCCAGCGCCGCCGCCACCGCCGGCTCGGCGCAGAGCTTTTCCATGACGGTCTCGCAGTCGGACAACAGCCCGCTCAGCTCGCCGGACATGGCGTCAAGCTGCGTCTCGGCGGCGTCCGCCGCGCTGCGGGTCAGCGAAAGGCGGAAGATGTTGAGCATCAGCAGCGTGCAGATCAGCAGGGGCAGGATGCCGATGGCCAGAAAGCTGGTGAGCAGCTTCTGGCGGAAGGAGGCGTTTTTCATGACGGCGCGTCCTCCCGCAGAAGCTCCGGCCAGCGGGCGGAGAAGGCGTCCTTCAGCTCCGCCGCCCAGCGGACGGGATAGTCGATGAGCGCCAGCTCGTCCGCAGGGGGCAGCGCGTCGCCGTCGGACACGTCCGTGCGGACGCTGCGGCGGGAGAACTGGCTGACCACCAGCTCCTGCACGTCCCGGCTCTGGGCAAAGTCCAAGAAGGCCCGGGCGTTGTCCGGATGGGGTGCGCCCGCGATCAGGGCGCTGCCGTCCGGCACGGCGCTGGTCCCCTCCTCGGGGTAGACGATGGCGATATCCGCTCCCTGAGCCTGACGCTTCAGGGCGGTCTCCTCCAGCGTCACGCCCACGCGGCAGCTTCCGCCGGCCACCGCGGCCACCACGTCGCCGGAGTCCGGCAGAACCCGGCCCTCCAGCTGGACGGCAAGGCGGTCCAGCTGGTCCCAGTCGTCGCCGGGGAGGGCGCAGAGCATGGTGGCCGCCGCCGTGTAGCTGGAGCCGGACACAGTGGGGTTCGCCAGCGCGATGGAGCCGGACCACCGGCCGCTTAGCAGGCTCTCCCACCCGGTCAGCTCGCCGGGGGAGACCAGCTTGGTGTTGTAGATCAGCACCACGGGGAGGGAGGAAAAGGGCGTCCACAGGTCGTCCGCCGGGCGCAGGCCCGGGCGGATCAGGTCCGCCTCGGCGCAGGCGTAGGGCTGAAAGTAGCGCTCATAGGCCGTCAGGCTCTCCACGCCGCCGCCGAAGATCACGTCGCACACCGGCGCGTCCGCCTCGCCCGCGATGCGGGCAAGCAGCTCGTTGGTGCCGCCGGTGACCACCTCGGCCCAGATGCCGGTGCGGGCTTCAAACTCCTTGACAATGGGGCCGTAAACCTCCTCCTTATGAGAGGTGTAGATCACGACCCGGTCGCTCTCCGCCGGGGCCAGCGCCGCCGCAGACTGGCCCGGGGAGCCGGCACAGCCGGTGAGCAGCAGCGCGGTCAGCGCGAGGATCAGGCATCGTCTGCCCATGGCGCGTCCTCCTTTCGGGTTGGATTGAGCGGTCAGACCAGCTCCAAAAGCTCCGGCAGGGACCGGATTTCGTGGTCCGCAAGGCCCTCCGCCGCAGCGGCGGGGCCGAGGGCGGCGCTGGAAAAGCCGCCGCAGCGGGCGGCGCGGACGCCTGCGGCGGCGTCCTCTACCACCAGCGCTTCCGCCGGGGAGACGCCCAGCGCCTGCGCGGCCTTTAAAAACACCTCCGGGTCCGGCTTGGACCGGGCGATCTGCGTCCCGTCCACCACGGCGTGGAAATACGGCGTCAGGCCGGTGCGCTCCAGAATGAAGCGGGCATTTTTGCTGGAGCTGGCCACCGCCAGCAAAAGCCCACGCTCCCGCAGGGCCTTGAGCGTGACTGTTGTATCCGGGGCGACGTCCGCCGGGGTCATTTCGGCGATGAGGGCGCGGTAGCGCTCGTTCTTCTCCGCGGCGAGGGCTTCCTTCTCCGCCGGGGTGAAGCTGCGGCCGCAGCCCTCCAGCACGATGTCCAGCGCCTCCATCCGGGAGACGCCACGCAGCCGCGCCGCGGCGCGCCCGTCAAAGGGGATGCCGAGACGGACCGCCAGCGCACGCCACGCCTTGTCGTGGGCCTGATCCGTGCGGACCAGCACGCCGTCCAGATCAAAGATCACTGCGCGCATGAGAGGATCGCCTCCAATTCGTTGCACACGTCCCGGCAGGATCGGGGCGCTTCCCGGACCGCGGCGGCGCGGGAGTCCGCCAGCGTCCGGCGCAGCGCACCGTCCGCCTGCTCCATGAGATAGCACCGGCCCGCCATGTCCAGCATGGCCTGATCGTTCCAGTTGTCGCCGAAGGCTGCCGTCTCCTCCGGCGAAACGCCCAGTGCGCCGCACATCTCCGCAAGGCCGGTGCCCTTGGTGGCGATGGAGAAGTCCAGCCACACAAGGCCCGCCACCGCCATGTGGAACGGCTCACCCCAGCGGGGGGCGAGGAGCGCGGCGGGGCCGTCCATCCCGTTGGGACAGTAGGCCGCGATCTTCACGATCTCCTCCGGCACGTCCTCGGGCCGGTCCACCATGGTCACGAGATTCCCGTGGTTCACGGCCATCTCGTGGACCAGCTCCGGGCCGCAGCCGCACAGATAGTTGAGGTTCTGCCCCTCGATGATGACGTCGCGGCCGGGAATGTCCATGATGGCGCGGGACAGGGCCAGCGCCTCCTGACGGGGCAGGAGCGTCTTGCTCAGGAGGGGCGCGCCCTCCTCCGTTCCGGGGCCGTACAGCACGGCGCCGTTTTCACACAGAAAGCACATCTCGTCCGCCACGGGGGCGAACAGCGTGCGCATGGAGTGGTACTGCCGGCCGGAGGCGGGACAGAACAGGATATTCCGCTCCCGCAGGCGGCGGATCAGGGGAAACAGCCGCTGGGGCATGACGGTCTCGTCATAGGGCAGCAGCGTGCCGTCGATATCGGATGCAATGAGACGGATCATAAAACGCTCCTTTTGGGGATCAGGATGGAAAACGGAGAAAAGAGGCCCCGGCAGGGGGCCTCTTTCCCGACAGCGCCCGGCCGAGGGACCGGGGCGGATTTACTTCACGCTCAAAGAGCCTTGCGCGATCATCCGGCCGTTCCTACGACTGAATAATACCACGCCGTCGCCCTGAAAGTCCAGACGGATTTTCTGGCCGATGCGGTAGAGCACGCCGCCGAACACCACGCCGGTGAGCAGGAAGCTGCCCACCCGGACCTTCACCGTGGTCTCCATGCCGGTGGGCATGGCGGAGTAGATCTCGCCTTCGATGGCGCCGGAATCGCTCAAACGCAGGAACTCCGGCCGCACGCCGAGAACAAAGTCCCCGTCGGTCAGGGCCGCCTCGTCGCCGAAGTCCTCCGTCTCGTTGACGCGGGCCACGTGATAGCGGAACAGCACGTCCTTGTTGCCCTTTTCCACGCTCTTCTTGTCCAGCGCCCGGGCGTTTTCCGCGTCTCTGCGGGCCTTGTCCTCCGCGTCCGCGCGCTCGTACCACGCGGCCACGTCCAGCGGCTCCTTGGGACGGAAGGAGAGCTGCATCCCGTCCAGCGCGGAGAGGGTCAGCGTTCCGTCGGACTGCTGGGCGCCGCTGGCGTCGATGAAGTTGATGGCGGGGTTGCCCACGAAGTCCGCCACGAACACGTTATTGGGCTTGGCGTACACGTCCAGCGGCGCGTCGTACTGCTGGAGGACGCCGTTTTCGATCAGGCAGATCTTGGTGGCCAGCGTCATGGCCTCCATCTGATCGTGGGTGACGTAGATAAAGGTGGAGCCGGTGTCGATGTGCAGGCGCTGAAGTTCGGAGCGCATCTCAAGGCGCAGCTTCGCGTCCAGATTGCTCAGCGGCTCGTCCATGAACAGCACCGTCGGCTCCGGAGCCAGCGTCCGGGCGATGGCCACGCGCTGCTGCTGGCCGCCGGACAGCTCGGAGGGATAGCGGTCCATGAACATGCCGATCTTCACGATCCGGGCCACGCGGCGCACGGACAGGTCGATCTCCTCCGGCGTCAGCTTGCGCACGGCGGTGACGGGCTTGCCGTCCTTTTCGTACTCAAAGCGGTCGTTGAGCGTGCAGCCGGCGGCGGCGGCCTTGTCCCGGGCGGACTTGAGCGCGGCCTCCAGCTCCGGGCGGCGGGCCTGCGCCACGGTGCCCGGCTCCATGGACTCGTGGAGCTTGTAGCTCATCAGGGTCTTGGCGGCGTAGATGGAAATCTCATAGCGGTCGATCAGCTTGATCTGGGCCTTGTTCACGTCCAGCTTGCCCTTTTTGTCCACGCACTCCACGATGGTCTTTACCACGTCGTCCGGCTTCTGCAGGACGCGCAGCAGCGTTGCGGCGCGGCTGGCGTCCGGGTCGAACTTGGGCAGCTCTTCCTTGATATTGGAAAGGCCGAAGGAGATGTTCTGGTAGACGGTCATGTTGGGCCAGAGGGCGTAGTTCTGGAACAGGAAGCCCACCTTGCGCTTGTTGGGCGGGATATTGATGCCGGCCTCGCTGTCATACACGACCCGGCCGCCGATGGTGATGCGGCCGCTGGTGGGAGTCTCCAGTCCCGCGATCATGCGCAGGGTGGTGGTCTTGCCGCAGCCGGAGGGCCCCAGCAGCGTGACGAAGGCGTTGTCGTCGATAACCAGATTCAGGTCGTCCACAGCGTAGAATTTATCCCAGCGTTTGGTTACGTGGGTCAATACGATCTCAGGCATGATTTAACCTCCTATTCCCTTATCAAGGCTTGCGCCGGTGACCTTGTTGACGAGGGTGTTGCAAATCAGAATGGTGACGATCAGGATCAGGTTGATGCCGCTGGAGAAGGCGTACAGACCCATTTCGTCGAAATAGTCCAGCGTGGTGGAGAGGATGAAGCCCTGAACGCACAGCAGCATGAACAGGCTCAGCTCGCGCAGGCAGGTCATGAACGGCAGCAGATAGCCGCTGATGATGGAGGACTTTTGAATGGGGATGATGATGCGGGTCATCCGCTTGCTCCACGGAATGTCCTGAATGATGGCGGCCTCTTCGATCTCGCCGGAGAGCTGGAGCATGGAGTTTAGGCTGGCCCGGCTGGCGAAGGGGATATATTTAATGGTGCCGACGATGATGAGCAGCGTGTACGTATTGAAGAGGTTAACGTACCGATTGGAAAAGAGAACGAAGAACGCCACGCCCACGGCGATGGAGGGCATCAGATACGGCAGGAAGGCCACCGCGTTGACGTAGTTCGCCCATCGGCTCCGCCTCGTCTTGGATACGGCGTAGCCGATCATGGTGCCGATGGTGCCGGCCAGCAGGGAGCAGCACACGGACACCAGGATCGTTCCGCGGAAGGCGTGCCAGATGGTCTCGTTGTGCAGGATGCCCTTCTGGCCGTACATTCCGTTTTCCGTGATGTTCTCGTCCGTCGTCCACCATTTGACGGTCAGGTTGTCGGCGTCTCCGGTGTATAGGAAGCTGTAATCGCCCGGGTTGGGCAGGAACGTTTCAAATGCAAAGGAGACGATGGGGAAGATGCTGGTGAAAAAGGTGATGACGATCAGCACGGCGGCGATGATGTGCTTGCCCGCCCGGCCCAGATTGATCTTGGAGGTCTGGCCGGACTTGCCGGTGACGGTGGTGTAGTTCTTCCGGCTGCGCAGGCTCATCTGATTCAGGAACATGATGGCCACGCCGAAGATCATCATGATGATAGCGAGGATACTGGCCTCGCCGGTGTACTTGGAGTTCAAAGAGACGTACTTGGTGGCGAGGGTGGTCAGGCCCAGATAGTGGGGCACGGGATAGGAGCCCATGGAGCTGCCGAACACCAGCAGGATGGTGGAGAGGATGGCGGGCTTGACCATGGGCAGCGTGATCTTGAACATGGTCTTCCACTTGGGCGTGTCCAGGATCGTGGCGGCCTCCTCAAGGTTGGCGTCCATGTTGCGGAAGATTCCACCGATAAGGATGTAGGCAAAGGGAGCGTAGTGCAGGCCCAGCACCACAAGGCTGGGGAACAGGCCCTTGCACCACCACAGCGGCATCTGCACGCCCAGCGTGGCGGCCAGCAGGCCGTTGGACGTGCCGGTGACGGCGTTGGAGTTGAACAGGTTCTGCCACACCACGGCCAGCGTCCACTGGGGCATGATGTAGGGGAAGATGAAGATGGAGCTGAGGTATTTGCGGCAGGACAGGTTCGTGCGCGTAATGAGGAAGGCGAACAGCCCGCCGAACACGATGGCCACCACGCAGGTGCCCACCGCCAGCAGCACCGTGTTGATGAGCGGCATCCACAGGTTGCTCATGGCAAGGCGGCTGGTGAAAAGGTCGATGTAGTTGACGAGGGTATAGCCGCTGGCCTGACCCGTCAGGTGGGCGTCGATGGTGCCCGCGTGGATCTTGAAGGTATCCTGCACGATGGCGACGATGGGGGCGACGGTGGTCACCGTCAGCACGATGCCCATAATGAGCAGGATGACATTATGGGGCTTTGAGAAGTAGGTTTTGATCCTGTTGAGCCGGATCGTGGACCTGCCGGTGCTCACAGTAGACGACTGGTTCATAGATGACCATTCCTTTCCCAGACTTGTGCGGGCCGCGGCAGGACCGCTCCCACAGGACCGCCAGCGGCGGTGTGCGAACCAAAAAACGCTGGATTTTTCTGGATTTTTGGAGAAAAAGCGCCCCTGACGGTCATGAAAGCACCCGTCAGGGGCGTTTTTACGCGTGAGTCAGCGTACCGCGCCGGACGATCAGCCCGCGCTGTACTTGGTCAGCAGCTCGATCCAGCTGCCCACGGTGAAGGCCACGGAGCTGCAGTACTCGGGATCCTCGAGCACCAGCTTGCCCTGATTGGTCCACCACTCATAGCCGTGGTCGTCCTTGGCGGGGAAGGTGTCCACGCCATCCACGTAGCCGCCCTTCTGGTGGCCGTAGGTCGCCTCGATGGCCTCAGCGACGGTGGGGTTGGAGGAGTAGCCGCCCATGTCCTTGCCCCAGGCGGAGAAGCCGTCCTCGGTGCAGGTCATGTAAGCGATGAAGGCGCAGGCGGTCCAGGGCAGGGGAGAGTTGTCGGTGACGAACAGATAGTGGCAGTAGCCGAAGCCGCCGATGCCGGTGTAGCCGTCCTGATAAGCGGCCACGTTCACGTTGTTCACGGAGACGGTGGCGGACTCCTCAACGGAGCGGAGCTTGGAGTACACCAGCAGGCCGAACTGATCCGTGGCGGACTTGTCGACCAGCGTGTTGCAGATGGGGCCGTCATCGGTCTGGGCGTTGTAGCTCTCGACCCACAGCTTGATCCACGCCAGAGCGTACTTGCCGTTCTCACCAAGGCCCAGATCGCTGGCCTCGGAAGCCATGGCGTCGATGGTGGGCTGGAAGTAGGCCTGCTCGTCGGCGGACAGCGCGTCAAACGCCTCCTTCAGCCAGCCGGCGTAAGTATCCTCCGTGAGCATGTACAGGAAGTTCTTGCCCACGATCTCGGAGTCGATGTCCATGTACAGGCCGTGCTCGCCCTCGGCCACGAAGTCCCAGCAGTTGTCATAGGTCTTGGAGCCGGTGTTGTTGTACATAAAGACCTTGTTCAGGGTCTGCAGGGGCAGGAAGCCGGTGTACGCGTCGGCGGTGGTGCCGTTGGCGTCGGCCCAGTCCTTGGGGATGAAGGTATCCAGCACGCCGGGCTGGACCATCTTGCTCTCGATCTGGTTGCCGTCCTGGATCAGGGTCATGGCATAGGTGCCGGTGGGCTTGAGCGCGTCGGCGGTGAGCTGATCGAAGATCTTGTTGTTCTTGGGCTGCTGCCAGTCGTACTCCATGTTATAGCTGGGGTCGATGGACTGCAGATACTCGATGAACAGAGGCAGAGCGGTCTTGCCGCGGCTGGAGTTGCCCACGCCGTAGAACGTGGCGCCGTTGGATTCCTCGATGGCCTTCTTGGCCAGCTCCTCCAGCGTCATGCCCTCGGCCTCGGCGATGATCTTCTGGGTGGCGGTCAGCTCGGCGGCAGGCTCGGCCGGAGCGGCGGAGCCGGAGCCGGAAGCGGAACCGGCGCTTGCGGCGGGAGCGCTGGAGCCGCCGCAGCCGGCCAGCAGGGCCGACGTCATGGCGAGGGCCAGCGTCAGTGCAAGAAACCTCTTCTTCATAGGGTGATGTCCTCCTCCAAAATATTTTTTGGTGTTGCGTAACAGAAACTTACTTTGCGTCAGCTTCCAGTTTCATTTTACAGGCTGGAACTGAAAATATCCACTGGACAAATCTGCTGTTATTTGTGAAATCCCAATATTTTTGCACAAACTGCACATCAAACCCGCCGCGCCCGCCGCGCCGGGTGAGCGACCTGCACAGCCGCGCTGCCAAAAAAACGGCGGTACGGACGGGAAAATTGTGGATTCTGCTGGCGCGGGAGAAAAATTTACGTAAATCCGATGGCGGGAAACGGAACCTTTCAAGCGGCGCGGGCGGGACGGCGGCGCTGGGAATTCGGAAAAAGTCAAGCATTAAATGCGCACAATTTTTCACTTCTTGTTTTGTCTAATTTTGACAATCCAACATGGCTGCCGTCATATCCCATGGTCGGTAGCCTGTGTATTTTCCTATTCAGTTCTCCGTGTTCCGCTCTGCTCACGCCCTCTCCCCTCGAATGTCTGCTGTGCTGTTTCTTCCTGTTACGCGCTCAGTCCGATCTCTCGCAGGCACTCCCGGAACATGACCTCACAGCTCTTGTACCCTAAGATTTTTCGAGGATAGTTGTTAATCCATTCCTCCGTGGCCGCGATCTCCGCCGCGCTGACCTTGGAGAAATCTGTGCCTTTCGGATGCCGCCGCCTGATCATGCTGTTGGCGTTCTCGTTGCTGCCACTCTCCCACAAGGAATACGGATGGCAGTAGTATGGTTGCCGCGCTGGCGCACAGGCCGTCGATCTTCGCCGTCACCGCCGCCGGGTGCTGTTCAAGCTGGTTGCCGATGGCCTGCGCTGCGAACACGTCGCCGCCGCTGTTGATGCGCACCGTGATCTCGTCCAGCGCTCCCAGACCGGCCAGTTCCTCCGCAAACTGCTTCGGGGTCACCTCGTCGCCCCACCAGCTCGTCTGCGAAATGTCGCCGTAAAGCAGCAGCTCCATCTTGTTTCCTGCCTGATTGCAGAATTTCCAGAATTTCTTGTTTTCGGGCATTTCTGTTTTCCTCCTATTCTCCCGCCGTCTGCGCTTTTCCGATCTCGTCCACCTCGCGCTTGCGCTTGGCCTCTGTCATGTGCAGTTTGATGTTGCGGTTGTAGTCCCCGCCGGTCATTTGCGCCGTCTCCTCCTGCGCCGTGCTGAAACCGGCATCCACCCGCTTGATGGCGGCATCCACCTCCTGCACGGGGTTCAGGTTCGTCCGTGCCGGGCCGTTCCACGCGCAGGCCGTGTACGCCTTGCGCCGCGCCGGGTCGGTGAAAAAGCCCAGCGCGTGGATACGCCCACGGGCGACCGCCTCTGCAAACCACTCCTCATAGACCGGCTGGCAAAAATCGTCCGTGAACCAATCCCGCTGCATACTACAGGTGCGCCAGAACTCGTTGAGTGCGCCGCGAGCCGCCGAATAGCTGGTGGTGAACTGCTTCATCATCACTTCCGGCGGTATCTCCAGCCCCGCGCCGATCAGGCGGATGGTGGCGTTCGTGAAGTCGTCGTACCCGGTGTTCGGGTGCTTCGGGTCTGCAAACTGCACCTCTTCGCCGGGGTTCAGGTCAATGATGGCCCCCGGCCCCAGCTCGATGCTGCTCTGGTCGGCGTTGTCGATCAGCTCCTCCGCCGGTATCATTTCTCCAAACGGTCTGCCGTCCGACGGGTTTTGTGACTTCACGAACACCGTGAACATGGCGCTGATCACCGCCGCCGTGATCTCCGCGTCCGTGTAGCGTCCAAGCTGTTTCAGGCTCTCCAGCACAGGGGCCAGCAGGGGAACGCCCCGCCGCTGGCCGATGCGCTCGCGGCTCATGATGTGCAGCACGTTCCGCCGCCCGGTTGTATCGCCGTAGGCTTCCACTCTTTGCCACGTCAGCCCCGCCGCGTCCACGGCGCTGTTGCTGCCCAGCGGATGCCGGTTGCATATCCAGTATGCCGTCACCATGCCGTCCGCTGCCGTCCGCGTCGGTCTCCACGCCCTGTACGATGCTCTGTACCTCGTAGCCCTGCACCGTGCAGGGCATCAGCCTGTCAAAGCCGTCCGGGCTGCATACTCGGTCTGCCTCGATCAGCCGCACACGCAGGTCATACGGCGCTCCCGCCTGATGCTTCATAGGTAGCAGGGCAATGGTGTCGCCGTTCATCAGGTAACTCAAAAAGGCGAGCTGCTGGAGCTGATAGAAGTTGTCCATCCTCTCCGCGTCGCATACCGGCGTGTCCGCCCACAGGGCGAACTCCCGCACGAACTGCGCTTGCAGCTTCTCCACCGCCGTCTCGTCCAGTCCCAGATAGTCGCTGTCAAGCTGCGGCGCAGGCATCAATCCACCCGCCACCACGTTCGTCCGCATGGTTTTCAGCGCCGCCGTTGCCGTTGGGATACCCATGTAAGCGTCTCGGCTCCGCTGCTGCAGAATGTCGATGTTGTCCTCGATGTCCTCCTTGGCGCTGCCGCCGTGGTACATCCAGCCTCTCATGCTCTTTTTCGTCAGGTTGGCTCCGTAGCTGCCGTACCCGCTTTTGATCACGCTCAGTGCGACCCTCGCCGCCGCCCGCTTCGCCGCGTGGACGGGAGCCATGGTCATGATCGCCCGGTCAAGGATATTCGGTTTCTTCATGTGCCCCCTCCTCATACGTCGCGGGCCACGGCACGATAGGCGCGGTTTCGTCCGCCGTGCTTATGTCTCTTGCCCAAGCCGCTCGCCTCCTCCTTTTCCATGCAAATAGATAAAAAAATAAATGCGGGAAAACTCTTTTCGAGTTCTCTCGCATTTATTCTAATTATTCAGCCATAAAGGTGAACACAGCGAAAGTGAAAAGTTTCATGACACCTCGACAACTGAATAGCAACGCAATATTCTGCGCTGCTGAAGACAATAAAAACACCCGAGGCTGGCTATCTTAACCTGCCTCGAGTGTTTCTCATTTCCCGTATTTCTCTTTTAGGCTCTGGTGTCCCTGTTGGTCGCGGCGGCGCAGCTCCTCTGCCGAAAAGATCTTCCACTGGGGCCCCTCATCGTTCAGGTTCAGATGCGCGTAAGATTCCGGATAATACCGCTCCGGGTCAAAAGTAAAGTCCTTTGCAACAAGCCGCTGCCACATGCTCGGCTCATCAGGCAGGTCGATCTTGTCCACCTCGTAGCTCGTCAGCTCATGGGTAGTGTCGATCTTTCGCAGGAATTCCTCTGCGGTCAATTTCCCCTGAACATATTCCTCCCGTGCCAGCCGAGCATTCTCACTCCACTGGTCGTACTGCTCGTAGTCCATGTGCATCAGGTTGGAACGGTCAGAAGGTGCCGCGTCGATCCACCGCAGCAGGCGGGAATACATTCTGTCCCGCAGCTTTTTACAGATCAGGAGCGCCTCATCCTCCGAAGTCTTATCCAGCCTTGCCAGATTCGCGCCACGCTGTTTGCAGCTCTGCCCATCGGTCACCCGGTCACAGTACCGGGTGGCCTTTTTCGTTTTCGGGATGAAATAGCCCCAGCAGTAGTCACATCGGCAGACCCGCTGGTTGTCCTGCTCGAAGTAGAGCGCCAGCACCAGCATCCGCAGCTCCATCAGGCTGCGAAGCCGAAACGACCGTGGTTCTTCCAACTGCGGCAGCTTTGCCGGATCGCAGATCCGCGCAATGTCGGCATAAGCCGCCCGCAGGTTTTCATACTGCTCCGCCGGTGTCATTCCTGCTGTGCTGTCAAATGCGACCTCCATGATATTCCGAAGATAATTCTGTACACGCAACGGTTCCTCCATCACCCGCAGGATCTCCTGTCCAGCAGCCAGCAGAAACATCGCCGTGCCGTCATCCTCTGCCTGCAAAGTCCGGTGCAGAATGTCCGTCACAACAAATCCGCTCACAGGATCGATCTCACACAAATCTGGTGTCAGCAAAATCGCCTCTGCGGCAAAGTCCTCTAAGTCGCTCACAGGAATGTCGATCCGCTCCTCAAACAGAGGATGCTCGTTCCGCAGCCACCGCACCGCTTTGCGGTAGTCCGTATAGTCCAGTTCAGAAAAGGCGATCAAGGTCTCCGCGGGAGTCAGCGCGGGCATCTGCGTGATTGACCTGTCATCACAAAGCAGGGTGGAATAACGTCCATCGCCCACCTCCATCAAGTACAATTCCGAAGCCATGCCGATGCCTCCTCAAAAATCACTTCCTGATGTAAGCCGCCTTGAAATTATTCTAACATAAAGGTGAACACAGCGAAAGTGAAAAGTTTCATGACACCTCGACAACTGAATACCCGCAGCCGGAGTGCATACACCGTGAGGGAAGCAGCGCCAAGATCCGCAAAGGGGAGCGTGCCAACACGGGACAACGCCGCAGAAAGTCTGGGGCAGGAAGGTGTACGGTGTGCGGCCAATCAAAATCAAAACAAAAAAGAATGGAAAATCAAAAATGAAATCATCTGTCTACAAAAGCTACGATGAACTGCCGCTGTTCCTCAACTCAAATCTTGTTGCAAAAACACTCGGTATCGCTCCGTCCAGTGCATATGAACTCATGCACGAAAAAGATTTTCCCACTCTGTATATCGGCAACCGTATGGTCGTTCCAAAAGAAAAGTTCATCCAGTGGGTGGAGGAGCACACGAAGGGCGGTGCCATTACATGAGAAGAACGAAACCTCCCGTTGGCTGGGAGCATGTGAAAAACTGCTTCCCCGTCCCCAACGAGCTTCTCGATTTCGATTTGCCCGGTGGATCAATCGCTGTCTACATCTTCCTGCTGCGTCATGCAGACCGAAGGACTGGCCAGTGTCATCCAAGTACTGCGACTATGGCTAAAAATCTTCACTACTGCCGAAACACCGTCGCAAGCTATGTCCGACTGCTGGAGGAACGCGGGCTCATCGTCACGGAGCATACTAAAATCATCACAAAGAACGGCATTAAGAAAAACGGCAGCCTGCTCTACACGATAATTCCCTTACAGGAAGTCATGGAACAGCACTACGAACAGCAGTTCAATGCATTAGAGCGCACAACAGAACGGCGGAAGGCGCAGGCAAAGCTGGCAGAACAGCTCGGCGCATAAAAACGAAGTGTGCTTTTTTCCGCACTCTGTAATCACGGTCGGCCAAAACCGTGAAGCCCATCGGTGCGGTGAGAGAAACAGCAATGGGATCACGCAGCCCAGCGGGGCCGCGACGCCTCGGGACAGCGACGCGCATAAACGCATCGCTGTCCCGCAGGCTCTCTGCGTTCTTCGGGAGCACCCCCGGCCAAGACCCAAAAGCGGCAAAGTTTGCCGTTTTAAGTCCCGGCCGCGCAGGGTTTCCGAACCGCGCAAAACGCTCCGAGGGTAGTGATACCACCCCCATCCAAAACGCCCCGTGTTTCGCCGTGTGAGCCGGTGTGTGCGCGGTTAGGGGCTGGGGTGGCGTGTGTACCCGCCGCAGCCCCTTGAAACGAACGTTGCGGCGTTTGTGGGCGATGTGCGAAAAGGCTCGGTGAATTCTGCTCCGACGATGGGAAACTAAGCCCTCGGGGATGGGTGTTTCCCTCCCGGCCATGCCCCGTTTCGGAGGTTTTCGCCCCTTATTTACCCGTTCGATAAAAGCACAGACCGGCTATAATTTGTCAAGCCGAAATTTCATTTGGAATATGCGGCGTATAGGTCTTGTTGTCTCTCATAACGGCGTAAATGATGGAGACCATCTTCCTGCAGGCGTGGCCCACGGACGCCATGTAGGGCTTCCCTTCATCCCGTTTTTTCTGAAAATAAAGCTTCAGCGCCGGATCGTGAAGCACCGCCGATGAAGCCGCCAGCCAAATGGCGTGCCGCAAATACGGCGAGCCGCGTTTGGACATACGGTTTCTGACGCCGTTGTATTCACCGGACTGCCGCATGGTTGGATCGATCCCCGCGTAGGCGGCAAGCTTTGCCGCGGAGGAAAAACGGCTGATGTCTCCGATCTCACTGAGGATGTACGCGCCCAGGGTCGGGCCGATGCCGGTGATGGTGGTGATCGGCGTATCCAGGGTGTCCATGATCTCCGCGATCTTGCGGTCCATTTCTCGAACCTGCTGTTTCAAAAAATCGAGGTGCTTTGCGTAGAGCCGGATCATCGTGCTGAAAACGTCGCCGGCCATGGCGAAGCCAAAGGAATTGCGCGCAAGCTCCTGAAGTTCCTGCGCTTTCGCCATGCGGAAGCGCTTGTGGCTGGAGACTTCGATGAGATGGCAGAGCTCCTCAAAAGGCATCTCGGATAATTCCTTTGGCGTAGGGCAGGTTTGCAAAATTGCCATGGAAGTATCGCCAAACAGATTGGTAAAAGCTGTTTCGTATTCAGGAAAGACCTGATCCAGCAGGGCAACGACCTTTCGCTTAACATCTGCCTGCATGGAAACGATGGCGTGCCGTCCACGGCACAGCTCCCGCAGCTCATAAATGTTTTCGGGATGCAGGGTAGACTCGGAGAAGTGTCCGAAACGGATCACCTCCGCGATGAGCAGGGCGTCCCTCGGATCTGTTTTGGCCTGACGGATATAGAAACTGCGGATGGAGTTGGTCTGCACCGG